>Ga0210406_10000374_pt1 | contig 61894 bp, 46 predicted proteins | sample IncBWC30MmetaG_FD_155454 | JGI IMG/M metagenome (GOLD analysis project Ga0210406, IMG submission 155454) | Forest soil microbial communities from Barre Woods Harvard Forest LTER site, Petersham, Massachusetts, United States - Inc-BW-C-30-M | ecosystem: Environmental > Terrestrial > Soil >...
CGAATAGGGTTACCAGTTCCAGAATGTCGCCAGCTTGCCGTCGCCAAACTTATCGTTCCCCGACCGGCGGCGGATACAAGGTTAACCTTGCATAGATTTTAAAAGTAGAGACGACGGAAGCTCGATAACAAGGGCGTCGAAGCAAGGAAGAGATGATACTCATCTAGAAACCGCAATTGAGAATGCGGAAGCTTTTTAGCCCCTGAATGTCCCGTCTGAGTCGCAAATCTAGCTTGCCGTCTTATGGACACAGCGCGTTTCTCGTTACCTGCCTGGTGGAACTTCCGGCAACCGGACATCCGGCCCGCCTTCCGATTCACGTCCGTTTGACACCGGAGCAGAAGAGGATGTGACTTTATTCTTCGCGGAGGACTTGCATGGGCTCTACGCGGGAGGCGCGAAGAGAGGGGATGAGGGAAGCGGCTGCAGCTACGGTGAGGACGAGCAGGATGACGGCCGCGAGCGTGGGAAAGTCGGTGGGGGAGACACCGTAGAGGAGGCCGGCGAGGAGGCGAGTGGAGGCAACTGCCAGGGCAAAGCCGGCCAGGCAGCCCGCGAAGCAGACGGTCAATCCTTGCCAGAGATACCGCTTAACGATTTGGCCGCGCAGGGCGCCGAGAGCGAGACGCAGGCCCACCTCACGCTGGCGTAGATTGACGTTGTAGCTAAGCGTGCCGTAAAGGCCGATACAGGCAAGTGAGAGCGCTGTCGCTGCAAAGAACGATAGCAGGACGGTATGCAGGAAGTTTTCCGCCAGCGCATCTGAGTAGTGTTGTTCGAGCGGAGCAAAATCGTACGCGGAGCGCATTGGCTCGACGTTGTGAAGCTGACGGCGAATCGTTTCAGCCATGGTCATGGGGGTGTTGCCGGTGCGCACCAGGAAGTAGGTGCCTGGTTCTGCGAGAGGCGCACACCAATAGGCAGTGGGAACGGGCGGATGGTCGAGGCCAGACTCGCGGGCATCGCCAGAGATGCCGCGAATTTCGGCTGCGCCGGAATATCCCAAACCCACGGGTTGTACGTGATGGCCAATCACGGAGGCTCCACTGAAGTAAAGGTCTGCGAAAGCGCGATTCACAACAACTGAAGCAGGGCCTCCGTTTTCGCGGCAAAATTCACCGGCGAGCAAAGGGATGCGCATAGTCTGGAAATAACTGGCGGAGACAAAGCGATTCTCGGCGACAATTTTAGGCTCCGTTTCAGCGCGCCCTTCGAGCAGCTTGACTTCGGTCTGGTATCGGAATGGCACTCCGGGGACCCCCACGGAAATGGCGGCAGATTCGACGCCCGGCGTGGCGCGCAGTGTTTCGAGCATACGGTCAGTGAACTGGCGAAGTTTTTTCAAGTCACCGGTTTCCCCATAGTTCATGCTGAGCTGGAAGGCGAGAATGTGGCTGGAATCGAATCCACGTGAGACGCGCCCGAGCTCTTGCAAGCTGCGGAGAAGCAGGCCGGCACCGGCCAGCAGGGTAACCGCGAGAGCTACCTGGACGCCGACGAGGAGCCATTGCGCGGGATTTCGTCCGGACACCTGTGATCGGCTAGTCTGCGCAAGGGAGCCAGCCAGACTGCTGCGGGTGCCGCGAATGGCGGGGAATAGTCCGCAAATAAAAGTTACAACAACGGAACAGGAGAGTGAGTAGAGAACGATGCGTGCGTCGAGGTGAATCTCTTCGACGCGCGGGAGTTGCGCGGCGAGGGCGCGAAAAAGGCCGGATGCCCCGGCAGCGACCGAAAGACCAAGGACCGAGCCGATCAGAGCGAGAAGAAACGTTTCCGTTAGCAATTGTGCCACGAGCGCACCGCGTGAAGCTCCCAGAGAGAAACGAACGGAGATTTCGTGCCGACGCTGGGCTGCGCGAGACAACAGGAGCGCAACAATATTCGTGCAGGCGATCAGCAAAAGCAGAGAGACGGAGCCGAAGAGCAACCAGAGAGATCGGCGTGAATCCCGGACGGTGCTTTCCTTGAGCGGCTGGATGCTAACAGAGAGACGCGAGTCGCTTTTCGGATATTGTTGCCCTAGCTGGGCCTGCACCGTAGCCAGATTGGCGCGGGCTTGTTCAACCATGACACCGGGCTTAAGACGCCCAATCACAGCAAACCAGTTGTTTTCCCGTGCCTCGCCGTAAGAAATGCCCGCAGGGATGGGGCACCACAGATCCGCCTCACGATTTGGAAAGAGGAAAGAGGGCGGCATTACGCCCACGATGGGGTACTCATGCCCATCAACTCGCAGGTTTTCCCCGATGACGTGCGGATCCGCGTTGAACCGGCGGCGCCAAAAACGGTCGCTAATAAGGACCGCATTCGGGCCGTTGAGGGCCTCCTCCTCCGGCGTAAATTCCCGGCCCGGCGCGGGCACCACGCCCCAGACTTGAAAAAAGCGCGGCGAAACCCAGGCACGAGTCACCTTCTCCGGAAGAGGGCCGGTGGATTCGGAGACGTCCTCGGTGTAGTAGCCGGTGAGCGCTTGAAACGTGGAATTGAGACGATTCCAGTCCTCGAGACGGGCTGGAGCAACAAGGTTGAAAGGCCTCGGATTTTTCGGATCGTATTGCTCGACCCGCACCAGTTGATCGGCTTGCGGGAAAGGCAGCGGCTTCAAGAGGATGGCGTCGATGGCGGAGAAAACGGCGCTGTTGGCGCCAATGACTAAGGCGAGAGTGAGGATGACGGTCAGGGAGAAAATGGGAGATTTACGGATGAAGCGGAAGGCGGATCTAAGATTGGTGAGAGTGGCGTCCAGGAGGCGAATGCGATAGACATCGATGACTTGTTCCTTGAAATTTTCGTGGCCGCCGAAATCGAGCGTGGCGCGCCGATGGGCTTCTTCGGGCGACATGCCTGTCGCGATGTATTCCTCGGTGAGCTCGTCAATGTGGAAGCGAAGCTCGGAGTTCATTTGCTGATCGGACGCGGGCTTGGGAAAAAGGGATTTCCACCAGGACATGACAGACTCCTATTCCACGGTTTGCAGAATGTTGACCACTGCTCCTGCCAGCCGCTTCCAGTTCGATTCTTCGCTCGCCAGCTGCTTGCGGCCCTTCGCCGATAACTTGTAAAACTTGGCCTGCCGACCCTTTTCGGACTCGCCCCACTCAGCGGCGAGCCATCCTCGTTTTTCCAGGCGGTGCAAAGCGGGGTAGAGCGAGCCTTGCTGCACCTGAAGGACCTCTTGTGAGATTTGCCGGATACGGAGGGAGATACCATAGCCATGCACGGGGCCCAGAGCGACGATTTTCAGGATGAGCATATCCAGCGTTCCTTGCAGCAGTTCAGATTTTTCGATAGGCATCACGTCTCCTAGACAATCGACATATTAAAAAGAGGAATAGGTAGAATGTCAAGGAGAGAAGAAACCAGCAAGATCATGAAGGAGGAAGAAGACTCCAACTCCGTTAAAGCCGCGCAATACGTTGGCTGGCGCGGATTGCGCGTTTCACTCGGTCACGCTGCGACCCCATCGAAGCCAAACGGTCCAATTACATCTCCTGAGGCCCGACGGTGTTGGCGTAATTCCGCGCTGCGGCGCACGTGGCGCTTACGAAGAAAATGCGGACGCCGTGAGTTACCCCACGACGCCCGCACTCAATAGTCAACAATGACGCATGGGGCCCATCTAGGGGCCTAGCGTCGCCTCCGCCGTCAGAAGCTGTATCGCAGGTAGAACTTCACCGAACGGCCCCCAACGCTGGTGATTGATGAGTTAAGGAAGTTGGGGGAGGTAATGTTTCCGCTGACGCTGGGAACTCCGCTGCCCTCGCCGCCACCCTGGTTGGCGTGATTAAACGGATTGAAGGCTTCCATGCGCACTAGAAATGCCTGCGATTCCAAGCGCTTGAAAGGTAGCTTGAATTCGCGTTGTATGGACATCGCCCAGATCTGAGAGCCCGGATTTGTGAAGGTGTTGCGGCCGACATTGCCGTTCTGTCCCAGAACAACCAGGTAGCGAAAATCCTTGGCGGTCGCAATGAAGTCCCCGGTTCCTGGATCCAAACCAAAGGAACTGTTGAAGTCCACGAAATGAACACCGTCTTGGCTGAAGCCCACACCCGTATCGCAGCTACCCGCAGGATTAAGGCAAGCGGTGCTGTAGTTGATGGGAATGCTGAGATTTCCCAAAGAGGGGCGGTCGTTGAATCCAGACAAGTCGCCGTTCACATCGAAATTCTCGACGTGAATTGTTTCTGGCGCTCCGGTTTCGAATTGTGCGGTGCCGGAAACTTCCCAGCCATTAACGGCGTAACCCAGCGCGTGTTTGTATCCGGAATCTCCGTGGACGCCCGGCAGGTCCCAGACCCAAGTGAACGCGGCGCGGTGTCTGCGGTCAAACGCGGACAGGCCGCGATCGCCTCTGTTGGAAAATTGATCCTGCGCCCGGGTGCTTCCGCCGGAGGTCACGAAAACTTCGGAGCCGTTGTCGATGGATTTGGAAAAGGTGTACGCGGCACGGAACAGCACGCCACGGCGGAAGCGATGTTCTGCCTTGGTCTGCAGCCCGTGATAAATCGAGTCTCCATTGTTGGTACGGGCAAAAATACTGCCGCGATCGGGATTGACACGAACGGAATCTATTCCCGGATTGAGTTCCTGGTTCAAGAAAAGTCTCTCGCCGCGTGTCCCCACGTAAGCGGCCGTCACCAGCCAGCTTCCCGGCAATTCGCGCTCAACGCTGAGGTTCCACTGGTAGGTCAACGGGTTGCGCAAGTTGGACACCGCGGTGGTGACCGAGTCGAACGGTGAGAGTTCGGGAGTGATCGACGGAATTACGGATGAAAAATCGGCTTGCCCTCGATCGCCAGTCGGCGAGACTACCGAGGCTATCACCGTGCCGCCGGTTACGTTAGGCGTTGAAGAAGCGGTGTTGTCCAGGATGTTGGCAAAGAGGACATCGTAGAACATACCAAATCCGGCGCGGATAGCAGTTTTGTCCTGGCCAAAAAGCCACGGCATGAACTTTGGAGTGTAAGCGATTCCCAAGCGTGGACCGAAATTGTTGCGATCGGGCTTTTCCGGTACGCGCAAGCTCAGAGGGTCCGTCAAAGCGGTGGACGCGTTGACTGTCGGGAACGGCAACGTGTTGAAAGGAGTCCCCTGGAATTCGTAGCGCAGACCATAGGTCAGCGAGACGTTGGGGCGAACCTTCCAGGTATCCTGAGCGTAATAAGCCTGCTGTACCTGGGTGTAGCTAACTTGAGAAACGCCGAACTGCTTGGAAGCCGTACCGCCGTCTCCGCTGAAGTCGTCAATGAAATTTGCAAGGCCTGTGCAGCTGGACAATCCAATCGCCGAGCAATCCCCGCCGGAGTTATAGATCAGCGTGCCGCGGGAATTGAATGGCACGCCATCTGTAATACCCAAGTGAGTGATATCGGCGCCGACCTTAAAGCTGTGATGGCCGTGAGTGACGGAGAGCGCTTCCTGATACTGATACACGGTATGGTCGCGGTCTTGCGGAAAGCCAAGCGTCAGTCCGCCAAAATCCACGCCGGACAGTTCCGCAACCTCGATATCAGGTAAGCTGACGAACGGGTTGGCGAGAGTGGAAGCCAGCGGGTCAAAGCCGAAGTTCAAGGTTTGGCGCGTGAAGCGCAGTTCGTTCACCACGTGATCGTTGATCACATGCGTCCAGAAGGCGCCCAAGCTGTGGGAAGGTCCAGACTGCTCGGTGTCCGTTCCCGGCAGAGCATTCGGATTGGCGAACAAATCCGGCGTCAAAGAATTGTGCGAGGCCAGCCAGCGTACGGAGATGGTGTCTTTGGGGGTCATCAAATAATCTCCGCGAATCACGTACTCGTAGGCATTGCTGATCTGCGGCGCCTGTCGCGCAAACGTGCCGACTTCGACGGTGCAACCGGTTCCGCATCCGGGTCTATCTCCGATAGCAATAGCGGAACTGGCCGCAGGAGCGACCAAACCGTTCAATGAATTCAACAGAACTTGCACGTTTTGATTGCTGCCGAGCGACTGCAACGTAGCGACGCCTGCCGCGGTCGGAATCGTTATCTGGGCCCCCTGCTCATCACCACGAAGATGGTCCAGTTGATAGGATCCAAAAACGAAAAGTTTATTCTTGGCGATCGGACCGCCCACCCGGAATCCGGCAGTATTTTCGACGGTCCGGGGAACGGTAGTGAGACCGTTTCGGTGTTGGTCTGCAGTAATGGCGTTGAACCCAGAGCCGTTGTAGCGCTCCCACGCAGCGCCGTGCCAGTTATTAGTGCCGCTGGCGTAAATAACGTTGGTAACCGAACCGCCGCCGCGGCCAAATTCCGGGGCGTAAGAGTTGGTTTGGATGACCACTTCGCTGACAGCTTCAAGATTCTGCGGCTGAATGGCCTGACCTTGAATTCCGTTGTCGTTATTGTCGAAACCATCGATCAGGAAGTTGTTGGAACGGGGCCGAAGTCCATCTACAGAGAAGCTCGCGCCGTTAGTAAAATTGTCACGGTCTGCGACGCTGACAACTCCCGGCTCAGTAAGGACCAGGGAGATCGGATTGAGTGAGTTAATCGGCAATTCTTTAATCTCGGTGCTGGAGATATTTGCGCTCAGTTCTGCGGATTCCGACTGCACGGAGCTGCTCGAGGCTTCCACCATGATGGACTGGGATGCGCCTCTAACCTCCAGCTGAAAATCCAACGGCGTTTCCACCGAAGCTTTCACATCCACGTGATCCATGACCACGGTCCCGAATCCCTGGGAATCAGCCTTAACTTCATAAATTCCGGGGAGAATTGCGCTGATACGATATTCGCCATAGTCGCCGGTCGTCACCGTTCTGGTTTCACCGTTATCCAAGCCGCGTGCCGTGATGGTTACATTGGCGACGCTTGCGCCACTGGGGTCAGTTACGGTCCCGGTGATCGTTCCTTTACTCGTCTGGGCCAAACCCACGGCCGACAAAATCAAAATCGCAAAAGTCGCAAAACTTAAAACTGTAGCAATTCGCAATCTCATCCCGACAAACCCTCCGCTCAGATAAACCTGCGGAGACTTCGATTGCATATGCACTTCCAATAAATGCCTTTTCAATACATCAACCTAAACTGTTCAAGAACTTTAAGTTACGCGGAGGCTTGGCACTCAGGAGCTTCTAATTTTCAACTAAAGACTACACACATCTATATATCTATGTAGAAGTACGTATGTTCACAATTTTTCTAGATTTTGTTGTGAAGATTATTGAGGCCTCTCGGGTAGTCACCGCTTGCTGAGGCGACGTTGATCTCGTGACTTGCAATCAATGAGCAAATGGCGATTCTTCACGAACCGTTCGAACGCCTCACGGAATTGCAGCGTCACTCGGCCGCAGTTGCCGCGCGTCCTGGCGAATGTATGCCGAGAAACCGGCCATGCCGGCGCGGCTGCACGACTATGATTCATCTCCAGCAATCTTGCCGGACGCAGTCTCGCTCGGATAGTTGAAGAAGAGCTGATTCCCGTCGGGATCATCGACCACCAGCAGCCGGTAGCCCCAGGAACCGTCCTTGACCGGAACGCCCTTGGCCTCGAGTTCCGCGCGCAGCGCGTCCAACGCAGCGACCGCCGCTTCGCGCGTCGCTGGCTCGACGTTGAGGGAAATGAACATCAGTCCCTTGCCAATCTTCTCCGGCCAGGTGTCGGCCAGGATAAGCGCGCAGCCCAGTCGGTCGACCTGCGCGACGTGCGCTTTGCCGTCCTCGTCGTAGCGCCAGGGGCTCGTAAAGCCAAGCCGGCTAACGTAAAAGATTAGCGAGGCCTCGACATCCTTTACGTGCAGGACCGGGCGTGCGAACCAGTCTGTCATAGCCTACCTGCTCCTCAAATCAATGATAACTTCTTCCTCGATCAGCGGTTTCTAAAACAAGGTGCCGCTGATCTGACTTTTGGGCAGCCGCGGTAATGCAACTTAGAGGAAGTGGCAAATCCAGGGAACGAACCTACATCTCTCGCGAGTATCGCATAGGTTCAGAACAAGCGTGAGCGCTCGTGGACGTTTTTCGGGGTCGACGCTCGAACGCCGATCTCGCTAACTTTCTCTAGGTAAGCTCTTTCATGATGTGCGGCCCGAAGCGAGCGAGGCTGTCATGGATGAGAATGGCTCGAATCAAGGGCATATTAGACGTCGATCTCAAATTGTTATTTTCATTGAGTGGCCTTAAGGTATCTTTCCGCCCTTCATGCCGGCGTGTGGGCATCTTGCCAGGCACGGCACCATGTCTTGATTCATGCTATCGCGTGGCCTTAGTCGCGACCTTTCGACGCAAGATGGAGCGGACGGGACCCGCGTTGAGGAATGTTGCGCGAAGTGGCTCGTCCGGTTCGAATGAATCGGCGATCTGGAGGATACAGGATTCCGCACGATCGCGGTACGTTTCGGCGGTTTTGAGTTGCTTTGTATACCGGTAAACCTCTGATGCAGCCGCAAACGTTTGCCAAGCCCCACTCCGGGTTTCGGAGCTATCAACAATTGCCAGCGCTCGCTCAATCGACTCGCGCGCACCCGGCAAATCGCTTTCGGCCAAGGCCACTTTCGCCTGCTGCTCCCACGCTAGCGCCTGCAGATACGGATCGCTGGTGGACAGCGCGGACTTGAGAAGACCGTCCGCCACGGTGCGTGCGTTCATGATATTTCCGCACAAGAGCCAGGCATTGCTCGATTCAAGATGCGCCACCATTCTCCACGCCCAATGCATGAAAAATTTTGTGTGTTCATCAAGTTCCTGTACGCGCCCGAAATGTTCGAGCGCTTCAGAGTTTCTCCCTTGCTGGAGCGCTATATTTCCCGCGGCTATCTGGTCAATCACGTAGTACTGTCCATCGGGATATTCTCCCGCAGCATTACGGCTCGCTTGGCAAATCCGCCTTGCACCCTCGAAGTCGAAAACCATGGTTCGAAGCCCTGCTTCGCGGAGAGTTAACAGCCAATACAGTGACAAGTTTTCTTCGGGAGAGGTTCTGCCGGCTTTGGTAATCTGCAACACTTTCCCAAATTGTCCGGTGCGGAGTAGGATCATTATTTTTGCGCTCATGGCACCAAAGTACGCCAGAAAGTTCACTACTTGGCCTACCCCGGATAAGCTGGCTTCGGATAGGCTGCGTTCGCACAGGTCTAATGCTTCTGCGTATTTGCCTTTAAGCATTAAAATATGTGCATATACAATTCGCTGATAGGGATCCAACTCTGCAGGATACAGAGAGAGCAGAGTTTCGTAAGCGGACGTACACAGTTCAGCATAGGTTTCGCTCCAGGAGTCAAACACCAGGCGGAATCCTGCGGCCATCATTTGTGTGAGCGCTAAACGCGGCGGATCGTTAACGCTCATGCTGATCCTCATGGCCTCTTCGAGTGCTGCAACACCCTCTCCGGGACCAATGAAGCCCAGTGGATACATTGTGGAGGTTAGGGCGTGCATCTGAGCGGCTTTGAGGCCGGCTTGCTGCGCGCGTGCCGCGGCGGCTGCATACGTTTGTGCGGATTCTACCAGAGCGCCCAGGGCGAAATGCGCATCACCCATAAACTCAAGGATGCGAACCTCAATTTCGGCACGCACGGTGAGCGTAAGCTTCAGTACCAATTCGTGCGCATGTTGCAGGATCTCGATGCAATCACGATAAGCGAATCGGCCCACGGCATTGTCCGCCGCGATCAGTAAATAATTGACGGCCTGCTCGTACTCGCGGCCTCCTTCGAAATGCAAGGCGAGTTCCGTGGCCAATTCCTGCTCGCAGGGATCGCAGAACGATTTAAGCCGTTGTGCCAATAACAGGTGCAGCTTCGAACGTGCGTTCTCGGGCAACCGCCCATAAAGAACTTCCCGATACAGCGAGTGTCGGAAGTCATAGTGAGCGGAAATTTCGCCATTGGCTTGTTCTTTGACTCCCGCACATTTGATGAACTGAAGTTTTGCTACGAGTCCCTCACAAACTTCTTCGATTTCCCCGGGATCGATTTCGGCAGCGGTGCTGACGGCCCACGCAGAAAACCGCTCTCCGGCAACGCTGGCGCTTCTTAAAACGCGCTGCTCAACCGCACTCAACTGCTGGAACTGCGCGTCAATTAATTGATCCAGGGTTTCCGGAACACTTTGCGCGACGGTTTCAATCGGCGCCGCAAGCCTCCATTTCCCGTCGACCTGCGCAAGCAATCCCTTTTTCACGATGTCCTGGAGGATGGTCACCATGAACAGAGCGTTGCCGCCCGAACGGCGGTAGATCAGGCTGGCAAATTTTGCGGGGAGGTCGCCATCAACAAATTTGACGGCAATGTATTTGGCGACATCGGGCTCTTCCAGGCGCTCGAGACTGACTTCATGACTCAGATTGTGGATTACCAAGTCCTGTTTGAGTGCTTTCAAAGGACTTCGCGAAATGATGACATCAGCGGGGCGATAGGTGCCAAACAGTAGCAACTTAGCCGGCCCACGGCGGCGCGCCAGCGCGGAAATAAAATCCAGCGTGGAAGGATCCACCCAATGCAGGTCTTCGAGAATCAAGACCAGCGGATCTTGAGCTGTCAACGCTTCCAAGGCCTCACAAATCTCGCGCACCATTCGCTCGCGCGTTGCGCCGAGGATTTCGTTATGCAGCGCTTCGCGCTGTTCGGCTTTTATGAGCGAAGGAAACTGAATCAACCAGGTAGGCGCTTGCTTTGCCAAACTGTGGACCAAGCGGTCGCCAGTCGGTTCTCGAGCCCATTGGCCAAGCGCTTCCAAGACAGGATAGTACGCTTCCTTGCCGCCGAAGCCCTCGACGCACTGGCCGCGAATCACCCGTAGATTCGGATGGCGGCTGGCTGTTCGTTGAAGTTCCTCGACCAGTGTTGTTTTTCCAATTCCCGCCTCTCCAGTGATGAAGATCACCTGCCGCTGTCCCTTTAAGGCCCGGCCGAGATAGCCATCGAGTTGAGCCACAGCGGCTTCGCGACCGACCATTTTCGGCGTTTCGTCGCCGCTCGTATCTGAAGATCTCTTGGCTTCCAGCTCGTTGACCGGCGCTACGAATTGATATCCCCTCCTTGGAAAAGTCTCAATGAATTCGGGTTTTTCGTGCCGATCACCCAGGGCTTTGCGGATTTCTAAAATATATTTCTTGATGACCTCCGGATTCACATAGGTATCAGGCCAAAGTGCTTCGAGGATTTCATCTTGCGTCACCAGCCTGTCTGCATGTTCCACAAGATAGCGCAGGACGTCGAACGCTTTCGGAGTGAGCGATACCCGGTTTTCACCGCGCCACAAGCAGTGGTTAACAACATCGAGACGGAAGGAATGGAATTGTTTCATGGTGCGGGGCCAGTTCGCTTCTCGCGCCCGGCAAACGGTTGCCGAGAGTCTACGACATTCACGCGAAATTTACATTAACGGTGACTGTCGAAGCCCCGTTGCCGTCTTAGACGTGCACCGATTGAATCCTCTTCGCCTTTGTGGCCTGACGTCACCAAAATTGGACCGAAATCGTCACCGGGAGGTCATGTCAACCCTGTTTGTCACTTGTACGCTGCCACAGTAACCGGTAGGCCAAAGAGCCAGAACTGGTATCTCAAAGGAAAAGGACAAGACAAATGAAAAAGGTATTGGCTGCAGTGCTCAGTTTACTGTGCGCGGCATCGGTGTTTGCGTTTGACAGCGACGATTCCATCGTTCGCTGGAGAAGCATCGTCGGTGTGATTACCGCTCCGGCTGTCGACAACCCCGTCGGGGGCATACACGGCGGAGCGGGTCCCTGGTCGGTTCATAGCGGTCGCGCCAGCGTGGACCTGGTTGCAGGAAACGCTTTCTTCGAAGTGGAAGGGCTGGTGCTGAATGGCGGAACTGCCAGTGGAACTCCAGGGCCAGTCTCGGCGGTCGTCGGCACCTTGGTGTGCAACGCTGGCACTCAGACTCAGGCGATCCTTGACACCGCAGTGGCGCCTCTCAATGTGCATGGTGATGCGCACTTCTCGGGTCATCTGCAGAACATTCCGACAACTTGCGCCAACCCATTGTTCCTGGTGCGAATCGCGGCTCCGGCCGGCGCTGCAGGGCGTTGGATTGCCACCGGTACGGAGCGTTTTATCGGCGACGACGGAAGGTAAGAACAGTCTTAACAATCGCAAAAGGCGGGAACAAAAGGCGGGGCCAGGCGCCGCGCCTTTTTTCGCTCGACCCTTCAGAAAGACGCGAGTCCAGCTTTCGTGGCTGGCGCGTGCGTCGCAGAGAATGGACGAAAGCGTCACCGGCAGGTCGCGCGTTCGTATTTTCGCTCGGCTAGGCTTACACACTATGCGTGGAGCATTTGTTGTTCGATTAGGGCCAGAAAGCAAGCCTTCGGAAGGTCGCTTCGAAGGGTGGGTGGAGGAAGTCGATTCCTGCATGGAGCAGCGATTCCGTTCCGCCGAGGAACTGCTGAAATTTTTGCGCCAGCGGTTTGACGTGGCCAAAGATTCGGCTGAGAAAACCGAGCAGGCCTCGCCCAGGAAGAGAGCATGCCGGAAGGAAAACGGTGCGCCATGAGGATCACACAAGTCCTAAGTTTTCCTGCCTTGGTTTGAGTGGTCGTGAGGCCGGCCGAAGCTAGTCTTGCGAGCCAGGGATAACCCGGGGAACGGACTGATCCATTTGCAGCATTCGCTTGATGCGAGCCTGTTGAGCACGCCTGACGTGATTGCGGATGGCTGCTTCAGAGGCCGCCGGATCGCGCGCTGCGATCGCGTCGACGACGGCACGGTGCTCCAGCAACGCCGTTTTGCGTCGTTCGCTGCCTGTGCGGCCCGCCGGTTGAAGAACAAGCATCGCCGTCTGGATGTAGCCAAGCATCTTCAAAAGATAGCGATTGTGCGAACAATAATAGATCGCCTCATGGAATCGGCGATTGTGGTCAGCCAGTCTTCCGGCGTCGCCGAGGATTCGTTTTTCCAGTTCAATCATGTCCCGCAAAGCCAGAATCTCCACCTCAGAAGCATTCCGCGCAGCCAGCGCTGCCGCAGTTGACTCGAGAACCTCACGAACGGCATACAACTCCATCACGCTTTGGTAGTCCAGCTTGGTCACGATCCGTCCGCCGGCGTCATCGATGGAGACCAGCCCGTCCGCTTCGAGGGCGGCGATTGCTTCGCGGATTGGAGTGCGGCTCATGTTGAGGAGGGTCGCCAGTTCGTTTTCCAACACCCTGCCTCCGGGCTTCAACTTGCCACTGGCAATGGCGCCCTGCAGGAGCCGATAGGCTTTCGCGCCGCGCGATCCTTTGGCGTCCAGCTGGCCGGAGATAGGTTCCGGGAAGTCGCCAGCCTTATCTGCCCGACGCGGCCTTTTCGGCGGATTCGCCGCCTTGCCAGCTTTTTTTGTCTGTTTCGTAAGGCGTGGCATAGCTTTTTAGCCTCCCGACGGCCGCAACAAGCTGAAGCAAGTAGCCATAAACAGTCGCGCGCGAATGCATCCTGAGAATAGCGCGGGCCGGCGGGTCGTCGACGACGTCCGTCGACACAATAATACGACGGTATGGAAACAAATACATGTGCATACCTATGGTTAGAAGGGCGCCGTCACCAGAACTAGACCGAAAAGGCACTCGCACGTCACCCATCAAATGCGGCGGGCCGCTTATCGTGCACCAGGTCTGGCGGCACGGCGGCGGCAGAGTGGAATTCTGGGGCGAACTTTTTTGGGACGCGAGAATCACTCGAAAGCCGAACATCAGCAACCGTTCCCAAGATTGAAAAGAAGAGATCGAAGATAAGGAGAAATAAAGAAGTGAATAACAATTGCATTAAGAAGTTCCGGGGCGGCAAAACCGCTCGCGTGATTCTTGGGTCGCTGGCGGCGTTCGCGCTTCTGGCTGTCTCCGGAGTCTACGCGCAAGAAAAAGCCCATGACGACGACAAGGAGCAGATCAATTTCAGCCCGATTCCGAACCCAGTGACCCCCGCCGCCATTACTCCGCCAGTGGGAAGCCATCTGTTTTTGGCCGGCCACGCGTTTGGTTCTCAGGGCTATGTTTGCCTGCCCAAGGACGGAAGCGTTTCCTGGACCGTCAACGGCGCCCGACCTGAAGCCACGCTATTTGCGACTTTCTTCGGAGAGCCGATTCAGATCATCACCCATTTTCTCAGCCACAACGACGATCCCAAGGCGCCGCAACCGGTGGCCTTCGGTAACGCAACCTGGCAGAGCTCTGTTGACAGCAGCAAAGTGTGGGCGAGTGCGACCCCCGCGACAACCATTGCTGCCGGCACGGACCCGAGCTGCCCCAATACGGGCTCGATTGGCTGCCTGCTGCTGACAGCAATCGGAACTGAAGAGGGGCCAACGGCCGGCAAAATCCTGTCCAAAACCACCTTTGTGCAACGCCTGAACACGAAGGGCGGATCAGCACCGGCTAATCCCGCTACTGGCTGCTTAACCACCAGCGACATAGGTCATCAACTGCTCGTGCCCTACACCGCCGACTATTTCTTTTATCGCGGGGGCGACTGAGGAGTTCATCCGCGTGGCTTTGAGAATCCGAGTCGCGCGCGAAGTCGCGCTATCGCCGGTGCTCTTCGCGTGCGAGTCCAGAGAACTGTTCCCAGGTCAGGACAAAAGGCGTTTGGTAAGTAATCGGAAAGTCAAAAAAAATCTAAGAGAGAAAATAAGGAGCATGAAGTGCGAAATTACAGCAAAACAAATCTATTTGGAGCGTTTTTAGCTTTGACGGCGATATTTTTTCCGGCAGGCGCCGCCGCACAGGAAACTCAGGTTCTTGTAAACACGGGAAATACGGACGGAAAGCTGGGCGCGCTGTCGCGGCGTCCCGCCGCAAACAAGGCGGAGACAGAAACGGCCGATGATTTCTTCCTGAAACAGACTACCGTCCTTACCGGAGCCACCATCACCGGTTTGGTCTTTCCGGCGGCACCGCTGGCGAATATCGCAAACGTCGAAGTCGAGCTGTATCACGTTTTTCCTCTAGACTCGGCCAACCCCGATCCTCTTGCGGGAAACGTGCCCTCACGGACGAATTCACCTTCGGATGTGGAAATCGTTTCTGCGACGCGTGACGGGAGCTCGGGATCCCTTCACTTCAGCACAACCCTGCTGAATGGCAACTTCTCGGTGCTGAACACGGTGCTGAACGGCATCAATAAGAAGCCCTTGAGCACCACGCACGGCGAGGGTCCGGAAACGGGCCAAGAGGTTGAGATCGCTATTACCTTTACCAAGCCCATTGTCCTGCCAGCCGGGCGCTATTTTTTCCGTCCAGAGGTGCTGGTAAACGGAGCGGATTTTCTCTATCTGTCTGCGCCGAAACCGATCCTTGCGCCGGGAATCGCGATCGCCGGGGATCTGCAAGCTTGGATCCGCAATTCGCGGTTGTCACCGGACTGGTTGCGCATTGGCACCGACATTATCGGTACGACAGTCGTCGGCGGCACGGCCCCCACATTCAACATGACCTTTTCGTTGAGCGGCGCCGCTCTTCAGGTTTCCGGAACACCGGGGCAAGAGGATTGCCACGACGTCACCATTTCCGGCTTGGCTGAACAGTTCGGCAGCGTCCCCTCAGCAGCCTCCGCCCTCGGATTCTCCAGCGTCCAAGCGCTGCAGAAGTCTTTCCGGGCATTCTGCGAGCAATAAGCAGCGCATAAACACGGCGCTGTTTCGGACCGGTGCTCTAGAGAGGGTGGTCAGAGTAATCGCCCTCTCTCAGCCGGCAATTTCAACTTCATCGCAGCTTAGCCTTGGCGCGTTTCGAATCCGTGCCAGGCCGTTTGCGACACGCCTGCCGAGGCACAGGAGGGACACCAGGGCGTGTTCGCAATTTCCTTGTCTCTTTGTCGGAAACAGAATTCGTGCCTGTCCATGCCAGGTCCGACGTCACCAAAATCAGACCGAAATCGTTACCGGTGGGTCACGCTCTCACAGTTCGGTTCGCCTAGTGTTACGGCATTGCGCGCCAGTTCGCACCACAGAGAAGAGGTAGACCGTGGACACACCTACCGGGCCCGAAGTAACCGATAAGAACGAGGCGGAAGCAATCACGCGCGCGCAGCACGGCGATAGCGCGGGTTTCGAATGTCTCTACAGGACTTACAACAGGCGCGTTTACAGCGTGTGTTTGCGAATGACCAGAAATCCGGCGGAAGCCGAAGACATGACGCAGCAAACATTCTTGCAGGTGTTTCGAAAGATCGGCACATTCCGTGGTGAGTCTGGTTTTTCAACTTGGCTGCACCGCGTCACCGTCAACGTTGTCTTGATGCACCTGCGTCGCAGGAAGCCGGTTGAAGTTCTATTCGAGGATTTGGACCGCCCCGGCTCAGATAACAAAAGCCGGCCTGAACATGGCGCTAGCGACACTTCGATGCTGAGCTTGATCGAGCGGCTTAACTTGCGGCGCGCCATTCGTAAGTTGCCTTCCGGTTACAAACGGCATTTCTTGTTGTACGACCTGCTCGGATACGAGCACCAGGAGATCGCGCGTTATCTGGGTTGTTCGACGGGTTCCTCAAAATCACAGCTTCATAAAGCGCGCAAACGGCTGCGTCGCCTGTTGCAAGGGGAAGAATGCGCGCCACGCGGGGCGGAAGCCGCGGCCACGTGAGCCGGCCTTGGTCACGTTGCCTGGGGATGGGAAATCTCAGATTTCAGATTCTGCTCGGCCCCGGCGGGATCGCCGGATATTTTTGGCAGTTAGAAGGAGTTGTACCTTGAAACGCAGAATTGCTCTTTGTTTTGTCTCATTTTTTCTATTTGGATTTTTATTCGCCGCGGACATCCTCACGGCGCAAACCATCGCGTACCGGCGGGCTCGTCTTGCCTCAAACCTTTCGAACATTGCCAACCATGTTACGCCGGGGCTGGTCGATCCCTGGGGGACACGTTGAGGATCAACACCCTCGCTGCTGGCGCTCATTCTCTTGCGGCATCCTATGCCGGGGACGGAAAATTCGAATCCAGCACTTCTGCTGCAGTCACCATTGTTATTGCCAACGCTGATTTCTTTCTGGGTGCAACTCCGTCCACCGCGACGGTGATTGCGGGCCGCGCGACCCAATTCACGTTGAACGTGGTGCCCTCCGGCGGGTTTGCAAACAGCGTCGCCTTTTCCTGTACGCCGGTTGCCGGGGTAAGCTGCAGCTTCAACCCTGCAACTGTCATTCCCGTCGATAAAGCCGCGAGCGCCGTGCTGACGGTCACCACATCGGCAAGCGCTCTGCATTTTGGATTCTTGATTCCGGACCTGATCCGCCCCTTGACCGTCCTCGCCGCGATGGCGTTGCTCAGCCTGGCGATGTGGCACGCCCGGAGCCTTGCATACCCTCGCCGTCCGCTATTTGCCGTCCTGGTCACAGCGATTGTCATGCTCGGGATTGCCATCAGCGGTTGCGGCGGAAACGCCAGCAGTTCGCAAGCAAATCGGGGCACGGCCACAATCAACGTCATTGCGCGGTCCGGCGCCATTTCTCACACAACGACGGTCAGCGTCACGGTGCAATAGCAGGAAGGAATGGCCATGATCGAATCATTTTTATACGGTACCTGTATCGGCGGCCAGCTGCTTTACTGGTTGTTTTTGAGACCTCAGACCCATCTTCTCGGCGTACTTTATTGGGAGGCCTTACAACTGCGACTCGGCAGAAATGCTGTGCAGGAGGAATAATGCAAATTCTTGCCATTTCGGGAAGCCTTCGCGGCGCTTCCGCTAATACCACTCTTCTCAAAGCCGCTGCCGACTTGGTGCCGGAGGATGTAACGCTCAATGTCTACGATGGGCTCGGCAATCTACCGCCCTTCAATCCCGACCTGGACAAGGATCCTCCGCACCCTGCCGTAGCCGAGTTTCGCTTTCAACTGCGTCAGTCGTCCGGAGTAATTTTCTCTACCCCGGAATATGCTCATGGTGTTCCGGGAGTTCTCAAGAACGCGCTTGACTGGGTCGTTGCCAGTGGCGAGCTCCATCACAAGCCTGTTGCGCTATTCTGTGCCTCGCCGCGTGCAGGATATGCCCAGGCATCCCTTGTTGAAACTCTTACTGTGATGTCGGCCAGAGTCGTACCCGAGGCTTGCGTCATAGTGTCGCCTTGTAGAGAGAATCTGCAAGAGTCGCAAATCGTGGCGATGTCAGATGCTTCTCCTTCCCTTCGCTCCGCCCTCGCCGCATTTGCGCGCGCAACGGCGCAAATATGAAAATGCTGTTCTTGCATCGCTGGAGAGTCTTGGAGCTAACGTGAGTGGAGGGAGCGGCGGCTCGACCACCTGAATCACTATTGCGGATTCATCCTGGAAGGGATGCGCCAAATGGGTTGGTAATCGCGCACCCGCCCCACCGGACTGCAGTGCGCGCAAATGTTACAGGACAATTCTCCATTAGGTGACAATCGGCGCGTGGGCGACGCCGGCGAGGCCGAATAGCCGCCGATAATGTTGAATCTTGTCGGTGGGACCCAGCGCTTTTTCAAAATTGTCGGAAAGTTTTACCGCGGGTTTGCCTTCGACTTCATTGAGTTTGCATACCAGGCTTACAGGATCGAAATCGCTACTTCCCTGAGGATTGCAATTGCGAAAATCGTTGGTCAGCAAGGTGCCCCAACCGGCGCTGAAACGGATGCGTCGTTCGGGAATCCATTTTCGCTCGTCGAGAAAATCGCTGGCTTGCCTGAAATCGGCAGGCGAAGCCCCGTTGCGAATGGTTCCGGAAAAATGGGCATGCAAGCCGAGAATGCTATCCATATCGAGGGAGTCTGAAGCAATGAATAGTTTTTGCCGCGGATCGCGTTTTCTCTGCTCGAGCCATGCGATGTATTCGTCGCCCGCGAGGAAAGGATCTTTGCTGTCCGCGCGCTGTCCCGTCCAGTCCGCCACCCAATCAGGAGCGCCGCCGAGAAACTGTGTTGTGCCGAAGGTGTCGGGAAGCAGGATAAGCAACTCGCCCTGATAGGTCTGCTGCCAGAGTTGCAGCAAGCGGTATTGGGCTGTCTTCAGTTCTTCGTCGTCTTTGGCCATCGCGGCCAGCGCCATGGGCAACTCATGGGCATTGGTACCGATTGCTTCCAGGTCGTGCTTATAGGCCAGATATGTATTCGAGGTTCCGGTGAAGTTGCCTCTGAGCACATCGCTCATCGCTTTTACGACGTACTCCTGCCATAAGAAGCTATGCCTGCGGCGCGTTCCAAAGTCGCTGATCTTCAATCCCGGGACGCCGTGCAATCGTTCCATTTTTTCCCAGAGTTTGGTTTTGGCCCGCGAGTAGAAAATATCGAGCTCGAATTCGCTAAGGCGCTTGAGGCTGGCGCGCGTCCTCAGTTCGCTGACGGCCGAAAGGGCATAAATTTCCCACATCGTCGTCTCGGTCCACAACCCGTGAAAACAGAGGGAGACCTGCCCGTCTTTGATAGATAACTCATAATCAGAGAGCCGGAAGTCACGTTCGAGCCACTCGAGGAAGGCTGGTTCAAAGATTCCGCGGCGGCCGTAGAAGGTATTGCCAGCGAGCCAGATCAGTTCGGACTTATGAAATCGCAGCTTCTTTGTCTGCTCGAGTTGTTCTCGAAGCTGGTCAACGTCGATCAAATCCCCCAGGCGTACCTCGCTAGAGCGATTCATGAAAGCAAAAGAAGCGTGTGTCTTAGGGAACTGCTTCCAGATAAACTGCAGCATCAGCAGTTTGTAAAAATCGTTATCGAGCAGAGACCGCGTAATAGGGTCCAGTTCCCAATTGTGGTCATGTGCACGCCTGGCCAGGTTAATGATCATATCGAGTGCTACCACTTTACCTCAGCCGGAATCCATTCTGTGCAAACGCATTTGCGGGACCACGGCGAGCGTCGTATACGTCGAAGAGAGATTCCTCGTCGCTCCAGTCCCCGGAACGACGGGTCGGAGCGTGGCTCTATGAAGTGACGGTGCGGATGCCTAGCGCGCTGCTATTGCGGTGATTCGATCTCGGTTTTTGTGACTTTTTGCGAGACTTGAGCCGGAGTCGGCAACTGCGAGCGGTCCCAGCCTCCGCCGAGAGCTTCGATCAATTGCACCGAGGCGGTCATAGCCTGGGTGTGGAGGCTGGACAGAGTTTGTTGGTCGTTGAGGAGAGTCGTCTGGGCAACGAGGACGTTAAGGTATTGGTCGACGCCGGTCTCGTAGCGTGCTTGCGCCAATTCGAGGAAACGCTCGGCGGACTGCACGGCTTGTTGCTGCTGCTGGATTTCCTTGGACAGGATGCGCACGGCGGAGAGGTTGTCTTCTACTTGCTGGAAGGCGGTTAGCACGGTTTGGCGGTAGCTGGCGACGTCGGCATTGTAGGTAGCCATGAATTGCTTGACTGTGGCCCCACGCAGGCCGGCGTCAAAGATGGTTTGCGAGGCGGAGGGGCCGATGGACCAGAAGTGGCTAGGCCAGTCGAGGAGTTTTGAGAACAAGGAACTTTCAAAACCGGCTTCTCCGGTGAGTGTGAGATTCGGATAGTAGGCCGCGGTGGCGATGCCGATCTGCGCGTTGGCAGCGGCCATGCTGCGTTCGGAAGCGGCAATGTCTGGCCGGCGCTCGAGGAGTTGCGAGGGCACACCGAGGGGAATCGGAGGCGCCGCGGCGGTGAGCGGTTTGACGGGAAGCGAGAAGTTGGAGGGCACCGTACCGATGAGTACAGCGATGGCGTGTTCGAATTGCGCCCGCAGCAGGCCGACGTTGACGGCTTCCGCTTCGGCGTTGTCCAAAGCATTTTGCGCCTGAACGAGAGAGATTTCGCTGTCGACTCCGGTCTCATAGCGTGCACGGTTGAGTTCGACGGATTTTTTGTCGGCGGCGACGGTGTCGTCGAGGACCTTCTGCAATGCGTCCTGGCCGCGCAGTTCGAAGAAGAAGACCGCGAGGCTGGCTTGTTCGGTCAATTTTTCATTTTCAAGGTCGGCGGCGCTTAGCTGGGCGTTGTACTGCTGTTCATGAATAAGGTTGCGGACTCTGCCCCAAAGATCCGGCGCCCAGGAAGCTGAGAAGGGCAAAGTGGCCAGTTCGCTATTGGGGGTGGAGCCCTTGTTCGACGAGTTGCCGGACGCGCCGGTAGTGCCAATGGTGTTCTTTAGATTTCCAGAGGGATGCGAATAGGTGTACGAAGGCCCCACGCTTAAGGTGGGATAGAGCTGAGCGCGAGCCTGGGCGATAAGCGTGCGGGCCGCCATAAAGTTTTCAAACGATTGTTTGATGTTTTGGTTGTTGATGTCGAGCTGGTCTTCAAGCGAATTTAACTCCGGATCGTGGTAAATTTCCCACCATTTCCCGTGCAGCATGGCATCCTGCGGTTCGGCAACTTTCCAATCAGCGGGATTATCGGAAGGTTTGGGCAGCTCCTTGTAGGCGGGTGGCGGCGGTTGAAGAGTTGCGGACGGCCGACGATATTTTGGACCGACGGTACAACCGGAGAAAGGAAGGATACAGATAGCAGCGATGATGCAATATTTCCAACCATAGCTACGCATATACATATATTTGTCCATGTTGGTTATCCCGCCGCCGACGGAACGGTATCGTCGCCGGGATGAAAAGTGTCGCGCTCTTTTCCGAGAACGCGCAGGCGCAAACGATCGAGCGTTAAATAAACGACTGGGGTCGTGTACAGGGTGAGCATCTGGCTCACAATGAGGCCGCCGACAATTGTAATGCCGAGTGGGCGGCGCAGTTCTGAGCCGGTGCCGGTACCAAAGGCAAGCGGCAGAGCGCCAAAAAGGGCAGCCATGGTGGTCATGAGGATGGGCCGGAAGCGGAGCATGCATGCTTCGAAGATAGCGTCTTGCGTGGTTTTGCCGCCTTCGCGTTCGGCTTGAAGGGCAAAATCGATCATCATGATCGCGTTCTTCTTGACGATACCGATCAGCAGCACGATCCCGATGATGGAGATGACGTTCAGATCTTCTTTAAAAAAGATCAGAGCCAGCATCGCGCCGACACTGGCAGATGGAAGTGTGGAAATAATGGTGAGCGGATGTACCAGGCTTTCGTACAAGACACCAAGAACGATGTAAACGGCAAGCAGGGCGGTAAGAACCAGGATGGGTTCGGTGCTGAGAGATTGCTGGTAAGCCTGCAAGGTGCCGGCAAAAAAGCCCCGGACGGTCGAAGGGACGCCCATTTTCTGTTTGAGTTGAGCGATGGCGACAGTCGCGTCGCTGAGGGAGGAACCTGGCGCAAGGTTGAAAGAGACGGTGACGGATGGGAACAGGCCAGTGTGGTTGAGAGTAAGCGGAATGGTATTGGTCTGATTTGTGGACATCGTTATGAGTGGAGTGTTGCCGGCGGCGGTGGGGCTACTGCTTCCTTTCGGATGAAAATAGATATCTTGCAAGCCTTGGGGACTCTGTGAGTATTGAGGATCGACCTCCAGGACAACATAATATTGATTCAACTGGGTGTAGATGATGGAGACTTCCGATTGACCGAAGGCACTGTAGATCCCCTGGTCGAGAGATTGCGCCGTCTGGCCGAGCCTCGCGGCGACCACGCGGTTGTAGTTCAAGAGAATGTCCAAGCCGCCGTTCTGCTGGTCGGAATTCACGTCTTGAAAAATAGGGATACGCTTCATCTCCGCGAGCAGTCGCGGTCCCCAAGTGGCGAGGTCGGGAATATTGTCGGATTGGATGGTGTACTGATAGAGAGCTGAGCTGGAGCGGCCCCCGATGCGCAGATCCTGCGATGCCTGCAGAAAAGTTGAGGCCACCGGCAAGCGATTGAGCTGCGGGCGCAGCCGGTTGATGATTTGTGGCGCGCCGATTTTTCGTTGGTCCAGCGGTTTCAGCGAAATAAATATGTTTCCGGAATTGGTGGCGCCGCCGCCTCCGGTGAAGCCAATAACGTTTGCGACGGCGGGATCCTTGGAAATGACTGCTTCGATTTTCTGGATGGAGTCGTTCATCACCTGGAAAGATGCATCCTGTGGTCCTTGCATGCCACCACCAAGCGTACCGGTGTCTTGCTGAGGGAAGAAGCCTTTGGGAATTTTAAGAACGATGGCGACGTTGAGAGCGATGGTCAAGAAAAGCACGCTTAGAGTAAGGAAAGCGTGATCGAGAACCCAGTGAAGACTAGAGCGATACCACGACAGGATGCGTTCGAAAAATCGTTCCGTGGCCATGTAAAATCGGCCGTGCTTCTTGGAGTGCTCATTGCGAAGCAAATAAGCGCACATCATCGGCGTGGTGCTGAGAGAAATCACCATTGAAACGAGAATGGCGGTCGAGAGGGTGATTGCAAATTCACGGAACAGCCGCCCGACAATTCCGCCCATCAGCAGGAGCGGAATGAAAACCGCGATCAGCGAAATGCTGATGGACAAGACTGTGAAGCCGATTTCCTGGGCTCCTTTTAGAGTCGCCGCGAACGGTTCCATTCCCGCTTCCAGATGGCGAGTGATGTTTTCCATGACCACGATCGCATCATCGACCACGAAGCCGGTGGAGATGGTCAGAGCCATCAGCGAAAGATTGTCCAGGCTATAGCCGCACAGATACATGACGGCACATGTACCGATCAGGGATACCGGGACGGCTACGGCGGGAATCAGGGTCGCGCGGCCGTTCCGCAAGAAAACGAAGACAACCAGGATGACCAGGATGACGGAAAAAGTGAGAGTTCGCTCGACGTCACTGACCGATGCGCGGATGGTTGTGGTGCGATCCAGGACGATGGTGGTGTCAATGCCCTGTGGAATTGATGCCTTGATGGAAGGTATTTCAGCGCGGATGCGGTCTACGGTTTCGATAATATTGGCGCCGGGCTGGCGGAAAATAATCAGCAAAATGGCGCGTTTGCCGTTCAAATATCCGGCAGCGCGAACATTTTGCACCGAGTCGATGACGTCAGCGACATCCGAGAGATGGATAGCCGCGCCGTTGTTGTAGCCGACAATGACCGGCTTATAGTCGACGGCGTGGGAAATCTGGTCGTTGGCAAGAATATCCGCGCTGGTTACTCCATCCGTGATTTGTCCTTTGGCCAGAGCTGAGTTTTGCAGGCGCAGTACGGACTGAACATCGGCCATGGTAAGACCGAAGCTGGAAAGTTTTGTCGGATTTACCTCGACGCGAACCGAAGGCAACGCGCCGCCGCCGGCGTTTACCTGGCCTACCCCTTGAATCTGCGAGAGCTTCTGTTGAATGACGGTTGAGGCCTCGTCATAAAGCTTGTCGGGTCCATATTTGTCCGACGTTAGCCCCAGGATCATGATGGGAGCATCGGCGGGATTGACCTTGCGGTAAGTGGGGTTGGCGGGCAGGTTGGCGGGAAGGTAGGTGCGGGCAGCGTTGATTGCGGCTTCAACGTCGCGCGCCGCACCATCAATGTTTCGGCTGAGATCGAATTGGATGGTCACCGAAGAGGTTCCCAGGCTGCTGCTGGAGGTCATTTCGGTAACGCCGGCAATATGACCGAGCTGACGCTCGAGAGGAGTGGCAACCGACGAGGCCATAATTTCCGCGCTGGCTCCGGGCAAACTGGCGCTTACAGAAATAGTCGGAAAATCCACTTGCGGCAAAGGAGAGACGGGAAGCACTTTGAACGCGATACCGCCGGCAATTGCAATGGCGATGGTGAGCAGAGTAGTGGCTACGGGCCGATGGATAAATGAAGTGGAGACGTTCATGACTGCTCGGCAACTTGTGGGGCCGCGCCGGACCGCGACGCTTTACGATTTCTGGAGAATCGCTGCGCCAGATTGTCGAAGAAAATATAGATTACAGGCGTCGTGTACAGCGTAAGCACCTGGCTCACGAGAAGGCCACCGACCATAGCGATGCCCAATGGCCGGCGCAGTTCGGAGCCGATGCCATGTCCAAATGCCAGAGGCAAACCGCCGAGCAGTGCCGCCATTGTGGTCATCATGATGGGCCTGAAACGGAGGAGGCAAGCATCGTAGATCGCATCGGTAGCGTTCTTGCCCTGGTGTCGTTCCGCATCGAGGGCGAAGTCCACCATCATGATTCCGTTCTTTTTGACGATGCCTATTAAGAGAACCAGGCCGATGATGGCAACGACGCTCAGGTCCAATCCAAAAAGGATAAGGGCCAGGAAAGCGCCGACGCCCGCAGAGGGGAGAGTGGAGAGAATCGTGATCGGATGAATGAAGCTCTCGTAAAGCACGCCAAGAACGATATACACGGTGACCAGAGCCGCGAGGATCAGCAGCGGCATGTTGGAGAGAGAATTTCGGAAGGAAGCCGCGGTGCCTTGAAAGTCGGCCTGAAGGCTGGCAGGAAAATGCAGATCTTGCTGGACTTTTGAGATGGAAGTAATGGCATCGCCCAGGGCGGCCTTGGGGGCCAAGTTGAAGGAAACGGTGATCGCCGGGAACTGGCCTTGATGGTTGATGGAAAGATATTCAGATCTGGTTTCAAAATGCGAAAACGCTCCGAGAGGTACAGCGCTGCTTTTTGTGGAACTGGTCGCTACAGCAGAAGTGGCTGCTCTGCTGGAGCTGGTTGCTGATGCCGTCGAGGTCAGGGCATTTGGTGGCGGAGAAAGAGTATTTGACGACGCTGTGAACAGCGGGGAAGTGGTTAAGGCGTTCGAGCCAGCAGAAGTGGAACCGTTTCCCGTAGTGCTTGCGGGAGCGCCGGAGGTACCCGAAGCGGCGTTGGCTTGAATATACAATTTGTTCAGTTTGTTCGGGTCCACCTGGAATTGCGGCTCGCTCTCGAGGATTACGTGGTACTGATTCAACTGCGTGTACATGGTGTTGATCTGACGTTGTCCGAAGGCGTCGTAGAGCGTGTTGTCGATCGTTGTCGGAGCAATGCCCAGACGCGACGCGGTTGGCCGGTCAATGATCAAAGAAACCGCCAGTCCACCGGGCTGCTGGTCCGTGGCAACGTCTTCCAACTCCGGTAATTGTCTCAAGCGATCGACGAATTTATTGGTCCAGTCGCTTAGCTCGTTCGGGTCAGGGTCTTCCAACGTGAATTGGTATTGTGTCCGGCTGACGCGATCATCCACGGTGATGTTTTGCACCGGCTGCATAAAGAGCTGGATGCCTTGTACATCGTTGAGTTTTGTCTGCAAGCGACGGATGACATCGGAAGCGCTTAGATTTCGTTGATCGAGCGGCTTCAAGTTGATGGACAGCCTTCCGCTGTTGGTGGTGATGTTGGTGCCGTCGGCGCCGATAAAGGAAGACAGGCTCTCAACTGCAGAATCCTGCAGGATGACGTTGGCGATTTCCTGCTGCCGCTCCGCCATGGCCTGGTGGCCAATGACGGGAGGCGCCTGAGAGATGCCTTGAATGATTCCGGTGTCCTGAACCGGGAAAAAACCTTTTGGAATGACGATGTAGAGGAACACCGTGAGGAGCAGCGTGCCCAGCGCGACGAACAGAGTGATGGTCTGATAGCGCAGCACAAATTTAAGAGTGCGTCCGTAGAAGGCGATCATGCTGTTGAACACCCGTTCCGAAGCCTGGTAGAAGCGGGTCTGCTGTTCCATGGGATTGTGTTTCAGTATGCGCGAGGCCATCATCGGCGTAAGAGTAAGAGAAACGACTGCGGAGACGACGATGGTCACTGCCAGAGTGACGGCAAATTCGCGAAATAGCCGGCCCACAACGTCGCCCATGAACAGCAGCGGAATCAGCACGGCAATCAGAGAAACGGTCAGCGAAAGAATGGTGAAGCCGATCTGTTCGGCGCCCTTTAGTGCCGCCACCAAAGGCGTTTCACCTTCTTCGAGGTAACGGGAAATGTTTTCGACCATGACGATGGCGTCATCCACGACAAATCCGGTGGAGATGGTGAGGGCCATGAGCGAGAGATTATCGAGGCTGTACCCGAGGCCGTACATCGCGGCGAAAGTGCCGACGAGCGATAAGGGAACGGCGACGCTGGGAATAATCGTGGCGTAGAGGCTACGCAGGAAAAGGAACATCACCATCACGACCAACGCAATGGTGAGAACGAGTTCGAATTCCACGTCGGAGACCGAGGCCTGAATCGGAGTGGTCAGGTCAGTAAGAGTTGTTAAGTCGATTCCTTTTGGAAGATTGGCTTCAAGCTGCGGCAGCAAATTCTTGATGCTCTTGACAACGCTGATGGTATTACCGCCGGGCTGTCGTTGTACATTGATGATGACGGCCGGCGTCTTGTTCATCCACGCGGCCTGATACTTGTTCTCTATTCCATCAATAATTTTTGCCACGTCGGTAAGCATGACCGGAGCGCCATTGCGATAAGCAACCACGACCTTGCGGTAGTCGTTGCTGGTGACCAGCTGATCGTTGGCATCGATTTGAAAGTCCTGGCGCGGGCCGTCAAAGTTTCCCTTCGCTGCATTGACACTCGACTGCGTTACGGCGGTGCGCAGATCTTCAAGATTAATGCCATAGGAGGACAGTGCCGCCGGGTTGGCTTGTATGCGGACGGCAGGTTTCTGGCCCCCGCTGATGGTTACCAGGCCCACACCACTCAGTTGCGAAATCTTCGGGGCCAACCTGGTGTCCACAAGATCTTCGACTTGCGACAGCGGAATGGTGCTCGATGTGGCGGCCAGGGTCAGCACCGGTGCGTCGGCGGGATTGGTCTTGCTGTAGATCGGAGGAGAAGGGAGATTCGCGGGCAGAAAGCTCTGCGAAGCGTTAATTGCCGACTGGACTTCTTCTTCGGCGACGTCAATGTTCAAACTCAGAGTAAACTGCAGGACGATGACGGATGTTCCGCCCGAGCTGCTCGAAGTCATCTGGTTCAGGCCTTGTAACTGGCCGAATTGCCGCTCGAGGGGCGCGGTCACCGTTGTGGCGACCACATCGGGGCTGGCTCCGGGATAGAAGGTGAGAACTTGTATTGTGGGATAGTCAACCTGCGGCAGCGCCGACACCGGGAGCTGCGTATAACTGACGATTCCCGCCAGCAGAATGGCCGCCATCAAAAGAGCGGTCGCAACCGGCCGCAATATAAAGGGACGTGACGGACTCAAGGGGAAGTGCTCCTGGGACCCTGTCCAGGCGCGGTACCTCGGGTGAGATTTCGCGCAGGATTGGGCGTTGAACCGGGCGCGGTGTTGCCAGGGCCCGGAATTACAACTTTCGCGTTGTCCTGCAATTTCTCGAAGCTGCTGTTGGCCAGCACATCGCCCGGCGAAACTCCGGTTACTTCAGTCATTCCCGCATCGGTCACACCTGGTTTAACGCTGCGCATGTGTGCGGTGTCGTCCTGCAAAACGTAAACGAAGGCGGCTTGACCGTTGTGTTGAATGGTTGAGGAAGGAATCAGCGTGGCGCCGTGCAGCGTGTCCACCAGCAGGCGAATGTTTACGAATTCATTTGGAAATAACGCTGCTTCCTTATTATCGAAAGTCGCGCGGGCCTTCACTGTCCCAGTCGTGGTGTCGACCTGGTTGTCGAGCGTCAGGAGCGTACCGGAGGCCACTTTCTTTTGCGCAGCGCGGTCGAAGGCATCCACGGGTAACTTGACGACGTTGTTGCGAAGCCTTTGTTGAACCTGGCCTAGATTGTCTTCAGGAATCGTGAACACTACCGTGATCGGTTGCACTTGAGTGATTACCGCAAGCGTGAGTGTTCCGGATGATTGCACCACGTTTCCCGGGTCCACCAGTCGCAAGCCTACTTTGCCGTTGATCGGAGCGGTGATGTGACAATACTCGACTTGAATTTGATCAAATTGAACGGAACCTTGATCAAGTTTTACGGTACCTTGTTGCTGCAGGACGAGTTTTTCCTGATCGTCCAAAATTTGTTTTGGAATGGCCCGGCGTGCCCACGCGTCACGGTACCGCTCTGCGTCCATTCGCCCCATGGCCAGAATGCCCTCGTCACGTTCGAGGGTACCCTGAGCCTGCAGAAGGGTGGCGCGGTAGGAACGATCGTCGATATCAATCAACGGATCGCCCTGGTGAACGATCTGTCCTTCTTTGTAGTGCACTGCGGTGACTATTCCGTTGACCTGGCTGGTGATCGACGATGTGTAGACTGGCGTAACCGTGCCAATCGAATCGAGATAGATTCCGATATCGCCTTTCTGGGCGGTCGCAGTCATAACCGTTGCCGGACCGCCGCCTCCTCTTGCTGCGCGAGCGTTGGTCGTTGACGGGTCGTGTTTGCGCAAGACAAGCACGAAGGCTGCCGCGAAGATCAGCAGCAAGACAATCCAGACGATCGCGCCAGTAAATTTGTGGCGATGTGGCTGGGGCGTGGACGGTTGGTGTTCAGGCCCGATGGTCGGGCGTTCATTTTGATCAGTCGGCAAGGCAATCCCTGGTGACAGTGGTCAATTCGGATGTCAGGACATTCATCCGTAGTGAGACGGATTTTAGACCCCATTTGGATACAGAGCTATACTGTGATTTTTCGATTGGCTTAAGGCACGCCGCGGCGCAGTCTGGTCTGGGATTTTGCCGAAGTCGGTAATAGAAAAAACTAAATATTAAATATCAGTAACATATCAGAGACAGCGCACGCGGAACTGAGGGACTACACTGGATGCTGTAGGCGGCCAGCCTTCAGAGACCAACCTACTCGCCACGTGCAAACGTAGGCCATTGGCCGCGCTACCTGCATGTAAAATTTCACCTTAACCGTCGCTTTTTTTCTAATCAGTAGCCTTCCTCGGTTTCACACCTTCCGGGTATTGGTTGCGACGAGCAGCGGTTCGATGCTGGTGGCATGAACAACCAAGCTGATAACCACACAAAATCGTTTGCCCACGTGCTGGTCTTTAAATGTCCGGGTTCAGGCGACCCCATAGGAGCCTCGCTTCTTAGCAGCTGCAAGAATCTGGAGGAAGTTGACGGGCATGCTTTTAAGGTAAAGTGCGAATGCGGGTGGATGGGAGAAATACTTGGGATCAACCGGGTGAATAGCTGGGTGGAAAACTGGAAGTGATGTGCAATGCGCTTCTAAAGTTCGGGCGGTCGGGTAAAAGAGCTGTACAGAGAAAGCCTTATGGTGCCCGAGAGATCCTCCTCCTACAATTGAAGACTGCGCCCCATGAGCCAATATAGCGTTCTTATTGTAGATGACCACGAGCTTGTGCGCAGAGGGTTGAAGGATATCTTGCGAGGCACCGAATTCGAAGTTTGCGGCGAAGCGCAAGACGGTCAAGAGGGCTTAGCACAAACCATGAGTCTGCGGCCGACCTTGGTGCTCTTGGATATGAGCATGCCGGTACTGACGGGCTTGCAAGCTGCGGCTAAAATCCGCCAAGTGTTACCTGATACCAAGATATTGATCATCACGATGCATGATTCTCCCCAAATGGAGGTTGAGGCTCGCGCTGCGGGAGCGGATGCGTACATCACGAAAATGGCGGCGGCCGGGTCGTTAGTGGAAGCAATGCGTGCGTTAGTCGCCACCTCGAGCGCTTAAGCCATTTACCTCGCGCAATCCTAAATACCGCCTTCTGTTATAACCTTTAGCGTGACAAGAGTGCGTCCTCGACTGCGGACGGTTGCTATTCAGCGGGCCATACGCTTTGGCTGCGTGGTTCGCACTTCGGCGGCATAACAGGAGAACAGGCTTTGGGCCACCCGCAACTTGATCTGGCGAACAAAACGGCAGTGGTGATCGGCGGGACCAGCGGCATTGGACTGGCAATCGCCAAAGGGTTGGCTGTCGCGGGTGCGGATGTTGTCGCCACGGGCCGGCGCGGGGACCTGGTACGGGCAGTGACCGAGGAGATTGAGGCCCTGGGCCGGCGCTCAATCGAAATTACGTGTGATGTCACGGATGAATCTTCACTTAAGGAACTTCTGAACGCTGCGTGCCGGGCTCTTGGCGGTGTGCAGATTCTCGTCAACTGCGCTGGCAAGACCAAGCGCACGCCGACGCTGGAAGTTTCCGATGCGGAGTGGAATGGCATCCTGGAAACAAATTTGAATGGCACGCTCCGCGCTTGCCGGCTTATAGGCCGGCACATGATCGAGCGTGGCTACGGGCGCATCGTTAATGTTGCATCGCTATCTTCATTTGTGGCGCTCTATGAAGTTGCCGCCTATTCGGCAAGCAAAGCAGCGGTCGCTTCACTGACGAAGTCGCTGGCGATTGAGTGGGCGAGCCATGGTATTTGCGTCAATGCGATTGCTCCGGGAGTATTTCGCACCGAGCTCAACTCCGCGCTTCTGGACGGCACCGAAAGGGGCAGGGAATTTCTGGTGCGCACGCCGATGAAACGGTTTGGCAAACTTGAGGAGCTGGTCGGCGCGGCGGTGTTTCTTGCTTCGGACGCGGCGAGTTTCGTGACTGGGCACCTGCTGGTCGTAGATGGTGGTTTGTTGGCCAGTGGAGTCAATCAGTAGGTGGCGATGACGAGCCTCTATCATGGCTTATTGAAAAGTCTGCCAAAAGTCTTGTTACACGAACATTTGGACGGTGTACTGAGACCGGCGACGGTAATTGAGTTGGCGAAAAACGTGCAGTACGGTCAACTTCCGACTCAGGATCCTGAAGATCTGGCTCGCTGGTTCCATCAAGGAGCAAACCAGGGCAGCCTGCCGAAATACCTGCAGGGATTTGCGCATACCATCGCGGTGATGCAGACCGAGGAGGCGCTGGAACGGGTGGCCTACGAACAAGCGGAGGATCTGAGCGGCGATGGCGTGGTGTATTTCGAAACGCGTTTCGCACCGATTTTTCATACCCGCAAACAATTAACGCATCAACAAATCGTTTCGGCTGTGTTGAAGGGATTGGAGCGAGGTCGTAAGGACTTCGGAATCAGGTCGGGACTAATTATTTGCGCCATGCGCAACATGGACGTTTCGCTGGAAATGGCGGAACTGGCGGTTGATTTTCGCCAGCGGGGCGTTGTGGGATTCGACCTGGCGGGTGAGGAAGGCGGCTTCCCTCCCAAAAAACATGTGGACGCGTTTCATTACATTCAGCGCCAGAATTTCAATATTACGATTCACGCCGGCGAAGGGTTCGGCAAGGAATCGATTTGGCAGGCAATTCAGTATTGCGGAGCGCACCGCATTGGCCACGGCACTCGACTGATTGAGGACATTGCCGTCGCGGACGGCAAGACTGTCAAGTTGGGAGATCTGGCGCAATACGTTTTAGACAAAAGAATTCCGCTCGAGATATGCCTGCTCAGCAACGTTCACACCGGAGCTGCGCGCAGCCTGGCCGAGCATCCTTTCAAGGTTCTTTATCAAGAAAAGTTTCGGGTAACGCTGAATACGGACAACCGGTTGATGAGCGACACGACCATGAGCAAAGAATTCGAAGCGGCGCGGGACGCGTTCGGTCTTTCGATCGAGGATTTCGAAAAGATTACCATCAATGCGATGAAGAGCGCTTTTTTGCCGTATCACCAAAGATGCGACTTCATCTATTCAGTCATCAAACCGGGTTACGCCAAGGTCCGCAGCAACTCGTTGTCATCAAATTGAGCTGGTTCGCTTCAGGCGGCGAGGGTGGCAAGAGTTTCCGCGAGTACGATCACTCCGCGTTCGATGTCTTCCGGCGATGCGTATTCATCGGGCCGATGGCTATATCCGTTCCTGCAGGGAATAAATAGCATTCCCGCCGGAACAATGCGCGACATGAAGAGTGAATCATGGTACGCCCGGCTGACCATGTGAAGAGACGATAGTTGGTACTTTGAACAGGCGGCAGAAAGCGTATCGACGATTGCGGCCGCGCATTGCGCCGGCGCGTCAGCGTTTACAAATTCTTCGTGCATCGACACCTGCCGGTTCACTGCGATGGACTGACACGCGGATTTGATCTCGCGCATGACCGCATCGCGCCGTGCAAGATCCGTGTCGCGTATGTCGGCCGTAAGATTGACGCGGCTGGGAATGCTGTTCACTGCACCGGGAAAGACTTCGCAAATGCCCACCGTGGCTACCGTATCCACTGCACCACTGCTTCGCGCCGCGTTTTCGATTGCGAGGACCAGCTCCGCCGCCGCGCACAAAGCGTCTCTGCGATCGGGCATCAGCACTCCGCCCGCGTGCCCGCCGGAGCCATCGACGGTGATGCACAGGCTGGCGGGTGCTGCAATGTCTGTAACAATTCCAAGCGCAATGTTTTTCTGTTCGAGCACCGGGCCCTGTTCGATGTGCAGTTCGACGAACGCCTTATAATAATCTGTCGGGAGCTTCACCGCTTCGAGAGCTCCAGTGAATCCGGCCTTCGCGCGCAACTCTTCGATCGAAGTACAATCTTTGTCCAGCAACTTTCTCGCCGCGTCGCTCGACATCGTTCCGCTCAGTAATCGGCTGCCAAGACATCCGATTCCGAAACGCGTGGGCTCCTCCGAGGTGAACATCAATAATTCGATCGCATGTTTGGGGCGGAAGCCACTGCGCTGCAATGAGCGAATAGCTTCGAGGCCTCCAAGCACGCCAACTACGCCATCATATTTTCCTGCGTTGGGAATAGCGTCGGTGTGGGAACCGGTGCCTACTGCCGGAGCGCCGCCCTCGGATCCAGCCCATTTGGCAAAAATATTTCCGATAGCATCCTGCCGGACTTCCAATCCAGCTGTCTCACACCGGGCGATGAGCCACGCGCGCGCTTTCAGGTCCGTCGGGGAAAAGACAATTCGCGTGACAGCGGGAGGCTCGGCGTCGGAAATTAATGCCAGATCTTCAATTTCCCGGACCAGGCGGTCTCGATCTATAGCAATTGTCATGGGACGGGCAGTTCCGCCAATGGATGGCGGTTCCAATCTTTGTAAATAAGATATTTCGCGGGAACTTTGCCGATGGCGCCAAACCACTGCGGACACCACGGTCCCATCCAGATGAAATCGCCGGCGGAAACCGGATACCAACAATCGCCGAGGCGATAGATGCCGCCGCCTTCGAGCATCAGCAGGCCATGTTCCATCACGTGCATTTCGACCATGCTCAGGGCGGCACCCGGCTGGTAGACCATAGTGTTCACGGCGAAATCGAAACTCATGCTGTCTGGAAGGAGGTGCTTCACCTGCAGGTCCGCGTCGCCGTCAAGCGCCTCCGATGAAACTGTATCTTCATTCGAAATAATTACGCCAGGGGACTGAGAATCTAAAATCGGCTGATATAACTTTTCGATGACGGCGACGCGGCTTTCTTTGGCGGCGATGACTCGATGCGCGAGGCCAGCGGGCAAATAAGCGTAACCGCACCTGGCGAGCTGGTTTGACCGCCCAGCAACTTCCAGTGTGAGGTCCCCTGCAAGTACATAGAGGAAGCGCTGAGCGCGTGTTCGGCCAAGTTCACCGCCGGGTTCGAACTCAGCCGTGTATTGGGCAAAGCTCGCGCCAATTGCCGGACCCGCATGGACCATCGCGGTGCAGGCCTTCATGCCCGGCAAAGTGGTGCGAACAAAAGTGTCCGGCGTCAGGAGCATGTGATTCTGTTTTTGCACGCTACGCGTTTCACCGAGTTTATGCACGGCACATCCTTTTCTGAAATTCCGAGGAACTCGCAAGTTGTTCGAGCAAGTGTGAGCCACATTCGATGGCCTTGGCTACGTCCTCGGTCACAACTGACTCGCAGGGATCATGGCTTATTCCGCCCGGGGTGCGCAGAAAGATCATCGCGGCGGGCACTTTTTCGGCCAGGATCATGGCATCGTGGCCGGCGCCGCTGATCATTCGGTGCCCTTGGCATCCTAGGCTTCGCATTGCGTTCTCGATTTCGCGGATGAGCGCAGGGTCCATCTCGACGGCGCGCTGGCTTAGTAGTTCGCTGTTTTGCACTGTTAACCCCCGTCGTCCCGCGATTTCCTCAGCAAGTTTGGTAAGGGTGGCAGTCGCACGGAGTCGAATTTCGTCCGACCTGTGGCGCAGATCGAGGCTTAGGCGAGCTTGACTGGCAATCACGTTTGTCGCTCCGGGTATTGCCGCAATCTGGCCAACGGTCGCCACCAATCCAGGATCGCTTTGGGCGGTGCTCTCTACTTCGAGAATCCATTCTGCCGCCGCTGCGATAGCATCATGCCTGAGGTGCATCGGAGTGGTGCCCGCATGGTTGCCGCGGCCTACAAAGGTAAATTCCATGCGTGTCTGTCCCGCGATAGCTTCGACAAGACCCAGCGGTTGTCCCAGCGATTCCAGAACCGGCCCCTGCTCGATATGAAATTCCAGGTACGCCAGAGTATTTTCACTGATCACCGCGCATGGAATTTGTTCCGGGTCCAATCCGAAGTCCTTGATGGCGGTTCGAATTGAGACTCCGTTTCGATCCTGGCAGTTCAGCAATTGTTGGTCGAGCCTGCCAACCAAAGCGCGGCTGCCGATAAACGGCGTCGCAAACCGTACGCCTTCCTCTTCGGAAAATCCTACGAGCTCGATTGCGAAAGGCAGCCGACGCCGTTCCAGTGATTCGAGCAGGGCAACCGCAACGACTACTCCCAGGACACCGTCGTATGCTCCTGCGTTTGGAACCGTATCGAGGTGTGAACCGAGCAGGAGCCTTGCTGCTCTCGGTTGTTCCGCGGCATAAAAGGCGCGCAAATTTCCCGCTGCGTCCACCGCCACCTCCGCTCCTGCCGCCGCCAGCCACTCGGTAAGCTTGCGATGACAGTCGCGCATGGGCGGAGAAAGAAACGTGCGGCGCGTGCTTCCGGGGTCTTCTGAAAACGAAGCCAACTTCTTGCATCGAGCGACAACTTCTTCCGCGCGAGTTAGGCTCGACACGGCCGCTTATTCCTGCCGCCGGATATGCGCCTCGATGTAGCCGTGCGGCTCGTCAATGGGCGAAAAAAGTTCATTGGGATTGTCCTGTCCAAAGCGCGAAAGGTCCACCAGCAGACAATGTTTATTTGGCATCGTTAGTTCGATGTCCGCAATCTCGCGAATATCCGCAAGGGCTTTTTCGCCCATGGCGTAGAGTGTGTGCTGCACGGATTTACTTTTGTGCGCGGCGAAGACTTCCAGCAAAGTTCCACGGATCTTTGAGCGCAACGCGGTGAAGGGGACCGTTGGCGACAAATAATTCCACCGTGCCTTTACTGCAGTGCCAAACAGCCGATCGGTCGATTCTGGCAGGGTGGTTAGAGGATCTTTAATGAATCCCACAAATTCCGAGCCCGCGGTTTTCAGGATCACCAGGTTGTCGAATCCTGAGCGCACTGCTGGCGCGTCGTTCCGATTTGCAATCACTTCGGCCGTTTGGCATTCGCCGCTCGATTGCACGAACGTTGTGGGATGCGGTGATTCGTGCGTACTGAGATGCTCCCAGGGTTTTTCCGAAATGCTCGCTCGAGCCACAGAGACCTGCGGATTCCGCTGCAACAGAAAGGCCGCGAGTTCTTTGCCAAATTCCTCCATGCATTCTGCTGTGGAGCTTCGAGCCAGGGAATAAACCGTATTTTTCATGGTATCCGTCGGGAGGATCTTGCTGTTATCGCCGCTCACAAAACAGGACTCGAAGTCTCCTTCGAGCAAAAGCTCGACGGTCCAGTCGCGAAGTTCGTGATAGCCGGGATGCCGCTTTACCTTTACAAGGCGGACGCGGGATTTGCCGTATCTGTTTTGGCCTAGCGCAATCATCCGGTCAGCTTCCCCGATACGTCGTGTAACCGTTTGGACTCAAGAGCAGCGGAATGTGAAACTGCGATTCGCCGGTACGAACCTGGAAGCTAATTTCGACCACGGGATAAAATGCTTCGATGTTCTGGGCGGCGTGATAGGTTCCGGTATCAAACAACAGACGGTATAGCCCGGCGCAAAGGAATTCGTTTTCCGGCAGCAGTTGAGCGCATCGGCCGTCAGCATCGGTCCGCGACGAATTCAGTTCCACCCAATCGCCATCGGCTTCTTTCCTTTCCAGACGTACCATCACATCCTTGGCGGGCTTGCCCTGAGTCGTGTCCAATACGTGTGTCGAAATTCGCTTCACGCCGAAAGCCATTTCTTCAACCGCAGACGCGCGATTTGCCGCTGCTGTTCGGCGGCTTCGTAAAGTTCGGTCGAGTCATCACTTCGCAATCGCCGCGCCATCTGCTCCAGGATTTCTGGAGCTGATTTTCCGGCGGCACAAATGATAAACCTCCGGCCAAACCGTTCTTCATAGGCGCGATTGCCTTCCGCCATTTTCATTTTCACGTCGTCGCTTTCTATCTCAACATTCCGCTGCTCTTCTCCGGACCAAGTTGCAGATCGCGCCGAAGTTGGCGCCGAAGCGTGTCTTTCGCCAATCCGCGGGTGACTGCGAAACGCCTCGAACCAGTCGGATTCGACTAAACTCTCGCACGCCAGGTCGCAGGCGGCCAGCAGAGCGGCTTCATCGGCGATTGGTCGTTGTGCCGCCATTTTCCCGGCCCAGGCTTTTGACCCGCAACACGGCAAAACTTCCTCCGTAGCTTGCTTCGGCGGCAGATCGTTCCAACGCGTCAGCACGTCGCTCATTTTGCCTTTTCGTTCGCGCGCAGTTGTTCCAGAAATTCCGCAACCAGATTTCCCGCGACTGCGGCGCGGTATCGCGCCGTCGATCGAATGTCGTCAATCGGCTGAACCTCCGCGGATGCTGTCGTGCGTGCCAGGTTTGTGAGCGGCCGGTCAATACGCTTTCCCCGGAGCACCAGTTCTGTCTTACGCAACCGAAGTGGCACCGGCGCTACGCTGGCCATCGCCAGAACTACGTCTTCGATGACGCTGTTCGAAAGCCGTCCGAGTGCCGCCAGACACACTTTGGAAATCGCCTGAGCGTTGCGAGCGCCCACCTTTCGCGTATGCGCATAATACTCTGAAAACCGTTTTTTCAGGCAGATGGTTCGAATCAGTTCATCCGGTGCGAGCTGTGTTTTCCGATAGTCAGTATGAAAACTTGAATAGGGCACTCGCCGTTCGCCCCTCTTCGATACCAGAAGAAGTTCTGCCTCGTAAACCAACAGCGCAGGCAGAGAATCCGCTGCTGGCGATCCGTTCACGATATTGCCCCCGATGGTCCCGCGATTCTGGTTGGCGATTCCGCCAGTCCAGCCAGCCGCTGTGGAGAGTAACGCGAATTCGCGGTTAATGACCTCGGATTCGCGGATGTCGGTATAGGTACAGCCAGCCCCAATCTGAATTTCATCGGCGAGATTGTCGATTCGACGCAGCTCCGGAAGATTCCATATGCTTACCAGTTTTCGAGCAGCGAGGTTACCGGCAGAATATTGCACCATCACGTCCGTGCCGCCAGCGATGGGTAGCCACTGGCCAGGCGACTCAGCCAAAAGCGCCAGCACCGCCGGCAAACTTCCCGGTACGACCAGTTCATATTCCGCTGGCTGGGCTCTCATCTGGCAGCACCGCAGCGCGCGACTCTAGCGACAGCCTCGACAATCTGCATGTACCCGGTGCAGCGGCAAAGATTGCCTGCCAACCTTTCGCGGATGTCTTCCACGCTGGGCTGCGGCCTCTTGCTTAACAAGTGAAACGCGGCGAGGATCATTCCCGGCGTACAAATTCCGCATTGCGCCGCGCCGCATTCCAGAAAAGCTTGTTGCAATTCCTGTGCCTCGGATTTCGCGGTCAGGCCTTCAATCGTTACGATACTCGCGCCGTTAGCTTGCAGTACGGGGATCAGGCAGCTGTTCACCAAGGTTCCGTCCATCAGCACAGAGCACGAACCGCACTCGCCCTCTCCACAACCTTCTTTTGTTCCGGTCAAGCTGAGTTCATGCCGCAACACGTCCAGCAGCCGTTCCATCGCATAGACCTGCGAGGTTGTCGCTTGGCCGTTGACGGTAAAGGACACTTCGTACCTGGCGCTGCGCGGGGCTGATTCGCTCATTGTTTTTCCCGGGCCAGCGAGGCTAACTGCGACGACCCGAGTGCTGCCCGCTGTTGCAACGAATCAAAAATGTCCTCGGGCATCAGCGGCACCGAGTTGAATGGAACGCCCACCGCGTCCACAATCGCGTTTACAACCGCTGGAGCGGGCCCGTCCATCGGCAGTTCCCCGATTCCCTTGGCGCCATACGCGCCGTGAACACTTCCCAGCTCCTCAAAATGTACTCGAATGGAGGGCAGGTCAGCCGACGTTGGAATGATGTAGTTTGTCATCTGACCGTTTTGCATGCGCCCGCTTTTCCAAACCACTTTCTCATACAAGGCGAAACCAATCCCTTGAACCACTCCACCGATGATTTGTCCTTCTGCCAGCGCCGGATGGAGCACTTTTCCCACTTCTTGCAGTGCCACGAAGTCGTCCACTGAAACGCCGTACGTGACCGGGTCGACAGTCACCTCGGCTACGTAGACCGCCCACGCAAAGGCTGCGTACGCCGATCCGCGATATTTTTCTTCGTCCCAGACCACTTCGTCGGGCTGTTCGTACTTCGCGACGCTCAGGAATTTACCGTGTTCCTGGACTTGTGCCCGGCATGCTTTGCGGAAGTCCTCGGCAGAATAGGAATCTCCGATCTTTCCGCTGGCCTTTAGCGTCTCTCTGATTCCGCTCGCCGCCGACTGAACGAGCTTTCCAACCACCATTACCGTACGCGACGCCACCGTCGGTCCACTGTTTGGAACTTCTTGTGTATCGGCCTGCGCGATTTCGACGTCTTCATACCGCAGTCCCAGTGTTTCCGCCACGATCTGGCACAACACGGTCTTTGTTCCCTGGCCGAATTCAGTGCTGGAAACCAATATCCGCACTCTGCCATCAGCGCGCCCTTCAATAGCAACGGCCGATCCGAGATGGCGTTCGCCTGATCCTGTAAATCCAGCGCCGTGCAGAAACGCCGCGATGCCTATCCCTTTCCTACCGCGGTTGTGCCGATTCTCGGCCGCGAATTTTTCTCTTTTGACGTGATAGCCGGAGAGTTCCAGCGCCCGGTCTAGAAGCTTGTCCAGATTGATCTCTTCTCGAATGACCTGTTCGGTTGTGGTGGTTTGTCCGGTCTTCAGGAAATTTCGCCGGCGGATTTCTACTGCGGAAATTCCGACCACTTCCGCGATTCGATCCATGTGACGCTCCAACGCGAACAGCGACTGCGGCGCGCCAAATCCGCGAAAAGCACCATGCGGTGGCATGTTGGTGGCGACAGCCTTGGCGCGGATTCGAACGTTGGGCCAATAATAAGCGCCGCCCGCATGAATCGCTCCACGCGAAAGAACTACCGGCGACAGAGTCTTGTAGGCGCCGCCATCGATGGTGAATTCAATCTCGCCACCTAGAATTCTGCCGTCCTTGTTAACGGCGGTGCGATGCCTGGTACGCGAAGGATGGCGCTTTGTAGTGGCCGCCATGTCTTCCATACGGTCATAGATAATTTTTACCGGTTTTCCAGACTTCATGGCCAGCAGTGCGGCGTGCGCGGCAATCATTGACGGATATTCTTCTTTGCCGCCAAAAGCGCCGCCGGTTTCCATCTGAACCACGCGCACTTTATCAGCCGGCAGGCCGCAAAGTTTCATCAACGCTTTATGAATGTAGTACGGGCACTGCAGCGAACCCCACACTGTAATGCCTTTCTCGGCGTCGAATTGGGCGATCATTCCGTTATTTTCTATATAAAGCTGCTCCTGCGCGCCGGTGGTGTATTCGCCCTCGACGATGTAGTCGGCAGTTTGCCACACAGCATCGACGTCGCCCTTTTCGATCAAATAGGTTTTGAAGGTGTTGTCCGCTCCCCAAATGACTTGGGCTAGTGTTTCGCTCTCTTCTATCTTGTGGATTGCGGGAAGGGAATCGTATTCGACTGAGATAGCCTCGACTGCTTTCGGAAGCAGGTGCCGGTCGGGATGAGCCAGCAACAACAGCGGCTCTTCGGGATGATTCACCACTCCATCCGCCAGGCACGGCTGGTCATCGTCAATCAGGGCGATGCAATTCTTTCCGGGAATATCCGAAGGACCGACGATGACGAATTCTTGCCAATGAATATCTGATCCGAAGTTAATCCTTTTGATTTTGCCACGCGGGAACTTGCTTCTAACCGTCGCTCCGTACATCATGTCCGGCAGTTCCATGTCGTCGACATAGCGGGCCTGTCCGCTAATTTTGTCGCGTCCCTCCAATCGCGGGACCGATGTGCCTACGATATTAGAATTGTTCATATAAACGTCTATCGAAAATACCGGCTATCCCTGCAACTCCCGCCCAATCGCCTCTCCGGGAAATTCGCCATTGCTGAACACCAGTTTCCCACGAAGATAGGTCGCCTTCACCAGTCCACGAAGGTTTTCTCCTAGATAGGGCGATATTGGATGGCGATGGTGCAGTCGATCCACGCTCACCACGAACTCACTGTCGGGTTCGAAAACCGCAAAATCGGCATCATATCCCGCAGCGATTTGGCCCTTTCGTGTTTCGCAGCCAGCCAGCTTAGCCGGCGCCTCAGCCATCCACCGCGCGACATCGTTTAGCGAAAATCCTCGTTTGCCCGCTTCCGTATTCATCACCGGGAGCGCCATCGAGAGGCTGGCAATGCCGCCCCACGCGGCCCGGAAATCTCCTTCCACAAATTTCTTCATTTCCGGCGGACAAGGAGAATGATCGGTTGCCACCAGATCAATAGTTCCATCGCGCAGCCCTTCCCATAGGCGCTCGCAATTTTCTCGGCTGCGAATTGGCGGCGCACACTTAAAAATGGTTGCGCCATCGGGAATTGTTTCGGCCATCAAATGCAAATAGTGCGGGCAGGTCTCCACGGTCACCGCCAGGCCCTCGGAACGCGCGGCGCGCAATTCCGGAAGGGCCGCGCTGGCCGAAAGATGCACGATGTGCAAACGGAATTTATGTTCGCGGCACAGCGACAAGAGCAGTCGTATCGCCAATAGTTCCGCTTCCTCAGGCCGCGATTGCAGGTAGGTTTTGTAATTGGTCCAGTTCGCACCCACCAGCTTTTCTGTTGCCGACTCGATCGGCCCGGGCAGCTCCGCGTGCACCAGCAGCGGCAAACCGGTTCGAACAATGTGCAGCAACGCAGCTCGCAGTTCCTGTTCGGTAACCATTGTGAAGCCGCCGATTCCGGGATGAACGAGAAAACATTTGAAGCCGGCCACTCCTGCCGCTGCCAGTGGCTCGAGGTCCTGTTCGTTATCGGAAACTACTCCTCCCCATGCCATCCAATCAACTCGACAGCGGTTTTGCGCTGCTGCGCGTTTTGCTGCCAACGCCGCAAGGTTGATTGTTGCAGGGAGGCAATTGAGCGGCATGTCCAGCAACGTCGTGTACCCGCCGGCGGCAGCGGCGCGCGTTGCCGTTTCGAAACCTTCCCAGTGCGAGCGACCCGGATCATTGATGTGAACGTGGGAATCGACCAGTCCGGGAAGAATCGCAGCATCGCCAAAATCCTTCACGTCTGCATCGACCGGTATTTGCCCGGCAGGAACTATGCCGCGGATTCGCTCTCCTTCGACTAGCACGGCGGCAGGACGCAAGCCGTCCGGCGTTACTACCCGGCGGGAAAGAAAGGCGCGCTGGCTCATAGCAAAATGAAGGTCTCGGAAACTTAGATTCGAATGAAATCCGAGCCTAGTCTTATATCTACACTTTTTCAAGGACGACAAAAGCCGCGACATATCTCAAAAAAGGTGCAGGCCGTCGCCGCTCGCGGCATATACTTCTAGCGCGATAGAATTAAATTGGCTTAATCGAATCATAGGAAGGAAGCCGTGCGAAGAGTCTGCGCCGACTACCGATGAACAACGCCTTCATGACCCGCGCCATTCAGCTTTCTATCGAAGCAGTTCAGTCTGGCCGCGGCGGTCCCTTTGGTGCAGTAATTGTCAACCAAGGAAAAATTGTCGCCGAGGCAGCAAATCAGGTTACTTCTACCAATGACCCCACCGCTCATGCCGAAGTGCTGGCCATCCGCAGAGCTTGTGAAGTGCTCGGCTGCTTCGAACTGAAAGACTGCGAGCTGTACACTTCCTGCGAGCCGTGTCCGATGTGCCTCGGTGCCATTTATTGGGCGCGCGTTTCGCGCATCTACTTTGCCAATACCGCTGAAGACGCCGCCAGAATTGGTTTCGACGATTCCTTGATTTACGGCGAGCTAAAGCGGCCTTATTCAGAACGCCGCATACCAATTGTGCAAATGATGCGAGAAGAAGCGCTGGCGGCTTTTCGAGCTTGGGTGGACAAACCCGACAAAACTTCATACTAGTGCCGGGGCGCCACCGGCCTGACATCAACCGTGCGGCGTGCCAGCGAATCAGGATTTTGAATATGACTTTCATCACCGAAGATTTTTTGTTGCAAGGACCCGCGGCGCGTCGCCTCTACCATGAGTACGCCCGGGAGCTTCCGATACTGGATTTTCATTCTCATCTTTCTCCAAAGGATATTGCTGAAAACCGCAGATTCAAGAACCTGACTGAAATTTGGTTGGACGGTGATCACTATAAGTGGCGGGCCATGCGTGCTGACGGTGTCGCCGAGGAATTCTGCACCGGCGATGCCGTTCCGTATGAGAAATTTCTGGTGTGGGCGCGCACCGTTCCTCATACGCTTCGCAATCCGCTCTATCACTGGACGCATCTCGAGTTGCTACGCCATTTCGGGAGCAACGATCTGCTCAGCGAAGAGACTGCGGCAAGGGTCTGGGACCGTGCGAATCGACGACTTCAGGAAGACGAAATGACGGTGCACGGAATATTGAAGAAATTCCATGCGTCGACCGTTTGCACGACGGACGACCCCGCCGATTCCCTCGAATACCACGAGCAAGTCAGGGACTCGGGGATCTCCACACTCGTCTTTCCTACATTCCGCCCCGATGCGGCCATGCGAACGGAGGAGCCGCGAGCGTTCTTGGAATGGGTTGAACGGCTCGGTGCTTCCGCGAATATAGATATCAGGCGCTTCTCAGACTTTCTCGACGCACTGCGGGCGCGTCACGATTTTTTCCACGGTCACGGCTGCCGCCTTTCCGATCACGGACTCGATCAATGTCATTCGGTTTTTTGCGGTGACAGTGAAGCTTCCGCACTTTTTCAGAAAAGCCTGCAGGGGAAGCAACTTTCTGCGGATGAAACGGCGAAATTCGCCAGTTACATGCTGCTTTTCTTTGGCCGGCTTGATGTCGAGAAAGGCTGGACCAAGCAGCTTCACTTGGGAGCCTACCGCAATTCCAACGCGCGAATGTTGCGTCGCTTGGGGCGTGATGTCGGGTTCGATTCGATTGGAGACTGGCCACAGGTTTCTGCGCTCGGAGCATTCATGGATCGCCTCGAGTCGGAAAGCGCCTTGCCCCGGATGATCATCTTCAACCTAAACCCGGCGGACAATTATGTCTTCGCGGCGCTGGCCAACTCATTTACAGAAGAGGGAATTCGCGGCAAGATTCAATTCGGTGCGGGTTGGTGGTTCCTGGATCAAAAAGAGGGCATCGAGTCGCAAATCAACGCACTTTCGAACTGCGGCCTTCTTTGCAATTTTGTCGGCATGGTCACGGACTCGCGATCGTTTATGTCTTTTCCGCGGCACGAATATTTCCGGCGCGTCCTCTGCAATTTGCTCGGAAACGAGATGGAAACGGGATTGTTGCCGAACGACGAGAAACTGGTCGGCGAGATGGTCAGGGACATTTGCCTGCGGAACGCCGTGAACTATTTGCGCTTGCCGCAGAACTCGATTCGTCCGCCAGCCGCCAGTGTCAGTACAGAACGGCGACGCTAGGCGGAAAGACGGCGTGGCGAAAAGCAGGATTTTGCCTGGCGTGCTGAATCGAGAAGAGATTCCCCAGTTGGCTGCGCGTCGTTTCAGAATAACGGGGTGTATTGAACGCCGCGGTTCCCTCGGAATCGTGGAGTTTTAGGGACACAGTCGACGATGAGCCTTTATTGCGCACAAGGTGGCCCCGATCGCGAGCTCAGCTCAACTGAGCTGCGAGAGTTCTTGTTTGCTGCGTTCGAAGGACTCGGGAGCCGCAACAAGGTTTTGGCTGTTCCTCCCGACCAGACGCGCAGCGCATCGCGCGCCGGCGAACTGACCCGGTATTCGTGGAATTTTTACGGGCAACGTCTCGGTGCCGTGTTGCTTGCTTTGGGCACGCACAAAGCGATGTCAGCAGATCGTATCGCAGCAATGTTTGGTGATGTACCACAAAGTCTTTTCCATGCCCACAATTGGCGCGCGGATGTGGAAACCATCGGGGCCGTACCCGGTGAATTTATTCACCAACAGTCGGAAGGGAAGCTGGACTACGAATGGCCCGCACAGGTGAATCGCCTGATTCTGCATGGCGGATTTGACCTGATTCTTTCGATTGGGCAGGTTGTTCCGCACGAAGTGATCGGCATGGCGAACTACAACAAGAATATTTTGGTAGGAACCGGCGGGCCGGACAGCATCAATCGCAGTCATTACCTCGGAGCGGTCTATGGCATGGAACGGATTATGGGGCGAACCGATAACCCCGTACGGCGGGTATTGAACTATGCCGCGGCGCAGTTCCTTCACGATCTGCCGATTGTGTACGTGCTCACAGTCGTAGGACGGAATGCCGCGGGAGCAACCGTGGTTCGCGGTTTGTTTATTGGAGATGATGAAGAATGCTTTTATCGCGCCGCGGAGGTGAGTTTTCGCGTGAATTTCGTGCTGATGCCGAAGCCGGTTCGCAAAGCCGTGGTTTATCTCGATCCAGAGGAATTTCGCAGCACCTGGCTGGGGAACAAAGCCATTTACCGGACGCGTATGGCGCTAGAAGATGGCGGCGAGTTGATCGTATTGGCCCCGGGGGTACGCGAATTCGGCGAAGACGGCAGAATCGATAGCCTGATTCGCAAGTATGGCTATCATGGCACCGCGGCCACACTGGAAATGGTGAAGCAGAACCAAGATTTGGCTGCGGACTTGAGTGCCGCGGCGCATCTTATTCATGGATCGTCCGAAGGTCGATTCCGGATTACCTGGTGTCCTGGGCATTTGACGCGCGAAGAAGTGCAGGGGGCGGGCTTCGAATACCGTGATGTCGGCCAGATGCTCGAGACCTACGATCCGGAGAAGCTGCAGCACGGTTGGAATTGCGTGAAGGGTGAAGAAGTTTACTTCATCGAGAATCCCGGCTTAGGCTTGTGGGCCTCTCGAGATCGATTTTAGGAAGAATTATATTGCCACTTTGCGCCGACACGAAGGCAACAAGGAGACTTCGATGAAGGCGGCTTTCCTTGTCTCGCCTCAAAAGAACACGAACCCACCGCTCACGCTTGGAGATGTTCGAAAACCAGCGCCCGGACCTGAGCAGCTTCTGCTCCGGGTGCGTGCCTGCGGCGTGTGTAGGACGGATTTGCACATCGTAGAAGGCGATCTGCCGCAGGTTTTGCCGCACTTGATTCCTGGGCATCAGATTGTGGGTGACATCATAGAAGGTGGTTCAACGGAGCTTCCAGCCGGTATGCGAGTAGGTGTGTCTTGGATCGGCGGAACCGACGGCTGCTGCAGCTACTGCCGGAGTGGAGTGGAGAACCTTTGCGATAGCCCGACGTTCACCGGATATACGGTGAATGGCGGGTATGCAGAGTATGCGGTGGCGCGTCGGGATTTCGTGTTTCCGCTTCCGCCCAGCTTGGATGATTTGCACGCGGCACCTCTTCTGTGCGCTGGCATCATCGGGTTTCGGAGTTTGCGCATAGCTGGCGTGCAACCGGGTGAGCGAGTCGGATTGTTCGGGTTCGGATCGTCCGCCCATTTGGTCACGGCCGTTTTGCAGGCCTGGGGTTGCCCAGTATATGTTTCCACGCGGGGCGCGTCTCATCGCGCGCTGGCAACGGCTCTGGGGGCGACATGGGTCGGGGCGGAAACGGAAAAACCGCCCGTGCAACTGGATCGCGCGGTGACGTTTGCGCCGAGTGGAGATGTCGTTGTCGCGGCGCTGGCAAGCCTGCGGAAGGGCGGGGTGGTAGCGATCAATGCGATCCACCTCGATCGAATCCCAGAATTCGATTATGACCGCCTGCTTTGGGGCGAGCGACAGATTCGCAGCGTAGCGAACATGACGCGAGAGGATGCAAGGGATTTCCTGCGATTGGCCGGCGAGATTAATTTGCATCCCAAGGTTACGATTTTTCCGCTCGATCGTGCCAATGAAGCACTCTCGGCTGTGAAGAGCGACCGGATCGACGGGGCGGCGGTGATCGTTACATGAAATGCATCGGGCCGCTTAACGATGATAGCGATTTAGCCTGCGGCGAACTTAGCTCGTCCAGAAGCCTGTCGCGAAGCATTCGCTTGGCCCTAAAGATCGCGGTCTTGATGGCCGGTAGCCGTTTGCCGAGCGCCAGCGCGATTTCGGCATAAGTCATCTGCCGATAGTAGTGGAGCACCAGCAGAATTCGATAGTCTCGCGGCAAACGACGCAATTCCTCGCGCACCTTGCCTTGCTGCTCTCGACGCAGCACTTGAGAAAGAGGCGAATGCGCCAAGCTATCCGGAACAGCATCGAACTCTACTTGGTCCTCCACGCGCCGGCGTCGCTCGGCCTTTACCTGGCGCAACTTGTCTATGCAATGTCGTCCCGTCACCTTAGAGAGCCAAGACCGGGATTTGATTGGGCGCTCCTCAGTTTCCAGTACGGAATGCAATTTCAAGAAGACTTCGGAGGCAGCATCTTCCGCGTCCGCGCGCTGCCAGAAGAAGTGCCGGCAAACCTGCAACACGTAACGATAGTGGGAGTTGTAGAGCGAACACAGCAATACCGGGCAACTGTCGAACGCAGAGCCCAGAATGACGCCGCGACCTCGCGAGTTTTCCAGCAGAACTGAATTCATCGTCGTTGCCATGACAACTCCTTCGGAGCGGAACCGGACACACCCCAAGTTTCGTCCCCGCGTCCGCATACTCGCGGAGCGCGGAGCCTAACTACCAGTCAGTCAAACGTTAAGAAACCAATCTCTGTCTGCGCGCATTGCGAAGCGTCTCGGCCTGTCCGCGCATGACCGCCGAAGAATTCCTGGCGCCCGGTCGGTCGGGCATCGCAATCGCCTCGTCGCGTCGAACGACGAGAAGCGTCAAATCGTCACTGAGCGGGCAGCCATCAGCAAAATCAAGAACCGCGCCCAGAGCAGAAAAGAGCGTCTGGCTGACGCTTCGTCCCCGCGCGGCTTGCGCCGCTGCCAATAGCCGCGTCAATTCGAACTCTTCGTCGTGAGAATTTTGACATTCCGTTACCCCATCGGAGCAGGCAATCAGTATGTGGCCGGGGTAGAAATTGGCGCTTCCGGCACTGAAAGTCCCGTTGGACAGCGCACCGAGCATCGGGCCGCCTTTCTCCAGTCGGGCGACTTCGCCGTCGAGTCCGAAAATCAAGGGTGCAGGCAATCCCGCGTTGCAATAAACAATTCTGCCGTCCTCGAGATCAATTCGCGCAAAGAACACTGCGACCAATGGCGGCTCGCCGTAGCCTGCGCAAAGTTCGCGATTGGCCTGCGCAATCGCCTCCGCCGGATCTGGATGTGCTTGAGCGCAGCGGTGAATCAGCGAAATCAGATGAGGCAGCCAGATTCCTGCCGAAAGCCCTTTGCCCGCAATATCGCCGACGACGATCCCCAAGGCAGAGTCGAGTTCCATCACCTTGAAGAAATCGCCAGAAAGATGGCGGACCGGAAAAATCTCGCCGGCCACTTCGAATTCACCGGAGCTGAATTGGCGAGGAGCACAGAGCCGGCGCTGAATCTGAGCCGCTTCAAAGATGCCACGGTAGAGTTTTGACTGCTCGCGGCGCAACGCGGCCAATTCCTCTTCGAGGGCACGGATTTTTTCGCAATCGCCCTCGCCACGGGAATCTGTTTGTTGCTCCACCGGATGGGTGAGGAAAGAAGCGTCTGAAGCCAACGTTTCTTGAATCGTTCCTTGCCACAGCTGACACATGTTCAACGTTCCTCCGCCAACGAAAGAATTAGCCAACAAATTTGTATCCGATTCCGTGCACCGTCAGAAAATAGCGAGGCTCCTCCGGGATTGGCTCCAGTTTTTGACGGATGCGCACGATGTGGGTATCCACGGTGCGAGTCGTCGGATAATTTTCGTAACCCCAGACCTCGTCCAACAGACGATCGCGGCTTAACGTTTGCCCGGAATGAACCAAGAAATGCTTGAGAAGCTCAAACTCTTTTCCGGAAAACTCCACCGGTTTTCCGGCGCGAAAAACCTGATAGCTGTGAAGGTTGACCTCGACGTCGCCGAAAGCATAGCGATCCATCTCCTTCGGCAAGGTTTGCGTGCGCCGCAATACGGCCTTAACGCGGGCCAGCAGCTCACGGATAGAAAAAGGCTTGGTAACGTAATCGTCGGCGCCGAGCTCAAGCCCGACCACTTTGTCCACTTCCTGGCCGCGGGCGGTGAGCATGATGATCGGGATCGAGGGACGCTTGGACTTAAGTTGCTTGCACACATCGAGCCCGCTCATGCGCGGCATCATCACGTCGAGAATCACCAGGTCCGGAGAATCCTTGAGGGCGCGCTCGAGACCTTCCACGCCATCGAGCGCCGTGGCCACCTGGAAGCCTTCATACTCGAAATTATCCCGGAGGCCGGAGACCATATTCGGTTCGTCCTCGACAATCAGGATTTTTGTTACTCCCATGAATTCTCCTTCGCAAAACAGCGGAAACCAGGAAATGGCCGAAGGCTCGAGGCGATCATGCGAGTGCAGCTCCTGCTCGAACTGACGGATCGATTGGCAACGCGATCGTAAACTTACTACCTTTTTCCGGGACGCTTTCCACCGACACGTTGCCGCCATGGGCCTGCGCAATGTGGCGAACCAGCGACAGTCCAAGTCCCGATCCTTTGGTGGTGTGCACCAAGGGATCGCCGCAGCGGTAGAATTTGTCAAAAATCTTGTCCTGTTCAGCGGCAGCGATTCCAATTCCGCGGTCTTGGACCTCCAGCTTGACGCTGCCATTCGAACGGTACAGGCTGACACCGATGTACTTCTGATCTTTTGAATACTTCAATGCGTTGTTGACCAAGTTGAGCAAGGAGCGGGCAATGGCTTCGCGATCGACGTTGACGGGCGGAATATCGCCGGAAATATTCTCCTCAAACGCGAAGCCGTTCTGCTCGATCTGAAAACGATAGGAATCAAGGGTGGTTCGAACCAGCTCCGCCAGGTTCGTTTCTTTGAACTCATATTCCTTGCGGCCGGCCTCGATGCGCGAGAAATCGAGAATGTTGTTGATGAGAGCGGTGAGGCGCTCGCTCTCTTCGCGAATAATGCGAAAGTATTCGTGGTATTTTTCCTGCGCGGTAAGACGGCCGAGCTCTAGCGTCTCTGCATAAAGCCGAATAAGGGCGAGCGGCGTGCGCAGTTCGTGGGAAACATTGGCGACAAAATCGGATTTCAGCCGCGCAAGCTTCATTTCCCGCGAAACATTGCGATACGTCAGCCAGATGCCCCCGATCATCAGTAGAGAAAGCGCGGAAAGGACGATGTAGTTGTACCTGAGGAACCTCGAGCTCATGTCCGCGACCGTAGTGCCGTGGTACTTGATAGCCAGAGCTAAATCCTGAAAAACATATTGAAAGTTGCGTTCCGCCTCCGGCTTGCCGCCATCCCAATTTGCCGAAGCTACCCAAGGCGTGGACTCCTTTGCCGGGTGAATCATCATGGCTGGCGGATAAGCATCCTGGCGCAGGACGTTATCTTTGCTATTCAGCACATCGGCCATGAGCGCCGGGAAAAACCTATCACGCAAATAATCCTCGTCTAACGACACGAAGCCAAGCTCCACGCGATCCTTTGGCACGTCGGGTGGAATGAAATAACCCAGGTTCCAATAAATGTGCTGATTATCGTTGAGCACCCAGCCGCCGTCGAATAACACAGGCTCGTCTTCCTTCTCCATCGCCACGCGAACCTTCGTGGCAATGTGGGAAGCTTCCAGCGGTATCCACGAGGCGGCCATCTTAATCGCCTCCTGGGACCTTCCACAAAAATTCGGATCCAAGTCGCGTCCCGGTTGCATGCGGCCCACGAACAGATTGCTCTTCTTGTCGTAGAAGAGCGCGTACGAAAATTCAGGATGCTGCGTCAGGATCCGGTCGAGATTGGCCTCAATTTCAGCACGGCTCTGCTCGGCGTTGGGAAATTGGCTGCGGATAGGCATAACCACGTCGTAGGCTTTGTGCCAGCTTTTGTTTTCGGCGATCTTCAAAACGTGAGAAAAGTCGCGTTGAAAGGCCGCTTCGACCTGACCCGAGCGCTGGATATGCTTCAGGTTCCAGATGCCGAAACCCATTAACGCCGCTGCTGGAACCACGATGGCCAACTCCAAGGTCAGCAGTGTTCGCGTACGATCCGTTAAGCGCCATTTCCTTGGTGTGTTTTGCTTCATCAAGTTGATGCCCCGTCAGAAACTCAGTTGCGATATGGAATATAAAGACCCTCGAAACGGCGTGTGTCAAGGCAAAGCAAACGATTGTAAAAAGTTGTGAACAAAGAAGAAGCGACGTAATTCCTTGTGGCATAGCGGGTTACGGGCGAAATCGAGTCCGTACAGCGCAGGATAGACGCGCGCGAGTTACATTGCCCAGGCTGCCGATCACACCTCAACGAAGCAACAGTAGAAATTTTGCGTTACACGGCGCGAGTTGACTCCAATTCCGCTCTTGTGCTACGGTTTGTTCGTCTGTAGTTTTGCTGCTTGCAAAAATTCTCAGCGTTTCAGGTTGAGCAATTTTTGGGGGAGGTGATGCGACAGAAAGTCAAAGAGAGTACTAAACGTACTTTGGCAGTTACAGCCCACCAGCACAATTGAGCCGAACGAGGATTCAGCCGTACGTAGCGAACTGATTTCGTTCCGGCAATAGACGATTCCATAGCAAGACGCCCGCCGCGATCCGTAATCATCTACTTTGTTCTTTCCAAGAACCCTGTATGTGTACGCATCCCGTTTGAGGTGGAACGCTATGGCATCTCCCGCGAAATTTCGTATTGATGTTGCTATGCATGACCTGCTCATGCATACAGGTAAACCGTCACTGCCTCCCGAACCCAGAGGGCTGGCGCTGCCGGAGCCGCAATTTCCGCAGCATCCGGAATTGCTGAGTGATCCGGGTCCCGATCATCCGCCCGACAAACGTCAGTGGAGCCGCGAAGAGATTTATCGCAAGATGCGGGGCTGGCTATTCCCCTACATTCGCTCGCGTGTCCTGCCCGGAGAGTTTCATCCCATTACGGCTTACCTGTTTGTCGAATACAAATGTAATTTGGACTGTTGGTATTGCTGGGCGTATGACAACCGTGTGAAGGGCATGAGCGAGGACGTCGCACGACGTTCGATCGACTGGCTGCACGACCATGGTTGCCGCGTCCTGGCTCTCATGGGCGGGGAACCGCTGCTTCGCCCCCAGTTCGTGCACAAAGTGGTTTCCTACGCCGCGAAAAAGGGATTCTGGATCTACATCGCCACAAACGGGCGTCTGTTGAGACCTGAAGTCGCGGACCGGTTGGGTGACGCGGGCGTGGCCGTCTTCAATTTCGCTCTGGATTCCTGGGACCTGAAGCCGAGTCTCCCGAAAGCTCTCGTTCCTGCTAGAGAGAATCTGGAATATATTTTGCGCAAGCAGTACACCCAGGGTTACATGGTGTTTTTTAATATGAACATTTGCCGCAACAATCTGCAGGATGTGCGGCAACTGACCGACTACGCCCACGATCACCGCATAGCCACCGACTATCACATCAATGAAACGCCGATGCTCGAACAGGATGAGCACTTCAAACATATGGAGGAAAATCCAACCTATATCCGTCCGCAAGATTGGCGTGATGTCGACTCGTTGCTCGATTGGCTGATCGAAAAGAATAAAGCTGGCTATCAAATGGTGAACTCCGTGCAGCGGCTCCAGGAGACCAAGGCTTTTGTGCGCATGGCCTCCGGTGTTGATTTGAAAAAGTACGGTTGGTACGGAGACGGAACAAATGCCAACGGGCATACCGCCGAATTACTCGCGTCGATGCCGGGAATTGTTCAGGATCCAAGCGGGGAGCTTCGCTTCGCGGAGTGGAACTGCCGCGCAGGCCAAAACAACGTGATTATCCGCACCGACGGCACGGTTGCGCCGTGTTTTCCGATGTATTCCTCGACTTTTGATTGGGGAAATATTGACGCGCCAAAGTTCGACCAGCAGCAACTCGGTGCCATGAAAAAAACCTGCCAGCGTCACTGTTTCTCGACCCTGAACCACAATCTTGCCTACTGCTACAACGATGCACGGGTCATAAAGTGGGTGTGGGCAAATCTGGTCACCGACCGTTTGCGGGGCGACAAGCACCCGCGCAGCTTCGAAGACTGAGGACGCATGATACGAGTGCCTGGTTTTCCCGTACGCCAGTTTTTCTGGAGTTTCCTTTTGCTGGTCCTTGTGGCAGGGCCCCTACCTTCCGCACAACTGGTTTCGCAGGAGAAAACCGACCCGCAGCTTCGTCCAACCGAGCCGGCGCTTCTAGCCGCGCGTCCCGAGGCAACTCCGGAACACATTTTCACTGAGCTCATGCGACACAACGAGCAGCGCAGTGCAGAGCTGCGGTCGTATTCGGAAATGCGCAGTTATTCGGTGACCGATCCGACCGGCAAGCTCCACGCGGAGGCGGTAGTGCGGCTGGACTATCACGCGCCAGACACGAAAGCATTCGTTCCGATCTCCGAAAAGGGATCGGCCGTAGTGCGTCATCTGGTCCTAAACCGTTTAATGGAAAGCGAAGTAGACGCAGCTTCCGGCAAGAGCCACCGCGACAGCACCATCAACCCCGCAAATTACACCTTTAGATTGCTGGGCGAGCAAGACCTGGGCGGCAATCGCTGCTTCGTCGTGCAGGCGATTCCTACGCGCAAGGACAAATATCTTTTCGATGGCAAGGTGTGGATTGATGCGCGGGATTACGCGGTGGTGCAGATCGTAGGGCACCCGGCGAAGAAGCTCTCGATGTGGGTCGACAAGGCGGATTTCGTGCGGCGCTATCAAAAAATTGGCGATTTTTGGCTGCCTTTGAAAGACGAGACTTCTGTACACGTCAGACTTTATGGCAGCAAGATTCTCACCATCGATCACCAAAGCTACACGATTAATGAAGTTCGCAGTGCACAGGCGCCACGGGCAGGAGAAAACGCAGAGTGAATCGCGAATTTGATTGCAGATAGAACACCGGTTCGAAAAGAAGGATTACGCAGGACAAGGAGACAACATGGCAACGAGACTCGTTCAAATTGAACAGGATCAGGAACTGAAACAGCGCCTCGCGACCGAAAGAGTCCGCCTGCGGCAACAGGCCGGACTTTCCTCGCCGAGTCACTTCCACCGCCCCGTCGAACGAGCGTTCACCGCGGAGGAACGCAACCGCGTAACGATTTTGTTCGGCGGCTTCACCTGGAAGCACGAAGACCTGATTCGCGCCGTGTTCCAGGGTTGCGGCTACAACTGCGAGAAGCTCCCCGTTCCCGACGTGGCCGGCTTCCAGACCGGCAAAGAGTTTGGCAATAACGGGCAGTGCAATCCAACGTACTTCACGGTCGGCAACCTGGTGCAGTATCTGCAGTTCCTCGAAAAGCAAGGTCTCTCGCGCCAGCATATCTTGGATCACTACGTTTTCTTCACCGCAGGTTCCTGTGGCCCATGCCGATTCGGAATGTATGAAGCCGAATATCGTTTCGCGTTGAAGAATGCGGGTTTTGACGGCTTCCGGGTTTTGTTGTTCAAAGACAGCGACGGAATCAAGGCCGAGTCCGGAGAACCCGGATTGAAGTTCAGCGTTGATTTCGGTTTTGGAATGCTGAACGCTATGCACCTGGGAGACGTCATCAATGACCTGGTTTACCAGATTCGTCCGTTTGAGGTGAACAAAGGCGAGACCGATCGCGTGTTTCGCGAGGCGGTGGATGGATTGTGCGCCGACCTGAAGAATCGCAAAGCGTTTGAGATCGAACAACTGGCGCCGGATTGGGCTAAGCCAAAGTTCAAGAGCAACAAAATCCTGCGCAACACCTTTAACGTTTTCGGAAAATGGCACGAGCACATGTGGGGCAAGGATTACTTGAATGCATTGCGCAACGCCAAAAACAGAATGAACTCCATCGAAGTCGACCGTTTGCGCGTAAAACCGGTGGTCAAAATCACCGGCGAATTCTGGGCGCAGATCACGGAAGGCGACGGAAACTTCCACATGTTTGAATTTCTGGAGCGCGAAGGTGCACAGGTAATCGTCGAGCCCATCGCAACCTGGGTTGCGTATCTGATGTATCAGGCCAAAGCGCACGCGATAGCAAAGTGGCCGGTCAACCGTCCGCATCGCACTCCGAAATGGTATGAGCTCAAGAAGCAGTTTGCCAATTACATTGGTCTGCGCAAGAAACTGTGGGCCATCGGCGCGGGCCAACGAATGTGGAATTTCTTCTACCATCGCACCATCGAGCATCTCGGCGGGATTACGCACCATCTCGTGCCGCAGACCGAGCTGGCGGAATTGGCAAATCCGTATTACAACCAGTTTGCCCGCGGCGGCGAGGGACATCTCGAAGTCGGAAAAAACGTCTATTACACGATTCACAAGCTTTGCCACATGGTGCTCGCGCTGAAGCCGTTTGGATGCATGCCTTCGTCGCAGTCCGACGGAGTGCAGTCCGCCGTCATCAACAAATTCAAGGACATGATCTTTCTACCGATTGAGACTTCCGGTGAAGGCGAGGTCAACGCCCACAGTCGCGTGCAGATGGCGCTCGGCGAAGCCAAGGTCAAGGCTAAAGCCGAATTCGAGCAGTGCCTCAAATCCACGGGCAAGAGCCTTCAGGAAATTCGCGCCTACATTGACGAACATCCGGAGTTAAAGCGGCCGTTCTATCACGTGCCGCACCGCGAAGGAGTCGCGGGGACCGCGGCGCAATTCATTCTGCACGTCAGCGATCGCATCAACCGGGATACCCGGTTCTGGAAGCGCTCTCGCGTTCCCGGGATTGCGGCTCCTGCAACTTCTGGCGACTGAAAAGCGGTGTCAGCTTTTCTCTAGGGCCGCAGCATGCTGCGCCCCGCTTGGCAAGATTTTTGCCGGCGGTAATGCAAGAGAGATGGAGTCGCACCGAAAAAGCATTCAGTGAGAACGGAGAGGCCCATGCACGACCACAACACGCCGCAGCTAGTTCAGATCACTCCGCTCAAGCCTCAACTGCGTCCGCTCCAGCCAGTACCTCACGATCACAAGACCGAGTTTTTGGTGGGGCTCGATGTGGGTTCAACCACCGTCAAGGCTGTGGTCGTTGATGCAGCCAGCGACCGGGTGCTGTGGCAGGACTATCAGCGGCACGAAACCAAGCAGCCCGAAAAGACCCTGGAATTCCTCAAGCGCATGGAAGCGGATGCAGGCATCAATCGCAACAATACCCGCATGTTTGTAACAGGCTCGGGCGGCGGCGCGATCGCCGAACAGATCGGCGCAAAATTCGTGCAGGAGGTCACAGCCGTTTCCCTCGCGGTGGAAAAGCTGCATCCGGAAGTTTACTCGGTCATCGAACTCGGCGGTCAGGATGCCAAAATCATCGTCTTCAAGGACGATGACGAGACAGGCCGCAAGAAAAAGATTCCTTCGATGAATGACAAATGCGCGGGGGGCACGGGCGCGGTCATCGACAAGATCAATGCCAAGCTGAAGATTCCCACGGCCGAACTAGCCGAACAAAAATATCAGGGAATCAAGCTCCACAAGGTTGCGGGAAAGTGCGGCGTCTTCGCTGAGACCGATATCAACGGTCTGCAGAAGGTTGGAACGCCACCCGACGAACTCATGGCGTCATTATTTGAAGCCATCGTGCTGCAAAACCTGAGCGTGCTAACTCGGGGCCACACTCTGCGGCCGCACGTATTGCTGCTCGGAGGACCGAACAGCTTTATTCGCGGCATGCGCGAAGCGTGGCAGGCAAATATTCCGCGCATGTGGCAGGAACGGAAAGTAGCCGTTCCCGAAGGCGCGAAGCCGGAAGACCTGATTAAGGTCCCGCAAAATGCCCAGTATTTTGCGGCTCTGGGGGCAATCGAATTCGGACGAAGCGAAGAAGACTGCGTCGGCTGCTATCGCGGTTACGACAATCTGGTTCACTATATTGAGTACGGCCGCCAGGAAGAAAAAGCCAAGGCGGGCGGTAAAGGGCTGATCGAAGACGTCGGCCAATTTGAGATCTTCAAAGAATCTTACCGGCGCAAGAAATTCACTCCGGCGACCTTCGAGAAGGGCAGCACGGTCGGTGCGTTCATCGGAATTGATGGCGGCTCCACTTCGACCAAAGCGGTCCTCTTGAACGAAAATGGCGACATCCTCTGCAAGGCCTATCAACTTTCGAACGGGAACCCGATTCAGGACACCCTGGAGATGTTCGAAGACCTGCGCGGCCAGGTCGAAGGACAGAACGCGAAATTAGAAGTGCTCGGCGTCGCAACCACCGGGTACGCCAAGGATATTCTGAAAGACGTCCTCAAAGCGGACGTTGCTCTGGTGGAGACGGTCGCGCACACCGAATCCGCGCTGAAGTTCTATGACGATCCACACGTAATCGTCGACGTGGGCGGCCAGGACATCAAAATCATCATTCTGCATAACGGCCGCGTGAAGGATTTCAAGCTGAATACCCAATGTTCCGCGGGGAATGGATACTTCCTGCAATCGACCGCGGAAGGCTTCGGCCTGAACGTAAATCAATACGCGGACTTGGCCTTTTCCGCGCAAGCGATGCCGGTATTTGGCTACGGCTGCGCCGTGTTCATGCAATCCGATATTGTGAATTTCCAGCGTCAGGGGTGGCAGGCGGAGGAAATTCTTGCCGGCCTCGCTGCGGTGCTCCCAAAGAACGTGTTCCTGTACGTCGCTAGCATTCCCAACCTTGCGGCGTTGGGCACACGTTTCGTTTTGCAGGGGGGAACGCAAAACAATCTTGCCGTGGTGAAGGCCGAAGTCGATTTTATCCGCAATAGTTTTCGCACTACCGGCAAACAACCGGAAATCATTGTGCACGAACATTGCGGAGAATCAGGCGCGATAGGCGCCGCGCAGGAAGCGTTGCGGTTGTGGCGAAATGGCCAGCAGACTACTTTCATCGGCTTGGACTCGGTCCGCAAGATTGAGTACCGCACCACTCGCAACGAAGCCACACGTTGCAATTTCTGCAAAAACAATTGTTTGCGTACTTTCATCGATGTACGCACCGAGCCCGTTAAAAACTTTGTTCCCATCGAGCGTGTCACCAAAGTCCCCCTGATGAAAGGCGAGCAGCGGCTGATCATCGCCACTTGCGAAAAGGGAACTGTAGAAGACGTGAACGAAATGAAAGACATCAAGGCCGGGCTGGACCAAATTCGCGAGCAGCATCCGAATTTCGTCGACATGGCCTCGAAAGAAGTCTTTCGTCCCACAAATGCGAAAAAAGTTGCAGACCCGATTCCCACGCGGGCATGGACCAAAGCGACAAAAGAACGCGTCGCCCTCATGCAGAATCGCAGCAAACTGCGCATCGGCATTCCGCGGGTGCTGAACATCTACACCTACGCGCCGTTATTCAATGCCTACTTTGAAAGCTTGGGTCTGCAGCCGGAAAATATTATTTATTCCGACTACACAAGCTCCGAGCTCTATCGCGCCGGCGCCAGTCGCGGCGCCATCGACCCGTGCTTCCCTGCCAAGATCGGAATTTCCCACGTTTACAATCTCATTCAAGAAAAGCATCGCAAGAAGCCGCTCGACGCCATTTTCTTTCCGATGTACGACGTTCTGCATACCCCGTTGCTCAAAGTTGTCGGCACCAATGCCTGCCCCACGGTGACGGCAACGCCAGAAACCGTAAAAGCGGCATTCACAAAAGAAAATGATGTATTCGCTGAGTGCAATTTGAAATATATCGATCCCGTGCTCAATTTCGCCGACCGCAAACTATTTGCTCACCAGATGTTGCAAGTCTGGCAGTCAGTGCTTGGCCTTTCGCTCGAAGAAAACGATCGCGCCGTGGAAGTCGGATTTGCGGCACTGAAAGAATACGAGACCGGCATCCGCAAGCGCGCTCGGCAAGTCCTCGACCAGTTGGAGTTGGAAGACCGTATCGGCATCGTCATGCTGGCGCGTCCCTATCACCACGATCCGGGACTGAATCACGAAATCCTGGATGAATTCCAGAAGCTTGGCTATCCCATTTTTTCACAGAACACACTGCCCATCGACGAAGACATGCTCGAACGACTGTTTGGCGATGAAGTGCGCGCGGGCGTGGTCAGCAGCCCTCTCGACATCACCGACGCCTGGAAGAACTCCTATTCCTGCAGCACCAACCATAAAGTCTGGGCCGCGAAATTCACCGCGCGCCATCCCAATCTCGTAGCGCTCGAGATTTCCAGCTTCAAATGCGGACACGACGCACCGATTTACGGCGTCGTCGAAGGCATCATCGAGCAGTCCGGCACGCCATACTTCTGCTTCAAAGATCTCGATGAAAACAAGCCCTCCGGCTCAATCCGAATCCGCATCGAGACCATCGATTACTTCCTGCGCCGCTATCGCGAAGAAGTCATTCGCAAACGGAAGGCCGAGCAGGAAATTGCGGTTCAACTGGCGGCGCTCGAGGCCCGGCTGAAAAATGAAAACTACCAAGCCGGCGATGAATTGACGCAAGCGCACCTTGAAAACGAGGGCTGCGCCCCGGAAGCACAAAGAGTCGCTGCTGACTAGCCCGTGCAGTTCTCCGCGTGCTTACTCTTTCAGCCGATTCAGCGCCGCGATCCGCTTCTCGACTATTTTCGCGAACCCCTCTACTTCCGCCGACGGATATCCCGCGGCGCGGAACGCATCGCGGATCTGCTGCGGCTTCAGCTGTCCTAGCAAGCCAGCGATCCATACCGCATCCCGAACGGGTATGTCTTGTTCGATCCGCTCGACTCGGCGGTATTGGTCAAAGTACTTTTGCCGGAACATTCTTACGAAAGAAGGCGCTTTCGTATGCATCTCGAAAGTCACGTCGTCGCCCGTCGCGATCCGGATGAACCTGGCATGTTCGTAATCCTCCAACACGCCCTTGGTGGCATGCGGAAACAAAGGCACATGTGACGGCGGCCATCCTGTCTTCCCGAAGGACGCACCAAGATCGCTGATCAGGTAGTGTCGCTCCTGGTCGGTTACGTAAACCTTGTTGTTTGCTGTCGTTAAGTCCCAATCATTGATTAGCGCCATTAGCGTGCGCAGTCCATTGAGTTCCCGGGAACCCGCAAAAGGATTCTCGAACCAGTCCCAGTTCTCGAGTTTCTCCAGGCCTTCGCCTTGCCGTTTCAACCTCACGTTGCGGACCATCCCGGTTTTCGGCGAGGCTCCGGGCATTTTGCGCCGGAGCTTGGGTAGGTTCTGGACGTGGATCTGCGGCAAGAAGTAGTCCTCGTCTGTGAAGTAGCCCACGGCCCAAACCAAGCGTGTGGCCGCGGTCTCCGGTCTGGCCTCGACGCCAAGTTTCACCAGCCACTCCACTCCGTTGCTGTCTCGCACGTATAGCTTCGATGAAGTCCCGTTCAAGTCTTCCTTTATGAACGCGTAATCCGCCTGTAGATCCGGAGCGTCCTTCGCCCCTCCCTCGCCATTTAGTAGGTCCCGCGAAGCGATGTCACCTGGATCGCGCCACAGCGCGGCGGGTAGGCGATTCGCCTCCGCCCGGCGCTCTTTCTTGGTTTGCTGGTTGGCCTCCGGCTGTTCCCCGTGTTTTTCCGCTTCGGCTTGTTGTTCGGCGGCAGACGCCTTCGGGGTCGGGCCGACGCCGAGGGTCGCGCCCAGGATGAAGACCAGACAGCCGAATCCCCAGCGAAAGGGTCCCGTTGCGATTCGCACTTTTATCTCCAGGGTAGGGCACCTCATCTCTCTAGGCGGGTTTTGTGAGACTTATACTTCATCCGGCAGGCGAATCCGATACCATGATTCGTGGTCTATGCGTTGGTCCGGATCCTCTAGGGATATGTTGGTACCAGGACGAAGTAAGGGCAGTGATGGAACTATCTAGGGTGATTAGCGCGGGTTTCGGCGCGCGTTTTGCGTTTCGGAACCTGCAGTGTGCCCGCAGGTAGAACAGCCTGAAGTTCAGTGATTTTCAGCCGGTTCCTGCTTCCATCCGGATCCGCGCAAGGCCCGGCCCGACGTAACACCTGTCAATTTGCCATCCTCAAATTCCAGTTGTCCATTGACGAAAACGTATCTGATGCCCTTTGAGACCTGTGACGATTCGGTGTAGGTGGCTACGTCCTGGATCGTTTTCGGGTCGAAGATGGTGATGTCGGCAAAGTAACCTTCCTTCAGCAAACCGCGATCGACCAGGCGCTCGCGTTGCGCAGGAAGGGAAGTCATCTTACGGATGCCTTGTTCAAGCGGCAGAATTTTCTGGTCACGGACATAGTGTCCGATAAAACGTGGCATTGCTCCGAACTGACGCGGGTGAGTATGCGGTTCGTAAAGCGGGCCATCGAGCGAAGTCTCGCCGGCATCCAGACAAAGGCTGGCCCACGGCTGTTTCAAGCCGTAGACGAGATCGTTTTCGTTCGCAATGAAGTAGAGTGCGCCCGTCTGTCCTTTGTCTGCGATGATGAAGTCGAACAGGGTGTCCAGCTGGGATTTTTTCTGTGCCAACGCGATCTGGGCAATCGTCTTGCCGTTGAATTTTTTCAGCTCTGGATTTTCGACACCGGAAACCATCACTCCGGCGCCGTTGCCGCTGTCAAAGAAAAGGTTCTCCCACTCTGGGTGATCGGCCGCCATTTCGGTCTTGATCCTGGCGCGAATCGCGGGGTCGTGCAGCCGCCCGAGAAGTTTCTCGAGGCCTCCGTCGGCGACCCACGGGGGCAGACTGGAAGCAAGCGCGGTACCGCCAGCGATGTAGGGATACATATTGGCGGTGACATCTTGCCCCGAATCGCGAGCGGCCTGTATCTGGGCCACCAGCTTGGGCATGTTTCCCCAGCGGGTCTTGCCGGAGACTTTCAAGTGGAAAATTTCGACCGGGAGATTGGCTTCGCGACCAATGCGCAATGCCTCGGCGACCGCCTGAGGTTCGGTCTGGCCTTCGCTGCGCATATGCGTTCCGTAGATGCCGCCGTATTGA
>Ga0210406_10000375_pt1 | contig 61843 bp, 50 predicted proteins | sample IncBWC30MmetaG_FD_155454 | JGI IMG/M metagenome (GOLD analysis project Ga0210406, IMG submission 155454) | Forest soil microbial communities from Barre Woods Harvard Forest LTER site, Petersham, Massachusetts, United States - Inc-BW-C-30-M | ecosystem: Environmental > Terrestrial > Soil >...
CGCGTTGCGCGCTATCGAGCGCTCTTTGCGCGGACACATTCTTTCTTGCCAAGCCGGCACGGGATCTTGCCCAACACCCTGCACGTTGCTCTACACTCCGCAACCAGGGCAACGATTATCCTCGTTTGGTTTGTTTAGTGGCGGCGGGCCGAGTGGACAAACTTTCAGGTCCTTGCGATTCTCAATAGCGTGAAACCCTCACTGATCGTTCACGGTGGTGCCGGGGACATTCCCGATGAAGCCGTCGAAGCCTGCAGCGACGGCTGTCGCAACGCTCTTGAGGCTGGCTGGGCCATCCTCTCTTCTGGTGGCTCGGCGCTCGAAGCTGTCGAAGCCTCGATCGTTACCTTGGAAGACGATCCGGCGTTCGACGCCGGCTACGGCTCCCATCTCAATCGCGACGGCCAAGTCGAATGCGATGCCATTGTCATGGACGGAGCTAGCCTCAGGGCTGGTGCGGCAGCGGGTCTGCACCGTTTGAAAAATCCCATCCGACTCGCGCGAAAGATCCTCGAAGAATGTCCGCATATGATGCTGATCGCCGAAGGCGCGGAACGGTTTGCCAAAGACTCCGGCCTCGCGCTCTGCAAGCCCGAGGAACTGGTCAGCGAAGCGGAATGGCAGGCGTATCTTCGCTGCAGCAAAGACGAACACGCCGCCGAACATCACCGCGGCCACGATCAGGGAACGGTCGGCGCTGTTGCGATCGACCAACAAGGCCGGCTTTTCGCCGCCACCTCCACCGGAGGAACGTGTTGCAAACTTCCCGGCCGCGTCGGCGATTCTCCGCTGATCGGCTGCGGTTGCTACGCCGATTCGCAAGCAGGCGGCGTTTCCTGTACCGGCTACGGCGAAGCCATCATGAAAATTGTGATGGCCAAGACCGCGATGGACTTTCTCCGGCGCGATTCGCCCGCCGGCGAAAATAATCTCGCCGCAGCCCAGCGCGCGGCGACCGATGCGGTGCAGCTGCTCGCTGATCGCGGCAAAGGAACCGGGGGCCTCATCCTCCTCGATCGCTACGGCACGCCCGCATTTGCGTTCAACACGCCTCGCATGGCCTATGGCTATGTAAATCCGGACGGGACCTTCGTCACCTCCGTATAAGACACTCAATCCGCCTTCTTCTTTTTTTCTTTGTGATGGTATAGGTCTGCGACCGAGTATGTGACACCAGAAAAAAAAGTAGCTCGCGGCAGATTTCCGTACATAGCGAAATAAATGCCCAAGTCGAAAACCAATCGTGGAGACCAGTTGTAGGTCGCAGCGCCCATGATTGTCATCGTGGCCGGCGTCGTCGCGTTGGTGCGGCTGAATCCTGCGATCTCTCCCGTCACACCCCACTTTTCCGTCACCCCGTCTGAGTACGCAAACGCTGTAAAATAATCCCGGTCGAATCCGCTCGCTCCCGGCCGCCCCAGCCACTGAGCAGTCTCGTTGAAATCGAAGTGATGTTTGCCAAAGTCCTTGCTGAGCAAAATTCCTGCGGAATGGCCCACGGCTCCAGCACCGACCTGCCCTGTCGCCGTCGGAATCGTCGCCGCATACAGCACCGAGAATGTCGGCTTCCAGGATTTTTCTTCGAAAATCTTGTATTTGAAGCCAGCCCCGGAATCCCCGCGTCCTGCTACGCCTGCATCGCGCTCGATTGGATTGTTTCCGAAGCGCAATTCCAGATCTTTCGTCATTCCAAATTTCAACAGCCCGTTGATATTTTGGTGGCCTTCGGCAGCCTCCAGGCCATACTCGATTTCGAAAATGCCGGATCGTATTGACTCCGCAGTTGTGGAAAATGTCGGGCGATTCGGCACTGCCGTAATTTGATCCGGTATGTCGTTGGGATTGACTTGAGAATTCTGGCCGGCAGCGCCACCGGTGTTGTCCGGAGTCTGCGCTCGTGACACCACGCAGCCCAGCAAAAGCAAACATCCAACAATCAGTGTTTGCACCGCCGGCCGGGCATTATCGATGAAGGTCATCGCGTACGCTGGAAAAAAAGCTTAGCAGCGCTGGCGCGATTGCAACAAAAAAAGCCGCAAGCAATTCAGAAGAATTGCTTACATAATCATCAGACGAAGATGATGCCAGAAAATCCCAGCTTTAAAATGGCAGGGCTCTGCTCGCAGTGCCAGCACGCTCGCCTCGTCGAGTCCAGTAAAGGCTCATCCTTCCTTCTCTGCGAATTGAGCAAGACCGACTTGCGCTTTCCCAAGTACCCGCGGCTGCCGGTCCTCGCTTGTTCAGGCTACGAACCCCGTACCCAAAAAATTGAACCATTACCGTATCGATAAACTAACTTATAATAATCTCTCATTCGGTCACTTCCATACGATCAAGGTGCCTGCCGATGCCCCTCTTCCCTCGGCCAAGGGCGCTAATCGCGCTCGCCTCTTTTGTTGAAATCAAAGGCGTAGCCGTCGGCACCACTCCGCTCGAAAAAGACTATCCCGGCGGATCTTTTCACAAGACGAAAACCGCGATCGGCTCGCGCCTCGGCCATCCGCTGGTGGAACGCTTCAGTTTCGATGGCTATTCGATCAAGGAAATTGTTCTGACAGAAGGACCCGCCGAATGGATTTCACTGAAAGGCAGAAATTACGGCAACTATTTTCCTTTCAACACGACTCATTTCGAGGTCAAGCCCGACTCAGTGACCGCAACGTTCACCCTAGGAGTCTCGGCGCGGCTGCCGGCCGGCGGCAAACCGGAAACAAAATCAAAGTATGATACTGGCGGCTGAGCTCTCCGGCTCAGCCGCCAATGTCATTCGAATGCTAGAGCTAGCGGCCGCAACTGCCAGGATTACCCGCGCAGGCGCTTGCCTGATCGAGTAGCGCTTGGCTCGCACTGATGAGCTGCTTGGCTTGCTGCTCGTTAATCGCCAGTCCGCCGAACTCCGCTCCTTCGAGCATCGTCTTGATCTGCCCAGCCAACGTATCGCGCTGAGTGCTCCATGACGCAATCTTGCTTTCCAGATTGCTGTAGACCAGGTCACTGTCCGAGGTGCTCTGGATCGCGAAGTTGGAAACAACCAGCGTGCTCTGCGCTAAAGCGCCGAAGGGCGCATTGATCTGTTTGTAGATCTGGCCCAGGCGGAGAAGTGTTTCAGCGTGCGCGTGCACGCTGCTGGGTAGAACGTTGGGATCAACCATTTCGATCATCACGCGCCCGTCATGCGTGTAGTCGTCTTTTAGCCCCAGCAGGTACATCATGGTGGGCCGCAGGTCGACGTGGTCGGAGAAGAAGTCGCTGGGCTGAGTTACACCGATGTGGCGAACGCCAGGGCCGGCCATGGCGATAAACGTGCGCGCTATTTCCGGCTGGATGTCGCCGTGATTCCAGGCAAACCCCGTCCCGACAATCGGGTTTGGATTGCCGGTGGTCTCAAAAAAGAAGTTGGGATCTCCAAAGAAGGTGAAGGTCGGATCGCGATTGGGATCGACGGACGAACTCATGTGCAGAAGTTTTTGTCCAACGCGATCTACGATCGAGCCTTGCAAGCTTGCGTCAAGTCCGGTGCCGAGGATGCTTTCGTTCACGCCGGTCTGTGGATTGGTCGTGCTGATGCCGGCCAGGGTTTTTTCCAACTGGCGCACGGTTGCGGAAGCTGGATCGGGATTGCCCTTCACAAAGATGGTGGCTGAATCGTCGAAGTGATACGTGAACGGTGTGGAATCGCCCGCGTTAACAGCTGCCAGGTTCAAATCGAAGTCCACCTCGCCCACACCGTTTACGCCGTAGGTGCAAGGGATATTGATGCCGTCGCAGTTTGCAGGGCTCGCAGCTGCCCCGGAAAAGTGATCGCCTTCGTCCGGCGTGAAGATAAACAAGGTGTTGCTCTGATCAATTCCGGCCGCTTTCAGGTTGGCAAAAAAAGTCCCGAATGCGGTGTTGTAATCGGCGAGCTGTTTTACGTAGGCAGCTTCACCGGGGCCAAAAGTACCTGCCGGACTGAGATTTGCACCTTCGTGATTGTCGTGAGCGTCGGCGATGTAAGCGAAGACCACAGGAATGCCCTTCTTCAACATGGTCTCAACCACCGCGAGAGTTTGTGACGGCTGCGGATTGAAATTGAGCTGACTGAAACCGGCAATGGCGTTTCCGTTGTAATCGGTAAAGCCGCCCAGTGCGGGCGCGATATATTTCATACCGAACAACGCTTGATAACCGCTGTAACCGCCCGGCTCATCCGGCAACAGGTCCGCCATCGCGTTATTTTGCGCCGAGCAGAGCGCACTGTTGAGCGCGCAGTGAACCGCCACACCAATGAAATCGTTGGTCTGATTACCGGTGGTCTCCGAAGCTTGCGGCGAAGCCGCCCCGAAAACCTTTTTAACGTCGAAAGGTGCGCGTTCCAGAACAATGTTGGCCGTGGAGAAAGCGCCGACGTCGCAGCCCGCGCGGGTAAAGGGCACCCATGGAGCGGGCACGTTCAGGCCGGCCGGAGTGGTCAACGCAAAGGAGTTGTCGAGCGTGGAAGGGGTAATGTCAGAAACCAGGTCCGTCCAATAGAAAAAGGAAGAAGGGAATAGTGCATTGCCGGAGGGAGTGAAGTCGCCGAAACTGTTGGCGATGAAGATGCTCGTGTCGTCCGAATACAGTCCGGTCTGCGTGGTAAGGATGCCGTTGGCGGTGTGGGAAATGAGTACTGTGTGATCGCCCGTGTCGAGCGCTCCATTCTGCTTGATGAAGTTCAGCAGGTCAGGCATCTGTTCGAGGTCCGATGGAACGTTGGGATTGTCGCGGGTGAAGTGCACGTTGTCGAATTCCACGTACACCACATGCTTGATTTTTCCCGACGGCGAGTTCAGCTGACACTGGGCATGGGCAGAAGCTGCGAGTCCGAGGGCCAGCAGCGCGCAGCCAAGCGTGGACTTCACTGCACGGCCAAGTATTTTTGCTCGAGGCATTTCCGATTCCTCCTGAATGATTCGGTAGACCGGGCGAACCTTTTATTCATACCCGGGTTTTGTGACGTGGCGGGGAACGCAAGATTAATCCTGTATTCCAACGTAAATAAAGTGATTTCAAATGAAGCGCGATTTGACGGGAAAGCCGTTACGGTACTCATAGCCGACCGCCTCTTGATTGCGCACACGTCAAATCGCTGCACAACGCTTTGGTCGGAACTTCTTGGTCGGAACTTGGCCAACTACTTGCCGACAGCTCGTTGGCATCGACCAACACACTGTGTTAGCATCCCCGCCGGGTTGGAGGCCTCGGCATCCGCCCAAACAGGAGAACGGACCAGGGGAATTTTTCGATTGTCCTTCGCCTCGTTGCGCCGCAAAAATTTCTTGGAGCGCTGCATCGGGACCCAGGGTTAACACAAGCAAAGCGGCGCGAATTTCGTTGAGGCGATTTTCCGCCGCTCAGCAAGAGGCCACGCTCTCCTTCCCCAGCACATAACCTACTCAGGCGCAGGCCCGCGCCTGCCGTTGACAGGACGGACCTCGCCTGCACGCCACGAGCGGCGCAGATCGGGAGGTCTGTATGAAGACGTATCTCACCAAGGACATTCGCAACGTTGGCATTGTCGGCCACGGCGGCACCGGCAAGACGCAACTGGTGTCGTCGTTGCTCTTCACCGCGGGCATGACTCCGCGCTGGGGAAAAGTTGCGGAAGGCACGGCCGTCACCGATTTTGACGAAGAAGAAATTGCCCGCAAGATTTCCACGCAAACCGCCCTCGCTTATGCCGAATGGCCCTGCACGCTCTGCTCCGGCGCAAACGTAAAAATGAATTTTCTCGATCTTCCCGGTTACGGCACCTTCATCAACGAAACCAAGGCTTCTCTGATCGCCCCGGATTGCGCCTTGATCTGTGTCGATGCGCATGTGGGCACGCAAGTCACCACCGAAAAAGACTGGGACTTTTGTCTCGAGTACGACATTCCCCGCGCCTTCGTTCTCACCTGGATGGATCGCGAGCTCTCCAGCTTCGAGCGTTCCGTGGAATCGTTGCAACAGGCATTCGGACGCAGCGTCGTCGCGCTGCAATTGCCGATTGGCACCGAACGTGGATTTCGCGGCGTGATTGATCTTGTCGCCATGAAAGCGCACTTCTATACTCCCGACGGCGACGGCAAGCCAAAAATTGAAGAAATTCCTGCGGCGCTTGCCGAAGATGCGAAGGAGGCTCACGAACGTTTAGTGGAAATGGTTGCGGAAGGCGATGACGAATTGATGGAAGAGTTCTTCCGCGAAGGTACCATTCCCATCGAAGACCTGATTCCCGGCGTCCGCAAGGCCATCGTTGCCGAAAAAATCGTTCCGGTGCTGATGATTTCCGCCGCGCACAATATCGGCAACGGCAGCCTGCTTACTTTTCTCGCCGACGTTTTTCCACATCCCGACGAGCACGAAGAAGAGGGCTACACCGAGCCCAACGGAAAGGGCAATCGAGTCCCGCGCAAGTACGATGACGCACAACCGCTTTCGCTCTTCGTTTTCAAAACCATGGCTGATCCCTTTGCCGGTCGAATCAACTACTTCAAAGTGAAAAGCGGTGTCCTGAAAAACGACGCGAGTGTCACAAATTTCAATCGCGGCACTCAGGAAAGAATGCAGCACATCCAGGTTGTGCAAGGGAAAACGCTGACCGAAGCCGGTGAACTCCATGCCGGCGACATCGGCGCAATCGCAAAATTAAAAGACACCCTAACCGGTGACACGCTCGGCGACAAGAACGCCCCCGTTTTTTACAAACCGGCGCAAATTCCCGAGCCCTCCATCACTTTCGCCGTCGAACCGAAGACTCGCGCCGACGAAGACAAAATCGGCGTCGCCATTCACAAAATTCTGGAAGAAGACACTGCGCTGCGTTTCTCTCGCGATCCTCAAACCAAGGAATTTCTTCTCGCCGGGTCTGGCCAGCAACACATCGAAGTTGTCGTAGCAAAATTACACAAGCGCTACCACGTCGATCTCACCCTCAAGCCGCCCAAAGTTCCCTATCGCGAAACGATTCGCGGACGCGCCGACGTCGAAGGCAAACACAAAAAACAGTCCGGCGGCCACGGACAATTCGGCGTCTGCCGCGTCAAGTTCGAACCGGCCGAGCGTAACAAAGGTATCGAATTTGTCGACGATATTTTTGGCGGTGCGATCCCCCACAACTGGATTCCATCCGTGGAACGTGGTATTCGCGAAGCTGCGGTCCGTGGTTTCCTCGCCGGTTTTCCCATGACTGATTTCCGCGCCACTCTCTACGACGGCAAATACCACGACGTGGATTCTTCCGACATCGCCTTCAAAATCGCTGGCTCTCTCGCTTTCAAGGAAGCCATGAAAGTCGCCCGCCCCGCTCTCCTTGAACCCATCATGAACGTCGAAGTCTACGCGCCAGATCAATATTCCGGCGACTTGTTGGGCGATCTCAGCTCACGTCGCGGACGCATCGCAGGCAGCGAAGTTCGCGGCCATACGGTAGTCATCAAGGCGCAGGTGCCGCTGGCCGAAATGCTTTCCTACGCCACCGATCTCACATCCATGACGCAGGCCCGCGCCAGCTACTCCATGGAATTTTCTCACTACGACATAGTGCCCAACGAATTGGCCGACAAGGTGATCGCCTCCCACAGGTCCGCCCACGGCGACCAATTGGTAGCAGAAGAAGCATAACCGAGGATGCGACTTCGCGAACCACTCCCTCGAAAGGGCGCAGCATGCTGCGCCCCAGCTTGCCCAGCCGTCTAAATCCAGCGCAGCGTCGTCTTTTTTCATGTGGCAGGGTCGGCATTTATCGATGTGCCGGGACGCCGCTGCTTTTTCTCTACTGTTGCAGCGGCCACCTGTAGGTGGCCATCTTCGCGTTCATGTAGTGCCCGGCGTTAGCCCGGCTCTGTCACACTCCGCGCGTTTATACCGCGCGCCGCCTTCATCGCTCACGTAAACCTCGGCAAAAACATCCCGGTATGCTGCCGATGCTCGCTAAACCCCTCGCCAAATTCCTGCGACAAAAATGCTTCTTCCCGCCGCGCCTTGCGATAAAGCGCCAGCAGCGCAAACGCAAATCCAATCGTCCCACTCAGCAATCCCTGGATCATGGCCGTCGCCAGCAACGCCGCCAGCATTCCCGTATAGATAGGATGGCGAATCCACCGGTACGGCCCGCGCCGAATCAATTGATGATTGGTTTTAATGGTCACCGTGCCGCTCCAATTGCTTCCCAAAATCAAGCGCGCCCACACCGCGAACAGCAATCCGAGTATCGTTACTGTCACGCAAAGAATCAGCAACACTGGATCCGCTGGCCAAATCGGGCGCGCCAGCCACGATCCCGCAAACCCTTTTCGAAAAATCAGCGTGAATCCCAATATCGCAGGAACAAGATGCTCAATACGCTGCGCAACACTCTCCCGCCGTTTTGTGGACTTGCTGAAAAACGCCATCGCCAGCCACCACAGCGCCCAGATCGTCCATGCTCTACCCGCAAGATCAAACGCCCGCCGCGAGCTAAGATGCAAAGCGCCTGGAATCAATTGCAGAAACGCGTCAGCTGGAATAGCCATGAACGCATTCTTGAAGAGTCTGACGACCAACGTCGATGCACCTCGATAGCTAAAACACAAGCAATGTTTGGCGGCGCCATATTGGTGCTTGCCGCGGCAAAATCGCCTTGCAAAATGGATGCACTTATGAAAACACGCCCACCTCGCAAGAACCAGCATAAAGCAGCGGAAGCCACGCTGGCGGTTCACGCCGGAGAACCGCGGAAGCACGGGGTCGCTGCCGCAGTCGGCACCGAAATCTGCCGCTCCTCCACGTTTACATTTTCCTCAACCGCGGAAATGAAACGCTGGGCCGAAGGCAAAAGCAAAGCCTACATTTACACCCGCTACGGCAACCCCACCTTGAGCATAGCCGAAGAAAAAATCGCCGCGCTCGAAGGCGCCGAAGCCGGAGTCGTCACCTCCAGCGGAATGGCCGCAATTTCCTCCGCGCTGCTCGGCGCGCTGAAACACGGCGATGAAGTCATTTCCACCGCGCAACTCTACGGCGGTACCTATCGCCTGATGCGCGACGTTTTTCCGGACATGGGCATCGCAGTTCGCCAGGTCGAAACTTCACTGGCAGGAATCGAAACTCTCGTGACCTCGCGCAGCAAGGTTCTCTACGTCGAAACGCCCACCAATCCAACTCTCCGTCTCGTCAATCTGGAAAAAGCGGTTGCCTTCGCGCGCAAACACAACCTCGTCTCTATCATTGACAACACTTTCGCCACGCCCATCCTGCAAAAACCGCTGCAAATTGGCTTCGACATGGTCGTTCACAGCGCCACAAAATATTTGGCTGGCCATTCAGACATCATCGCCGGCGCCGCAGCCGGCAGTCACAAGTGGATGGATCGCGTGCGCCAGATGGTGATTTATCTCGGCGGCTCGATGGATCCGGGCGCGGCGTTTCTGCTCATCCGCGGAATCAAAACCATGGGCGTCCGCGTACAACAGCAATGCGCCAACGCCATGGCCGTCGCAAGATTTCTCGAACAGCATCCCAAAGTCGCGCACGTACACTATCCCGGACTGAAATCCCACGCCGACCACGCGCTCGCAAAAAAACAAATGAAAGGGTTCGGCTCGATGCTGGCTTTCGATTTAAAGGGTGGCTTGCCCGCCGCGCGCAAATTCTGCGACCGCATACAATTATTTCTGCTCGCGGCCAGTCTTGGCGGCGTCGAATCGCTGGTGGTTCTGCCCATTTACAGTTCGCATTACAAAATGAGCGCCGGCGAACTCGCCGCCGCGGGCGTCACTTCCGGGACTGTTCGCGTCTCCGTCGGCCTCGAAGACGCCGGCGACTTGATCGCGGATCTGAAACAGGCTCTCGCCTAGCGTACATACGAGAATTGCTGGATTTTGCCCAACGCCGGGAGCATCATTATTCATTACAGGTCGCCCGACGGTTTACGTGAGAATAGTCTGGTTGAAACAATCACGTGACAACCGTTACGCGAGAAAGGTACGGAGGTTGCCATGGTTCGTAAACTCGCGGTTTTAGTTTTCGCCGCTCTTCTTCCTGTCGCCGCACTTCGCGCAAACAATTCGACCGCCGGCGTGCCGGCGTTCGACAAACTCAAATCTTTGGTAGGCGAGTGGGAAGGCACCAATAGCGGCCGTCCCGTGAAAATTACCTACACTCTGGTAGCCAACGGCTCCGCACTGATGGAGCGACTGCAGCCTGCCGACGAACCGGACATGATTACCATGTACTCGGCGGACGGCGACCATGTGGTGGTCACGCATTACTGCAGCGGCGGAAATCAGCCCCAGATGGTGGCCCAGGCCACCACCGGCAAAACCGAAAAGCTTTCCTTCACCCTGGTTCGCGTCACCGGATTGAAAACTCCCGATGAAGACCACATGGTCGGCCTGGTGCTCACTCTCTCCGACAAAGATCACATGACGCAGGAATGGAAATACCAAAGCAAAGGGAAAATTTCCGCGAATCTGGTTCAGTTCACCAGAAAACCGGAAAAAGTTGCGACCGTGGTGCCTGCAGGGCACTAAGAAAATCCGCACCTCACCACCAGCTATACCACGTCAGAATTTGCCACGTCGATTCGTCGCGGCCGGACTTGGCAATTGCCATTACAATTGGCGCCATGGCCAACGACAGCAGTCCGCTGCAAAAACTTCGCGCCGAACTCCTGCGCGGCGCGAAGTCGCTCCGCGACCTCGCCGGGCAAGCGCTCGACAATGCCAATCAAAACGCCAGTCACAACGTATATATTTCACACGACGAAAACTGGACGCTGCGCGAAGCGGATCGCGTGCAAGAAGAATTTTCCGCAAAAGTTAAGCCGCCGCTGTTCGGGCTCCCTGTCTCGCTGAAAGACTGTTTCGACCTGGAAGGATTCTGCACTACCGCCGGAACCCGTTACTACGCCGAGAAAAACGAAATCGCCCGCGAAGACTCCGCCGTCGTAAAACGATTGCGCGCGCAGGGCGCGATCATCACCGGCAAAACCAATCTGCATCCCCTGGCCTACGGCATCACCGGAGAAAATCCCGATTTCGGCGATTGCCTGCAACCCGCCGATGCGACTTTGCTGACCGGCGGCTCCACCAGCGGCGGCGCGGCCAGCGTGCAGGAAGGCTCCGCCGTCGCCGCCATCGGCACCGACACCGGCGGCTCCATCCGCGTTCCCGCCGCGCTCTGCGGACTTGCCGGTTATCGCGCATCGATCAATCTCGCATGGGAACGCGAGTTGTGGCGCGGCGGAGTGCATCTCGCCGAATCCTTCGACACGCTCGGCTGGATTTTCCGCGACCTGCGCGATGCACCGCTACTCGCCGAAGGATTATTCGGCTTGCAAGTTCCGCACGAGAACAATTTTCGCGTGCAAGATTTTCAAGTCCCACCAGACCCTCAAGTTAAGATCGGCGCCGTCTCTCCAGACTTTCTCCACGATTGCGACGGCAATGTCCTCGCCGCATTCGCATCCTGCCAGGAATTGCTGCGCTCCTGCGGCGCGGACGTCGAATCACTCGACGCCGCATATTGGGACGACGCACTCTCCATCTACGCCCCCATCCAAGCAAGCGAAGCGGCCGCAATTCATGCGAACTCAATAAGAACCGGCGCAACCAGCGAAAATTATTCTAGCTTTCCAGCGCCATCCGGCCCGGAAAACTTTTCGCACTTTCCCAAAGCAATATCCGAACGCCTAGCCTGGGGCGCGTCACTCACCACCGAAGAAGTGCAGCAGCAACGCCAGCGCCTTGCCGAATTCCGTGCCCGCCTCGATGCGCTATTCCAATCCTTCGATTTCCTGATGATGCCCTGTTCCCCCATCAGCAAACTAGAAGCCAACAAAGATCACACCCAAAACCGCCCCAAAATTCTCCGCTACACCACTCCGCTGAGCCTCGCAGGAACGCCAGTAGTTACCCTGCCATTCCCCAACGGCGCCGGCATCCAACTCGCCGCCCCACGCGGTCAAGACTCCCGCCTACTCGCCTACGCCGCAACTCTCGGCGCAATTTCAGAACTTGCTTAACGCGGGAAACATCAGTGCTGAAGGCGGCAACCTGGTCTTCGAGGTCGTGAGCAAATTCCCGGTAACTGGAGCCCGATGCCAAGAACGCGTGCCAGGGTTTCACGAACCAGGTCAATCTTCCCGCCGCCGGCTCGCATGCTTGCATCGTTGGCACTTTGGTGCAGGATACCTTTCACGCTCAATGGATCGAAATATCCAGTCACCAGCATCACTGTTATTCCGTGAAGCGCACCAGCGATCTAGGGTTTTTTAATCTCCTTCTTCGCTCGCGCTTCTTCATGCTGCCGTTCCACTTCATCCCGTAGGTTTCGCGCGGTCGACACCGCACTTTTGATTTCACTCTGCTCCGGCGGCCTTTGACTTGCCATCTGCCCAAGTATTACGGCAGCTCCAAGAAATATCAGATCATCTTGTTCCATATCCGTTTGCCTCGCGTGAAAAACTGTAGCATACGCGACGTATGCGGGCGGCCATCTTCGCGCATTTGATTCTCGCGAAGGCGGGTCTTTCCGCCAGCCTCTGTTCTCCTCATCAGCCGGCGTCGCTCAACTGAACTCTCCAGTTCGCCACTCCCCGTCCCGGTTAATAGCGCTAATACCCGTTCAGCTGCTATTTTTGCCCCGTTCAATGCGTTTTACTTTGCGCCACGATACTCCCCGGCTGCGGTTTGCAGGCGTGGGTTGTGCTTGCAGCCTGCAATAACGAAAGACCGGGCTGTACACTGCAGCCCGCGTAAGACAATGAAGTCGACGATTCCGGCCCGCCTGCTACCAACTCTCTGTGCCCTCTGCGCCTCGTCCTTTTCCAATCTCCGCGTTAAGTCTTTTTCCCCGATTCACTCTCTGGCCCGGAGCAGGACGAAACAGTCCGGCCTGCTCGCTCTTGCAGAGGACCTGTCGTCAGCCCCTAATGCGAAACAGAGGAGACCGAACGCTGCGATTCATGATTGTGGTGAAGGCTACCCGGGATTCAGAAGCAGGCAAATTTCCGCAGCACCAGGAGAAGATGTTTGAAGCGATGACGACCTAGCACGAGGAGCTGGCGAAAGCCGGAATGTTGCTCGATGCGGCCGGGCTGCGACCATCCGCGAAGGGCTGGCGCGTTAGGTACTCCGGAGGAAAGCGCAAAGTGATTGACGGGCCGTTCACCGAGGCGCAAGAGCTGATCGCCGGCTACACGCTGATCCAGGCGAAGTCGAGAGAAGAAGCAGTCGAGTGGAGCAAACGGTTCCCGAATCCTGTGGGTGAAGGAGCGCTAGAGGAAATTGAGGTGCGCCAGTTGTAGGAATCGAATGATCTCGGTCCGAGCGATGCGATTGAACGCTTTAGGAGATTGAGGCGCGGAAGAAGTAGAAAGCAGGGTTGACGGCGGGAGAATGAAAATGCGGGAACGATGATCGAAAGAGCCCACACGTAAAACCCGACGTGTGGGGCACCCGCGAAAAAAGGAGGGCACGATATAGAGTACCCTACGGGAAGAGCCGGGCTGCAAGCCCGTACAGAATCTACTGCGCATAGATGCTCCCAGGCGACTGCCGGAAACTCTGACCTGGATCGGTGATTGACTGCATGATGCACGCCGGCAGAGGTCGCCACAACGCAATTGCGGGAGGAGACACGGAGGAGGAAACAGATTCGTCGTTGCGCTTTGGGATGGCGGATGGCGCGATCAATAGGAGTCTTCACCAATATCTTCGTGCCAGATGGCGGGATTTTTTTGGATGTAGTCGGAAAGGAGAGTGACGCATTCCTGGGAATCGAGATCGACGATTTCAATGCCGAGGGAGCGGAGCCATTCGATGCCGCCCTGGAACGTGCGGCTTTCGCCGACGATGACGCGCGCAAAATTAAATTGCCGGACTAAGCCGCTGCAATACCAGCAGGGGGCCAGCGTAGTGACCATGGTTAGTTTTTTATAGCTGCGCTGACGCCCAGCGTTGCGGAACGCGTCGGTTTCTCCGTGGAGTGAAGGATCACCATTCTGTACGCGGCGATTGTGACCGGAACCGACGAGCGTTCCGTGTTCATCGAAAATTGCGGCGCCGATGGGGATGCCGTCTTCGGCGAGTCCTTTGCGGGCTTCGGCAATGGCCACCGCCAACATCGCGTTGAAATCCAACGTATTCGGCATGGCCAGAAGTATACGCGGTTGCGCGGCAAGCGTGGCTGCGAACGATTCGGGTGCAGAGCGGGCGAGCACTGTTGGCGTGATGCGCCACCAGCAATCAGCGACGACAAAATGCGGTACTATTTCTCGCGCAAGACGGACACGTCAAGTTTGAGGAATGTGGAAAATAAATGAGCAGGGATTCACGTTTGGTTGCGTCGCCGCAAGTTGTAAACATTGAGGATTTGCGTTTGCTGGCGAAGCGGCGTTTGCCGCAAGCAGTTTTCGATTATCTGGATGGCGGCGCGGAGGACGAGATCACGCTGCGCGAAAATTGCCGGGTATTTTGCGATTACACGTTTCGGCCACGGCATGCGGTGAAATGTTCTGAATACAATTCGCGCACCACGGTGCTGGGGGCGGAAATTTCTTTTCCGGCGTTTCTGGCTCCCGTTGGTTACAGCCGCGTGATGCATCCGGGCGGAGAAGTTGTTGCGGCGGCAGCGGCGGGTAACGCTGGAACTGGTTACACCCTGTCTACCATTTCGGGGCACAAACTGGAAAACGTGCGAGCGGCAACCAAAGGTCCGGCATGGTATCAACTTTATTTAGTTGGTGGACGCGAAGTTGCCGAAATCGGAATTGAACGCGCGCGAAACGCGGGATTCGATGCGCTGGTGGTGACCATCGACACGCCGGTGGCGGGAATGCGCGAACGCGATTTTCGCAATGGCATGACGGAAATGTTCGCGGGATCGCTGTTTGCAAAACTTCCGTATTACGAAAATATTCTGCAGCATCCCGGATGGCTGATGGCTTTTTTGCGCGATGGCGGAATGCCGCGATTGGAAAACGTGGTGATTCCGGAAAAAGGGCCGATGTCGTTGATGGATGTGGGATCGGCGCTGTCGCGCGCGGTAGTTACCTGGGACGACTTGAAATGGATTCGCGAAGTTTGGCGCGGGCCGATCATTATTAAGGGAGTGCTGACCGGAGACGATGCGAAACGCTCCGTGGACGAAGGCGCCGCCGCAGTCGTGGTTTCCAATCACGGTGGACGCCAGCTGGATTGCGTGTCGTCGACGTTGCACGCGTTGCCGGAAATTGTTGCGGCAGTCGGTGGACGCGCAGAAATCTTGATGGACGGCGGAGTGCGGCGGGGCAGCAATATTGTGAAGGCTTTGTGTCTGGGCGCGCGGGCGGTGTTAATTGGGCGTGCGTATGCATACGGATTAGCGGCGGCGGGACAAGCCGGAGTGGCGCGGGCATTGGAGATTTTGCGTGCCGACGTCGATAGGACTTTGCGATTGCTCGGGTGTCCGTCGGTGGCCGCGCTGGATGAGTCGTACTTGGAAAAAACGCGCGACGCATAAATGCGATGGAGTTGGCCCTGACTACGATTGCGGCTTGGGAGCGGAGATGGCTTCGCGAATGTTTGCGAGTGGGGCGTCGTCGTTGAATTGGGCGGCGCCATTCTCCACGCGAATTCCCAATTGCTTCCAGAGCGAGTCCAGTTCCACTTGCATGGGAAGGTCGCGCATTTGCTCGTAGAGTTTTAGCAGCACTTCGACGCCTGCCGCGCGATCGCCGGTTTGCAGCGCTTTTTCTATGGGCCAGTCGTAGCGCATGTCGCCACCGGCATTTAGAATTCCGCGCAGAGCATCCTGTAAACCTTTTTTATTTTGCGTTTGTTTGCGAATTTCCACATCAGCCAAAAAACAAAAAAGCGCGCCACCCCAATACGTCCTGCCCCAGGTGTGCGTGTGGTCGAGGCCATTGTCGCCAGATTGCGGCAAACCTTTCGGCATGTCGCGAACCAGTTCGAACCACATTCGCGATGCGCTGAATTGTCCGGCTTGGATGCGCGCGATGGGTTCGACGTAGGTGGCGATGCCTTCTTCGATCCAGTGGTGCTGGTCCTGCATGTTTGGAAAATTGAGATGAACCATTTCGTGGGTCAGCATCCAGTCGGAGTTCAAATCGTCTTCGCTGGTTTGGGTGCCAACGGCGATTCGAACGAAGCCGCCGTAGCGTGAAAAGGTTTGACCGCCACGTACACCGCGGCCGTCGAACGAGCGAATTTGCAGCGTGAGATGGGGCACGGAATAGCGTCCGTAGTATGCGACGACTGCGTCAGCGGCTCTTTGCACCCACTGTTTGAGTTGCGAATCGGAAACTTTCAGAGCCTCGCCGGTGACGGTGGCGTCGATTTTCGAGGAAGCGGCTGCGACGGTGAAATTACTTTCGCCGCGGAGACCCTGTGGGACGAGCATTAGCAGGAAAAAAGAAAAACACATTTGCAAACAAAATGAGTTCACGCTGGCAGCGCCGGTCACGGAACTCCTTCCTGGCCTGGTGCGAGAATATTCTACAACGGAGAGACGCGAGTCTCCGCGCTCGCGGGATCGGGCAGGTGAGTGAATCGCCTCAACAAAGAATCGATGCAAAACTTTCCCGGGCCAAAAATCAAAACGACGAGGGAGGCGATCAGAAAGACATAGGGAGCGGCGGCAGAAAACTTGTCGGGATCAGAGAGGAAGGAGAGGAGCGCTTCGCGGTCGGCGGTTACGTAGGCCATGATCATGTTGATGGTGAGAACTAAAGCCGTCATACGGGAAAAAAGACCGATGGCGAGGAAAAGACCGCCGAAAAACTCGACACAGGAAATGAAAACGGCCATTTGTCCGGGCATCGGGAGATTCAGACTGGTAAAAAATTCCGTGACTTTCTCGAGGTTGTGAAGCTTGCCCCATCCGCTTTCGATGAGTTGCCAGCCCCAGTACAGACGGACCAGCAAGAGGAATGGTGATTGCAGGAGTGACACGAGCGCAAAAAAACGGTCGTGAAGGTTCGTTAGTTTGTTGATACGCGTGTCCATACTACCTATCGATTCATAACAGGCCAAAAGGTATCACGCGGCGGTCATTTTTTTGCAGATCTTCTTTTCTGACACTTTTGGATTCTCGCAGGTTTTTGCGAAGGAGCGGAGAACCAGCCGAGATGGGACCAGTTTTGAAACCAGGCGGTCACCTGCTCGAGATCGGCTGCGAATGTCTTGGAATGTTTGGAGTAAGTCGCGTCGAAAGCCTGCTCGAGTGTCTTGCCCTTTTGAAGGGAGACGAGCAAGCCATATTCCTCGGCGCTCATGCGGCGGAAATACACGGAGTAAGCCACGCGATGGACGGCAAGGAAAATTGTCTTGGGCTTGAGCCTGGCGACGGCCGAAACACGTTTACGCTTGCGGCGTTCGCGGAAAGCGTTGCTGAGGAATTCGGTGTCGTTGTTGAATTTCTTGATTTCGAGCACCAGCGAATCCACAGGATAGTTGAGCTTTAAGAGATGTACGTAGGGTTGCAGCGAGAGGCGGAGATTAGCGCCAGCGGATTTTGCGATGTCTGGAGGTTTCAGCGGTTCGAACGCGGCTCCGTCAAAAGCTTCGATGTCCGCCCATTCCAGGCGAACCATATCGAGAGCGATGGCTTGTTTTGCGCCTGCCCATTGAGGGTTTTTTCTGAGCCAGGGTTCGAGGTCGCGTCCGAGATTGCGTAGAGTGAAGGAACGCGACGGATAGGCGACCAGATAGGCTTTGCAGAGTGATTCGAATCGGCGATTTCCCAGGACAGCCTGGAGGCCGGGAAAATCTTCGGCGAGGCTGGACATCAGTCGCCACCAGTACTGGCGGTTGTAAATTTCCAGTCGTTCGAAGGAGGTGAGGCGGTCGTTGGGCTTGATGAATTTGGCAGCGTGGTTGGCCATGGGCTCGCCGTTCGGAGCGCGACTGCTCATGTGCTCGGACGGCGTGAGCGGATTCATCACCGCTTTGGCCATGGTGCGTTGTAGGGTGAGCAGGTTCATACGGCACTTTTCATACAGCGCGGGCCAGAACGCTCTTAGCGAGGAAGCGATTCGCTTTCAGGGCTTCGTTGTGAACTTCCCGAAAACTAGGGATGCTGTCGTCCCATTCGAGGAGCGTGGCGGTGTGGCCAACGCGTTGGATGGCACAGTCGTAGAGTTTCCACACGGGATCGATCACCGGATGATCGTGGGTATCGAGAATATATTTTTCATACTTGGAATGGCCGGCGATGTGAATTTGCGCGACGCGCTCGGGGGGAACGCTGTTGACGTAATCAAAAGGATTGAAGCTGTGATTCTGCGATGAGACGTAGATATTGTTGACATCGAGCAGGATTCCGCAATCGGCGCGCTCGACAACTTCGTTGAGGAATTCCCATTCAGTCATTTCGGAAACGTGGAATTCAGCGTAGCTGCTGACGTTTTCGACGGCGATGGGAACCTCGAGATAATCGCGAACGTCGCGAATTTTTTGCGCGGTTTTGGCGGCGGCCTCGAAAGTGTAGGGCATGGGAAGCAGGTCGTGGGTGTAGCGGCCGTCAACGCTGCCCCAGCAGAGGTGATCGGAGAGCCAGGGGGTGTTGGTGCGCTGGACCAAGTCTTTCAGGCGTTTGAGATGCTCGCGATCGATGCGGTCTGCTGAGCCGAAATACATGGAGACGCCGTGCTGAACGACGCGATACTGGTCGAGAATCTGATCGAGGATGTGCATCGGCCTGCCGCCATCGATCATGAAATTTTCCGAGATGATTTCGAACCAATCGACTACCGGCTTACGAGTGAGGATGTGCTGGTAATGAGGGGAACGGAGACCTATTCCGATGCCGTAGTCTGTGAATCCGTTGAAACGATTTGCGGGCACTGATTTTCTCCGAAATGGAATGCGCACACTTGAAGCTATCGAACCTAGGGACGAACAGTCGACCCGCAGCGGCTAAAGCCGGTTCCCTTGCGATACTTGCGGCACGACTGAAGTCGTGCCCTCCCGAAAACGGGGAAGTCGCGCGTGCGAACGGAAGCTACCTGTACGCGCTAATAAACGAGGACCGCGCGTCACGAGAAACGGCCAAGCTCCGCGTCCTGAAACACGGGACGTCTACCGACGAAATCAGGGCCGGCGCGAAGCACCGGCCCCCTAAGCGACAAGCCTGATCGTGAAATTAGGTTCAGGAAGGCTTCTCGTCCATCGGCTTTCCGTCGGTCCTGCATCCGCCCTTGCCTTTGCAGGAGTTCTTGCCCTTGCATCCGTTATCGGACGCTTTGCAACCACCCTTGCCCTTGCAGGAGTTTTGGCCTTTACAAGCGTGTTTGTCCTTTGCTGCCTTCTTGTCGGACTTGGTGTCGCTGCCCTGATCCTGGGCACTCAAACCAGACCGTGCCCCGGTAAGCAGATTGGAAGCCTGTACTGCGCTGCCACTCGCCAACAATCCAGCGAGAGCTGCGCCGACGATCAGGCTCTTCTTTGACTTGGTCATGATAGTTCTCTCCTCTAGTGATTCGCGATCGATTTGCACCCTCAGGACGGCGAACCGTCTTGAAGCTCGTTCTTGACTTAGGATTTGCAAGCACAAACCCTAACGTCCGGTTCATTTGGGGTTTGAAAGTAAAACCCCCAAAACATTTTTATTCCGGGCTTGTCGGTACAAACCCTAAAAACCGGGCCGGAAAGCAAGCGGCTATCGAACCGCCTGCATTGCTCCGGGGTCGCTGAGGACTGGGCGTCAGTATTTCCTCGCCCCTCAAGATGTCCAAGGCCCCGTAAGGTTACAGAGCCTTGTCAGCCCGGATGATAACCCCACCCCATTTTCCAGAATAGTCAATTTTTTGTCGCCGAGCGACGCTGGCGCTTCCTTTGGGGTAGAGCTGGTCGAGCCTACTTTTGAGGTACTGGGCCTCTGAAGGATGGTTGGCATGGCGCGACGGTGAAATGCTCGAACGGGTTCAAAAAACGCAGAACCACATGGCTTTCGCCTCGCACTCGCTGAAGATAGACGGGTTGGAAGCCGCTTTGTGAGCCGCTCTCAGTTCCGGAGGATTCCGAACGGTTTCGCTGCAAGGTTCGTTTCTCCCTGTCAATTGATACCTGTACGCCTGCCTATATGTACGCCGGCAATGTGAGTTCGGATGATTCGGCGTCTTTACCTTGACGAAGTCGGTCGAAGCGTAGTATCTTGCGCGGCAGTTCTAAGGAACTCATTTACATTCTGGCAGAACGGTGGGGAGCTCAAACCCAGCTCTGAGAGCGGTCGGTTCGTTGCTGCCCCATCGTACGTCCCCCTCAGTGTCAGCTTGGAGAAGCACGAGTTGGAGCATCACGGTTCGTTACGAACCGTGATGCTCGTCCCTAGTTTGGTGTTCACTTTCAGGAAATTCTTTGTGTGAGAGGTTAATTTTAATGCAGACTGCCATCCCAGCTTTTGGCGAAACTTCCCGGGCGCACCGGCTATTTCCTGCGGCGGCCGCCTTGCTGTTGTTGCTAGCAGTGTTTGCGCAACCAGCTATGTCGCAAAATCAATTGGCCCTGGCGAACAACTATTTCGTGACCGGCGACTACGTTGTTGGCGGAGTGGGCTTGCGAGGATTGGGGAGCGGCGGTCTGGCTAGCGGAACGATCCATATTCCCGATACTGCGCAGGCCACTGCGACGGGTGTGCCTTCTCCGAGTGTGCCTCCGGGTGCCGATATCGTGGCAGCGTTCTTGTACTGGGAAACAGTTGAATCGTCGCTTCCAGGCGGAACGACGGGCCAGCATGGGTCTTTCAACGGTTACGCGATCACTGGAATCATCCGCGGCAATCCCAATGCGCCAACGTCCTGGAGTGCCGGCGGATGTTCAGGCTCAGCGCAGGGTTCGAAGACAATGCGGGTATACCGTGCGGACGTCCGTCCATATTTAAACCTGGATGCGAACGGGAACATCGTTGGCAACGGGTCGTATAAGGTGGAGCTGCCAGATAGCGGCAGCAATGGTGGAGGAGTTCCACTGACTCTAGGCGCCAGCCTGGTGATTATCTACCGGGTGCAATCGCCGAACGTTGCGCTGAATTCCATTGTGTTGTACGACGGCGCGCTGGCACCAAATAACTCGTCGTCCACCATGACGTTGCCGATTCAGGGTTTCTATGATGCCGCCACATCGCCTGTTTCTAAGATCACGCACATTGTCGGTAATGGCCAGCCGAATAAGGGCGAGAGCGTATTTCTGAATACCGTGGCGCTGCCTTCGCTTTACCATGCGCTTCCACCGTTCCCCGGCATTTATAACGGCTCCTGGGACAATCCCACCTGGGTGACGAATTCTTACGGCAGCGCGGTGCAGTCTGGGGATTCTTCAGAGGCCGCCTCGGTTGTGCCGGCCGGCTCTGGCAGCGGCTGCGTGAACTGGGGCGCGGTGGTATTCAGCACCACGGTTCAGAATAGCGACAATGATGGGCTGCTCGACGTTTGGAAGAAAAATCAGGGCTACACAGATGTGAATACGAACCAGTGGGTTGCGCTGCCGGGCGCGGTGCAGGGGCAACAGGACCTTTTTATCGAACTGGATTATTTGAGTAATCTTGACGGCTCCGCCGGCAACTATCTGCACTCCCATTTGCCCAAGCAGGCGGCTTTGGACATGGTGGGCAAAGCCTTCAGCAATCAAGGTATTCACGCCCATTTCGATCTCGGAGCTGGAATCTATGGAGGCGATCCATACGTGATTCCCTATCCGGTTTCGGCGCCGACGGGAGCCAGGACATTTCCGGGCGCGGGCGGAAATGCAATTTCAGAAGGTCTGCTGGTATGCAACGACGGGAATGCCTTGTGCGCGTTTCCAGGTCAGGCGACGGTAGGGTGGAAAGGCGGTGTTGACTTTGTTCAGACCCAAACCACGCTGGGTAACTTTCAACCTGGGCGGAAAGACAGCTACCACTACGTGCTGTTCGGGCATGGCCTGGGAGCGCCGCGGACGTATTGGTCAACGGTCGGCGCGGCTCCAATTTTGGCCGGCAGCGGCATCGCGACGTTGGTCTCTATAAATGTGAAGAACAATCTCGGGACTGTGATGCTGAGCAGCCCGCCTTACGTTGTGAGACCTGGAGATGCGGCGTGTACAGAAGCCAGTTGCCACCGCGTTACGGTGGAGGGCGCACTGCAGGCAGCCAATGCGAGTTTGAATGGAACGTACATTCTCAGCGCGCCGTCGTCAACTCCCAGCGTGAATACTGTGGCGTCCACGACTACGTTTACAATCCAGACGTCTGGCGTGCCGGACGGAACGTACAATTTCGGAAACGAACCGCAGCTCGGACTGACTTTTGGAGGGCCGACAAGCGACTCCGGTTTTTCCGATGTTGGCGGCGGAGACTCGGCGGTGACTTTCGGTTTGTGGTCGGCAGACAACGCTGCGAATTGCCAGGCGGATCCCACGAAAGTGCTGACCGCGGGCCAGGCGTATTGCACCGATCAGGTGGGAACCATCACGGCTGAGGCTGGGACACTTTTGCACGAGCTTGGGCATACGTTCTTCCTCGGACACGGTGGCACGTTCTATCCGAATGGCGCTGTTGGCAGCGGTCCGCAGGCAGGACAGCAGGGCAACTTTCCGTTGGGACAGCCGAGCTTTGGCTTGAACTGCAATCCGGCGTTTCTCAGCTCGATGAATTACCTGTTTCAGATTCGCGGATTTCCTAGTGGCGGAATCGACTATTCTGGACAGACTTTGCCGGCTTTGTCAGAAAACACGCTCAATGAGGGCACCGGAATAGGCTCTGACCTGTACACCGGAGCGTTGGCAGCGCATTTGACGCGGTGGTACGCACCTCCCAATGCTCTGGACATGCAGCTGCAGAGTACGGTAGGCGGGCATTTTGCCGCCCTTCACTGTGACGGTTCGCCGATCACGGATGGCGCGCAGATGGTCCGTGTGGACGGTAATGCATTTATACCTGCGAGTAATATATTTCCGGCACCGATCGACTGGAACCATAACTTGGTCTTGGACGCATCTCAGCTGGTCTGGCAGGACATTAATCTCAACGGAAGCACTTCAGGGTCTCCGGACACTGGGTTGCAAGGATTTAATGACTGGGTGAATCTCGATCTGCGTCAGATTGGCGCTCGCGCCGATGCGTTTGGCCTCTCTGGCGGAAGTGGCAGCAGATTTGGGGGCGGTGGCAGCAGATTCGGCGGCGGGGGAAGTAGAGTTGGCGGCGGAGGTAGCAGGTTCGGTGGCGGCGGAAGCCGGTTTGGCGGTGGCGGGACGGAACAGGACACTGACACGGCAAACTCAACCTCTGATGCGCCGATCAGATTGGGTGCGGTGATGAGCGGACACAGCGTGCTGGTTAGTTGGACGGCACCTGAGTTCGGGCAATTCCGCAGCTACAGTGTTTGGCGGGCCGTGGGCACGTTTACAAGCCTAGCTGACTTATTCGCCCATCGCGCGCTGTTCACCAACGTGGGCACGGTAACCAAACCTACTCCGCCGGCAACCAGCTTCCTAGATGGCACGGTGAAGAACAATACGACTTACACCTACTTCGTGGTGGATACCAACAAGCAGGGCGCGCAGAGCGCTCCGTCCGGCACGGTGATGATAACGGTAAAATTCTAGGGCCGCGCAAGCGGGCGTTGCAACGGCATATTCGATTGGCATGCCGCAAAAACCGAAAAGAAATATGAAACATTGCGATGGACGACATAAATCTCGCCCGTGGTGTTTTCTGGTGCCGGCGGTTACCGGTTGGTGCGGCGGCGAACGTCGGGAAGAAGTGAATCCTCACCCGCTTTTCCGCGAATCTCTAAATACCTCTTGTACGAATCGGAGGCTCCAGGACTTTTGAGTCCCTCGCGCGCTTTACCCTGAAAATAATAGACTGCAGGAAGATAGCTGTAGGTGGGCATGTCGTCGGAGAAGAGCTCCAAGACCTCGCCGCGGCGTTTGATGCAGCGATCGAATTCGGAATCGGCCTCGGCAAAAGCTCCCGCTTCCAAGTAGGCGCGTCCGAGATCAAAATGGACGATCCAGATGTCCACCAGCTTTTGCGCTTCCGTTAGCAGCTGAACGGCTTTCTTGGGGTCGTGCTCTTTTAAGGCGGCTTCGCCTAGAATTAATTTGGAGTAAGCCTGTGGCTCGGATTGAAGCTGAGAACCGAGTGTGGCTGCGAGTTCGTGGGCCTTTGGGATTTCTCCGGCGTCCACCAAGGTACGCGCGGCCAGAAATCTGATTTTTTCCGATGGACTGTTAGCGATAGCCTTGTTCGCGGAGGCAAGCGCTGGCTGCTTTGCGCCCTGCAGCAACTGCGCATACGCAAGCATGGCAAAATTATCGGCGGCTCGGTCAGGCTCCTTTGCCGCCAGATCCGCGGCTATACCGGTTTCCAAAGTTTGCTGCGCCAGACGATATTTCCCTTCATACAGAGCGAGATTGGCCAGTGCGGAGGCTGAGAGGGACGCGCCTCTTGGTCCCAGCTTTTGCAGTTCCTGATAAGTTTCGGTGGCCTGAGGTAATTGGCTCTGCCCTAATTGCGCGTATCCGACAAGAAGGAAGCCATCTTCGGATGACGGATTGAGTTTGCGAATTTCACGGCCCTCGCGTTCGCAAGTTTGGAAGTCCCCGATGTAACAGGAATAGAGCGAGTAATTATTGCGTGCCAATAAGTCTTTCGGTGCGAGCTCGACGGCGCGACGCGCCTCTTCCACAGCTTTCGGCATATCGCGCAAGCCGGCGTAGCAAGCAGCGATGTTGTTGCGTCCGATGTTGTCCGCAGGATACTGCTTCAATAGTTCGCTGTATTCCTCGACGCACTTCTGCCAGTTCTCGGTGCGGATGTAATACATGCCACGAATGCGGAAGCGTTCGCGCTCGGTCATGCGGTCCACATGTTCCATCGCGAGCTTGGCGTACTTTTCGGCATCCTGAAACTGTCCCAAGTTTCCGGCGACCGCGGCTTCACCGGCGTAAGCCCGGGCAAAGTTGGGATCCAATTCCGCTGCTTTCGCGAAAGAATGCAACGCTGCGTCAAAATTGCCGGCGAACTGCTGGTTCATCGCGACACCGTATTGATGCACAGCTTCCAATGAGGAAGTAGTGAAGGCTCCGCCAGCTGCCTGCAATTGAACGGATTCCGGCGTGGCATCGCCCAATGCCTTGCGGATGGGAGCGGCGAGTTTCGGGATGGTGAGGAGCAGAGCGTCTTTCGTTTCGGCTGTGGCTTCTGCTTTGGCGATGACGTTGCCGCTTACTGTGTCCAGCGCTGTCGTTGAGAGGCTGTACTTATCGCCTCGCCGGCTTAGCTCGCCGGTGACGACCGCGCCGATGCCCTGGCTGAGCGCCACCAGTCGCGCCGGCTGCTCGTCGAGCTTGTCGGTCGGGTGGGGAAGCTGCCCCGCAAGCTTGCGAGCATTGCCGCGGTTGAAGGCGTTAATAAAGCCTGCACCTTCGAGTGCGAAGTTGAACATGGGCTCGAGAGTGTCATCGAAAATGGGATCACCGGTATGGTTGGTGAAGTCCGCGACCAGGACACTTACGGGCTGATGAGCGTTCTTTGTCGAAGAACCGGGCAAAAACTTTTTGGGTATACCTAGAACCGCAATGGCTAACAAGAGCAGCACCATGGTCGCGATCGCGGTGTATTTCCAAATCGGCTTTTGCACCACCGACGGCACGAGAGCTTGGTCGGTGATGGAACCGATCATCGAAGGGGAAATTCCCAGCCACAGCTCCAGATGCTGCGCGAACTCTTGCGCCGACGCGAAGCGATTTTCCGGCTCGATTTCGAGCGCTTTGGCGACGATGTCGCTGAGCGGCTTTGGAACAGTCGGATCTATCTCGGTGAGGGGCTTGGCTTTTTCCTGAATGCGCTTCCAGAGAGTTGCCAGCGGAGTATCGGAATAGTAGGGGGACTGGCCAACGATCAATTCGTAAAGAATGGTTCCCAGCGAAAAAAGATCGGACCGCTCGTCGAGCTTCTCGCCTTTTGCCTGTTCCGGCGACATGTATTCAGGCGTTCCGACCAGTGCGCCGGTTTGGGTCATGCCGGGAAGATAAGCGGATCGGGCGATGCCAAAGTCCATCACGTAAGCGCGGCCATTCGCGTCCAGCATGATATTTTGCGGCTTCAGGTCACGATGAATCACGCCTTCGCCGTGAGCGACTTCCAGAGCACGGCAGATTTGCAGAATGATCTTTGCCGCTTCCGCCGGCGCTAACTTTCCCTGTTCGCGCAGCACCGCGCGAAGATCCTGGCCTTCCAGATACTCCATGGTGATGAACTTAAAACCGTCGGCTTGTCCCAAATCAAAAATGCGAATGACGTTGCGGTGGGTTACCTGGCGAGCCAGGATCAATTCCTGTTTGAAGCGCTTCAGAATTTCGGGATTGGTGGTGAGTTCGGGGCGAATGATCTTAAGGGCGACCAGACGATCGAGTTCCGTGTCGCGCGCTTTATAGACAGCGCCCATTCCGCCTTGCCCCAAAAGTGCCAGGATTTCATAACGGTCGCCAAGAACAGTGCCGGGCGCAAATTCTCCGTGGGGTATCGCTGGCGCGGGCGCACGGGTGTTGGAGATCGACCAGCCCTCAGGAGTTAGAGGAGTCTTGGTGGCGACGAACGCGGCGTGGAGATCCTCACTTTTTGAGGATTGCACGGCTTCTTTCGGCAGATCAAGTTTGGAAGGCGGTTTCGGCGGATTCGCCGGCTCATTGCCGACGAAAGTTGCTTCTGAGGAAGGCACAGCTTTTCCGCACTTCCCACAGGTAGCGGCGTTGGGGGGATTTTCCGCTTTGCAGTAAATACAGCGCATGTTCTCAGTCGTGTTCTAGTCAAACTCCCAGCCGACGCCAAAGCTCGGCGATGTGAAAGATGCGGGAGATGGCACAATCTTAGAGATAGCTATCTTAATCCAATTGCGAGCTTCGCGGTGTTTTTTCCGTGGGCGTTTCGCTCCCGCGCAACGAAGCGCGGCATTGGTGGCCGCAACCATTGGCGCGTTTTTCTGGTCTTTCATAGCGCACGTTTCTAGCGCAAGAAGTAGCCGGCATTTGTATTTGAATTTGAGGCGGCAGGCGGAGACTGCGCTGCCGCGCATCATCGCGAAAGTAGCCGTACCTGGTTAGGTGCCTCAGCACTGCCGATTGTACGCATGTACCCAATATGGACACACGTAGCGGAGCGCTCTCGAAGATCCTCTTTAGCGAGTCATCACTACCGAGTCATTCAGTCGCTGGAACTCACCGTGGGGAAAGACTCCAAGTTCATTGGTGCCTTCGACGCATTCCATACAAAGAGAAACGTGAGCAGTTAGGACATCGGCGGAGGAATTTCTCATCGCGAGGTGCAAGAGATGATCGGGATTGCGCAGAGTCTGCAGCATGACGTCAAGCAATGGACCCGCAAAAATCATGCTTCACTTCTTTAGCGAAACGACGATTTCCGCTTTCTCCCTAACCGCGCTCTCTGTTCTCGCCATGGCGTTTCGCCATAAAGGACCCGCCAAGATCTTCGGCGACGGCAAAATGGCGATGTGTTTTGTCTCGGTCGTCATGGCCAGCCCAGTCAAATTCCCTTGCTATCCGCTCTTGCTTGTTCCGGGCGCGCATTTCATCGGGGCCGGTGCCCGTCGTTTTGCACTGCGGCTTGCGCCTTGGCCCGGAAGGCTGCTCCCGGCGCTAAGGCGTCAGGTTGCGTAGAGGTCGCCGGCAAGATACTTGAGTCCGCTATCCACGGCGACTGTGGCCACCGTCTTACCGGGTCCGAGTTCGCGGGCCAACTGCAGAGCGGCGGCCACGTTCAGCCCCGATGAAATCCCCGCAAAAATGCCTTCCTCCCTTGCCAAGCGCCGAGCGATGGCACGCGCCTCCTGTTCGTCGATCGCGCGTGCTTCGTCAAACTCGCCGTCCTTGAGATGCGGTGGACGAAACCCCGCCGCTATGCCTTCGACGCGATGCGCCCCCCCTTTACCCGTTGTAAGGACCGCAGAGGAGGTTGGTTCGAGCGCCACGATTCTGGCCTGCGATCCGCGAGCTTTCAGCGCACGAGACACACCCATTAGCATTCCCGCTGTTCCCACGCCGCCGCAGAACGCCGCGAGTTCCGGGCCTACCTGCTCAAACAGTTCCTTGCCGATTCCCATGTACCCCTCGATTGCGTCCGTGTTGTTGAATTGGTCCGTATAGTAAGTGTTCGGCTCCTCGCCCAGCTTCTTTGCCTTATCGATCATTGTGCGGAACAGTTCAGGCGTAAGCTTTCCGTTCTCCGAAGGAACGATCTGCAGGTCCGCCCCGAAGAGCCTCATCGTCTGCAGCTTTTCCCGGGCAAAACCGTCCGACGACACTGGTACGAATGGGTAGCCCTTAATCGCGCACACCAGAGCCAGCGAGCTTCCCGTGCTTCCCCCGGTGTATTCGACGACACGCATGCCAGGCCGGAGGCTGCCACGTGCCTCAGCGCCCTCGATCATCGCCAGCGCCATGCGATCTTTGTATGACCCGGTCGGGTTGTAGTATTCGAGCTTGACGACTACATCGGCCATCTCGCGCGTCACAAGCTTCCGCAGTTTTACCACGGGAGTATTGCCGATGGCCTCCAACACGGATTTCCGTATGGCCAGCGGACTCGCTAAAGGACTGCTCGTAGCCGCCATCGGGGTTTGTCCTTTCATTTCGTTTCATCGATTCGTCCACCCAGAATGGCGAAATGATACGCCTGCTGTGAGGTCAGCGCTATGGCTGATCCTCATTCACCTTTTCCGGTCGCCGTGACGTCCTGCTCGAACTGAGGGCTCAACGACGAGCTTCGTAGACCACGTTGAACGGGGTCTCCGCGGCTCGCCGGAAATGGCCGAAGCCGGCTGCAGTGACCACCTCGCGAATCCGTTTTTCGCCTGATTGCGCACCCAAGCACAGCCCGACTTCCTGCGAACGGGAACAGGGTGTGCACAGCAGAGTTGAAAAAGAGTAGTACACCCGGCCAACGGGATTCAGATTGTCTTTTAGTTCATCGTTGGCAAACGGTTCGACAATCATCCAGGTGCCATCCGTGCTTAGTGAATTGCGCACATGGGTTGCGGCACCGACCGGATCACCCATGTCGTGGAGACAATCAAACATGGTGACCAAGTCGTAGTCCTTGCCCAGAAATGCCTTGGCCTTGGCGACGCCAAAGTTGAGGCGAACCTCGAGTCCTTCTTTAGCGGCGGTTGCGCGGGCGCCCTCGATAGATTTGTCGTGATAGTCAAAGCCGAAGAATTGCGATTTTGGGAAAGCTTTAGCCATCAGTACGGTGGACGCACCCTTACCGCACCCTACGTCAGCCACGCGTGCGCCCGCCTCGAGCTTGGCCTGTACTCCCTCAAGAGAAGGTATCCACGAAAGGATGAGGTTTGCAGCATAGCTCGGCCGGAAGAATTTCTCGCAGCCATGAAACACATCTTCATCGTGTTCATGCCAGCCCATGCCTGCACCGGTGCGGAAGGACTCGGTAATCCGGGGAACTGCGGCCAGAGAGCCGAGAGCCAATTGGAACGCTCCGGGTAGATAAGCCGGACTGTCTTCGTTGACCAGCGTAAATGCCTGCTCTTCGCTCAGAGTGAACTTGCGCGTCGGTTCGTCGTATGTGATGTAGCCGCCGGCAGCTTGGGAGGCAAGCCATTCGCGCACATAGCGTTCATCTGTTCTGGTCTTGGCGGCCAGCTCGGCTGAGTTCAGCGGACCTTCGGCGAGAGCTTTGTACAACCCCAACTTTTCGCCGATCACGACCATACCAGAATGGACCGTTGCCCCGAGATCCCCGACGAATTGCCCCACGAACATATTCAATTTATTCATGTCCAATGACATTTTCATTCTCCTTGATGAGTGCGATTTGTTTGCATTTTCATGCAGTGGCGTTCTTGTACAGGTTTCGCACGATGCTGCTCCGGTGGCCGAGCCAAGGAAGCAATCATCTTTCGCTTCCCGGGCCGTTTATCGTGCTCGCCGATCTTCTCCGACAGGACTACTTATCCCTGCCCGGGTCGTCTTCAGGATTGACGTAGTTGAACTGAAGCGGAGATTGCCCGTGGACCTGCACAATGGTTTCTCCGCAGGCCATGGCGTAGTGGTGCATGTTGGGATCGAGAAAGGCAAAGCTTCCGGCAATGAATGCTTTCATCTTGTTGGGATCAAAGTCATCGCCCATACCAACTTTGAACGTCCCGGAAATGATTGTGACGTTTTCCCTGTTCGGGTGCCAATGAGGCGCGATGCGGAACCCATCGGGCATCTTCAAGCGAATTGTGAAGTCTCCGGTAGAGGCGGTTGGGTCGCCTTCGAGCACCGCAAATTGAGCGCCATGACGCACAACGGGCGGAGCCGGCCCCCACGGAATGGTATCGGGGGTGAATGCGTTTTTCTCTTGCGAGTGCTCGTGCGCGGCACTGGTGAAAGCCAGCCCCGCCCAAGAAAAGATCCCAACCACTCCCAGGGTAAGCAAGAAATATGGTTTCCTCATTGAGCCTCCATTGCTCGGTATCGAATGGTGGAATAATGTCTCGAACAGGGGACTGTTCCAATGAAAAGCCAATACCGTTTCCCTATCTTTTGTATATCGTCGGAAATTACTGATTCTTAGGGGATAATGTCCTTTAGAGCGTATGCCAAGCACAAGATCAGCAGTGAGCGAGATCGAATTGGATTTGGGGCGCTACGAGCTTCGCCGCCGCGGACGGCGAGTCAAACTCGAAAAGAAGCCCATGGAACTGCTGATTTTTCTGGTGGGCCGCCGGGAACAACTGGTTTCACGCAAAGAGATCGTCGCGAAATTGTGGCGCTCGGACCTGTTTATCGATGACGAGGCCAACATCAACAACATTGTGCGAAAAATCCGCACCGCTCTGGGTGATGACTCCGCTAAACCGCGTTTTCTAGAAACCGTGGTCGGCAAAGGCTACAGATTTGTCGGACCGGTGCGTGTGATTGACGCGCGCTATTCACCATCCGACTTTGCATCGGGTGTTGCGCGCGCGGGCGGCGGCTCGCAGACCTTCAGTGTGCCGAGCGAGCGCACTTCGCTGGCTGTTTTGCCGCTGATACTTGTCGGCAAAGCTACGGATGACTATGGCGTGTGCCTGGCGTTTGCCGATGCCTTGGTGGTGCGCCTCGGGAATTTGCCCGGCGTGGACGTGCTGCCCACTTCTGCAGTGCTGAATGTGTCGGCCGACTCGACACCGTCGGAGGCCGCTTCCCGCCTTGGCGTGCGTTTTGTCGTTCACGGCGGCATTCAAGTGTCTAAGGGCGTTTGGCGTCTCTCAATGGAGATGTTTGACACCCATCTTCAGAGTATTTGCTTCAGGAGAAAACGCGATCTCGACCTCAGCCGCCTGTCCGACCTCGAAGACGAAATCGCCAAGCAAATCGCTGCGGCACTGAACCGGCCGTTGGGTCCGGCGACGGTTCAACGCTCCCCCCGGTATAGCAGGGACCCTATGGCCTATGCGGAATTCATGCGGGGTTACAAGCTTAATTCCTCAGGCAATCCGGCGATGCTCGACCAAGCCGCTCGGCACCTGATCAACGCAGTCACACGAGATCCCGCCTTTTCTCTGGCACACGCCATTCTTTCCCTAGTGTGCGCGACGCGCTATTTTGAAGTCGACCCAGCCAGTGCCTGGTTGGAGAAGGCCGAGTTTCATTGCCGGCGGGCCCTTGAACTGGAACCGGATTTGCCCGAAGGGCACGTCGCCAATGCTTTTCTGCTATGGGGACCTTCGAAGAATTTCCAACACCTTGAAGCGATAGCCGAACTCAAGCGAGCCTTGGCTCTGCAGAACAATCAGCCCCAAGCCTACAACCGCCTGGGCACAATCCTGGCGCACATCGGATTGCTCGAGCACGCCCGTGAAATGTATGAGCGGGCGCGGCCATTTCATCCGGGGAAAACCGTGAGTCACAGCATTGTCCAGGTCTACGTTTGGAACCAGGAATACGACCGGGCGGAAGAGGAAATCAAAGCGTGGAGCGCCGAGAATCCAGAGAACAAGTATCCGATCTATTTTGCTGTTCAACTGGCCTTGATGACTGGAGATTTGAAAGAAGCCAGAACCCTGCTGGATGAGGCGCTCAAGCTCTTGCCGGAAGAACCGCTCATCGTCAGTTTGGAAGGTGTCTATTACGCGTCAACTGGGCTAGCCGGAAGGGCGCTCGACTGCCTGACGACCGCTTGCGCAAGCCCAAAATCTTTTGGGCATGCGCACCACACCTACTATCAAATCGCTTGCATTCTTTCTCTATTAGAGCGGCGTGAAGCTGCGTTCGAATGGCTGGAGCGAAGTGTGACCAGCGGATTTGCGTGCTGGCCTTTTTTCCTGAAAGACCCTTACCTGAAGAATATACGCGAGCTACCGGGATTTGAGGTTCTGGTGAGCTCGTTGCAAGGCAGGTATCCCGACCATCTCGGATTGCTCTAGGGCGCGCCCCCCTTTGCCTACTTCTGGTGGAATATGTGCGGATCCGCGTAAGTCCTCGGTTCACTGCAAGCTATCCGGCTTCCCCGGCAGAACGAGTCCTGTGAAGTTTGTCAGCCCGACTCCTCGGGCTCGTAACCTTGCCACAAAAGAAAGAGTCCAGACGCCTGTGTCCCGGCCTGGTCCTCGATACGATGGGTGGAGCTTCCTCTGAGCAGGAATGCATTGCCTTGCCCATGTCCTCGACCCGAGAGGCCTCAGAGGAACTTGGTCGGGCCATGCCGAGGCGCGCGACGCTGCGTTTCAGATCGATCGTTAGGCTCAGTTGCTCCAGCAGATCCACTCCCGAGGATTCCGTCGACCTCGCCGCCACACGCTTTGGCGATTGCGCTCAAATCAGCGCGCCTTGAGTGCCATTGTTTCATTCCAGGATTGGACGCCTACCGTCCGGAAGTCTTGACTTAGGGCCGCGCCCGTCGCCGGGATCTTCCAAGATTGCGATAGTCACCCACAGATAAATGTGACTAACACTGAGGCCCTTGTATATAATCCGGCGCATCATGCCAAACCGAGAAACGCTGTACCAAGTGGCCGACCGGGTCGCCACGATTACGCTCAACCGGCCCGAGAAACTGAACGCCTGGACGGCCGTCATGGAAGGCGAAGTCCGCGCAGCGATGGAAGAGGCGGAGCAAGACGAAAGCGTTCGCGTGATTGTGCTGACGGGGGCGGGACGCGGATTCTGCGCCGGCGCGGACATGTCGCTCTTGAGCACGGTCGCACAGAGAGGGCTCGACGAAGCACGACGGGCCCATGCAGTCGAACCTGAAAGTGCAGGGCGCGAGGGTGCGCGAGCGGACTTCCGGAAAAAATACTCGTATTTCCCTGCGATCAGCAAACCTGTGATAGCGGGCATCAACGGCCCGGTAGTTGGTTTGGGCTTGGTGATTGTTTTGTACTGCGATTTGCGTTTTGCCTCCGATGGAGCCCGATTCGGCACAGCATTTGCTCAGCGGGGACTGATTGCCGAATACGGTATGGCATGGATGTTGCCGCGTCTGGTGGGACACGCCAATACGCTGGACCTGCTGTTTACTGCGAGAATGATCGATGCTGCGGAAGCTCTGAGAATGGGATTGGTGAATCAGATCTTTCCGCAAGAATCGTTTTTGGTATGCGTGCAGAAATACGCGATGGATCTGGCCGCAAACCTCAGCCCGCGGTCCCTGCGGGTGATCAAGCGTCAAGTCTATGACGCGATGTTCCAGACGCTTGGGGAATCGTTTGAGAGTTCCCAGCAAGAAATGCTGGCGAGCTTGCAATCCGAAGATTTCAAGGAAGGCGTGGCGCATTTCATCGAAAAACGGGCTCCGGCTTTCACCGGCAGATAAGGAAGCACCAGTGAACTTCGAATTCAGCGAGAAGGTGAAGGACCTGCAACGCCGGCTGCAAGCCTTCCTGGACGAGCACATCTATCCGAGTGAACAGCGTTTCCACGATGAGATCGAGAGGAATCGCTGGTCACCCACGAAGGTCATCGAAGAGCTGAAGCCAAAGGCACGAGCGGCCGGCCTGTGGAATCTATTCCTGCCTGAGAGCGAGCATGGCGCGGGACTGACGAATCTGGAATACGCGCCGCTCTGCGAGATGATGGGCCGCAGCGAGATGGGACCGGAGGTTTTCAATTGCTCGGCGCCGGACACCGGCAATATGGAAGTCCTCGCGCGCTATGGCACCCTGGAACAGAAGGAACGTTGGCTCAAGCCGCTGCTTGCAGGTGAAATCCGCTCGTGTTTCGCGATGACGGAGCCGGCGGTGGCATCTTCCGACGCGACAAACATCGAAGCGAGAATCGTTCGCGAAGGCGGCCAGTATCTTATCAATGGCCGAAAGTGGTGGACATCTGGGGCGGGCGACTCGCGTTGCAAAATCGCTATCTTTATGGGCAAGACGCATCCGTCGGCCCCGCCCCATAAACAACAGTCGATGATTCTGGTGCCGATGGACGCGCCAGGAGTGAAAATCAACCGTATGTTGAGGGTGTTTGGGTATGACCACGCGCCGCACGGTCATGCCGAAGTCACGTTTGAGAATGTCCGCGTTCCGGCATCCAACATATTGCTTGGCGAAGGACGGGGGTTTGAAATCGCGCAAGGGCGGCTGGGGCCGGGGCGGATCCATCACTGCATGCGGTGCATCGGAGTGGCAGAGCGCGCCGTAGAGACGATGTGCAAACGCGTTCAAGAGCGTGTGGCTTTCGGGAAGCCGATTGCCGAGCAAGGCACGATTCGCGCGACCATCGCCGAGTCTCGCATGGAGATTGAGCAGGCCCGGCTGCTGACGTTGAAAGCCGCGTACATGATGGACACGGTGGGGAACAAAGCGGCGAGGGCGGAAATCGCGATGATTAAAGTTGTCGCGCCCAATGTTGCCCTGCGCGTTCTGGATCGCGCAATACAGGCGCACGGAGGCGCGGGTGTGTCGCAGGACACGTTCCTCGCGGCCGCGTGGGCGAACGTGCGCACTCTGCGAATCGCCGACGGGCCGGATGAAGTGCACATGGAATCGATTGCGAAGTGGGAGCTGGCCAAAGGCAAGAAATCGGCAGGAGCACAGGCTTCGCACTGACTATGAAAACTTGCTTGCGACACCTCGAACGCAGTCGCCAACGGAGAAGTTGATGCCTCCACTGGTTGTCAGCAACCCGCAAGCATTGCAAGAATTGGTCGGCAAGGAAATTGGGACTACCGAATGGTTCGATCTTACCCAAGACCGGATCGCGCTGTTTGCCGAAGCTACCGAAGACCGGCAATGGATCCACCTAGACCGGGCACGGGCGAATGAAGAATCGCCTTATGGCGCGACGATCGCTCATGGGTTTCTTACGCTTTCTTTAATCAGCCATTTCCTGAAATCAGCGATCCAGATCCAAAATGGTGTGCGGCTGGCGGTGAACTATGGCTTGAATCGTGTGCGCTTTCCCGCCGCGGTCCACGTCAATTCCCGGATTCGGGCGCGCGTGGCTCTGGTCGGTTTGAAAGGACTCCCCGACTCCGTTGAAGCGACGTTCGCTGTGACTATCGAACGCGAACAGTCTGAGAAGCCAGCTTGCGTCGCAGAATGGATCGTCCGCTATTATTCGTGATCCACAGGGATAAACAGGTGGCATTTTCAATCTCTGAGTCTGAAGCAGGAGCAAGGCGCTAGATTCGTCCGGTCTGCGCGGTGTGCAAGGATGATTGCAAGAGCATCTGGATGGTGTCTGGCATGGACCTAAAGCGTTCGTCCTTGGTCAGGCCTTGATGATAGCGATAATAAATCTGCTGAACGATCACAGCAAGCTTGAAGCGAGCGAACGCAAGATAAAATGCGATCTGTGAAGGATCGCTCCCGGCTTTCCGCGCGTAATCGTGCACGAGTTCGGCCCGCGTCAGGCTGCCCGGAACGTTGGTGGGTCCCCAGCGGTCTCCTTGGAGTTCCTCCGGATCCGTCGCATCGACCCAATAGGCCAATGTAGTACCCAGATCCGTCAACGGATCACCGATGGTACACATCTCCCAATCGAGGACGCCCACAATTGTGGTTATGTCGTTCGGATCGAGCACCACATTGTCGTATTTGTAATCATTGTGGATCAGCGAAATACCGCCCGTGACAGGCATGTGCCGCTGCATCCACGCGGCGATTTTCTCCACTTCCGGATAATCGTGCGTTCTGGAACCGTAGTAGCGTTCGATCCAACCTCGGACCTGCCTTTCCAGATAGCCTTCGGGCTTACCCAGATCGGAGAGGCCTACCGCGGCGTAGTCCACTCGGTGCAGGCGAATGAGATTATCTACAAAGGATTCGCTGAGCCGCCGCGCCATTTCCGCGGAAAAATCTAGACCAGGGGGCACAAGCCTGCGAAGGATGATGCCGTGAACCGGATTCATCACGTAGAAAGGAGCGCCAATGATGGAATCGTCGTCACAATAGAGAAGTACTTCGGGAGCCGGGGCATAGACGGAGTGGAGCTTTGAGAGCACTCGAAATTCGCGGCTCATGTCGTGGGCGGACTTAACTTTGCTGCCGAACGGCGGCCGGCGAAGAACGAACTCCCTGGCGCCGAGACTGAGCGAGTACGTCAAGTTGGAATGGCCGCTGGGAAATTGGCGGACCACCAGCACGCCAGCATCACCTGGAAAATTGCCGCGCAAATAGGGTTCCAGCTTGGCCAGGTCAAGCTCTTCGCCGGGTCGAATGGGCGCAGGATGGTCGAGCAAGTCGCTCACTGGATTGCCTCCTTAGCGGTAGGTCAACATCGCAGGATCGTCAAGATGTGGGTGACAATTGAAACTGCTGAGCGTAAACCGCTCCCCCGAATAAAGAAATTCGCTCCAGGAAGAGTTCCGCGACATCCAGCTGACATCTAAAGTGCTGTCTGCGGAGAGCTGCAGTGCGCGCTGCATGGCCACCGCAATGGGCCCCCCGGAAGTGAAGACCGCGACCCTTTCGCCGCGACTGCCGGCGGAGAGAGACTTGGTCAGGCCGGAATTCACCCGGGAGCAGAATTCCGTCCAAGTCTCCACACCAGGCGGACCAATATCCTGGCGCACCCATTTGTTGATGACGGCCTCGAACAACTTTTGAAACGTGGCCCGCCTTGCAGCCGAGCCGGACGAGGACTGGAACGCGGCGTGGAGGCCGCGAATGGTTTGGTCAGTTTCGAGCAATCCGGGCAGGTTGCGTTCGAGGACTGCTTCCCCCTGATATTCGTCAAACTCCCGCAACACCAGCGGGTCGGGAAAGTGTATGCCTGCTTTCCGGCATACATCGCTCACAAGCGCGAGGGTCTGTTGCTGGCGGACACAAGGGCCGGTGCAGACGCGGCCAAAAACGATTCTGTGGTGCGCCCAATATTCGCCGAGAAGATGAGCCTGAGTTTCTCCCAGCGTGGACAGCTTGTCGTACTTCGGCTCAAGGAACGACGCCTGCGCATGACGGACGAGAAAGACAACCCCCATTTCGACCCGTTCCCCTGTCAAATGTTGCACCGCATGGCGCATTGCGGTGGATGCCCTTCGTGCCAGCCCAGACTAAGCTTCTGAACTGGTGCGTAGATAGCGAGCAAGCTAGGCCGTTGCGCCCTGTTCCCGGCCAAACTCAGCAAAAGTCTTGCTCTGCTGGGCGAGTTGCTTCAGAAGCGGCGCGGGCTGCCAGAGTTCACCGTGCTGACACTGGAATTCGGAGATGCGGTCATAAACCCGTGCCAGACCAACCGTGTCGGCATACCACATCGGACCGCCACGATAGGCAGGGAAGCCGTAGCCGTTGATATAGATGATGTCGATGTCTGAAGCGCGCAATGCGTAACCTTCCTCCAAAATCCGCGCACCTTCATTCACGAGAGCGTACAGACAGCGATCCGTGATTTCGGCGGCGGAGATTTGGCGTTGCACGATGCCGGCCTGTTCGACCCACTTGCGAATGAGTTCGCCAACGGCTGGATCCGGGGCGGCGCGCCGCTGGTCGTCGTACTTGTACCAGCCCGCGCCGGTTTTCTGACCGTAGCGTCCGAGTTCACAAAGCCGGTCTTCGACAAACGGCTGGCGAATGCCGGGAAGTTCCAGGTGACGATATTCCTTGCGGATACGCCAGCCAACATCGAGTCCGGCGAGGTCGCCGGTGGCGAGCGGGCCCATCGCCATCCCGAAATCGGAAAGAGCCTGATCCACGGCGTCGACGCTTGCACCCTCTTCGATGAGGAATTGAGCTTCGCGGCGGTAAGGGCCAAACATGCGATTGCCAACAAAACCCCGGCAGTTACCAACGAGTACACCGACTTTGCCAAGCTTTCTTGGAAGTTGCATGCACGTGGCGATCACTTCCTTTGAAGAAGCTTTCCCGCGGACGATTTCTAGCAATCGCATCACGTTGGCAGGGCTGAAGAAATGCGTGCCGATGACGGACTCGGGCCGCGAAGTTGCGGAGGCGATCTCATCGATGCTTAAGGTGGAGGTATTGCTGGCGAGGATGGCGCCCGCTTTGCACACGCGATCCAATTCCTGGAAGACTTCCTTCTTGAGAGCCATGCCTTCGAAAACAGCTTCGATCACCAGGTCGATGCCGGAGAAATCGTCGTAGGCAAGCGTGGGAGTGATGCGCTTCAGGCGCTCATTGGCGATCTGCTGCGAGAAACGGCCGCGCTTCACCGAATTTGCGTAATTCGACTGGATGGTGGCCAGCCCGCGATCGAGAGCGGCTTGGTCCGCTTCTTTCAGAAGCACCGGAATGCCGGCATTGGCGAGCACCATGGCGATCCCGCCGCCCATGGTGCCTGCGCCGACGACGGCTGCGGAATGAATGGGAAGAATGTTCGTCTGCTTGGGAATATCGGGAATTTTGGCGACTTCACGCTCACTGAAAAAAACATGGATTAGCGATTTGGATTGTTCGGAGAAGAGGCACTCCATAAAGAGCTTTTGCTCGGTCTTGCAGCCTTCTTCGAACGGCATTTTCGTGGCGGCTTCCAGGGCGTTAATGGCACTGACCGGCGCGAGCAGCCCGCGCTGTTTCCTGGCAACCGTTTCACGCGCGGCGGAAAAGATAACGGCGTTTTCCGCGGCGTTTCCAAGTTTTTCATTGCGCTCGCGCGTCTTGGGCGCAGGCTTACCGGACGCCTCTCGGGCAAACGCAATCGCTCCGGAGAGAAGATCTCCCTCAATGATGCTATCGACGATGCCTAGCTTCTGCGCTTCCTCGGCACTGACCGGATTGCCGCTCACGCACAGTTCGACAGCTTTCGAAACGCCCGCGAGTCTCGGTAGGCGCTGCGTGCCCGCCGCGCCGGGGATCAGCCCGAGCTTTACTTCGGGTTGGCCGAATTGCGCCGTCGCCAGCGCGACGCGATAGTGCCCCGCCATGGCCAGCTCCATCCCGCCGCCAAAAGCGGTTCCATGAACGGCAACGATCACGGGCTTGCTACTGTCTTCGATTTTCAACAGCAACGGAAGCAGTGCGAGACTGCGCGACTTGCCCGATGTCATCTTGCCGAACTCTTTAATGTCCGCGCCCGCCACAAAAGTGCGGCCGCCCCCAATCAGGACCGCCGCTTTGACGCGGGCGTTTTGAGCAATCTGGTCCAGGGCTTCGGAGATGCCTTCCGGGACGCCGGGGCTCAGAGCGTTGACGGGAGGATTGCTGATGGTGATGACGGCGATGCCGTTGTCGCTTGTGAGTTGCACTAAATCAGTCATGCAGTAGCCCTCTTGTTGAATGTTTGAACTTTACACGCCTTTCGCCGAGACCCTACCCGAATCGATCACCATAGAGGCAATGCGCTCGCGATGAAACGTGGCGTCGCCGAATGCGGTTTCCGATGCCTTCGCCCGGCGGTAGTACAAGTGAAGATCGTTTTCCCAGGTGAAGCCCATGCCTCCGTGAATCTGGATGCCACGATTGCCAACTGTTCTGGCAGCATCGCTGCAGTACATCTTAGCGATGGAAACGGCGGCCGCTGCGTCCGGCGCGTTTTCTTCCAGCGCCCAACCAGCGTAGTACACGGCCGAACGGGAGCTCTCGGTTTCCAAATACATGTCCGCACACTGATGCTGGACTGCCTGGAACATTCCGATAGGCTTGCCAAACTGCTTCCGGGTCTTGGCATACTCGACTGTCACGTCGAGGGTCCGTTGCATGCCGCCGACCAATTCGGCGGCCAGCGCGGCGGTGGTGATATCGAGAGCTCGCGGGAGATTTACGTTGGGGCCAAGCTCTTCGGCCGGAGTATTGCTGAACTCGACGACGTAGAGCTTTCGCGTGAGGTCCATTCCGGACATAGGAGATATTTTCAAGCCGCGAGCCTTGGAATCCACCACAAAGACGCTGTTGCGCGCGACGACGATAAGGAAATCGGCGATGGCGGCATCTGAGACAAAGAGTTTTTCGCCAGTGAGCTTTCCGTTGACGGCATTGAGTTGGACATCGCGCGGGTTCCAGCTCGCGCCGGCTTCCAGGATGGCGACGGTCGAACGCACTTCTCCTTTGCAGATTGGCTCGAGATATTTTTTCTTGTGTTCTGGCGTCCCAACGGCGTCCAAAACGGCGCCACTCAGAACGACTGTCGAAAAGAACGGGCCTGGCAAGAGCGCACGTCCCGCCTCCTCGATCAACAGCATGAGTTCGATTTTCCCGAGGCCCACTCCACCGTACGATTCCGGAAAAACGATGCCGGTGTACCCCTGGTCGGTAAGCTTCGACCAAAGCGTGGCGTCGTAAGCGGTATCGGTTTCTATCAGGCGCCGCATCTCCGTGCTAGGGCACTCGCCAGCGAAGAATTTACGGGCGCTGTTTTTCAAGAATTCCTGGCTCTCCGTCAATCCGAATTGCATGGCGGGTTCCTTTAATAGCTTCTCGGCAAGCCCAAAACGAAATGTCCAATGATGTTTCGTTGTACTTCGGAAGTGCCGGCTTCGATGGTATTTCCACGGGTTCGCAGGTACGCATACGACCAAATCCCGTTGTCGATCGCCCGCGGGTCGCCAGCCAGCAATTGGCCGTAACAACCAAGCAGCTCCTGAGCGATTTGCTGAAGACGCTGGTTGAGCTCGCTCCAGAAAATTTTCTGGATGGATCCCTCCGGCCCCGGAACACCCGTGGCGGTGATGCGACTGAAAGCGCGCATCTGATTGAAACGCATGATCTCAATTTCCGCGCTGCACTGCGCGAGCTTCTGGCGGATGAGAGGATCTTCGGCGACGGGCCGCCCGTTGCGCTGGAGGGTGCGCGAGAGTTCGATGAGCCGGGTGATAGAACGTTTGAAGATGAGGTGCAGGCGAGCGCCGTACGAACCCCGTTCATACATCAGCGTGCTCATCGCCACATTCCATCCGTCATTCACTTTACCCAGTGTATTTTTCGCCGGGACGCGCATGTCGCGAAAGAACAGCTCGCTGAATTCGGACTCACCGGTCATCTGGCGAAGGGGGCGAACTTCAACCCCCGGGGATTTCATATCCACGAGGAGAACGGTCAGTCCTTTGTGCTTGGCGACGCTGGCGTCGGTGCGGACGACGAGTTCGCACCAGTCGCCAAACGAGCCGTAGCTTGTCCAGACCTTTTGACCGTTCACGATATAGTGATCGGCGTCCAGCCGCGCTTCCGTCTGCAAACCGGCGAGATCGGAACCCGCATTCGGCTCCGAAAAGCCCTGGCACCAGATCTCTTCGGCGCTCAGAATTTTCGGAATGTAGCGTTTCTTTTGCGATTCACTTCCACAGGCGATGATGGTGGGTCCAATCAGACCCAAACCCAGCGCGTTGACCATCGGTGGCGCGTCGACGCGCGCCATCTCTTCCCAAAACAGCGCTTGCTGCATCAGCGTGGCGCTGCGGCCCCCGTATTCCTTGGGCCAGGAAACCGCGGCCCAGCCACCTTCATGGAGCTTCCGTTGCCAGGCGCGCAGATAGGGGAACGATTCCTCGAGCGGCCTTTCGCGCCATTGGTTCCAGTCCGTCGGAACGTTGGCCGCGAGCCACGCGCGGAGTTCATCGCGGAATGCCAACTCCTCGCCGGTTAAGTTTAAGTCCATGAACAAAACTCCTTCGTTCTACCGGTTCCGGGTTACGATCCACGCTTTCTTCTTCTGTGCGAGGCCAATCTCGCCGCAAGAAACCCGCTTTAAGTGCCGCTCTTTCGCGCAACAAAGTCTGGGCGAATCGTCTCCGCGCCGTGCCAATATTTCTTGCGGAGATCCTTTTTCAGAATTTTCCCGGTGGCGGTCTTGGGTAAACTGCTTACGAATTCAAAGGAACGAGGGCATTTGTAGTGTGCCAAGCGCGAACGGCAGAACTCTATCAGTTCAGACTCCGTGGCGCAGGCACCCGGCTTTAACACTACCAGGGCTTTGGGAACCTCACCCCACTTCTGGTCGGGAACCGGAATTACCCCGGCCTCCAGGACCGCCGGATGAGCCAGGATGGCCTTCTCCAGTTCGAGTGAGGAGATGTTCTCTCCCCCGCTGACGATGATGTCTTTCTTGCGATCGACGACAAGTAGGTAGCCGTCTTCGTTGACCGTGGCCATGTCTCCGGTGTGGAACCAGCCGCCACGCAGCGCTTCTGCGGACGCACTCGGTTGCCGCCAGTATCCCTCCATCACGCCATCGCCCCGCACAATGATCTCGCCGATGCTAAGCCCGTCGGGCGGCACGTCATGGTCATTCGCATCCACCACGCGCAACTCCACGCCGGGAATCGCATATCCGGTCATGGCTTGCCCCACGAAGCGCTGCTCGCCTTGCCATCCAAGCTCAGCCTTTATCGGAGAAAGCGATAGCGCCGGGGAAGTTTCCGTCAGGCCGTATCCTGAATAGCACTCGCAACCGAGTTTTTCTTCAACCTCCCGAATGAGAGTTGGAGAAGACGCGGCGCCGCCGATCACAATCCGGCGCAGGCTGCGCAAGTTGTACTTGGGGCGCTCCGGGCAATTCACCAGTGCCGTGGCCATGATGGGAACCAGACTGCAAGAATGAACGGCTTCTTTTTCAATGAGACGAAAGACTTCCTTGGTATCGAAGCGCTGCATCATCACATGCTTGCCGCCAAGCAAGGTGAGGAAATGGGCAACACCCCAGCCATTGGCGTGGAAGAGGGGTATGGTGTGCAGTTCGACTGCCCCGCTTTCGATCTGGAATCCCAAGCAAACGTGCACCGCGTGGAGATAGACATTTCTGTGCGTCAGCATCACTCCCTTGGGATTGGCGCTGGTTCCGCTGGTATAGAAAAGTTCGGCTAGACCGTTTTCATCGATGGCGGCGATGTCGGAGCGATATGGCGCGGCCTCCCTGAGAAGGTCTTCGTAATTACGGGGAGAGTGCCAGCCCGCCTCTGGAGTGCCCTCGAGCAGGCAGATCACTTTTACCGAAGGAATATCCTTGTGAAAAGATTCAACCAAGCCGAGAAATTGCTTTTCAACGAAAAGAATGGTGGCCCCGGCATCGTTCAAAACATATGTAAGTTCATTCGGGGCGAGCCGGATGTTCAAGGGCAGCAGAACGGCGCCGGCTTCCAAAACTCCGTAATAAGCTTCGAGTAGGCGGTGACAATTGGTGCTGAGGAAAGCGACGCGGTCGCCGGGCCGGATGCCAGCCTGTCGCAGCGCTCCCGCAAGACGACGTGTGCGATCCGCAAATTCCGCATAGCTGAATCTCTCATGATTGCAAACCACCGCGGTTCTGCGCGGGTACTGCTGCTCTGCATAGCGAAGGAAGCGCAAAGGGGTGAGGGGGATGTTCATGGCGCGCCTCGCCTGGATCAGGCGGATTGACCTCCGTCGACCACAAGAATGTTTCCAGTCACAAAATTCGACGCATCGGAAGCCAGAAAAACAGCCGCTCCCTTCAGATCATCCGGCCCGCCGAAGCGGCCCAGAGGAATGCCCGCCAGTAGCATTTCCTTATTTCGCTCCATGACTTTTCCTGACATGTCGGTCGGGAACCAACCGGGCGCAATCGCATTTACCTGAATGTTGTGCATGCCCCACTTGCACGCGAGGTCTTTCGTGAAAATAATCACGCCTCCTTTGCTCGCACTATAACCAATGGCGGAGAAACTTGGCGGTGAACCGCGCAGCCCGGCAACGGAAGCGATGTTGATGATTTTTCCGCGGCGCTGCGCAATCATGACTTTGCCCACCGCCTGAGAGAAAAGAAACGTTCCAGTCAAGTTGGTTTCGACGACTTTATTCCACTGCTCGAGCGTCATCGCTTCCACAGGCGCGCCCCAGGACGTTCCCGCATTATTGATCAGGATGTCGATGCGCCCAAATTGCTTGATCGTTGCGTTGGCTACCGCTTGAATGCTGGCAGGATCTTTGACATCGCAGCCAAGTGCGAGAACTTCGCCGCCGAGGCTTTTCAGTTCCTCGGCTGCCTGCAGGCAGCGCTCCTTCTTTCGTGCGCAGAGAACCACATGCGCACCCATTTCCGCCAGACCTTCGGCCATCTGGCGGCCAAGCCCGACAGATCCGCCAGTAATGATCACCACGCGGCCGCTGAGATCGAAAAGCTTCTTGATGTTCATCCGCAATTCCTGGCCGTGCCAACGCCCCGTCTTGCGAGCCAGACACTTGCAGGCTAGAACGTGAAGCGCGCCCCGAGCTGGATCTGACGCTTCGGAAACGCGGCCGTGAAACCAAGGGGCGTACTCGGTGAAACCACTGTCCCATCGCCGAGGACTTTTCCTGGCGCGATCCCGCGCACGTTGAACGGCGGGGCGAACGCTGCCCCTACGATATTGTTCACGCTGGCATAGTTCGTGTGGTTCGCGAGGTTGAATGCTTCCGCAGTAAATTGAAGGGAAGCTCTCTCGCCTACCTTGAAGGCGCGGCTAAGGCGCATGTCGAAGTCGTAATAGCTCGGGCCAAGACCGCTATTCCGCGGCGCGCTTGGTGGACGGTCGTTGGTGAAATGACCATCGCCATTGATGTCCGCACCGGCGAGAAGATTGAAGGGATGGCCGCTGTTGTAGTTGAAGACGGGAGAAAGCTGGAAACCGCCTAAGATCCGTGAATTTTCCCACGGGCTTTCGAAGACTCCCGCGACGACCACCTTGTGCCGCTGGTCAAAATCGGACACCGACCGGTCGCATCTGAGACACGTCGCGTTAAATGGTGAATAGTCGCTGTTGAAGTCTGTGGCTTCGTCAAGCGCTTTGCTGTAGGTATAGTTCGCCATCAGCAGGAAATGGTTCGAAAAGCGCTTTTTGAGCTCAAAAATGCCGCCCTGATAGAGCGCGGTCGCCAGCGAACTGTACACATTGTTCTGCAGAATCGTATGCGTGGGATCGGCAAAGCACAGGGCGGGAGTGGCCACGCAAGCGGGTGCTCCCCAGTTCTGGAAAGTGAGACCATTCGTGGGAAGCCCGTTCGCGCCAACTCCTGGTTGACCGCAGGCCGCGGGCCCCGCGGTCGGGCAGACTGGCGCCCCGGGCAACAGGTTTGTGTCGATCGCCACGGGCAGATGAAGCGTATGAACGTAAATGTAGTTTGCGGAGACCGAGAAGCCTGCTCCTATTTCTCGCTCGATGCCCAGCGAGACCTGCTGCGACATCGGGCTCTTGTAGTTATTCTGTCCCGCGAACAGAACGGTTCCCGGTGGCAGGGGCCCGGTGTTGGCAACAGTCAGCCCAAACTGCGTCAAATCCGCGGGAGTAATGCAAGCAAACTGGTCGGCTGCTGGCTCGCCACAACCGATGATGCTGTTCTGGGTTGGGTTTCCCGTGAGACCCTCGAGAAACAGCGTCTGGAAAATCTCCGCTGAACTTGTCACCGGGTGCGCGGGATTGCCGGTAGCCGCGCCGAGAATGCTGACCAGTGTATTGGCGATGGTGCGCGAGCCATTGACGTTGCCGAGCACCTGCACGACGCCGGGGATCTGCGCATAAATCGGGGAATAGAAAATGCCATAGCCGGCGCGAATCACTGTCTTATGGTCGTTCAGAGGATCCCAGGAGAGCGATACGCGGGGGCCGAAGTTTTTCTTGGGCGTATGCAGCGGACCGTACTGTGAATCCAACTCGTATCGGAGGCCGTAATTGAACGTGAAATTGGGCCGGATCAGCCAGGTATCTTGCGCATATAGGGCCGTGAAGGGACGGGTTTGCACGTACTTCGGGTTCCCGAAGCCTTGTTCGTAAAAGGCGGGCAGCCCCAGACTCCATGATTGCAGCGTGCTGATACTCGATTCCGGCGCAGAGACACCGCAAGCCGCCGGTGCCTCCAAACACAGGCTGACCAGAGCGCCGGGAAGCTCTAGAAATTCAAATCGCCCGGGAAAGAAGGTCTGTGACGTGGTGTTGTTGCCGCGAATCACCTCATCGAATCCGAATTTAATCGAGTGGTGGCCGCGAATCATGCTCAGGTTGTCGGCAAATTCATAGCGCCGGCCGGTCGTGTGGCTCGGAAGGAAAATGCCCCGGCCAAAGAAACCAAAACCCTCGACGTCGAGCCCCGGTCCGCCGGGGTCATTAACGTCTACGTTAAATTGATAAATGTTCCATTGGATGCGCGCTTCGTTTGCCATCGAGGCGCTGAATTGATGGAACCACGAACCCTGCAAAGTGCTGTCCCAGGCAAGTTCCGAAGTGCCGCGGGAAAAGGCCGTCAGTGCCTGCAGGTCCGGGTCCTTTTCGGTGAGATGGGCGAAACTGTAGCGCAGAAAACCCTGATTGCTGTCGCTGAAGCGATGATCGAGACGCGCGGAAAAATCGTTCGAACGGATCGGGAACGGGAACAACCCGCCATTGGCCGCGAACTGATTCACAATATAAGGGTCCAGCACCCTTTTTGGCGAAATTGGTGGAGGCGGAACAAAAGGATTCGGGCCTAGATTTGGATTTACCGTTAAGATGCTCTGCAGCGCGAAAGCACAAATGGGCGCGGGCAGCATCACGGGCATATTCAATGGATTCGACGTATCCGTTGTTATGCACGGAACTATATTGCTAACCGGTTGCGCCGCCAGATTGGAGATAATGGTCTGTTGGGTATTCGTGGGCGCGAAAATACTGCTGTTGGTCAGCAGGGGGACAGAATCCTGTGCATCGGAACGCAACCCCTCATAAGCGATGAACAGAAACGTCTTGTCTTTCCGCAACGGGAAGCCCACGTTGCCGCCGAACTGCTGGCGATTGAGGCTATCTTTGATCGGTGTGCCCTGCGCGGTCAGCGAAAACGTCTGTCCCGGCACCAATGCCTGCGTGAACGCAAACGGGTCGCGGGCATCCATGGCATCGTTTCGGAAAAAGCCGAAGAGACTGCCGTGCAAATCATTCGTGCCGGTTTTGGAAACGATATTAATTGTCGCGCCGCTCGCGCCGCCCAACTCGGCCCCATAATTACTCCGATTAATCTGGAACTCCTGAACGGCGTCCTGGCTTAGATTCAGACGGACGCCGCCGGCGTCGTCGTTGGCTTCTCCGCCATCAACCGTTACACTATTCCCCCTCCCATTGCTGCCATAGAAGGACAGTCCGCTCTGGGGTGTCTGCTTGACGCGGAAGTCGGCATTGTCTGCGATGGTGTTCGAATTGCTCACACCCGGCACCAACAAGGTAAACGTTAGATAATCGCGGCGCCCGATGGGCAGGTCGGCGATATATTGCTGTACCAGGGTATCCGCCTGGCTGGACCTGGCGGTTTCTACCGCCGGCAATTCGCCGGTTACTTCTATTTGCGCTGTGCCAGCCGCCACCCGCAGTTGAAAATCCAAAATCAGCGTCTCACCAACGTTGACCACGACATTCCTGTGAGTTTCCGTCTGAAAGCCGGCAAGTCGCACGGTCACGATGTAGGTTGACGGCGGAAGCCCCGTCACCTGAAACTCGCCATCGCTTCCCGTTATAGCCGTCCGCCGTATTCCTTTCTCGGCATTTTCTATCTCCACAGTGGCCTTCGGAACCCTCCCTCCGGTGGCATCGGTCACCATTCCCCTGACCTCGCCCGAAGTTCCAGTACCTTGAGCAAGCGTCAAAGTATTTGCCGGAAACAACCACGCCCATAGCGCAAAAGCGCTGGCTAGCAAGGTTGACCTCATAGATCCTCCTTGTAGATCGAAGGCATCACCCACTTTTTCTCAAATTGGCCCAACAGCGCCCTGCTCCTCGAAACCCCTGCGCCCGGAGACGGCCTCGACCATTGTGACCGAACCAGGTCGAGCAATTCAGATTGATTTAGTACAGAAAATATCCGCCCCCTAAGGAATTTAACGACTCAATCCCCTCGACGGTTGCATCCAAAATTATGATAGTGGGTATCACATAATATTTACTAACGTCAAGACGATTCAGCAATGCCGTTCCGAGGTGGTGTGAGCCTGCCGCCAGCGAACGACATTGCTGGATTTGCGGGGGGACCGATTGCGCAGCGGCCATATGGGGTCGTGGCTATTTTGTGGCAGGCCCTGGGGTTCGAGGATGGCTTAGCGGGGAACCAGCGCCATCCGGCCATGGACTTGACCGCGCCTCAGTTGCTCGAGGACTTCGTTCACTTGCGTCAAGGGACGGGCCGCGACTTCGCAGCGGACTTTTCCCGCTGCCGCCATCGCCAACAGTTCGCGCATATCCTGCCGCGTGCCCACTGAGGAAGCCTTGATACGTATCTCGGAAGCCGCCATCAGAATAGGCGGGAAGCATAAGGACTCAGAAGGCAAGCCGACGACCAGGAGAATCCCGCCGGGTCTTACCGAAGGAAATGCCGCGTCATAAGCTGCTTTTACCTCGGAAGTCACCAGCGCTGCATGAACGCCGCCCGCGCGGCGCAACTCCTTGACGACATTTACGTTTGCTGCATTCAGCGTGACCGATGCACCCAAGCCTCTCGCATGGTCGAGTTTCTCTTCGGACACATCAATGGCACTGACGGTGGCTCCCAGTCCCTGGCCGATTTGTACGGCCAGGTGGCCCAAGCCGCCGACGCCGAACACCGCCAGCCTTTGGCCTGGCTGGATATTGGCGTGCCTCAGCGCGCGATAGACCGTGACTCCCGCGCAGAAAAGTGGCGCAGCGTCGATGGAGGAAAGCCCATCCGGAATCTTCAGGGCATGACTAGCGGGAGCCTTCACGAATTCAGCGTAGCCGCCATCCACGGTTACGCCGGTGATTTGTTGTTTAACGCAGAGGTTCTCATTTCCCTCGCGGCAGAACTCACACTCCCCACAGGTCCAGTGAACCCAAGCAACGCCAACGCGGTCTCCGAGTTCCAGGTGATTGACGGATGCGCCTTTTTCTACGACGCAGCCGGCGATCTCATGCCCGAGGATCAAGTGTTTCTTCGTGATCGGAACGATTTGTGGCCAATCGCCACTGGCAATATGTAGATCCGAATGGCACACGCCACAAGCCTGCACCTCGATCAGCACTTCATATGCGTTGGGCTTGGGCCGAGCGGCTTCTTCGATGGCCAGCGGCTGTTTGAATTCGTGCAGGATGGCGGCCTTCATCGCGTCCACCTCGAAAAAGTCGGGATGTGCAACTCATTTCTTAGCGAATGAATTGAGGAGTTCAGGGCCCCTTGGAGAGAGCCTATCTCTCGCTAAGGTTTTGCTCCGCGCAAGAAGAATTCAACCGCATTTCTTACCCGCTCGGTGAGTTTGTGAGGCCCGGTTAGATCCACGGCCCATTGGCGCACGACGGTATTGAAAAGGCCTTCCATGAACTCGGCAAGGTGAACGACTGGAAAATCGCAACTGATCTCCCCGTTCTTCTGCCCTTCGGCGATGATTTCCCGCAGCAGGCTGACGGTTGCCGCTTCCGCTCCTCGCAATTCCGGCGAGCGAACCGGGTCCATGGCCCCCGCCAGAATCACGGCCTGCCAAAGCGGTCGTCCGACTTCGGTCACGTTTCCCAGAGTTTCGTAAAATCGCCGCAAGCGCTGCTCTGTCGTCGCCTTGACAGATAGCTCAGCTTTCAGGCTTTCGGCCTGGCGGGCGAACGCACGGCGACCCACTTCGCGCAATACCGCGTCTTTGCTGGGAAAGTAACGGAAAAACGTGGGTTGGCTGATTTCCAGGGTATGCACGATGTCATCGATGCGCGTGTTCTCGTAGCCGCGCTGCCGAAAAAGATGCAATGCCGTTTCAACGATCTGCTGACGGAGGCGCGCTTTCTTGCGTTCGCGAAGCCCCGAGATTGGCTGGTTCCCGGAGGTGGAATGGCCTCGTCGTTTTTTCATGCCCGCGCCGTCGTTGACCATCCGAGGCGCTGTGGGCCGTCTCCTGGCAGTGTTTCCGCGGCGCACGATATTTTCCCTCCGTAAGGATGCGCCGCCCGTGGCGCGACAAAGATCTCGATAGTCGCACTAACATTATAGTGACTAAAGCAAAGTTGCAAGACCTCGCGATAATGGGCAGTGACGCCTTCTCTCAAAGTGAGTCCATAGAGGCCAGGCCGGTGCAGCCGGACCATTCCATCGATGGGCGCCTAGGATCGCGATTGCAGGGTGCCGCTTGCAGAGCCGGTGATCGCCGCCGTGCGGTTCTCAAGGTTCATTGCCCTAGTCATAATCTCCCGCCCGCGAGCCAGTGCAGGCTATTGTTAAAATCTCTTCAGGCGCATGGCTCTACCCCAGGTTGCGATCTAAGTCGTGGAGGCTTGGACACGACCTCGCTCGGTGGCGAGAAAACCTAAAATTGCGTGCTTTGCTACGGCAGGCTGGTCGGTCTCGAAAATGTGGCCGGCGCAAGGAATCAGCACCAGCTTGGCGTGAGGGATACGGTCAGAGATTAGCCGGCCATTTACGGGTGGAATGAGCCTGTCGGTCTCGCCGTGAATGACCATTGTTGGAGCCGTTATTTGCACGATACGGCTGTACGCCTCCCAACCCATAATCCCTTGTAGTTGGCTTGTGTATCCTTGTGCCGTGGGATACCACTTCATGCGGATGGCCATATCTTCATCGATTCGCTCGCGCGGCGTGCCCGAGTCGTAGATGAACGGGATGATGGCCTCCTTCGCTTCTTCCGGGGTCATACCTTGGCGCATTAGAATTTCAAGAACTCTGGGTTCGGCTTGCACCGCATGGGGGCCGCCTGTAGCAGTACAACCCAAAATCAGCGAACGCACGCGTTTCGGATATTGCAAGGCGAATTCCTGTGCAATCATTCCCCCCATCGAAACACCGAATACATGCGCGCTCTGCACCTTGGCGGCATCGAGGACGGCGGCTGCGTCCGAGGCCATCAAGGCGATGGAATAAACGCCTGGGGGTACATCGCTTTGTCCCACGCCGCGATTGTCCAGAGCGATCGTACGATAGGTTTGAGCCAGAACCGGGCGGGAGCGATGCCACATGTAGGATGGATAGCTCAGGCCCATGATGAGCAGCAAAGGTTCGCCACAGCCTTGTTCATCCCAGTAAATCTTGGCGCCTTGATTTTCAACAAACGGCATAGATCCCCCCGGAGTACCCAAACTATGTCCGGCGCGCCGTTGTAGCGTTAGCTACACCGGGTGGAGTTGTTGGGTAATACCGCTAGCAAGTAGTGAAACTATTCCAGCAGATTTGGCTCGTCTTGGATGATGCGCGCGAGCAGTGGCTGAAACTGAAACCATCCCGCGAGGTGGGTTCCCACCTGCTCCCTCGTGGTAACTGCTGTGGCGTGATCGATCTTTACCGGTACGCCTGCCGCCTCTGCGAGTAACTGCGCATGACAACAACGGTCCATGGTGATGAACCACCACGCCGCTTCCTCGACGCAATGGCCAATAGTGAGCAATCCGTGATTGCGCAGAATCACAGCTTTGTGTCGTCCGAGAGCCTGCGCAATGCGCTCGCCCTCCGACGTTTCATAGACCACGCCGGTGAACTCCGCAAAGAGTCCGTGATCCTCGTAAAACGCACAGGCATCCTGAGTGATAGGGTCGAGCAGCCGCCCGAGCGACGCCCAGGATTTCCCGTACAGCGAATGCGCATGCGCCGCTGCGATCACGTCGGGCCGTGCGGCGTGTACCTGAGAGTGGATGGCAAAGGCCGCTCCATTCACCGGATCATTTCCTTCCACGACTTCGCCGCGATGATTCACCAGAATCAGGCTGGACGCGCGAATTTGGCTGAAGTGCATCCCGAATGGGTTCACCCAGAAGTGGTCGAGTCGTTCCGGATCGCGTGCGGTGATATGCCCCGCCACTCCTTCATCGAATCCCAAACGCGAAAAAAGACGGAATGCGGCGGCCAGCATGCGTTTGCGATGCAGGCGCTCTTCGGCGGCGGTGGCAAACGCAGGCGGCCGCGGAATGTTCAGTACATTTCCGGGTGCTCCGGCCATTTAAACCTCCCAGTGCAGAGAGTATCCTGACTTGGCACAGTGCCCGCGATTATATACAATGCCCGCCGCGTTAGTCACCGTCATCTGTAAGCGGCTATCAACAGTCGGCTAACTTGCGGTTCTGCTCCGATCGTTAGCACCAGAAGGATCACCCATGAGCAAATTGAACCACAAATTCGAGCTTGCTGCGCGGCCCGTCGGTATGCCCAAGCGAACAGATTGGACGTACAAGGAGGAGCCGGTTCGTGAACCCGGCCAAGGGGAGTTGCTCATAAAGATTCTGTATATCTCGCTCGATCCGGCCATGCGCGGGTGGATGAACGAAGGGAAGTCGTACATTGCCCCGGTAGAAATCGGCGAGGTGATGCGGGCTGGTGGGCTGGGGCGGGTAACGGCGTCGAAAAATCCGAAGTTTGCCGTCGGCGATTACGCTTATGGCGCCTTCGGCGTTCAGGAATTCGCAATTTCGAACGGCAATGCCATTACCAAGATCAATGCGGGCGCGATTCCTCTGCCCGTCTTTCTCGGGACGCTTGGAATGCCCGGGATGACCGCTTATTTTGGCTTGCTGGACATCGGTCAGCCAAAGCCCGGCGAGACCGTAGTTGTCTCAGGCGCGGCTGGAGCGGTAGGAACGGTCGTAGGACAGATTGCCAAAATAAACGGCTGCACCGTGGTAGGCATCGCAGGCGGGGCCGAGAAGTGCAACTACATTGTGAAAGAGCTCGGCTTCGACTCCGCCATCGACTACAAGTCGGAGGATGTCCGCAAATCTCTGCGGAATCTTTGCCCGAATGGCGTTGACGTTTATTTCGACAACGTCGGCGGCGACATCCTTGACGCTGCGCTCACGCAGCTCGCGCGCGGCGCACGAGTGGTCATCTGCGGCGCAATCTCGCAATACTGCAATACCACACCAATCAAAGGACCCTCGAACTATCTCTCGCTTCTCGTTAATCGCGCCAGCATGAAGGGTATGGTCGTATTTGACTACGCTGATCGCTACCCTGAGGCGGCACGGCAGATCGCGGCGTGGATGGCGGCCGGCAAACTCAAATCGCGAGAGGAGATCGTAGAGGGCCTGGAAATATTTCCCGAAACTTTGCTGAAGCTCTTCAAGGGCGAGAATACGGGAAAACTAATTCTCAAAGTAGCCGACACGTAAAGACAACCGTTGGCAAACCAAACTGACGGGCACCAGCGGATCGCAGTTCTATTGGTTAGGCGCGCAGGAATCAACCGTTAAATGAGTGGCTCAGGCTTGGTATTCAATCTGATCGAGAGCGGCAAGGAGCCTAGCGGGACTTGCGTTGTCGCCAAGAGTTTTGCTGACGTGGTCGAAGCGGTCGATATTTCCCGCTGCGAAGACCTGAATCGCAGCAATCTCCTCTGCGCAAAGTTGTTTGCCCTATGTGATCGAGGCATTGACATTGGAGACTGCATTGCCCTTTTGCCGACGGCGACCGAACTCGCAACCCTGCTTCCCTGGTTGGAGCAGCAGGATGCTGACCCCGGCTGGCCGGCCCATGTTCGCCTAACTCTGACCGATCTTGGAAACAGGCTGGATCATGTCTTTTAGCAGAACACGAACCCTCTTTGTAGTTGTTACAGGCGATTTGCTCACGTTCTACATGACAGGTATCGGCGTGAACTTCGCGGCGTTTTCTTTCCCAGAGCCGAATATTGAGGACACGTTGTTGTTCGCCAGTATCGAGGGCATGGAGAAAAACGACGTGCCAGTGTTGGCCGTGCTCGTTACGTGGTTTGGCGTTCATGCGCCCTGGGTGAAAGCTGACCGGCTCGCGAAACTCATCATCGCTCAAAAATCACCTCGCATTCGCGCACTTTGGGCGGCCCTCGCGCGAGGGCAGCGTAAGGACCGGCGGTTCGCCCCGGACTCTCACTCGGTAGGCACAGCTGGTGGCGCCGCCAGAAAGGCTCCGAGTGCTCGACTTCAAGTGATGAACTGGCAGTACCCATTTTGCTTTGGGGCCTCATCCAACGGAACAGAGAGTCCGGCACTGACGCCAAAGGAGGAAAGGGATGAACGACAATAGAGATTCCCAGAACATTGAGCCTCGGTCTACCACCCTCTCCCGGCGCGACCTAATAAAAGGCGTGATTGTAGGCGGCGTCGCAGTCTCGTCCGCAAGCTATCTGTTCCGCGCCTCCACGTTGCTCGGCCAGTCTGCTCGCGGCACGGGGGAACGGCTTGTCACCATCAACGTGAACGGCCAGTTGCGGCGAGCGGACGTCATGAAGCAAGAAACGCTGGCCTGGACGCTCCGTCACAAATTGGGGCTCACGGGGACGAAGCTGGGTTGCGACCGGGCCGAATGCGGCTCTTGCACGGTTCTTATCGACGATGTGCCGCATTATGCGTGCTCCGTGCTGACACACACCGTGCGCGACCGGAAGGTCTTGACCATCGAGGGGCTGGCAAGCCCCGAGGGAAAGCTGCATCCGGTCCAGCAAGGCGTCATCGACGAACAGGGCTTCCAGTGCGCATTCTGCATGCCCGGCTTCATCATGGCGTCGGTAGGATTTCTGAAAACAAATCCAAATCCCACGCGCAGCGAACTGGCCTTCGGCATTTCTGGGAATCTGTGCCGTTGCCAGGACTACGACAAGATTCTTACCGCACTGATGCGCGGCGCGGAAAATATGCGGATGGCCAGCAATGTCTGAGAAATCGGGAAAAAGAGAAACCGCGCCGATGAAGGCCCCCGAACGCGTATACGGCATTGGGCACAGACTGATCGGAAAAGACTACCCAACTCCCGACCTCTACGCAAAGGTCACGGGACTTGCGAAGTACGCTGAAGACTACCACGCGGACGGAATGCTCTTTTGCAAACTGCTCCTAAGCCCGCTGCCTCACGCCCGCGTGAAGCACATCGATACGCGCGCGGCGCTGGCCATGCCCGGCGTGAAGGCGATTCTCATGGCGCATGAACTTCCGCCGCCAGCCGATAGCCTTACCGACAACGGCACTGTGATCAAAGCTAATCCGAAGAGCGAACGCGCACTCACGATGGAACCACTGTATCAGGGCGAGCCGATTCTCGCCGTGGCTGCCGTTGACGAACTCACTGCTGCGGAAGCGATTGAAAAAATTCAGATCGATTTCCAGCCGCTTCCGTTTGTGATTGATCCACTCGAAACGCTGCGTCCCGGTGGGCCAAACCCAAGGCTGGAAGGAAACATCTGGGTTCAGGCTCCGGCCCCTGCCGCGGCACCGGGCGGGCCGCCACCAAGTCCTCCTCCGCCCACGATTGGCGAACTGAAATGGACGAAGGAGGATTTCTCCAACGCGAAGGAAGGCCAATTGCCAATGGGGAAGACGCCCGGCGAATGGTCCTATGGCGACCTCGACGCGGCCTTCAAGAATGCCGAGCTCATTCTGGACGAAACGTTTGTCACACCAGACACCAGTCACCAGACGCTTGAGACCCGAACCGCAATGGCTTACTGGCAGAACGGCAAAGTCCATGTCTATACCGGGACGCAGAGCACTTCACAGACGGTGCCGGCGATCGCGAGGTGGTTGAACATCGATCCAAGCAACGTGGTTCTGATCAGTGAATACACAGGGGGAGGTTTCGGCAGCAAAGTTACGGCCGGTGTAACACTGATCATTCCAGCGCTTCTATCAAAGAAGGTCAACGCACCGGTGATGATGCGCATCAGCCGCGAAGAGGAAACCTTCATCGGCCGGGCGCGGCCGAGTCTCATGGGCAGGATGAAAGTGGGTTTCTCCAAAGAGGGAAGAGTCCTCGGCCTGGACATGTTTGTTATTTCCAACAACGGTCCGTATGACGCCAATGGCGATGTTCCTTCGTCGGGCCGAATCGTTTCGCTGCTCTATCAGTGCGAAGCGATGCGCTGGCGTGGAGCGACGATCCTGACGAATACGCCGCCGCGCAGCGCGCAGAGTTCGCCAGGCGGAATGCAGGGCATCGCAATCATGGAACCGGTCATTGCGAAAGCGGCGCGGAGACTTGGGCTGGATCAAGTGGCCATCCGCCGTATCAACTGTCCAGAGGGCAAGGCACCGGTCGGACCAGTCATGCGCAGCGACGGCAAACGGCCTCATGCAACCAGCGCATTCCTCAAAGAGGCGCTCGACCGGGGCGCGGAACAATTCCAATGGAGCGAGCGAGTCGCGCGTACTCCGAAAAGAAGCGGTACGAAGGTGCGAGGCGTTGGGGTCTCGCTGAGTTGTTACGTGGGCGGCACGATCGGTTTCGATGGGCTGCTCGCCATCACGCCAGAAGGGCGTATCCGGTTTCAATCCGGAATCGGCAATCTGGGTACGGAGTCGGTGATGGATGTGCATCGCGCCGGCGCGGAGATCCTGGGTGTTCCGTGGGAAAAGTGCGATATCACCTGGGGCGACACGACGAAGAATTTGCCTTTCACGTGTGTCTCCGGTGGCAGCCAGACAACACACGCGATGACGCGGGCGGCTCATGCAACGGCAATGGAGGCGAAGAAAAGGCTTCAGGAAATCGCAGCCAAAAGTCTCGGTGGCAAGCCGGAAAATTACGAGGTCGCCAACCAGCGCGTCTTCCGCAAGGGCGGTGGCGCGAGCATGACGTTGGCGCAGGCTGCGGCGAAGGCGATTCAACTAGGCGGCGTCTACGACGGCCACGAGCCGTCAGCTGATCTCAACAAATTGACCAAGGCGTCGATGGCAGCGTTGGCGGGGCAAGGTCTGGTAGCGGCCGCGAAGGACAACTATCCCCGCGACGGCCAAACGTATTCCTATGTGGCGAGCTTCGCCGAGGTCGAAGTCGATATCGAGACAGGCAAATACTACATCGTGGATTTTCTCGCGTACGCCGACGTCGGCTCGGTGATCCATCCTCGCGCGCTTGGCGGCCAGGTGCTTGGCCGCTCGGTCTTGGGGATAGGCCACGCGATCGGTCAGAAGTGGGTATATGACCCGCACTACGGCGCCATGCTTTCAACGCGTTTCTATCAGAACAAGCCTCCGACGATTCTCGATGTTCCTGTGAACATGCAATGGGCCGCGGTGGATAGGCCCGATCCGGAAACTCCGGTGGGCGCACGTGGCGTCGGCGAGCCTCCGGTTGGTGGCGGCTGTGCTGCGATCCTGAACGCACTTTCGGATGCGCTGGGAGACGAGATCTTTCGCCGCGCGCCCGTCAACGCGGACGTCATCTTGACTTCGCTGGAATCGGGACGGCCCATGCAACATCCTCTGATGGCACACATTTAGTCGAGACACGAAAGGAGAGTCCGTGGCCGTAATTCGAGATGTTATGCCGGCATTTGAGTTGCTGCAGCCAAGCTCTATTGGCGACGCGCAAAAACTGCTTGAGCATCACGGGCGCGACGCGTGGGTTCTGGCTGGAGGCATGGACAGCTTCGACTGGCTCAAGGACCGCATCAAGAAGCCGAAGGTGGTGGTCGACTTGAGCGGGATCGCGGAGTTGAAAGGAATTCGCGCCACTTCCGATGGCATCGAGATCGGAGCGATGACCACGCTCACGGAAGTAGTCCAGCATTCTCTCGTCAGAGAGAAGTACAGGCTATTGGCGGAAAGTGCTGAATTGGTGGCCTCGCCGCAGATCCGCAACCAGGGCACGATCGGTGGCAATGTCTCTCAGGATGCTCGCTGTTGGTATTACCGCGCAGGTTGGCCCTGCTACCGCGCCGGCGGAAATGTCTGTTATGCCGATGCCCCGGAGGGACGCAACCGCGAGCACGCAATCCTGCATGCGGAACGATGCGTGGCCGTGAACCCTTCGGACACCGCCCCGGCGCTCATCGCGGTCGATGCCAAGTTCGTGGTTCTCACGCCGAACGGTGAGCGCGTGATCGATGCCGAGGACTATTTCATCGGTCCTGACATCGACATCACGAGTTTGCATATCTTGAAACCCGGGTCCCTTCTAACCGCGATTCGCATCCCCTCCGCGTGGGCCGGCGCGCAGTTTTATTTCGAGAAGGTGCGGGACCGGAACGTGTGGGACTTCCCACTGCTGAATGTGGCTTCAGCGATGGTGATATCGAACGGCGTGATCGATAAAATCCGTATAGCGGTGAACGGCGCGGCTGCGCGCCCTCTTCGCCTAACGGCGGTCGAAGACGCCGTTCGCGGCAAACCGGCAAATGCGTCAACGGGAGCGATGGCCGGGCAACTCGCTGTTCAAGGTGCGGTTGCACTTCAATTCAATGCTTACAAGATCCCGCTGATGAGAAATCTCGTGAAGCGTGCAATCGGCGGCGTGGAGGAGGCTGTGTGGACTTCCTAGAGTGGGCGAAAAGCCCGTGGGGACAGAATGTTCCCACACACATCGCTTGGTTCTTGATATGGGTTGCGGTCATCGCAGGATTTCTCTTTTTCCTTGTGCACGCCACCTATCTGCGATATTTCGCCAAAGCCAAGGAGTTCGCGAGCAGTGGTTCGCCTTTGATTGCGGGGCGCATACCGGAGCGCGTCCCGAGACATTCGCTGACCGCGCGGCTGTTTCACTGGGTGATGGCGGCTTCCATGTTCACGCTCCTGTTTACCGCCTTCCTCCCGAAGGTGGGTATCCGATTCGACTGGGTCACCTATCACTGGATCGCGGGGACCGTTCTCACGCTTTCCATACTTTTTCATATCATTCACGCCTCCTTCTTTTTGGACTTCTGGGCCATCTGGCCTGACAGGATTGACGCACGGGACGCCAGACGAAGAATTCTGCGTTTTATAGGTAAGTCTGCGCCGCCGCCGGACAAATTCGCCAAGTATCCGTTGGAAAACAAGCTCTACCACGGTGCCATCGTCGCCGCGGGTCTGTCCGCAATCGTGACCGGCGTGTTCATGATGTTTCGCGTGCGGACGATTTTCTTTCCCCGCAATCCTTATCTGGTCGGCGACTTGACCTGGGGCATGACGTACGTGCTGCACGGGTTGGCGGGCGTCGGACTGATTGCCTTGATTATGATCCACGTCTACTTCGGTCTTCGGCCGGAGAAGCGCGCCATCACCAAGTCGATGATCTTCGGTTGGATGGGCCGGGATTTTTATCTGGAAGAACACGATCCGCGGCGATGGCCCGTCGAGACTCCCCCGTCCTCACCGGCATCCGCGGATGTGGGAGCAGAGGGATTAAGAGATGCTGGCTGATATCCGGGAGCGCTGCAACACCATCGAAGAATGTTACGAGTTCATGCTGGCCTACGCGGCCCAAGGGCTTCCCAGTGACGAAGGCAGCAAGTCCGGCGGACAAGTCCGCGAATACCTGAACCGTGCCGTGAAAGCGATCGCGGGCCTCGCGGAGAACTGTACAGCCGCAGTGAAACAAGAACGCTGGGAGCCAGCCGAACGATACTACACATTTTTTAAGGTGCTCGGTCGCGACGCAGACGACTCACTCGCCGCGATTGAATTGGTTCTAGCGCAACCCGCCATCAGCTCGCAATTGATCGACAATCTGAACGCCTCAATCCATCTGCGCGCGTTGCTCACCGATCTGTTCCTCGTGAGCGAGATCGTAGAAACACAACGAGCTGCAAGGAGCCAGGCGGCCCTAAACTCCTAGCAACGCGAATACCGGGCGGAAGTCGATTAGAGCATCGGGTGAGAGCCAAATCAGGCTCTCCCGCGGCTGCTCATTACATTGGTGGATTCACCGATTGAGTCCAGTTCAGCGATCAGCCCCGCAGTGAGTTTTAGCGTCGCGGCGCTGAGATTTTCCCGAAGGTGTGCCAAGGAAGATGTACCGGGGATCAACAGGACGTTGGGTGAACGCTGAAGGAGCCAGGCAAGCGCGACCTGCATCGGTGCAACTCGCAGTGATGCTGCCACGGCATCCAGTTTTGTGGACTGCAACGGGGTGAACCCTCCCAGCGGGAAAAACGGCACATACGCGATGCCTTGCTTTTCGAGGTTGCCGATGAATCCGTCGTCGTTTCTCTGTGCCACGTTGTAAAAATTCTGTATGCAGACGATTTCTGTAATCCTTTGAGCCTCTGCTAACTGCGCGGGCGTGACATTGCTCAGACCAATATGACGAATCAATCCTTGACGCTTGAGTTCGGAAAGGACAGCCACCTGCTCTTCGATCGACCCCTCCGACGGCTCCGTGATTCCCCCAACGCGAAGATTCACGACATCGAGCGCGTCCAGCCCCAGGTTTCGGACATTGTCATGCACACCGTCGATCAGTTCTTGACGCGAAAGAGCGTGAATCCAGGACTTGTCTTCACCACGGCGGGCACCCACCTTGGTGACAATCACCAGGCCGTCCGGATAAGGATGAAGCGCTTTCTTGATAATTTGATTCGTCACATGCGGGCCATAGAAGTCGCTCGTATCGATATGGTTCACGCCTGCGGCGACCGCCTCTCGCAGGACTGCAATCGCGGCGTCAACATCATGCGGCGGTCCCCACACCTGCGGACCGGCAAGTTGCATCGCGCCATAGCCCATGCGGTTTACGGTGAATGAAGTTCCCAGAAGGGGGAACGTGCCGCCGAGTTCCGTTTGTTTCGTCATTTTGCTCCTCCTTTTTTTGTCGCCTCTTGTAGTTATCGGCTCTCCCGTGATTAGATGAAGAAAGCTTCAGATTGTGAGTTAGAATTTGCTTCACCGTTCCCAAATTCTCCTAGAGCCGCGCAAAAGGCCTATTCAATCGCGTTCCACCGCAACTGTGAACGCGATTCTTGATACCACTATTCAGGTTTTGCTCAGGGTGGGAAAGGAACGCCTGACCACGACCAGGGTAGCCTTGCGAGCCGGAGTTTCCGTAGGAACCCTATATCAGTACTTTCCGAACAAAAGCGCTCTTCTGCAAGCCGTCTTAAAGCGCCACCTCGACGAAGTGACTACCGCCGTCCAACTTACCTGCAAAGAGCAGAAAGGGGCAACGCTGCGGCAAATGGCCACTGCGCTAGTCAGCGCTTTTTTTGAAGCGAAAATGAAAAAGGCCCAAACCAGTGCCGCCCTCTACTCGGTAAGCTCCGACGTAGATGGAGCAAGAATCGTCCAGCAACTGGGCGTAAGGTCCAACAAAGCGATCGTCGAAATGCTGGCGTCATCCTGTGAGCGTCTGGCCAAAGATCCGGAACTAGTCGCTTCCATACTGCAAGGCGCGATGGCTGGCGTTAGCAGGAGATTGCTCGAATCCGATGCCCCAGAAAAACGGTTTCCGTTTTTTCGGCGGGAACTGGTCCTGTTTGCGTCGAGCTATTTGGAAGCCTGTTCGACGCGAGCCGCCGTTGGTTGCGTCTCCGGTTGACGATGCCGGCAAGATCTATATGGACCAGTCAGATCCTTTTAAGGTCCGCAAATGGATTGGATCGGTAGGCCCAACCGCTCGGAGTTGATGCCCGTTGACAGCTGAGCCAGGGCACTGTACGTACAAATTGCCCGGCCACTACACCTCTTAGCCTCGCCTAGACTGGAACGCAAGAGATATTTCCGGCTTACCGCTAATTACTCGCGCCTACGCCGATGCACAAAGGCTGATGCTCCGGAGCGGAATTCGTTTTCGTTAAACGTTCATCGCGCGCCTTGTCGCGTTGCAGCTCGCGCAGCGATTCACGCAGCCGCTTGCGGGCCTTGTGCAACTGCGACTTCGAATCACCCACCGAGCGGCCCAAAAGGTTTGCGATTTCGCGATGTCTGTACCCTTGGA
>Ga0210406_10000376_pt1 | contig 61695 bp, 44 predicted proteins | sample IncBWC30MmetaG_FD_155454 | JGI IMG/M metagenome (GOLD analysis project Ga0210406, IMG submission 155454) | Forest soil microbial communities from Barre Woods Harvard Forest LTER site, Petersham, Massachusetts, United States - Inc-BW-C-30-M | ecosystem: Environmental > Terrestrial > Soil >...
GCCACAATTGTCTCGACGGGGACCAGCGTCACCGCCACCTTCAACGAGTCGATGAACGCTTCGACCATTAACACCAGCACCTTCCAGTTGAGTAGCGCCGGCGGTACGGTGGCCGCCACGGTGAGCTACAACAGTGCGACGCTGGCGGCGACACTCGTCCCCACAGCACCATTGGCTTTCTCGACCACCTACACCGCCACAGTTTTCGGTGGTAGTAATGGAGTACGAGATCCGAATGGGAATCTGTTGCCGGCGAATTACGCCTGGACGTTCACCACTGCGCCTGCTCCCGGTTCATGTCCTTGCACCGTCTGGAGCTCTGCCACCACGCCCGGAACTGCGGATAGCGGCGACCCTAACGGGGTTGAACTGGGCGTGAAGTTCACCTCGGACCAGGCTGGCTCTATCACGGGCATACGCTTCTACAAGAGCACGGCGAACACGGGAACGCACGTTGGTAATCTGTGGACCACCGGGGGCACCCTGCTGGCGAGCGCAGTCTTTACCGGTGAGAGCCCCTCCGGGTGGCAGCAGGTAAGCTTCAGCAGCCCGGTTGCAGTTACCGCCGGCACGACTTATGTAGCCTCCTACTATGCTCCGGCGGGTCACTATTCCTTCGACGCTCAATTCTTTGGCACGGCGGGTGTTGATAACCCACCTCTGCACGCTCTTGCCGACAGTGTAAGCCCCGACGGTGTTTATACTTACACCTCGACGAGCGCCTTCCCCACTTCCACCTACAACGCGACGAATTACTGGGTGGACGTCGTCTTCAATGCCACCGCACCGTAACAGCCACTTTCAACGAAGCGGTCTATTGGAGCTTTGCGCGAATCGGGACTGCAAGAAAATCTGCAGAAAACGACAGCGAGAAGGAGTGGTATTGTGGTTCCTTGGCGCCGCACTGCCTACTCACGCCGTGGCGTTTTGGGGAATCAGCTACTTTGATCAGACTCGAGTCCCTTGGTTTGCATTACTGACTATGATTTCCGCGGTGACGGCTCCCCTTCTGAAACTGGTGCCCATCGTGCAAGAGAAACTGCCAGCTGCAAACTTTGCTTTTGCGAAGTCGAATTACTAACGCCTTCGTCGTCGAATGCCAAGACAAAGGTGCTGCACCAGAAATTCCGGAGGCAGGTTGCACCGTGAGTTTTCACGGCGCGGGTTGTATCTCTTATGTTGAACGCCAAGGAATCGTCCAGAATCCCATCACGCCTCAAGGTCAGGAGACAAGAATGGAAATTCGAATTGAGTCGAAATCTCTGCGAGATGTCGTCGTGTTGGTGCCGGACATATTTCAGGACAGCCGAGGCTTCTTTATGGAGACCTACCGCGAGGACCAGTTTCAAGCGTTTGGCTTGCCCATGCACTTTGTTCAAGACAATCATTCGCGCTCCGCTAAGGGGGTTGTCAGAGGACTGCATTTCCAGTGGGAACCACCTATGGGAAAACTGATGCGCGTTTCCCAAGGCAGCGCATTCCTGGTGGCAGTGGACATCCGCAAAGGATCGCCGACTCTCGGAAAGTGGGTGGGAATAGAGGCATCATTCGAGAATAGAAGACAGGTTTGGGCACCTGCGGGCTTCGCCCGTGGCTTTTGCGTGCTTTCGGATTTTGCGGAAATTCAATACAAGTGCACAGGCATATACAATGGGAAGGCTGAATCGGGAATCCTCTGGAACGACCCAGAGATAGGCATTGACTGGCCCGCAGCGGCAACAGAGGCGGTACTATCCGATAAGGACCGGAAAGCCCACACATTGGCTCAGTGGCTCGCTTCGCCGGATTCGGCGAACTTTCAATATTGATCCAAGAATTCAAATTGGTTTAAGGAGCGACCTATGAAAGTTCTCATCGCTGGAGGCGCCGGATACGTTGGCAGCGTCCTGATCCCAAAATTGCTCGATCGCGGTTACAAGGTCGATGTGGTAGACCTCTTCTGGTTTGGCAACCAATTGCCCCGCCAAGTCGGCATCCTAAATAAAGACATTTTCCAACTATCGGTGGAGGACTTAGAACCCTACGAGCAGGTGATATTTCTCGCCGGCCTCTCGAATGATCCGATGGCGGAATTCTCACCAAGCAAGAATTTCATCTTCAACGCGGCCGCGCCTGCCTATTTGGCGTATACGGCCAAAAACGCCAAAGTGAAGCGCTATATTTACGCGTCTTCGTGCTCTGTATACGGCTATACGGAAAACGAGCTATTCGATGAAACGCGCCCCGTGAGCTCACACTATCCTTACGGAATTTCGAAGCTTCAGGGAGAACAAGCAGCTATGCAGTTGGCGGATGACAAGTTTTCGGTGATCGCTCTCCGCAAAGGGACGATTTCGGGATATAGCCCGCGGATGCGTTTTGATTTGATTGTCAACACGATGTTTAAGAGCGCTGTCAGAGAGCACGTCATAGTCGTTAACAATCCCTCCATCTGGAGACCTTTGCTGAGCATCGAAGACGCCGCGACAGCGTACACCCGTGCGATCGAGGCGAACTACCGCCTGTCTGGAATCTTTAACATCGCATCGGGAAACTATACGGTCGGGGAAGTTGCTGATCTGGTGAGATCTGCCGTTGAAGAGCGGCTGGGACTTCGTGTGAGCCTCAATATTAAGCACATTCAGGATTTCCGAAACTATAAGGTGAGTACGGACAAAGCAAGCAATGTCCTCAGTTTTCATGCAGCCGGCGACGTGAAGTCGATAGTAGGGAGCTTAGTTGACAACATAGATAAGTTCCAAGATTGGGACAACCCGGCCTATTCGAACATCCTGTCCTTCAAGAAGCTGGAAAGCGGTATCGACGTTCACTCCATGACTGGTGCGCGAACCTAATGAAGGTCGCCGTCATCGGTGCCAACGGGCAACTGGGAGCTGACATCGTCCGCGCCTTCGCGGCGAACGGCGACGCCGTTACTGCGCTGACACACCAGGAAATCGAACTATTAAACGCGGACTCAGTCTTTAAATCTCTGCGAGAATTGACGCCGGAGCTCATCGTGAATACAGCTGCGATGCACCACGTGGAAAAATGCGAGAGCGAGCCCGATAGAGCCTTTGCAGTCAATGCAATCGGAGCCAGGAGTCTGGCGCTCGCCGCAAGGGAAATCGGGGCGGTTCTTGTCCACGTTAGCACCGACTACGTCTTCGACGGCGCGAAAAAGAGCCCCTACTCGGAACAGGATACCCCCCGACCGCTTAATGTTTATGGAAATTCGAAATTGGCCGGCGAGTATTTCGTTCGCTCGACGACCGAGAAACATTTCGTCTTACGTACGTCGGCGATTTACGGAAAGCATCCATGCCGCGCAAAAGGTGGGCTCAATTTTGTCGAACTAATGCTGAAACTCGCGAAAGAGCGGAGCGGTATGCGGGTTGTAGACAGTGAAATGGTGTCGCCGACGCCAACGGCCGATATCGCAAAACAGATTGTAGCGCTCAGCCGCACCGACGCGTACGATCTCTATCACGCCACGTCTGAGGGAAGCTGCTCCTGGTACGAATTCGCCCGAGAAATCTTCGCCTTGACAAACACCAAGACGAACTTAGAGGTGGCCGGGCCAAATGAGTTTCCAGCAAAGGTGCCACGCCCAAGCTACTCCGTGCTAGAAAACCGCGTATTGAAGAAGAAAGGATTGAATGTGTTCCGGCCCTGGAAGGACGGACTGCGCGATTACATTGAACAGAGAGCTCAATAGACAGGTCTGAGTTTATTCGTTCATCCAATCAATCCGGAAGCGGAAACATTTGGAGATATTCGGCATGAAGTTAGTTTCTATCGTAATTGTTACATGGAATTGTAAAAAGTTTATCGTAGAGTGCCTTGACTCACTGTTAGCCTACAGACAAGATCCGCGAGCGGAAATCATTGTCGTGGACAATGCTTCTGTGGATGGCACGCCCGAGCTTGTCCGTGAATCCTATCCCGACGTAGTGCTGATACCAAGCAGCGAAAATCTAGGGTTTACCAGGGGTAATAACGTTGGTATTCGTAAGAGTTCCGGCAGGTATATATTTTTGATTAATCCTGACGTCAGAGTTCTGGACGATTGCATAGCAAAAATGGTCGCCTACATGGAGGGAAATCCTCGTATTGGTCTCCTCGGACCTCGGATGCTCGGTGCGGACGGAAAATCCGAGCGCTCATATATGGGCCTGCCCACATTGTGGCGGCTATTCTGCCGAGCACTGGCATTGGATCAACTGTTCCCGCAGTCTAAACTCATTAGCGGCTATCTGATGCCATACTTCGACCGTAAGAGCATCACCGAAGTGGATATCCTCAATGGTTGGTTTTGGATGACTCGCCGAGAAGCACTCGATGAAGTCGGGTTTCTGGATGAGAACCTTTTCATTTATGGGGACGACCTCGATTGGTCGAAGCGGTTCCGCGATGCAGGCTGGAAAGTCGTATATTTTCCAGACGCGGAATCAATCCACTATGGCGGAGGAACAACTGCGAGGGCTCCTATTCGCTTCTCAGTGGAAATGCAGCGAGCCGATTTTCAGTATTGGAAGAAAAACTACGGTCGGGCTTCTCAGGTCATGTATCTCTCTATTGTGGCCATACACCAAACAATACGACTCGTCGGTCATTCGTTGTTGTTTCTGAACCCCAAAGCAAATCGCGAGGACATTGCGTTCAAGGTCAAAAGGAGCCTCGCATGCATAAGGTGGATATTCGAGAAACATTATGATGCACGAGCTAAGGCGCAAGCAGAGATTCAACCAGAGACTGGTTCCCGGTGAGAATGATTTACCTGTTTCCTGCCAGACTAAGCGTTCGTAGTGCGAGGCGACAATCGCCAGTAGGTAGTGGAGAAGGCGCATCCAATTGCAACGGCGGATAAGTAGACCGCGGCATTTTAATGCATCGCGGGGTCGCCGCTGTGAAAGAACCTATCGTGGTCCGCTCAGGAGTCCGCGGTTGACCGAAACCAACAGAGAGACCTCGAATGCTCAGTGAGCTTCTGCACTTCGTGAAGTGGGCTGACCGTTTTGAGGGTGAGACCTTCGCTCGCAGCTCCCTTTTCGACCATGAGCCCGGTTGTTGAGTTCCCTTTTGTCCGATCCGGCGTGCTTCTGCCAATCGGCAGTTTCCACGGCTAGGTGCACCTGCGGCAATGTTGTGCATAATTCGAGTAACTGCTTAGCCGAAGCCTCGACAATCTCTCCCGCTTCTTACACTGAAGATCGGTGCCCTACGTAATAGCTAGAGTAAGAAGCGTTGAATCAGCAGCTTACAGAGACACTCAGAGACAGCGGGCGACCACTGGGCCTCCGGGAATCGGCATCCGAAATGCTGCAGTCTCGTCGGACATCGTCTCGGATCAGTGTGTTTGTGCATCCTCCTGAGACTCATGACTACGGCCTGGTGACGGAGGGATCGATGAGTTTTGTGCAAGCACTTCGAAAAAGGGCGATTCGCAAAGATGAAGCGAAAGCGAACCCTAGCCGCCGTCTTCCCCTACTCCTCAGGTCGCTCAGTAGAAACTCCTTCCGAGGGTTGTTGATTGCTTTCGGTTTATTGCTTTGCAGTTTTTCTCCGCGTGTTGCAAACGCACAGACCTTCGGCTGCAGTCCCGCGATGGCAAACGACGTTGTCTGTGAGAATTCAAAGCCTGGAAATCCTCCTAGCCAGTGGGATGTAAGCACCGGGAATTCAGGAGATTCAACTATCCAGGGTTTTGCTGCTGATATCAGTGTTAATCAGGGCGGGACTATTTCTTTCAAGATTAACACACCGGCGAAGGCTTACACGATCAATATCTATCGCATGGGATATTACGGGGGTATGGGGGCGCGGTTTATAACCTCCGTCACTCCCTCGGCTACTCTTCCTCAGACGCAGCCAGCATGTTTGACGGATTCAACTACAAATCTCTACGATTGTGGGAATTGGGCAGTATCTGCTTCGTGGCAAGTACCTTCAAATGCAACTTCGGGGATCTATTTCGCCCATCTCATCAGGACCGACACCGGAGGGGATAGCCACATCGTCTTCATCGTCCGGAATGATTCAGGCACATCGGACATCCTTTTTCAGACGTCTGATGAAACTTGGCAGGCCTACAACGACTACGGCGGGCACAGCTTGTATGGCCCGACCGGCACGTATGACCTTACCAACCGTGGCTTCAAGGTCAGTTACAACCGGCCTTTCCATACTCGCACATTTGAGAATGCCTCGTTCGTGTTCTATGCCGAATATCCGATGGTCCGCTGGCTGGAGGCGAATGGCTATGACGTCAGTTACTTCACCAGTGTGGATGCGGCGCGCACCGGGAGCCTGATCACCAAGCACAAGGCGTACATTTCGGTCGGCCACGACGAATACTGGTCCGGCCCGAAGCGGGCGAGTGTGGAGGCGGCCCGGGGAGCTGGCGTGAACTTGGGCTTCTTCAGTGGGAATGAAGTGTTCTGGAAGACGCGGTGGGAAAACAGCGTGGACGGCTCCAACACACCCTACCGTACGCTGGTCTGCTATAAGGAGTCGCTCGGGCCAAATTCCAATCCTCCCGCGGTCGCCGCAGTGGACCCCCTGGACCCTCCCACATGGACGGGTAGCTGGCGCGACTTCAGCAAGAGCCCGCCAGCTGACGGAGGCCGTCCTGAGAACTCGCTGACCGGTCAGTTGTTCCTGGTGAATGGTTGCGCGACCGACAACAACGGGCTATCGATAAAGGTTCCGGCCGCGGACGGGAAGATGCGCTTTTGGCGTGGCACCGCTATTGCCGTGCAGGGTCCCGGTCAGACGTGGACGCTGCCTATCGGTACTTTGGGGTACGAGTGGGACGTCGATATGGACAACGGATCTCGTCCCGCTGGCACATTCGACCTTTCAACCGCCGCGTACAATCTGACAATCAGTTACCTCTTGGACTCCGGCGGAACGTACGGCGCAGGCACCGCCACCCACCGCATGACTACTTACCGTGCTTCCAGCGGAGCGCTAGTTTTTGGCGCAGGCACAGTGCACTGGTCGTGGGGTCTCGACAACACACACGATACGCTATGCTACGGTTCGAGTACCGATGCCAACATGCAGCAGGCGACGGTAAACGTATTCGCCGACATGGGCATCCAGCCCGCAACATTGCAAGGCGGGCTGCTGATTGCAACGAAGTCCTCAGATACCATTCCTCCTTTTTCTACTATTAGCTCTCCCACGAGCGGATCACAGGTGCGGGTTGGAACAACCGTTAACATCACTGGAACAGCCTCAGACACAGGAGGTGGAGTGGTTGGTGGGGTGGAGATATCGCTCGACGGCGGCAACACTTGGCATCCAGCGGCAGGCCGCGAAAGCTGGACATACGGGTGGACCCCAACTGTTCCAGGCAATTACACGCTCCGGACTCGCGCCACAGATGACAGCGGCAATCTTGAAATACCGTCGGCAGGCACCACCGTCGCAGCCAGCACCAGTGCACAGACGCTGACCTCTCTAACGTTAGGGTCCAGCAGTGTCACGTCTGGCAACACCGTTCAAGGGACGGTTATGCTTGGCCAGCCAGCCGCTTCCGGCGGAGTCGTTGTTACGCTTTCCAGCACGAATCCGTCCGTCGCAAGTGTCCCCAGCACAGTCACTGTGCCAGCCGGGCAGTTCAATGCAAATTTTACTGTCACCAGTTTCGGAGTGCTTTCACCTACATCCGTAACCATCTCCGGAACCTACGTGGCGACCAGCAGCGCTACCCTGACAGTGAAAGCCTCGTTACCCCCACCGCCTGGCAGTATTGCGATTGATGTGACGACTTCCAAGGATCAGGGTGCAGCCAGCTCGACCGTCACCAGTCCAGCGTTCTCGACGGCTGTTCCCAATGAGCTGTTGCTGGCGTTGATCTCAAGTGATGCCTTGTCAGCCGGTGTGAACGTCGCAGGCGTCAATGGCGCGGGACTGACGTGGAGCTTGGTGCAGCGTACGAACGCGCAGATGGGTACCGCGGAGATCTGGCGCGCCTTCGCCCCTGCCGCGCTGTCCAACGTGACGGTTACAGCCACGCTTTCGCAGAGCGTCGATTCGTCGATGACCATCATGAGTTTCGCCGGTGTTGACACCACCTCCAGTGGTGCAGGAGCGATTGGAGCGACCGCCCCGGCGAGTGCATCGTCGGGAGCACCGAACGGTTCGCTCACGACTACTCGAGCGAATTCGCTCGTTTTAGGTGTGGGCACCGATTGGGATCAGGCAGTTGCTCGAACCACGCCGACGGGGCAGACCTTAATCCATCAGTATCTTTCTCCACCGGGAGACACTTATTGGGTACAACAACTTGGAGCAACCACCCCTGTCAGCGGAACGGTTGTGACCATCAACGACGTGGCTCCCACGACCGACCGGTACGATCTAGCGCTGGTTGAGGTAAGGCCTCCGGTGATCAGTAATTTGAGTATCTCTGGCACGATCAGCCCGGCCGCTGGCGGAGCTGGCAGCACGGTGTCCCTAACCGGGGCGGCAAGCGCAACCGTGACAGCAGATTCGTCTGGCAACTTTAATTTCGGCAGTCTGCAAGCAGGGTCGTACACAGTTACCCCTAGCAAAACTGGTTTCCTATTTACGCCGGCGAACCAAGCTGTGACGCTAACCAACAGCAACGTCAGCAATCTCACCTTCACCGCCACTGCCGTGTTCAGTGTTGCCGGCAGCATCACTCCTAGCGCAAGCGGGAGCGGCAGCTTAATGACGCTAGCCCAGGGCTCGAGTACGATCGCAACCGTGCCTGCCGATGCCTCGGGGAACTATGTCTTCAACAACGTGCCCACCGGCTCGTACACGGTGACTCCAACGAAGTCAGGGTTTAGCTTCAATCCCAGCTCGCAGGCCGTCACAGTGACCGGAGCAAACGTAAGCGGGATCAATTTCACGGCTTCGGCTCCGACTTTCACAGTTTCCGGGTCCATCACTCCTGCTTCCGCCGGCGGGGGCGCTACAGTTAATCTGAGTCAGGGCTCCACCACAGTCGCTACAGCCACCGCTGATGCGAATACAGGCGCGTTTACGTTCACCGGGATTGTCAACGGGACCTACACAGTTACCCCGATCAAGTCGGGCTTCGGATTCACTCCTGCCTCGCAATCGGTGACGGTCAACGGTTCCAACGTGACGAGTGTCACCTTTACGGCTGCGCAGGGCTTCACCGTCTCGGGCAATATCGGTCCAGTCGGGTCCGGAAGCGGGTCGTCCGTGACTCTAACGCAAGGATCGACCACCGTTGCCACGAGCGTGGCTGACGCCTCTGGCAATTACTCTTTTAGCGGCGTTGTCAACGGGACCTACTCTGTTATTCCGTCGCGGACTGGATTTACTTTCGCTCCAGTCTCGCAAACCATCACTGTCAATGGTGCCCCGGTAAGTGGAGTCAATTTCACAGCGCAGGCCATTGCCACAGCTATCGCAATCGACGCGGCGGCTCCGAAGGACAATAATTCTGCCTCGACCACAATCACAACTCCGGCCTTCTCGACGGCGGCCGGGAACGAGTTGGTGCTGGCATTCATTAGCACTGATGCCCTCTCGGCCGGAATCACCGCTACTGGCGTGAGCGGCGGAGGCTTGACTTGGACACTCGTGCAGCGAACCAACGTGCAAATGGGCACAGCCGAGATCTGGTCTGCATTCGCGCCGTCGCCGCTGACCAATGTGACAGTTACGGCTAATCTGTCTCAGAGCGTGACAGCAAGCATGACGGTGATGAGCTTCAGCGGTGTCGACGCGACCAACAATGGTGCTGGCGCCATCGGCGCCAAATCCAGCGCCAACGCGACCAGCGGCGCGCCGTCGGCGAGCCTGATCACGACACGCAACAACTCGTTGGTGCTCGGTGTTGGCAACGATTGGGATGCGGCGACCGCCCGCACGCTGGGAGCGAACCAATCGCTGGTTCACCAGCTGCTCTCAACCAACGGAGATACCTACTGGGTCCAGCGGCAGACGGCAACGACTCCATTATCGGGCACGACGGTCGCCATCAGTGACACGGCACCGACAGGTGACCGCTGGAACTTGAGCCTGCTCGAGATATTGCCTTCAACTAGTGGCGGAACTAACTTCACGCTGAGTGGCAACCTCAGTCCCGCACCAGCTGCTGCAGGAACTCTGGTTACTCTTAGCGGAAATAATACTGGGACAACTGGCGTCGACTCAAACGGCAACTACAGCTTTACACTCGCTAACGGCACTTACACGGTCACGCCGAGCAAGTCAGGATTCTTCTTTACACCGTCACAGCAAACCCTGACGATCAGTGGGGCGAGCCAATCCAACATAAACTTCACTGTGGCTCCCGTGACAACGAACCCAATTCTCTCTGAGAACCTCAACCAGGGAAGCGCTGGGTGGCAACCAACCAATTTGGCGTTGGCGGGTGAAATCGAGGGATACGCGAGCGCCACCAGTATTAACAAGGGCGGCAGTGTTACTGTGTATGTCAACAGCAACGGCACCAGTTTCACTCTAGATCTCTATCGCCTCGGCTGGTACCAGGGACTCGGCGGTCGACTCATGATGTCGGCTGGAACGCTTGCCGGGCAGTCGCAACCCAGTTGCCCGCAGGATACGACCTATGGCTTGATCCAGTGCTCGTGGAATCCCACTCTCACCATTACCACGTCGACGACCTGGACGACCGGTTTATACCTTGCCCACGTCCGCCGTAGCGATACAGGCAAGGACAACTACATCACTTTCATCGTGCGCGACGACTCCAGTAACGCCGATATACTCTTCGACTCGAACGTCAACACCATGCAGGCGTACAACGGATGGGGCGGCAAATCCCTGTATGCTGGCCTGAGCTCCCCGCCTCAGCCTTCGAAGAGCATCTCTAACGCGGCAGTAAAGGTCTCCTTCGATCGGCCGTATCAAGCCTTCGACTTTTCTGGTACCAACCCGAACGGCGAAGACGATCAGGTCTTGCGGTGGGAGTACCAGATGATCCGCTGGATGGAGTCGCAGGGCTTCAATGTCAGCTATAGCACGAACGTGGACACCTCCAACAATGCGGCTGCCATCGTCCAGCACAAGGCGTATGTGACCGCTGGTCACAACGAGTACTGGACATCGAGCATGAGGAACAACCTTGAGGCCGCAGCGAATGCCGGGACTAACATCGCAGTCTTTACATCTAACAGTAGCTACTGGCAAGTAAGGTACGAAACATCTTCGAGTGGCACAGCAAACCGGGTAATAGTCGGGTTTAAGGAGTCTGCGTCGACGTTCGACCCGCTGTTCAATGATCCGGCAAATTCCACGACCAACTTCCGAGCTTCACCGATCAATCGTCCGGAAAACGTGTTCTTGGGCGCGATGTATGGTGACTTCACCAATACGGACAACGGCTTCCCGTTCGTGGTCTCACAAAGCTCGTATCCTTTTTACCGGAACACCGGCTTGGCAAACGGCAACTCGATGGCCGGGCTGGTGGGCGACGAGTGGGATAACACCGCAGGCCTGCCAACCTCCAATATGCCAGCAAACGTCCAGGGCCTGATCGTGCTTTCCAACTCGCCTACTTCGAGTTCGAATGCCAATGCGGTGATCCACCAACTGCCAGGAGGCGCGCTCATCTTCGACGCGTCCACGCTTCAGTGGAGTTGGGGCTTGGACAATACCATGACCCCCATCAATGCAGTTAACGCCAAAGTGGCACAGATCACGACTAACATCTTGAATGACATGGGCGCCACGCCCCTCGCGCCGTCTTCGAACGTGCTGCTCACTAGCACGTACAGCGTCGCGGGGCACATTTCGGGGATTACGAGCGTCGCCACGGTCACTTTGAGCGGCACCGACAGCCGAGTGACATCGACTGACAGCAACGGGAATTATATCTTCAAGGTGCTCATGAACGGCTCGTACACCGTCACGCCAAGCCAGACGGGAGCAACGTTCATGCCGGCTGGCCAGAGTGTGACTATCAACGGAGCAAGCGTTCCCAATGTGAACTTCTCGACGGCTGCGCCCAGCTTTACAGTCTCCGGCAGCATCACGCCAGCGTCGATCGGTAGCGGCAGCACGGTAACCCTAACCCAGGGCGGCAGCACGATCTCCACCGCAACCGCCGATGCCTCCGGTAACTACAGCTTCAGCAATGTGGTCAACGGGTCGTACACAGTGACCCCGGCGAAGTCGGGAACCGCTTTCAGTCCGACCTCGCAAGCAGCAACCGTGAACGGAGCGCCGGTCAGCGGGGTCAACTTCACCGCAGCAACGCAGACGTGGACCGTATCCGGCAGCATCACACCGGCGGCCAACGGCACCGGTGCCGTTGTCACCTTGAAGCAAGGCTCGACCACCACCGCCACCGCCACGGCCGACGGCACCGGCGCATTTACTTTCACCGGCATCATCAACGGCGCCTACACAATCACCCCTTCAAAGAACGGCTTCTCCTTTAGCCCTGCGTCTCAAGGTGCGACAGTGAACGGGGCAAACGTCACTGGCGTGAACTTCACCGCGCAGACCGCCGGAACAGGATTAGCGATTGATGCGACTACATTCAAAGATAACAACTCGGCTTCTAGTACGATCACGACCGCGGCGTTTTCGACGACCGCCAGCAATGAACTCCTGCTGGCCTTCATCGCCTCGGATGCGCTTTCGGCCAGCGTAACCGTTAGCAGCGTCAGCGGTGGCAGCCTCACTTGGACGCTGGTTCAGCGCACGAATGCGCAGTTGGGGACCTCAGAGATCTGGCGTGCGTTCGCCACGTCGCCGCTGACGAACATTACGGTGACCGCCAATCTCTCACAGACGGTCACGGGTTCGATGACGGTGATGAGTTTTATAGGCGCAGACCCGGCTGGTCCCGTCGGTGCGACTGTAACGGCCAGTGCCTCCAGTGGCGCGCCGTCGGCAAGTCTGATCACGACACGCAACAACTCTTTGGTGCTCGGTGTCGGCAGCGATTGGGATACGGCCACCTCCCGCACATTGGGAGCGAACCAAACTCTGGTTCACCAGCTGCTCTCAGCCAACGGAGATACCTACTGGGTACAGCGGCAGACCGCACCCACGCCGCTAAGCGGGACGTCCGTTAGTATCAACGACACGGCCCCGACCGGAGATCGCTACAATCTCTCGATTTGCGAAATCCTTCCGGCTCCGTAGATAGTTTAGAACGCTTGAGTTCAATACGTGGGGAGGAGAGGACATAGGCTTAGCTCGTCCACCATCCCGCGAAATGCGCTGAACCTAGAAATAAGGTACGTGAATTGAGTGAGTTGTGTTGAGTCGGCTCGATTTCGCCTGCACCCCTGTCGTCACTGGCGTGTCGCGACGATCTCGACAGCGGCATAGTTCCACTGGTCGCTTGTGGGCGCACTGTCGTGAATATCGACCAGCGCGTCAGCCGTCGACGGTGCGGCTGTCGACTGCACCCAGTAGGTGTCGCCGACCTGTGTGTCCACGCGCCGATGCACGAGCACCGGAGGCATTCGTAAACGCTATTACAGTCAGTGATCCACGGTGGGTCGTGCCCACACCTGGTTGCGCCGTAACGCTCACGGATCGCCCGCAGCCAATAGGTGCCGTTGGGTACGCCGCGATCGAGATTGATTGACCATCATCCGTTCGGTCGTACTTGACTGTCTGTCCGCCAAGGAATCACACTTGTGAGGCTGGCGATCCGCGGACATAGCTATTGAATCAACTGGATTATGGGCGCCACCGAAGGCACGCCGGAGCTGTTGAGGAGGAACAGCATGTAATATCCAGGCGGTGCGGCCAACCCATTGGCTGGAGCAGTCAGCGTAAGTCCCCCAGCCGCTTGCTGGAACGTTAGCGGCACGAAACGCGTGTTTTGATCGAAGAAGTGAGTGACCGCGCCGGTCCGAATCAGAACGGCGCTCGTGATTGTAGCGGCATCCGGTGTGGCCACGAAGAAGTTGGTGGCGAAGTGGATCAGCGCCGGCGCCTGCGTAATGGTGGGACGAGCGCCCTTGAATAGGTACGGCGGCGAATAAAACTCGGCGCTCATCTCGTCCGGAACATTGCCGAAGTCCGCGCCCATGCCGGATTGCAGAACGCGGCCGTCTGGAAGCAGCAACGCCGTAGAGTGATATTCGCGTGGCGTGTGCATGGAGGCCACAGTGGTCCAAGTCTGGGTTTGCGGCGACCACAACTCGGCAGCATAAACTGCATTGTTGATGTTGCCGCCGTTCTTGTCGGTTTCGCCTCCAGTGGCCACCACGGTGCCGTCCGGAAGGGTTGTGAGATTCAGGAAGCTGCGCGGGTAGGCCATGGACGGAACTTGCTGCCAAGCGGGAGACGATTGCGTGGTGTCAAGGAGGAATGCCGTATTGGAAGAAGGGCCGGTGCTTTGGCTGTCAGCGGCACTGCCCGCCTTGAGTATCTTACCGGGCGAATACATAGAGGCGCTGCCGCCATCGACGATACGAGAATCGAGGACCGTCCAGGTTTGGGCATTGATGTCGAGGACGTCGGTATTGGTCGCGACCTCCGTGCCGCCGGTGTGGACGATCCGGCCATCAGAGAGCAGGAACATAAAGGGATAGGTTTCGAAGGGGTTGTTGGCGTTGGCGAGCTGCGCCCAAGTGTTCGCGGCGGGATCGTAAATTTCTGGAATACCGGCATTGGTGTGATTGGTGGTTTGCCATCCAGCGGTCACTAGGATGCGGCCGTCCGAGAGAGTAGTTGCGGTCGGATACCAGCGCCGGAAAGCCATCGGGGGAACCGTGATCCAGTTATTGGCGGAGGGGTCAAAGATTTCGGCGCTGGCGATGCCTATGGTACTGCCACTTTGCCCATATCCTCCGACACTTAGGACGCGGCCGTCGGCCATAAGGGCCCCACCCGAGCAGAACAGGTCGGTCGAAGCAGGAACACTGGTAAATTTATTGTTCACATAGTCCCAAACCGTCGCGGAAGCACCATCCTCATAGAAGAGGAGGGTGTTGTTCTTGAGTAGTAAGAGATTCACAGCAACGGTTGGAAGCGCAACGGGAGCAGACCAACTCCCAACAATAGCAGCGTTCCCAGAGTTGTCCACCGTTACGGAAATGGGGGCGGAGTTGGCGCTAAGACCCGCGGAGTCAAACACAGTGGCGGATAGTGTGTGCACTCCCGAAGTCGCCGTCGTCGTATTCCAGGTGAGCGAGTAAGGTGGCGTGGTGACTCGCGAGCCGAGGTTACCACCGTCGAGCAGGAACTGCACACCAGTGATGGAAGAACTCATGTCTGATGCGGTGGCGGAGACAGTTGAATTGGCGGTCACAGTGGCATTCGGCGCAGGAGACGTCATGCTGACGTTTGGCCCGGTTACGCTGGCCTGAGATTTAAATGTGGCCATGAGGGCGCCCCAAGTTCCACTAGCTTGGGTAAATGTTGCCGCAGCGCTGCCGGCAAGGGTTTGGATTTGATATTCATCCAGATCGCCGTTTACCAAGGAGATGGCGGTAAAGCTACTGCCGGCCGTAGCTGTATTTAAAACCCAGCCGTAACCAAAAATCAGCTCTCCATTGGAAGTTGTAGTCTTGGAGCCACTGGACACGCTTGTGCCAGTGCCGGTGGCAAAGGATGTGACGTCCAACGGGGTCGCAGTTGCGAGGCCAGACCATTCGGAGACGTGGATCTCTAGGGCAGCGGTTCCGGAGGGCACAATCGTCACAGTGTTGGCGCCACCCTTACAAACCGGGACGTACCAAATGTAGAGAGTGACGTTCTGTGTGATATCCGTGACCGGACCTATCGCCACGGAATAAGAATTGCCAAGGCTGTCTGAAACGGAAAGGCTGCTGGCCGGGCGAGCAGCGGTTCCCGTGACTATCAAGAAATTCCCGGCAGTGTTGTTGGCGGGGAATGCCACGGACATATTGGCCGTGCCACTTTCGTTGCCATTGGTATTCGCCTGCACGAGCTTGATGCCGGAGGAAGCGACCGGCTGAACAGTGAAGTTAACGGAAGTGAGATTGGCTCCGCTGAGGGTGACGTTTTGATTTGGCGGGGTAAACGTAAAGCCATTCTTGCTTGGGGTTAGCACGTAGGAGCCGTTGGCGAGCCCGCTGAACGCGTAATTGCCGTTAGGGTCGGCAGTGGCACCGGCTGAGGCGGCACCGCTCAGTGAGACCGTTGCGCCGGCACCATTTGCGGCGGGGCTGATGGTACCTGAGATGCCAAAAGTAGTTGTGCCTCCCCCACCACCGGCCGAGGGCAGCACTTCGACGGTGGTTAGATTATAGCGGTCCGAGGTAGGTGCGGTGTCGTTTATGGTCACACTGGTGCCGCTCAACGTAGTCGCTGCGTTTTGCATCTGGACCCAATACGTATCGTTAATGGGCGCCAAGTCTTGGTGTACAAGCCTTTGTCCTGATCCAGGTGTCCGCGCGATGGCATTGTCATAGTCATTTCCTACCCCAAATACCCAAGAGTTATTCCGCGTGGTCACAAGAGTCGCGGTGGGTGCGCCGGAGGAAGCGTTAGCGGTGCCGATCGCACCGATGGCGCCTGATCCATTTGTCCCCGACGTGTCGACACCGCTAAAACTCAGCACAGTAATCGAGGACTGAACGCTCTGGGATAGTGTGGCGGTAACCGTAATGTTACTCAGAATCGAGGGCGCGAACGCACGCCAAATCTCCGCTGAACCAGCTTGCGTGTTGGTTCTCTTCACGAGAACCCACGTCAATCCGCCACCACTGATCGAAGTGACGGAAAGATTTGTCGATGATTGACTCGGTTGATAATCCCCAGCGATGAACGCCAGCAGTAATTCGTTCCCGGACTTGGTGGAAAAGGCAGGGGTGGTGACGCTAGAGCTGGCCGGGGCTTGATCCTTGGACACGTTCACATCAAGCAAGATCGCACTCGTGCCACTAGCCGGGTTGATGACCGTGTTGTCGTTGGCGGTATCGTTGGAGGTGTTCGTTTCGCCGCCACCGGAAACCGTGGCAGTATTCGTTACCGAGCTGGGCGCATTGCTGGCGACGTTCACTGTCAGGGTGATCGCTGAATAGCTGGCAGCTGCTGCTAAGGTGTCACCGCGCGTGCAGGTCAGCGTTGCCAACGTGCAATTCCAGCCGGTCCCGCTGATGGCGGTCGGCGTCAAACTCGTCGGCAAGGTGTCGGTCACGGTTACGGTGCCGGAAGTGCCTGAACCGCCGCTGTTCGTTATCGTAATCGTATACGTCGCCCCAATCTGGCCCTGGGTGAAGTTCCCGGAATGACTCTTGAGGATGGTCAGATCCGGTGGCGCACTGATCGTAGTGACATCGTTGGCCGTATCGTTGGAGGTGTTGGTTTCGCCGCCGCCGGAAACTGTGGCCGTATTCGTCACCGAGCTCGGCGCATTGCTGGCGACGTTCACGGTCAGGGTGATCGCTGAATAACTGGCAGCCGCTGCTAAGGTGTCACCACGCGTGCAGGTCAGGGTGGCCAACGTGCAGGTCCAGCCGGTCCCACTGATGGCTGTCGGCGTCAAACTCGCCGGCAAGGTATCGGTCACGGTTACTGTGCCGGAGGTGCTCGAACCGCCGATGTTCGTTATCGCAATCGTATACGTCCCCCCAGTCTGACCCTGGATGAAGTTCCCGGAATGACTCTTGAGGATGGTCAAATCCGGCGGCGCATTGATCGTAGTGACATCATTGGCGGTATCGTTGGAGGTGTTGGTTTCGCCGCCGCCGGAAACCGTCGCCGTATTCGTTACCGAGCTCGGCGCATTACTGGCGACGTTCACTGTCAGGGTGATCGCTGAATAACTGGCAGCCGCTGCTAAGGTGTCACCACGCGTGCAGGTCAGGGTTGCCAACGTGCAAGTCCAGCCGGTCCCACTGATGGCTGTCGGCGTCAAACTCGCCGGCAAGGTGTCGGTCACGGTTACTGTGCCGGAAGTTGCTCCGCCTCCGGTATTCGTTACCGTGATCGTATAATTAGCACCAGTTTGCCCCTGAACGAAGTTACTGGAATGGTTTTTAGTGATAGTCAGATCAGGAGCAGGGGCCTGATTGGAACTAACGAGAAGTTCTACGATGCTGAGGTTGTATCGGTCTCCGGTGGGAGCTGTATCGTTGATGGTTACGCTAGTGCCCGAGGAGGCCGTCGGGCTGACCTGGCGCTGCACCCAATACGTGTCGCCAACCGATGCAAGGTCCTGATGAACGAGGATCTGACCCGGGCCGACGGTTCGCGTAATTGCGTTGTCCCAATCGTTGCCCACCCCGAGCACCAGAGAACCATTGCCCTTGGTAACGAGCGTGGCAGTTGGCGCTCCGGGATTGTTATTCCCGCTTCCAACCGCGCCGATGGCCCCCGAACCGTTTGTCCCTGAGGTGTTAACGCCGACGAAGCTCATGACCGTGATGGAGGAGTCCACCCTCTGAGACAGCGTGGCGGTCACCGTGATGCCGCTCAGCGCCGACGGTGCGAATGCCCGCCAGATCTCTGCCGTGCCCTCTTGCACGTTGGTTCTTTCAACCAGCACCCAGGTAAGGCCGCCGCCCGCGACCTGCGTTACGGTCGTATTGGGCGAAGAAACTCCGTCGGCGGAAATAAACGCGAGCAGCAGTTCGTTGCCTGAAGTGGTTGAAAAGGCCGGCGTGCTAACAGTGGTGCTCGCCGTAGCTTGGTCTTTGAATATCGTAGTATCAATTCCGATCGCTCCCATTAAGGGCTGCGCCACGATAAGAAAAAGAATTGAGACCAGAAAGGACCGCTTCATGTCGTTCCTCCAGAATTGGGCAGAAATTTCCCAAAATTAGAGAGGTAAGAAATGGCTCACGCGGGCCACCGCACAGGCCTTCGGGAGAGCAAGACCGGGGCGGTAGCTTATCGCGATTGGTTGGCAATGTCTATTCAGCCGGCCAGCGCGCGTCGCGTAGAATCGCCGCATCATGGCCGCCGCCGCCCGTTATTTCGATCAGTCATGGGACATGAAGAACGCTATGCAACGATCGTCTTCGTCTAATCAAGAGCGCTAAGCAGCGAGGAGTCAAACCCACCACCATGGAGCCGTTGTGGGGAAGAACGGGGTGGTAATTGTGATTTCCTGTACAGCCTAATACAATCCCTTCCTAGGAGGAGAAGAGTTCCATGAAGGGTGTAGTTTTGGCGGGCGGCAAAGGATCACGGCTTAATCCGCTCACGCGTGTCACTAATAAACACTTGCTGCCTGTCTATGACCGGCCGATGATCTTTTATCCGATCCAGACTTTGGTGGATATCGGCATTCGGGACATCATCATCGTTACGGGCGGACAGAACTCAGGAGATTTTCTGCGGCTGCTCTCAAATGGCAAGGATTTCGAACTGCATCGCATCCACTACACATATCAGGAAGGGGAAGGCGGCATCGCAGACGCCCTGCGGCTCGCGGAGCCTTTTGTCGAAGGGGACAAGATCTGCGTGGTTCTGGGAGATAATATTATCGAGAATAATATAATTGCTGCGAAAGAAGCCTTCGAGCTGCAGGAGTGCGGTGCGCACATTATCCTAAAGGAAGTTCCCGACCCCGAGAGGTTCGGTTGCCCGGAGATCGTAGACGGACGGATTCTCGGGATTGAGGAAAAACCCAAGACGCCGAAATCACACTACGCCGTAACCGGCATCTACTTTTACGACCAGACTGTGTTCCAGAAGATAGGAAAAACCAAACCAAGTTGGCGTAATGAGCTCGAGATCACCGACGTAAACAACATGTACCTTCGAGAGCGTACGCTTACGCACAGTATCCTCGATGGCTGGTGGACCGATGCCGGCACATTTGAATCGCTTCTTCGTGCCACGAACATGGTGGCGGAAACAGGAGCAAACAAGATCCCGGCGCGTGGTGCCCCGCCGCAACACGCACGAAGTGACAAATAGGGCGTAAGTTGTAGTCATGCCAGACAGCTCTGTAAGACAAGGAGGAAAAGGCGCCGATGCTGTCGTGAATTTGCGGCAGAAACGCATGTGGATCGCAGCATAGAAGACGCGTCTCCCTTTCTTCGAACAAACGTGCTGGGGACCCACTGTCTGCTTGAGGCCGCGAGGAAGATCCGATTGCCTCGATTCGTACACATCAGCACAGATAAGGTCTACGGTAATGCACAGACGGGAAATAGCTTTACGGAAGAGGCCACGTTGGATCCGCGCAGCCCTTACGCCGCTAGTAAGGCTTCCGCGGATCACCTGGTTTCTGCATATTCTAATACTTTCGGGTCTCCGGCCATCGTGTTGCGCTGCACGAACAACTATGGACCATTTCAATTTCCAGAAAAGTTGATTCCCCTCATGATTGCCAACGCAAGAGAGAACAAATCGCTCCCCATTTATGGCGACGGAATGCAGGAACGCGATTGGCTCTACGTCGAAGATTACTGCAGAGCCATTGCCCTGGCCCTGGAGAATGCCAAGCCGGGAGTTGTTATAATGTGTCCGCAGGAACACCTCAACCGAATCTGAAGATAGTCAAGTCAATAGTGCATCACCTCAGAAAGCCTGAATCGCTTATGCGATTTGTGCAGGATCGCCCGGGACATGATCGCCGATATGCTTTGGACAGCTCCAAGATCCGCAGGGAATTGGGTTGGCAACCCGAGGTCAGCTTTGAGGAAGGAATCCGCCGAACGATCGACTGGTATCAAACCAACAGCGAGTGGCTCGATCACGCGCGCTCCGGCGAGTACCGAAAATTCTATGAGCGGCATCACATACATCGCGCAGAGACGTTCAATAATTAGGCTATGGAGGCATGGGAATTAGTCGTAGGTTGATTACGTTCTTCGAACTACGAAATTGGAATCGATCCCCTGCGCCGAGAACAAGAATTTGGATCTCTGACTGGGCGTCGTGCGCTGACCGAACATCCGAGAGACGCTCGTCGCGCTACGAACTGGTGCCGTGCTTTGAAGAATTACAATATTCTAGGCTAGGATGCGAAGAATATTCGCGCATGCGTCTCGACCTGAAGGGTTACTTCGCGTCAGGATCCTCTCGGTCGTCACCCACATAACCGGAGTAATAGCCACCGTAAGACGCGTCCTTTTCGGCGCGATTAAGCACGACACCAAGGAGATTTTTTTTCAGAAATTCTGAGGATGCCTTCTCTGCCAATTCGTGGGCGGTCTCTCCGGCCTTAACAACAAAAAGTACTCCATCGCAGAGATCCGCCAGAATACTCGCATCGTGGACAGCCAAGGCCGGTGGTGAATCCAAAATAATCCAATCAAAAACAGGAGTGACGAGGTCGAGCAACTTCTTCATGCGATCGTTAAGGAGCAATTCACTCGGGTTCGAAGTTTCGCTTCCACCAGGGATGAAGCATAGGTTCCCCTCTAGACCATTCTGAATCACGGCATATTTATCTGCTTCTCCTCGAAGGTAGTCGGTGAGACCCGGACCATTGGGAACACCGAACAATTCATGCATCCGTGAGGAGCGCACGTCCGCATCAATCAGAAGCACGCGACGGTCTGGCTGACGCATGATCGAATGTGCCAGGTTTGCTGCAACAGTGGTTTTTCCTTCGGCCGGGACGCTGCTGGTCACGAGTACTCGCTTCAACGGACGAGTCGCTGCAATTTGAGACAGCCTTGAACGCAGGGTGCGAAACTGCTCCCTAGCAATCCTCCCATTGTTTTCTTTAAGGAAGACATTCATCCGATGGTCCAATTGCCAGTTCGGATGAGCGCAGCGTTTTAGAAGGTCATCAAAACTGAGGATGGACGAACCCTCTGGAGTGGCGTTGCGAGCGGTTGGTACTGCTACTTGCCTTGTGACATCGGATGGAGACACAAGGCCTGCACCGACATCCTCGAGGTCCAGCACTGTGCCTGCGGCCGCCTCCGATAATCTCTCCTGCGCTGCTTTCTTGAGTGCCTCGTGAATCCGGCTCATTTTTCCCTCGGATACCCTCTTCTGGCAGGACCTTCAGGCCCTCGTACTAATTGGCGAATAGCCATTTTCTCCTAGCGGGGTGTTCTTTCCGATGGATGCCTTTATTTCTAGGTTTGGAATCAGTCCCAGGACCGGAAGCTTGAGGCAAAGCTCGACGTCACGTTCCGTGTAGATTGATTTGTCGCTAATCGCAATCAATGCCAAGATCCCCACCCCGAGTGCAATACCTGCGGCGAGCCCCCCGCCCAGGAAATACGGCTTCTTCGGAAACGAAGGCATATCTGGGAGACTGGGCGGGTCAAGCACCCGGAACTGTTCGCCCTCCTGCTGGTGTTGTAGATCTGTAGCCATTGCAGAATTGTCATGTTTCTTGAGCAATTCATTATAAAAGTCGAGTGCGCTCTGGTAGCTACGGGTCATCTCCTTAAGCTGCTGTTCGACCACAGGGCTTGCCTGCACACGTGCCTGCAACACTCCGATCTGATTCTGGATCTGAGCCTGTCGTTTAGTCAGATCCATGATATTTAGTTCGTCTTGACGTAGTCTTGCGCGGAGCTGCTGCATCTGCGGAGGCTCGCTTTTCGACGTTTGGGGAGTCTCGCTACTCGAAGGATTTGGCTTTGGTGCTTCAGCCATCCGCTTTTTCACTTCTTCGATACTGTTCTTGATCTTGATGATGTCCGGGTGTTCCGCCGTGTAGCGTGCCTGCAGCACCGTGAGCTGGTCTTGCAGTGCATTGAGCTGCAGTTCCAGTGTTTCCGGATTCTGGACTGGCTGATGTTGCGAGGTTTCCAAGTTGGCTTGCTGCTGATTGAGCAACGACTCATTGAAGGCCTTATCCTGTTGCGCGCGGCTTAACGCTTGGGTATTCGCTTCAAGCTGCGAGTTCATCCCCATTAGCAAGCTCAAGTTTGTCTGTTCCTCTTCGGGCAAGGAACCAAGATATTGTCTCTTGAACTGAGCGAGTCTCGCATCTTGCGCGTCAAGTTTGGCTTTCGCCTCGTCCAGTTGTTGGCTCAGGAAAGAAGTTGTCCGCGCCGCTTGTTGTTCCAGGGCGTGCGCATTCTGTTCCATGAACATGGACGTGATTTCCGTGCAGATCTGTTGCCCAAGTTGCGCACTATTGAAGGTAACCGCGACATAGAAACCGGGCAGGCTCTGGTTCTGGGTCCCTGGCATAGATGCGAGCGGTTTGACCTCAATTGAGGTTCGAAGCCGCTCAACCAAATCTTCGATGTGTACTTTTCCACGAAGTTCCGGGTACAGCCCAAATTTTTCAACGATAGGTTCCAAACGCGTGCGGCTCAGAATCTGCTCTTGCATCGATGCGAGGCGATGATTCAAATCTTCTGTGACGACGGACCTCACAATATCGCTCGGGACCGTCGGCTGTTGGACAAGTATGAGAGTTTGCGATGTATACTTCTTTGGCAAGACCATCGCGAGCGCCATCGCGATCGTTCCGCAACTCACGACTGTGATCGGAAGAACCCACCAAAAGCGGCGAAGAACCCGCTTTGCATCTTCGGGTGTAATCTCACCATTTCGAACCATAGCCTGCCCTCGCGAAGAATTCAGCGCCTGTTGACGCTTGTCAAATCCCCAGACCCAATTTGCCATCGACCAGACAAAAATCTCTTCAACTCATCCGAGTGCACGACTCTTGCCAGGAAAACGGGCGTCAACTTCACAGTAAAGATGCCCATAAGTCTTTTGACGTCAACATCTTGTGGAAACATGGCCCGCCCCTCTCAAAGGCCGATCTGTTGAACCGAACTACCGAGAGATAGGTAGTGGAAACATTGTATCCACATTGTCCCTAAAATTCCCCTCACCCCAGGTGAGAGGGATAATCTCTCCGCCCTCAAAGCATTCATGAACTGATCGATTCCAGGGGCGTCGGAGCCGCGTAAGTTGTTTTGTATCTGTATTTTACGGAAACTTGTCCAGCTTTGTTCCTTCCGAGGACACAGGACCCAAAGTTGCACATGTGTAGAGTTGAAACGGCTCGTCATTCAGGGAGCGGGCGCCAATTCCGCCTCGGGGAACCGCTTCAAACAGAAGTTCTTCGAGCAGGGGCAATCGAGATTTTGAGCAAGGCAAGTATCCCGGGGCGTTAATCTTCTACGGACGGGCTCTCCAGATCGATCCTCGCTTCTCAGAAGCTCATTACGGGATGGCCCTGTGCCATTTGAAGCGAGGGCGTTGGGCCGCGGCATACCAGGAACTGCGACGAACGTGCCACACTCGCGGGGCTTTATGTTAGCCAGGGGCAAGATTCACTCGCCGAAAAGACTCTAACCGAGGCCAAACAGCAAATACGTGACGAATCCTAGATCTCCCGTCGCAGAGGAAGCACGCCGCGCCCTGAGTCATGCGCAACACGGGATGGAAATAAGGTTGTCGTTTTCTGGGTGCAAGCAGCGGCGTCCAGATCCCAAACAGCCTTCGTTCTTCAGGGCGAGGATAGAAGATCATGGCGCGACGGTCAGGAACTCCTCGGACCACTCGCTACACAGGGAGCAACAGCTACGGAATAACAGCTGACACTTCGTTGGAATAAATGCTCTCGTTGCCGATAGAGTCGACCGCAGTTGTCACGTAGAAGTAGGTCGCGCCGCTCTGTACGGTCGAATCTGTGTAATTGAGCACCGCAACGAGCGACAGATTGATCTTGGTATAGGGGCCTCCGCTTACAGTGCTACGGTAAACGTTGTACCCCGCAACCGTCGAGGTACTCGCGTTCCAGGCCAGTCCTACTGAATGAGCCGTTTGAGGTGTGGCAGTGAAGTTGACTCCGCTGACGCTTGCCGTACTGATGTTGACACTCTGATTCGCCGGACTGAAAACGAATCCACTATTTGCAGGAGTCACCAAGTACACCCCGCTCGCCAAACTCGTAAAGGTGTAATTCCCCAAGCTGTTGGTAAGCGTCGCGGCATTTGCGGCGCCGCTAAGGGCCACTGCGGCACCGCTCCCCCCGGCCGTCGGACTGATGGTCCCTGAGATACTAAACGTTTGGCCTGTCTGCGCTCTGGCAGTGAAATTAATTCCGGTTACGTTTGCTCCGCCGACGGTTGCCACCTGGGCGCTCGGATTGAAGGTGTAGCCTGTGCGGCTAGGAGTAACCGCGTACGTCCCGTTCGCCAGCCCGGTGAATGTGTAATTGCCCGAGCCGTCGGCGCTCGTCGAGGCAGCTGCTGCTCCACTTAGCGTGACCGTCGCGCCACTTCCGCCTGCCGCGGGGCTAATTGTTCCAGAGACACTAAACGTTAGAGAAGTCGCCGTGAAACTTAATCCCGTGGTGATACTGGCGCCGCTGACTGTTACATTGAGGCTGCTAGGGCTGAAGGTGTATCCCGCACGGCTGGGAGTAATCGTGTATGTTCCGTTGGCCAAACCACCAAAAGTGAAATTTCCCGAGCCGTTGGCTGTGGTTGAAGCGTTCGCTGTCCCGCTAAGTGTTACCGTCGCGCCATTACCGCCCGCGGTCGGACCAATCGTCCCAGATATGCTATAGGTTTGCGGGGGCGTCTGAGCAGCCGTGGAGTTCTGGCCACTAACAATACCAGAGCACCCCCACGCAACTACTGTGGACAGAAGCACCACCATGCATAACAAGGCGCGCCCTGCTCTAGAAGACAACACCGGTAAGTCAGCAAGCGTGCTTCCGGCACCCCTGTCCTGTTCAATTCTCATCGTCCAGACCCTCAGAACTTTGCTGGACGTAAGCGTACGGCCATAACAAAGGTGACGATACTGATTGGAGGTCTAGTTTAAGTACAGGTATTGACCCTGCCCCTCAGGTCTATGAAATCTCTTGCCGGAGGGCTTGAACACGACCGTATCTCGACGAGACACGATACCTTGCGGCCCCCGAAATCCTGTGAAGCTCGGTAGCATACTCTCCGATTTTCTGCACCGCCAGGGGATACTTGGTTTTCCACAGCCCCCTACCAGGATTGTCCGCTCGAATCACCATTCGCCACTCAAAGCGTCTGAATCATCTATTTCGCTTCCTCTTATGGAATTGAAGCGGATGCCTCGTTTGAGTAGATACTCTCGTTGCCGCTAGAATCTACCGCAGTGGTCACGTAGAAGTAGGTCGTGCCGCTCTGCACGGTCAAATCCGTGTAACTGAGCACCACAACCAACGATGGGTTGATCTTGGTATAGGGGCCTCCGCTGACGGTGCTGCGGTAGACGTTGTATCCCGCGACCGTTGAAGTACTCGCATTCCATGCCAGCGCCACCGAGTGCTGGACAATCCCCGTGCCCGACAGCGTGACCGTTGCAGGCGATCCGCTCGCGTTGCTCACAATCGAGATGCTCCCATTTACCGTCACGGCGGTCGTGGGACTGAACCGGACGCTCAGGGTGAGGTTCTGCGACGGCGTGAGCGTGACAGGTGCGCTGCCACCCGTCATGGAATAGTCCGCGCTCAAATTGATCTGTGAAATTGCCACGCTGGAATTGCCCGTGTTGGTAATCGTGACGCTTTGAGCGGCTGAAGAAGTTCCTGTTGTTACATTTCCGAAACTCAAGCTTGTCGGATTAATGCCCAGCGTGAGGGTTGCGGCGACTGCCGTGCCGGATAGGCCGACAGAAGTGGGCGAAGTGGGCGCGTTGCTCACGATGGAGATGTTACCGAGCACTGTGCCTGCTACGGTCGGCAGGAAGGTCACGGTAATTGTGGTCTGTTGCCCGGCGTTTACATTTAGGGGCAGCGTAAATCCACTGACGCTGAAGGCTGAACCAGTTTCATTGACTTGAGTGATGTTCAACGTGGCCGTTCCCGTGTTTTTGATGATCAAAGATTGGGACAAGCCAGTGCCTACCACGCCGTTTGCAAAGTTGATAGAGGTTGGATTAGTTTGAATAGCAGGTGCGGGCGCCGGATTCACCGTCAGTGTCGCTGCCGCGCTGGTCACCGTTCCTGCCGTGTTGCTCACCACCACGTCGAAGGTCGCTCCACTGTCTGACGTGGTCGTCGCCGGCGACGTATAGCTCGCCGCAGTGGCGCCCGCGATATTCACTCCATTCTTCTGCCACTGATAGCCCAACGGCGCCGTGCCGGCCGCCACCACCGTGAACGTCGCCGTCTGTCCCGCCGTCACCGTTTGGTTCGCAGGCTGCGTCGTGATCGTCGGCGCCACTGGAGCTGGATTCACCGTCAGCGTCGCTGCCGCGCTGGTCACTGTTCCCGCAGTATTGCTTACAATCACTCGGAACGTAGACCCGCTGTCGGTCGTGGTCGTCGCCGGCGTGGTGTAGCTCGTTGCCGTGGCCCCGGCGATGTTCACCCCGTTCTTCTGCCACTGGTAGCTCAACGGCGCCGTACCTGCCGCCACCACCGTGAACGTCGCCGTCTGTCCCGCCGTCACCGTTTGGTTCGCAGGCTGCGTGGTAATCGAAGGTGCCACCGGCGCGGGGTTCACTGTCAGCGTTGCTGCCGCGCTGGTCACTGTCCCTGTCGTGTTGCTCACCACCACATCGAAACTCGTTCCGCTGTCCGCCGTAGTCGTCGCCGGCGTCGTGTAGCTCGCAGCCGTGGCCCCAGCGATGTTCACCCCGTTCTTCTGCCACTGATAACTCAACGGCGCGGTACCTGCCGCCACTACCGTGAACGTGGCCGTCTGTCCCGCCGTCACGGTCTGATTCACAGGCTGCGTTGTGATCGTCGGCGCTACCACCACGGTAGTCACCGTCAGCGTAGCCGCCGCGCTGGTCACTGTTCCCGCGGTATTACTCACGACTACATCGAAACTTGTTCCGCTGTCAGCCGTAGTCGTCGCCGGTGTGGTGTAATTCACTGCTGTGGCCCCAGCGATATTCACCCCATTCTTCTGCCACTGATAACTCAGCGGCGCTGTACCTGCCGCCGATACCGTGAACGTGGCCGTCTGCCCCGCCGTCACCGTCTGATTCGCAGGCTGCGTCGTGATCGTCGGTGCCACTGGCGCAGGGTTCACCGTCAGTGTCGCCGCACTGCTGGTCACTGTCCCTGCGATATTGCTTACGATCACTCGGAAGGTCGACCCGCTGTCAGTTGCCGACGTCACCGGCGTGGTGTAGCTCGTTGCCGTGGCTCCGGCAATGTTCACTCCATTCTTCTGCCACTGATAGCCCAGCGGCGCCGTGCCCGTAGCCACCACGTTGAACGTCGCCGTCTGTCCCGCCGTCACGGTCTGGTTCCCAGGTTGTGCCGTGATCGTGGGCGCCACCGCCGCGGCATTCACCGTCAGCGTCGCTGCCGCGCTAGTCACTGTTCCTGCCGTGTTCGTGACCGCCACGGCGAACGTCGACCCGCTGTCTGAGGTCGCCGTCACCGGCGTCGTGTAGCTCGTTGAAGTTGCTCCCACGATATTCACGCCGCTCTTCTGCCACTGGTAGCTCAGCGGCGCCGTGCCCGTAGCCACGACGTTGAACGTCGCCGTCTGTCCCGCCGTCACCGTCTGGTTCCCAGGCTGCGTGGTTATCGTCGGTGCAACCGCCGCGGCGTTCACCGTTAGCGTGGCCGCGGCGCTGGTAACCGTCCCCGCCGTGTTGCTCACCACTACATCAAAACTCGCTCCGCTGTCCGCCGTCGTCGTCGCTGGCGTGGTGTAGCTTGCCGAAATCGCTCCGGCGATGTTCACCCCGCTCTTCTGCCACTGATAGCTCATCGGTGCGGTGCCCGCCGCCACGACCGTAAACGCCGCCGCCTGTCCCGCCGTCACCGTCTGGTTCCCAGGTTGTGCCGTGATCGTCGGCGCTACCGCCGCGGCATTATCTGTGAAGTTCACACCTGTGACGTTCGCCCCATTTACCGCCATACTCTGGCTGCTCGGAGTAAACGTAAAACCTGCGTGGCTCGGAGCAACCGTGAACGTTCCGTTCGGTAGTCCTGAAAATGCGTAATTTCCCGAGCTGTCGGCCGTAGTCGTGGTGCTGGCTGCCCCACTCAGTGTCAACGTCGCTCCGTTTCCTCCCGCCACAGGACTAATCGTGCCCGAGAGGCTGAAACCGGCTGTCTTGAATGTGTGACCACCGCTCTTCCCGTGGTTACTTTTGGAGTCGGTCGAATTAACTTGGTAATAATACGTAGTTCCAGCGACCAACCCGGATAGCGCTATTTGGTGGCTCGTAACCATCGCCGAATCAACTGGGGTACTATTTCCGTACGAAGCGGTGAGTCCGTAATCGACCGAGGAGTCGGCAGGAACGTTCGTTGTCCATACAACCTGAGAGTTCGACGTCGTGGCAGATGCGGCTTGTACGTTCGTAATGTCCAGAGTCGACGGCGGTGGCGGACTGCTGGTGGTGTTGCCGCTAACCAAGCCTGCGCAGCCGCTCAGCGCTATTGGCCCCAGCGCCACAACTACCACTAGCAAGACATGCTGCAGCAAACCCCTCCTTTTGCGGAGGGCTAATTCAGTCCGATTCCCCGAATCTACTTGACCGTCCCTCATCGAGACTCCCCTCGAACCTCGTCCAGAGGAAAGCACGGAGCGAATACGCACACGAATAGCGTTCACTCTCATTACTTCGTCTGGGTTTTAGGTCAGCTTGGGGCCTGGGATGGGGTGGGTCCGCTGAAGCTGAGATAGTTGCTTGCCCGGTTCCTAACGCCACGCGAACGATAGACCGAGAATGCGACGTTAACTACTGGTGTGAAGAACAGTTTTGGTGCAAGGACCAATACACCCTAGGCACAATGCGCACACTGCCCGACGGCCAGGGACCAATTGGCCGGTAGGACGACCGAGGAAAACAAACTCGACAAGGTGGGATCCCTACCGGGATATAGCTTCTCGCGCATCACTGGCGCCGTATCTAAACTGCCTAACCCTTAAGACTCATTAAAAGGGGCTCACGAACAAAAAAACCCGGCACGTAAAGAACGTGCCGGGTCTCAGAGATCTTGCTTGCGCTGTGCCGAGTTCCAGCTAGGCGGTAATTAGCTTGCGGCCAGCCAAGCCGACAAATCCCAACAATCCAATCCCGAGAAGAACCAAACTAGAGGGTTCGGGCGCGCTCACAGTATTGCCGGGGGTCGTGCCGAACGAAAAGGCGACGTTACTGATATGGGTCGTCGAGCTGACTCCTGCGATATCCAACACGAAATGACCCGTTCCTTGGACGAACGGGTTATGAGGACCGCTGGTATCTATCGAGGAGTTTGCACTCGAGTATGCCGTAAAGGAGCCTGCCGAACCGCCAATGATTGTCTGAGCTGGAGACGCCAAGGCGCCTAACCCGTTCAATTGGTAGTTGCTTCCAGAGTTTGAGAGAATCCAGCCGATCAGGTTAGAGGCGGAACCCGACGTGGAACTGGCCGACGTTACCACCCCACCGGTACCAACGTCGATAAACGTACCGGACGAGGACGCTACACTCCCCGAACTCGTGGCAGTATTAAGTGTGAAGGACAAAGCACTCAGATTTTGCCCGATGCTCCCGACCTGGGCGGCGGTTAGCAGGTTTGAGAGATTAATCGTTACCGTGCCAGCGCCGGTCGTAATAATGGCTGAGGCGTCTACCTGTTGACCCGCGTTTGTGGCCCCAGGAGCTGTCATGGCCGTAATACTGTCGGCGTTGGCGGACGTCCCCCACGCAGCCAAAGCCACCAATGTGAGCCCTATGCTCCTCAAGATTCTCTTCACACTTCCTCCGCGTACACGTACGGGGACGCTTTGCCAAGTAAGAACAGTGCAATCAGCATTCCAAAAGTAGGGAGTCCGACGAGTTCTTGGAGTATTTTTATCACTGATAATAAAGGACTTATTGCAACGCGTTGTAGCGGAGCTTACGTCCAAGATCCCTATGTGCAAATGTTTCTCACAGTTTTGCAGCACTTTGGCTAATTCCGGCAGTCAGCCACTCGACTCCACTGAATGCTACGCAGGAAAAGGGGGGGACGTTGAGGTTGTTGGCGTAAAACTCAACCCGCGCGTAACCCTGCTAGGGGACCGCGATCGTGGACCGAATCGGCAATCAGTTGGACCGCCTGGGAATTGTCACCGACAGAAACAACCTAACGTGAGCAAAGCCCGGCTGTGTACCGTGGTGGGGGTAGAGATGGCGGCCGCCCTGATTTCGCTAGTCCGCGGAGGAAAGTGGAGGGCTTGTTCTGTTTTCTCGGCTCGATGCCAAATTCCCGGCGCCCCGTGCAAGCAGCCCTGCATCGCGAATCTTATAAATCAGCGCGCGATAACTGATCTTCAGCGCCTCAGCAGTCCTTCGCCGATTCCACTGATTTGCCTGGAGCGCTTCGAGGATAAACCGATTCTCCCTCTCTCGAACAGCTTCTTTGGCGATCTGTTTCAATGGAACGGCTCCCACTCCGTTGGAGCTGCCCCGAGGCGGGTCAAGCCGCTTGGCCTCTGGCTCTTGAACGATATTGGCTTCCGCCCCAATCAGCACGTGGCGAGCCATGCCATTCGATAGCTCGCGAAGATTCCCCGGCCAATCCAGTTTCTGCAAGTATCGCAACATGTCGACGCCTAACGGTTCGGATTGCTTACTGAATTTCTCCTGGAACTGTGTCCGAAAATATTCCGCCAGCAGAGGTATGTCTTCGCCTCGCTCACGCAAATGCGGTAACCGCAAGCGGAAGACATTGATGCGGTAATACAAGTCCGCACGGAACCTTCCGAGATCGATTTCTTCTTCCAGATTCTTGCTGGTCGCGCAGATCAACCGTGCTTCAACAACTTTCTCCGACTCGCCCCCAATTCGCGAGAAGCGGCCGTCTTGCAAAAATTGCAACAGCTTGCACTGCAAATCCAAGCCTAGGTCCGCAATCTCATCCAGGAACAGAGTCCCCTTGTGCGCAAGTTCAACCCTTCCCGGCTTGGATGCATAAGCCCCTGTAAACGCCCCTTTTTCATAGCCAAACAACTCGCTTTCAAGGAGCGTGCCGGGGATCGCTGCACAATTAACTTTGACGAATTGGCCACTGCTTACGGGAGACTGTCTGTGAATCCATCTGGCCAGGACTTCTTTGCCTGTTCCCCCACTCCCGTTCAGTAAGACTGGGACGTTCGTGCCACAGATTCTCGTTGCCAATCGCCGCACTTGCTGCATTGTGGATGAGCTACCAAAAATAACCTCATCCGGCGGCAAGATATCGACCGGTTCCGTACCCTTGTGCCTTCTTGTCTTTGCCCCAGGCATGATTGTGCAGAAGTTCCTGTCGGGTGGGAACATTGCACAGGGTAGGCCATTGCGCGCGGCTCAACTGCTTTGTCGTAATGGCAAACCTAGGAGAATAAACTGCTTATTTTGAATCATTTGCAGGCATGAGGGGCGAGGCGGTTCTAGTACCGTTAGTGGGTGTGCTAGAGGAAGAGGGGAAGCTATCTGGGAAAAACCTTGTCCCAAAGGAAGTAAACGAATTTCTCTTTGACACCGGCGTCCGAAAGACTCGCGATCGTTTTATCGTTGAATAATTGGGGAGAATGTGGGCCTTCGCAGGGAGGCGATCGCCAAACTATGCTTTGCCATTTTCCCCGCGAATGATGTCATACCGCTCGATCACCGCCGCCACACCCATCCGCGAGCTTCCGTCTTCCATGCGCTTCTCTACCCGGACGACTTTCCCCAGCGCCCGCACGAAAACATCGGAGCCATGCGTAATCTCTGCGGGAAGCGTTAGGGTGATGTCCAACTCCGAGCCCGGTTCCAAATTTTGATCCAATACGAAGTAAACGCCTCGAGTGGAAACGTCGCGCGTCTTGCCTTTTTGGCTGTCAGCGATGCGCTCCGTCGGTACACGAATAATCACGGGCAGCGATAAATCGTAACGTCGTGCAACGCGCCGTTCCGTCATTACCCCCATCCTCCTGAATCCCCCGCAACGGGCTTGTGATCCCCTGCGCCCATTCCTTGCTTCGCCCTACTCAGTAACTGCGCAATCCAGCCGAGTTCCCGTGGCTTTAATCTCGCGTGACAATACCGGAATCGCTTCTTTTGCGCTATCGGAAAATTAGCCCAATACCTGCAAACATTATGCTTCCTACTTCATTGGCGCTGGGTGCCGATGTCAAAATATCCGTGTCGTGCTAGTGGTTCCGAATGGCGCCCACCGGTGTCGTTTCTTCACCTGCAGCCACTGCCGGTACCGACCGGCGCGTTCTCGGCGTGTCGAGGTTAAACTGTCGCATCTTGTAGAGCAGGGCCTTGTAGCTGATTCCCAACATTTTCGCGGCGTCCTTGCGGCACCAGCGCGTCTTTTCCAGCGCGTCCGCGATGGCCTCCATCTCCGCTTCATCTTTCAAGCCGCGGACCAACGCTTTGAGCCCCATTTCGCGCGGCACTGTTGCTTCCTGTCGCGGTGAAGTCCGCTGACGCGCGGCCGACATTTCGATCAATTCGCGCAGGCTCCCCTCGTCGTCCTCCAAAATCACATAGCGCTTCACGAAATTCTCCAGCTCACGCAGGTTACCCGGCCAAGGATAGGTCGCCGCCGCGTCCAAAAGGTGCTTTGAAGGTCCTGGCGCCGCCTTCCCGAATTTCTCGCTATATTTTTCTAGGAAGTGGCGGAACAGCAGCGGGATCTCCGACGTCCTTTCGCGCAACGGAGGAACATTGATGGACAAAACATTCAGCCGGTAGTACAGATCCTCGCGGAAGCGCCCCGACTTCATTGCTTCTTGGACCTCGACGTTGGTCGCCGCCAGCACCCGTACATCCGTGTCGATCAAGTGCCGCCCGCCAAGCCGCGAATATTGATGGTCTTGAAGGACGTGCAGCAGCTTGGCCTGCAAGTGCGTGCTCATCTCCGCGATCTCGTCGAGGAAGATTGTGCCCTTGTTGGCCATTTCAAATTTGCCCGGTTTGGCGCGCACCGCTCCCGTAAATGCGCCTTGCTCGAACCCAAACAACTCGGATTCCAATAACTCCCCGGGCAGGGCCGCGCAGTTCACCTTGACGAATGGCTGGTTGCGCCGCGACGAGCGCAGGTGAATCATTCGCGCCACCACTTCTTTCCCCACGCCGCTTTCCCCGCAGATAAACACTGGCACATCGACGGGCGCGATCTGCAGGATCTGCTGGCGGATGCGAACCATTTGAGGGCTGGCAGCTAAAAAGCTTAAGTCTTCGGTAACCTGGTCGCAGTAATCTCGCAGCGCCTTGTTTTCCTGCGTCAGTTCCTTCTTCCGCCTCGACTTCAGCATCGCCGCGTCCAGCTCGGTCTTCTCGAAAGGCTTGGTCAGGTAATCATGCGCGCCGATGCGAATCGCCTCTACCACCGTGCCAACCTCATTCGAACAGCTCAACATGATGACATTCAGGTTCCGGTCCAGCTGCATCAATTCCTTCAGCGTGTCCAGCCCGCTCATCTCCGGCATCAAGACGTCCAAGATCACGAAATCCGGACGCTCTCCAGCAGTAATTTTTCGAACAGCCTCCTTGCCGGAGCTCACCGTCTCTACATCAAAACCATCCACCTCGAGCAGCGTTTGCAAATACTTTCTTATGCTCGGTTCATCATCGACTACGAGAATCTTCTCTTTCACGGCCATCGAACTCTCCTTCACTCCCAATGCGTCTAAATTCTAAATTCCACACTACTGACCCGTTCAATTCTGATCCATGGGCAATAGGAACGTAAATTTGCTGCCGCCCTTCGGCTCGCTTTCCACCCATATTTTTCCTCGATGCGCCTGGATCAGCCGCTTTGCAATTGCCAGCCCCAAACCCATCCCTGTGGTGTTGCGGTCAACACGCACAAAATCTTCGAAGATCTCCTGATGATGTTCCGCGGGAATCCCCGGACCGGTGTCCGCCACCGAGATCTCCACGCTATTGGGCCGCGGCAAACGAAACCGCCGCCGCTCCTGGATCGGCGCTACTTCCGCAACGCGCCGCTCCCAGAAATGCGGGCCTGCATAAAAGGCTACCAAGCCCCCCGTCGGAGTATGCTTCAGTGCGTTGTCCAGCAAATTGGCCGCTGCTTGTTGTACCTTCTGGTAGTCAAATCGAAAATTTGGTATCGAAGGATCGAAAGAAGGCTCCAGCTTTACTCCCTTGCGCTGAAATGCCTCTGACCATCGCTTCGCTACCTCATCTAGGCAATCTCGCAAATCATTTTCCCGAAGCTGCAAAACGAGCTTTCCGCTTTCTAGCGCCGAGTAATTCAAGAACATCGACACCAGCCGGACCAGCCTCTCGCAGCTTTCCTTCGATTCTTCCAGTATGTCCCTTTGCTTGTCGGACAATTTTCCCAGCGAACCCGCGAGCATCAGGTCGTAATAGCCCTTGATCACTGCCAGCGGCGTCTTCAACTCGTGCGCCGCGGAAGCCAGGAACACCGTTTTTTGCCGGTTCACTTCCTGCAACTTCAGATACGCTGCTAGGAGGTTGCGGTAGGTTATTTCTCTTTCCTGCAGAAGTTCCTGCACGGTAATTTGCGTGGCCGCGTCGGGCGCCTGCTGCACGTCTTGCTGGCGTTGGAATTGCACAACCACCCAGTCCGGCTCCGGCATCCACCGCACGCTGGCGACTAATTTCTCCCCCTCGCGCTCCACCTCCAGCCGGACTTCATGGTTTCCGCTTTCAATCTCCCGGGAAATTTCTTTCGCATCAGCCTTTAACAGTTCAGTAAACAGGTTGATTCCCGCCTCCGCATTGACTCCAAGGCCAAACAACTTACGCACGCGCGCGTTCATCAATACAATTCGTCCACTTCGTTCCGCGACCACCAGCGCAGTTTCTACGGTGTCAAGGAGTCCCACAACCAGCCCTCTGGAGAGCCCTGCTGTGCCACGCCAATCGGCCGGCGGCGGATTTGCAATTGTTCCAGTCATTACCTAGGATCTTGAGTCTACCATGAGCGGCAGGAAAAACTTTTCCCTTCTGCGATGCTCGTCATACTCCCAAACACCCGGCCCCCTGTCAATGGTAAAAGCGTTCCATTTGCACATTTGGGGAAGACGCATGGCCAGCAAAGTAATCTTTGTGGACCAGGGTGTCTCCCCTTCTCGCACTTCACTGCCTAACCTCTTGTATCAATAGCTGCTTACGGGCGCTCTCGCAGAGTGCATTCCTGGCATTGAATATGCACAATCGTACTAGTTCCGTGGTACCGTCGGGGGGAGATTGAAAATCGAGATCGACAACAAAGGCGAGGGTTTAGCACCCGTTCAACGCCGCCAGTCGCCCCGCATTCGCCTGCAACTACCCGTGTTTCTTCGCGGCGTCGATGCCTCTGGCGTTGAGTTCATTGAACTTACAAAGACTCTTAACATCAGTGCGACTGGAGCATGCATCGCCTCAACGCATTACCTCCGTCCCGACCAGATCGTCAGCATCACCGTTCCGGCTCCCTCGCCACACTCGTCCTCCAGTGTCGTTCCCAACGAGACTCCCCCAATCTCCGCTAAAATCCTCCGGCAGTTCGTCACAGGCGACATCCGGCTGTTCGGATTGGAATTTTTAAGGCCACTTGAGTAATTTATCTGCCCTTTTGCCCAAGCGGGGATTTCGGGGTGATTTTGTTACCTTCTGATTTATCTCGGCGTTGAAGTTCTGGGTTCGCCCCTATCTTTATTGTTTGCTTTGGGATAGCATCGTAGCTTGATTCTGGGTCCTTGTTGATTCAAGTGCTGTTCCGGAGGTGCCGTCATGGTACGGATGGACCGCCACTTGCTCCCTTGCGGCAGTGAGGTTTCGTTGTCTCCCCACACCCCGCGGGGATAGGCAGAGGTTAGGTAACTACCCAGCTATGCCCAGCCCTGGCGCCCCTGTGCCCCCTCGTCTGCCGGTTGAGGATTCGTATCTCGAGCTCCTCGCCGAGACGCTTGAGAGCCTGGATTTATCCGCGCGCGGACAGTTCTTGCAACGCTACATTCGCGCCATCACTCACCTCGATCTGAGCGAAAGCCAGTGCATTCAGCTGTGGGATGAAATGCTTTTGCGTCGCCGCGAACTGAGTGAAAACCTGGGTCGCCAGGTCGCGCTGAAAACCGCCTTGATGGACGTCCTCGCTTCCGCCGGGCTCTTCCGCGTCCCGATTGTCATCGAATACGACGATCTGAAGACTTTGCAACTAAATGCGGTGACCGATCCCCTCACGGGCCTCTACAACCGCCGGCTCTTCAGTGAGACTTTCGAAAAAGAACTCAACCGCAGCCGCCGCTACGGTTCGCCTCTGGGACTTGTAGTCCTCGACTTGCATCGTTTCAAGGAAGTGAACGATCAGCATGGCCATCCTCGCGGCGATGAGGTTTTGCGCGCTGCCGCGGCGACACTCAAGAAGGCCCTCCGCACTTCGGATTCTGCCTTCCGCATCGGCGGAGATGAGTTCGCTCTTCTCTTGCCGCAAACAGACGCAGAACAAGCCTTAGCTCTTAGCCGCCGCGTGGAAACGGTTTTTCTCGAAATGCTCCAGCCTTTGCAATTGAGCGTGGGCGTTAGCATGGACCATGGTGTGGCCACCTTCCCACAAGACGGCGAGCAGGCGGACCAGTTGATTCGTGTTGCCGATGAACGCCTCTATCGTCTCAAGCACGCCAATCATGGCAGGACTGCCAACGGTGGATCGCGCGCGCAGTCCGACTCGGTTCCGCCGGAGCTAGTTTCGCCTCCGGAGCCTTCCGCAGCGCCGCCACCTCCGATTTCCATTGAATCCGGGCGCATCCCAGAGCGCCCTGAACCCAAACCCGCACCACCCGACACCGTCGTTTCGCTGGAGGCGCCCACGCCTCCTCAAGCTCCGCCGTCCCGAATTTACACAGTTCAGCGCAAGGCGGAACGCGTCTCCATGTCCGGCACAAATGCCTATGCCACGCTCGGCGACCAAGGCACGCGCCGCGCTCGCGTCATCGACCTCGGTTTCGGGGGCGTCGCTATTGAGCTGGACGTTCAGGAAGATCTCCCGGAAAACATCTTGGCGGTCTTGCACGTCCCCATTCTTCCTCCCGTCCGGGTCAGCCTCAAGCCCGTGTGGTTTCAACGCACCACGCAAGGCAGCTTCCGCGTTGGATGCGCCTTCGTCTCATAGTCCTTCGCAGACGCCGAGCTAAGTACAAGAGGCTTGCGGTTTTCCTTACTGGGCGCAAAACGAATTCATAATTCACGGTTCGCTTGCTAAAATGCCCTCGCGCCCGCTTTCTCGACAGGGCACACCATGCTTGTACCAAAAGCGAGTCATCCGTTCTGGCCAGATGCGCTGGACAAGGCCAGCGACGCTACCTCCAGCCTCAAACCCTGGTCCTGGGCCCTCGAACGCCTGGAAAATTCTCACAACTACTGGATCGCTACATCTCGGCCCGATGGGCGCCCCCACCTCATGCTTGTCTGGGGCATTTGGTGGCAAGACGCCTTCTGGTTCAGCACCGGACTTCGCACGCGCAAGGCAAGAAACCTCGCTGACAACCCCCGCTGCGCCATTGGCACGGAAAAAGCGGACGAAGCCGTAATCCTCGAAGGCACGGTGCAGGAAGTCAGCGATCGCGCCGTCTGGAAGCAACTCGTCGCAATCTACAACCGCAAATATGGCGGCGACGTCGGGCCGCTGCTCGAATCTTCGGGTGGCTCCATTTTTCGCGTTAACCCGCAAACCGTTTTCGGCCAGGATGAGCACGCAGAAAATTTCACAGAGGCGGTTACCCGTTGGACGTTCGACCAACCTTAGGCGCACGGACCAGCTCCAGAATGAGGTATGCGGTGCCGCCTCGAGGCCGTGGGCGGCGGTTTTCTTCAAGGCCGGACAAAATAAATGCTAACCTATTCCATCGTTAAGACAGACAAGTATGCTCACTGAAGCTCCGGCCCCTCGGATCCCTGCGAAAACCAAATCCGCATTCAAGAACCCGCTGCTTTATTCTTCGATGCTCGTCGGTATCGTTCTCCTGTTTGTGGTTTGGACTTTGTTTTCCCGCTGGCAAGATAACCACGCAATGGAACGCCGCGCGCGCGAGGAAAAGTCCCGTCAACAGTTAGAAAGCGACCGCGTAACTCTGGAACGGCTCGGTGGCAAAGAGCTTGCCATCCAAAACTTCTACGCAAGTCCTGGCGCCATACGCAGGGGAGAAAGTGTCCAGCTCTGCTATGGCGTAGCCAACGCCAAAACGGTGACACTTGAACCCCAGCCAAATGCGGTTTGGCCTTCCTACGCGCGCTGCGTCAGCGTCTCGCCGGCAAGAAGCACCACTTACACACTCACCATCAGCGATGCCTCCGGAAATACCAAGACGCAGTCGCTTCAAGTCACGGTCGAGTAGATTCGCCGCATGGCATCATTTGGGCAACGGCATGCTACCCTTTTTGTTTTCCGGAGAGTTTCTTACCGATGGCAGATGGAGTGCGCTTGGCATCTGCGCTGCAGATATGACCATGGTATAATGACCATAGGCTTAAGGAGCCTTGGGATGAAGAAGATGGCAGCGGGTGCCTTCAAGGCAAAGTGTCTTGCGGTCATGGACGAAGTTCAGGCCAAGCACGAGACTGTCGTGATTACTAAACGTGGCAAGCCGGTGGCGAAGCTCGTCCCTGTCGAGCCGCAAGGTGATGATATTTTCGGTTTTCTTCGTGGGAAGGTTGCGATCACCGGCGATGTGGTTTCCCCCGCGTTGTCACGGCGCGAATGGGGCAATCTCAAGTGATTTTGCTCGACACGCATGTTGTGCTTTGGCTGACGACGGACCCCACCAAGCTATCGAGCAAAGGCAAGTCGGCCATCGAGGACGCGCGGAAGAATGGGGACGGCTTGGCAATTTCCGATATCACCCTTTTGGAATTGGCGACACTCGCCAGCAAAGGCCGTATCCGCCTCGGTATCAGCCTCGAATCCTTCCTGCAGGAAGTCGAGGCCCGGTTTGTCGTCCTGCCAATCAGTGGCCGTGCGTGTGCGCGCGCTATGGGGCTTCCAACAGCTTATCCAAAGGATCCGGCTGATCGAATTATCGGAGCCACGGCGCTGGTCGAGGGTTTAACTCTGATCACCGCGGACCGTGAGATCCTTCGCTCCAAAGTGGTTCGCACAATCTGGTGATAAATGCAGCAAGGACGTGACCAAGCCCTTAGGTCTGCTCCTTGGTGAAGCGTCGATTCCGAATTCAGACTCGCCTTTGGCCGCATATTCCGACACTTGCAGATAGATTCCCAATCCGCTGGAAGCGGAATCTCAGGGTGTCACTGATCTGCTGGACGAGTACAGTCTCTTGTCGCCGCAATCCGCCCCATCTATAATTGGTCACTTCACAGGTATAATTAACTGTTGCTTGGGGCTGCTGTCTCACACCCTTGCGCCCTGCTTGGATAGGTTTCAATTCGCCATGTCTGACCCATTGAAGAAGATTAAGCAAAAAATCCAGGACGAGCTTACCGCGCTCGAGCACGAGCTCAGCGTCGACCTTCCCAAGGAAATTGCCGTCGCCCGCGCCCACGGTGATCTCTCGGAAAACGCCGAGTACAAGTTCGCCAAGGAGCGCCAGGGTTTTGTGAACGCGCGCATCGGCCAGCTCAAAAAGCGAATGGGCGACCTGGGTATGCTCAACCTGACCAACATCCCCAAGGATCGCGCCGGCTACGGGTCGCGCATCGTCGTCCTGGACACTCGGCGCGACGTCAAAATTGAATACAAACTGGTCAGCACTGAAGAGGCCGACGCCGAAAAGGGATTTATCTCGACCACCTCCCCCATCGGCCGTGCCCTGCTTAATCGCAAAGTGGGCGACGAGGTCGAGGTCACCACCCCCGCCGGCCCAAAAGAATTTGAAGTCATGCGCCTCGTTACCATTCACGAAGAAGAGTAACGTTTCGGCTCATTTTAGCGTCCTAAGTAAGGCACTCGGTTCTTGCGGGGAAACATGAATTGGGGTCAAGGTTCGGCGCTCGGAGTTCTCACGATTGTGGGGTATTTGCTCTTTGTGTTGGGCGCCGCCCTGCTCTGGCGCGGCCGCGATGAAGTTTACGTTTGGATCCATGACGAGGCGTGCTTCGTGCGCCGCAGCTTTTCGCGCTATACCGTTATCGGCCCGTTTTACGGCCCGCGCCCGGATTCGCGACTCAAAGCTGTCCCCGCCAACTTTGTCGGTTCGTTTCGCCGCATTCCCCGCAACCCCATTACTGGCGGTATGATTCTCGCCTTCCTGGGGCCCCTGCTGGTTCTCCTCGATTTCTTCATTTAACAGGGGTCGCCACCAGCTCGCCGCGCGGGTTTGCTGGACAACCGGCCTCCTGCTTTGCCACTCTCTTTCACTATGACACCTTCGCTCATCGTTCACGGCGGTGCCTGGGACATTCCTGATGAGTCCGTTGACGCCTGCAAGGCCGGCTGCCACCGCGCTCTCGCTGCAGGCTGGTCCGTTCTCAGCAGCGGCGGATCGGGCCTCGACGCCGTCGAAGCCGCCGTCGTCGCTCTGGAAGACGACCCTGTCTTCGACGCCGGTTACGGTTCCCATCTCACGCTTGACGGCTATGTCGAATGCGACGCCATCGTCATGGACGGCGCCACCCTGCGCGCGGGCTCGGTCGCAGCACTCCGCCACATCCGCAATCCCATCCGCCTCGCCCGCGAGGTTCTCGAAAATTGCCCGCACATGATGCTAGTGGCTGAAGGCGCCGAGCGATTTGCAGTGCAGCAAGGGCTAACCCTGTGCGCTCCCGAAGACCTCATCTCCGAAGCCGAGCGCGACGCCTGGCTCAAATGCCGCAACAGCAAGCACGCCGCCGCACATCATCGCGGACACGAGCAGGGAACCGTCGGCGCCGTCGCACTGGATCGCGACGGCCGCTTGTTCGCCGCTACCAGCACGGGTGGCACTTGCTGCAAACTTCCCGGGCGCTTGGGAGATTCACCGCTAATTGGCTGTGGTTGTTACGCCGACGCGGAGTCCGGCGGCGTTTCGTGCACTGGCTATGGCGAAGCGATCATGAAAATAGTAATGGCAAAAACCGCCGCCGACTTCCTGCGCCCTCCGGCCGGTTCCGGCCCAGACCTCGCGCCATCCATAATGCCGAAGCCCTCTGCGGCCGACGTCGCAGCCCGCGAGGCCGTAAGCATCCTCGCCAAACGCACCCGCGCCACCGGCGGCCTGATCCTTCTCGACCGCAAAGGTAACCCAGGCTTCGCCTTTAACACGCCGCACATGGCCTACGCCTATGTATCCGAGGGAAATTTTGTTGTCGGTGTTTGAAGCGATTCCGTCGCTTACTGGTTCGACGTCACCGCCGCGCTCGCATTTCCATTCCCGATCGCGTCGCCGTTCACCACCAGCTCCACGCGCCGGTTCCGCTGCCGCCCTTCCGCTGTATCGTTCCCCGCTACGGGCTGCGTCTTCCCGAACCCACGCGCGCTGATCGCCGATCCCGGCACGCCCTGCTCGGCTAGAAAATCCCGGACCGAATCCGCGCGCCGCTCGGAAAGCTGCTGGTTGAATTCATCGCTTCCCACGCTGTCCGTGTGCCCTTCAATCTGCAAATTCAGTCCCGGATGCGCCAGCACGATGCCCGAAATCTTCGCCAGCTTCTCGCGCGCTCCCGGCTTAAGCGTGTAGCTTCCGGTGTCAAACAACACATCGGACATATTCACGATCAGCCCGCGCGCCGAATCCCGCGTCTGCAAAATCGAATTGAGCTGCGAAAGCAACTGTGCACGAAGCTGCGCCTTCTCCGCTTCCGCCTGCGCCGCAGCTTGTTTCGCCTTTTCTGTCTCGGCCTCCGCAGCGCGTTGCTGTGACACCGCTGCGGCCCTGTCCCGTGCCGCCTGCTCGGCCGCCGCCTGCGCCACCTGCTGCTGCTGCTGCGCTGCCGCGCGCGCTTGCTCGGCTTCCTGCTTCTGCCGGACCGCATCTTGCGACGCTTGCTCTGCCTCCTGCTTCATGCGTACTGCTTCCGCCTTTGCCGCCTCCGCCGCCGCGCGCGCCTGATCCGCTTCCTGCCGGCGCTTCATTTCCGCGTCCGCATCGGCGCGAGCCTTCGCTTCGCGCTCCAGCGCTGCTCTCTTCTCCGCCGCAACCGCTGCGTTCGCATCTTCCTCGGCCTTCTGTTTAACCGCCATCACGCGCGCTTCTTCGGCAGTCTCCACGACCTCTTTGGCAGCGGCTTCCACGGACTTCTTGTCGCGACCTGAGTGGTAGACGTCTTCGGCAGCCTTTAGCTGTTGTTCGGCCTTGCCGAGAATCGAAGGCGCGTACTTATCGGCGAGAGCGATGCGTGCAATTCTTACAGAGTTGCGGGCTTCAAAGAGTTCGAGGGGCGTTTTACGATCAATGCCGAAGATCGCGCCTTCGATTTTGGTGTTGGAAGAAGAATAGACGCCCCGGCCAAGCAGTTCATATTTGGCGTCAATGTTCTCGACCTTGGTGTTAGCGGGAATTACGTTTTCGAGCACGACGACGTTACCCGGCTGGTTGACCGCGAAGTAGGGTTCGGCGGTGACGATCATGCCGAAGGTTTGCATCTCGGAGATGGCTTTGACGTGACCGCTACCGTGACTTAGGCTGACTTCGCCAAGATTGACGGCGCGGCCTTGCGGGGAGACAGCCCACAGGACATAGGTGAGGTATTCGAGGCCGAATTTTGTGGCGTCCTCAAGGTTTTCAAATTTGGCGTCGATCTCGGTGCGATTGCCCTTGTTCTCGACTTTGGCTTCGCCCGTAGCGGTTTGCAGCAGTTCCGTGCCTTGAAAATCAAGCTTGGTGGCGCCGGCGCGGCGGAAATTGACAGCTTTTGTGGTGCGGGAGACACTGCCGGAATGCGAACTCTGGGCCTGGCTAAAAGCAGGCGCAGCTGTGAGTCCCAAAGTGCCGACGAGGGCAAGCCAAAGCGATGCCGTTTTCACGTGCGTCCTCCTCCGTTGTCCTTAAAGGCTTTCCTATCTTGAGGCTAACAGACAAACGGGAGAGGGCAAGGTCAGCGAGGAATGGGTTTGCGCAAGTAATTACCCGCCGCGAATCGAGATTCGCCGCAAGAAACGCGGCCGCCTTACCGGCACCAGTGGCTCCCCACCCCCCCCACTTCCTGGATCTGTTCATTCTAAAGGAGTTGTGGGCGTGACTTCTGGATCTGCACATTCCAAAGGACATACGGGCCAGAAGACAAGCAGACAGAATTCCTTCGGGTTGGCGCTCGCAAAGCTAAGGGGGAGTGACGGGCAGACGCAACTTTCTACACGGAAAGTGTATCGAGAAACCGATCGAAGGTCAAGAAAAAAGCGCGGGAATTGAGATCCCCGCGCTTTGAGATGTAAACGGGACTACGTCGCTCGTTAGAAGATGATCTTCGCCGCGAGCTGCAGGTTGAACGCTTCCCCAGGGCCGATCCCTGGAGCGCCGTTGAAGTCGCCAATGGTGTCGCGAACCGTGCCGTCACCGTTGACGGCGCCGGGGCCCGACGCGAAGTTAACGCGATTGAATAGGTTGAACATCTCTGCTCGCAATTGGATTTTGAGGCGTTCCCGGATAGGGATGTTTTTGAAGACGGATAGGTCCACGTCGCTGAAACCGGGGCCGTAGTACTTGTTGCGAGAGAACGTGCCAAAGGCACCGGTCGCCGGTCCGAAAGCGTCTGGATTGACCCACTGTACGCCCGGCCCCGTGGGCAGGCCTTTTTGGATGATATTTCTTGTAAAGGAATGGTTGACGGTGTAGTTGCTGTCACTCTTGAAAGGATCTCCAATCAGATCCTGAAGCGGAAGAGTAACGTTCCATGGTTGCCCCGAATGGAAATTCCACAGGCTGCTGACCTGCCATCCGTTCACCAAATAGCTGGACCACCCATGGGCCCACGGCGCCTTGGGCACATCGTAGCTAATGCTTGTGGTGAAGAGATGCCGAGTATCGTTATCGCTGTTGCCATAGTCGACTTTGATGGCAGCGCTGTCCGCGACGACGGCGCGGTACTGGCTGACCTCATCCAGAGAGTGCGACAAGGTATAACCGAACTGCGTGGTTAGGCCATGCCAGCTGCGAAGTCTGTATTGGGCCTGGAGGGCATTGTAGTTGGATGTCCCAATACTATTTTCTTGAAGGATGTTGCCGGCGTTGGGGTACTGCGCGCTGAGCGGACCGATCCCATTTGCATCGACAGGGTTTATGTTGGTCATGATATTCAGCTTGCGACCTTCGCTGCCGACGTAGCCGACCTGGATGACAGACGCGTGGCCCAGGCTCTTTTCCACCTGGAGACTATAGTTGTAAAAATAGGGAGTGCGAAAATTCTGGTTGACCGAATACGCCGCGAATTTGCTGGTGCCGCAGTTTGCGTCTGTGGCCACATTGAGGGTGGTGCACGTCTTGACGTCTGGGAAGATCGAGGTGGTGCCTCCGGCCTGCACGGTCTGCCAGTTATAGCCCGACAAAGAGTAGTTCGAGACCGGGTGTGGCCCAATGGGGTTATCCTGCAATCCGTCGGCGGCGGCGGCCGGCGGACGGAAATCCAGGAACGGGTTGATGTTAATCTGGTCGTAGAAAACACCAAAACTCCCACGAACGACCATGTCGTTTTTAGCCTGGTAGGCGAAACCTAACCTCGGAGCAAAGTTGTTACGGTCCGGCGGGAAAATATTGTCGATGCCATTTCCCTGGATGACCAAGCCTCTGCTGGGAATAAATACCGCCAGATCCTTGTCGTCGCTGTGCAGCGGGCCAAAATATTCGTAACGCATTCCGTAATTGATGCTGAGCTTCTTGGTCCACTGCCAGGAATCTTGGAAGTAGAAGTTGAAGGCGTTAACGTGCACTGTGCGCTCGGGATTTCCCACCGCGATCGAGGAGGCTGAGACCGAACCGGCGAGGAAGTCCGCAAGAGATCGCACGTTGGGATCCAGACCCTGACATAGGGCATTGCAAAGCGTTGAATTTACTTTTTTAGGATCGCTAAACCCCCATGCGCAGTCCACCTGGCCCGAAACGGTGACGCATTGCGTTTGGTCGCCCTGGCTTCCGTCGAACGCAAATTTGCCTGTGCCGCGGCGATGATAAAACTCATTCACGCGGCCCCGTCGGAACTCACCGCCGAACCGCAGCTGGTGCGCTCCCATGCTGTACGACACGATGTCGGTGATATGCCAGGTCAGGTCACTCCGGCCTTCCGGGGGCGTCAATCCAATCTGCTCAAAGTTGCCAATCTGAATGTTCGGTGCGCCAAAGATTGGCTTGCCATTGTTAGTTGCACCCGGACTCAGAAACAACCCCAGGGCCTTCGTGTCGAAACTGTTGTTGAAGTCATGGAAAACTTGATTGAAGTAGTTGGCTCCCACGAGAATCTGGTTGGTGAGCCGGCTCGAGAACGTGGAGTTGAGCACCAAAGATTCGTTGAAGACATGCAGCGGCGCTACTTCGAAGTAATCCTTCAAGTTTGAGCTGGCCGTGCCCAGCGCAGGGCTACCGCCAAGCGGGGCCGTCTGGCTGCCCTGCCCGCCGAAGAAGCGTACGTAGAGATGGTGTTTGTCGTTGATTTGATAATCGACTTTCCCAACGCCATTGTAGCTGTAGCCCGTAGAAGCGACGGGGCTGAAGAAATTGTTGTTGGTCGCAGCCAGACCGCCAATCAGACTCCTGGGCCAAAAGCCGTTTGGGCCCATGAGACCGCCGGTGCATCCAGACGCCGAAGGAGCGGTGCAAGACAGTGAGCTCGGCGTGACGGGGGCGTACGAACCGTACTTGTTGCCGGGGTTCTTGAGCAGATCGTCGGCCAACCCGATCCAAGCATCGGAAGGCTCGGTGGCCACACCTGATAGTCCGATGATGTACTGTTGCTTTTCATAGCTCACGAAATAAAACAGCTTATTCTTGATTACAGGTCCGCCCACGGAGAAGCCGTAGTTCTCGTTGCGAAGAGGAGGATTTTTCGAGCCCGATGGCAAGAATGGCGAAGGCGCTCCATAAAACTCATTGCGATTATAGTAGTAAACAGAACCATGAATGGTATTGCTGCCAGACTTAATAATCAGGTTGACTGTGCCACCTGCATTGCGGCCGGATTCCGCGCCGGACTCCGTTTGCGACGAGAATTCGTCAATCGAATCGATCGGCAGCACCACCCCAGCAATCCCCGACACGCCTCCTTGATTCACCGCCGGGATGTTATGCCAGAAGTCGTTGTTGTCCACCCCGTCGATTTGCCAGTTATTCTGATTGGCGCGGGCCCCGTTCATAGAGCCGAAGCCACCCACCGAGTAGCCTCCGTAGCCGGGCGCTACCGCGATCAACTGGGTGAAGTCCCGACCGTTTAGAGGAATGTCTTGGACGACGTCAGATGTGATAGTCATATTCTGAGTCGCCGTGGTCGTGTCGAGCGTAATCGCGGCAGCTGAGACTTCTACTGTGGTGGTTGTCGACTGCAGTGTGAGCTTGACGTTTAGTGTGTAGATCGTGCCAGCGGATACCTCGACCTTGTCTACCGCGTAGGGCGGGAAGCCTGTCGCTATAATTGTGACTTTGTACTGGCCCAGCGGAATGTCCTGGAAAGCAAATGCTCCATCACTCGTCGAAGCCGTTGTGTGTTCAATCCCTGTCGCCGTCTCCGTCGCCTTCACGGTCGCGTTCGGCACCGAGCCGCCTGACGGGTCCGTTACCGTCCCGTTGATGGCTCCGCGAAACGTCTGCGCATTCGCCGCAACTCCCAACGTCAAAATTACCAACACTGCGAGGAACAATCGCCTCATACTTCCACCCCCCCATTTCGATTTTCAGAGCCGCAACGCAGCGCCTCATCGGCCCGGCTGCTGCGAATGCTGACCTCTGCCAACCACACGCCCCTTGCTTTAAAGCGACCTCTCGCTCAAAACGCAAGCTCCACCCGGCACCTGGGAGCACCGTTCCCTTGTTCTCGACAATTGAAGAATGAAAAACTACAGAAGCCAAAATAGCTCGATGCCGAGGATGCTACTCCCAAACGCTTCGGTCTGTCAAAGCGGATATTGTGATGCCCCCAATTTAGATTTCTAATAGCCGGCACGCTGGCAAGCTTGCTGCTCCTCAAGCCCGGCTTCTTCATTCGGCGTGCCGCTCGAGAGTGCGGTGCTAACTGCAACGATTTCCTGCTCGCCGTTCTCGGCAATCGCCTTGCGGCAGATTTTTCTTTACTCTTCCCCGCTGCCGCACTATCCTCTCCCACGCGTTTCTTCCCTGCAGTCGGTCGAAACCCGGCGTTTATGGAGGATGTGATGAAGGGTTCCCTAACCTTACTTTCCCTGGTACTAGTGGGAGCAGTATTTGTTGCCATGCCCGCGAGCGCCAATCCGGCCGCGGCCGACAATAAAGCGGCGCAGACCGCGAAAAAAGAGACGAAGTGGCAGGGCCACGTCGTCAGAATCTATAAAGACGAGTCGCAGATGGACATTCGTGGCGGCGTAACCGGCCAATCCGAGGATCTGAGGAAGATCGCCTATGACTCCTCGACGGCGTGGACCAAGCTTGGAAAGCCCGGGCAACAGGACGAGGTCAAGGAAGGCTCGTTTGTGATTGTGCTGGGCCACGTGGACGATAAAGGCACGCTGCACGCGACGCGCATCGACCTGCGGCTGCCGCGATAGCCTTTTCCCCAGGTGTGATGTCCCGAACCCCGCCCAGCGGTGTAGCGGTGGTCGCTTCTCTCCCTGCCGGCGACTCCGCAGGCAGTTGAACAGGGCCGCGGAAACATCACGACTCCGCGGCGGGATCCTCCAAACGAAGTTTGGCGGCGCGCGCCGTTTCCCGCAGCAGTGGGTCTGCGTGGCTTAGACAGTGCTCCAGTTCTTTGGCCAACGATTTCATCCGGAACGACCCAATCGCAAACGCCCCGCACGATTTCAGCCAGGGGTCGTCATTGGAAACGAGTTCGTTGACCGCCTGCTCGCGGTTCTCTAACTTCGTGTGCACCAGTCGGTCCGCCAACCGCGCGCGCTCCTTCGGCGTCACCTTCCCATCCAGCAACGGCACGAGCGTGGCACGCAACGCCGCCTTCAAAAAGTTTTCCAGGAACTCCAGAGAGTTGTCATGTACGGTTCTGTCTTTGGATTGCAGTCCGATGTAAACCGCGTGCAAATCCACTTGCGGATACAACAGGCCCATTAGCCGGAAGATTCTCTCCAATTCCTGCTGCAGGGAGTGCGCCAGTGCCACTCCCACCGGATCTTCGACGTTTTCCGGACCCGCGATAGCCTCCATGATCTGATAGGTGCGGTAGTGCCCCAGGATTTCCGCCGCCAGTACCGTTTCCAGCATCTGAAGGTCCAGCGGAATCTCCGGGTGGTCGCGGTGCAGTTTGTTCAACGCGCAGATGACCTTGAACCGCAGGGTCACATCTCTTTCCAGCACGTTCTCCAGCAACGCGTTCGCAGCGGCGAGCGTTCCGATGCCGGTCAGAACCGCGGGAATTTCGCTGCGTTCCTCCAGCGAGAGGTCTGCATCTCCGAGGCTTTCATTCAAAAGCCCGACGATGGAATCCCCCAACGCTACCAGCGCTTGGGTCGCATTATCGCGAAGCAGCGGGCCGCGAATCTGCTTTAACAATTGGGGCGCCAAAGATTCTTTTCGCAACAGCCCTGCGGAACGAATCGCTTCCCGCACAACCTGGCTTGAGGGATCCCCCAGCAAGCGCAGGAGAAGGGGATCGAAAGCATCGGGGAGCTCCCCCAGAAGCCGGGCTACTTCGCGTCGCGTTCTTTGCCCGCTTTCTCCTTCCTCGCCGGCCATCGCCTCCAAAATTGTTTTTGCGGTTTCCAGGTTCTGCGCTTCCCCCGGACGGGCCAAATACGCGGCCACCGCGGAGCGCACTGAAAAATCCTCAAATTCTCCCAATTCCAGCAGCAGTAGCAGAGGATCGACATGCTTGTGATACACCAAATAGAGCATCGCCTCCGTCCGCACGGCGATCTCCGGATCCTTGAGCATCCCTTCTACCGTCGGCAACACGGATGTGTCCTGGGATGCCGAGAGAATGGCCAGCGCCTTCTGGCGCACCTCACCGGAGGGATGTTGCAGGAGATTCCGGATCGCCGGATGCGGTGTCTTGCCGGTTTCCTCCTCATAGAAGCTGAGGGCATACAGAATTTCCTTGGGGTCGGAAACTTGCAGTTTGCTTGTCAGCAATTCCGAAGCGGAGCGGTCCAGCGCAAGCGTGGACACCTCGTCGGCACTCAGCCGATGCTGCCTGATCGAATCCTGAAGCACGGCAAGATACTGCCTGCCCCCGACGAACACCGCCACCAGCCACCCCGCGACAAGCAGCAGGGCAATTACGCTGAGTTGGCGCGGAGCAACGTGCAGGTACGTCGCAAAAATCAACGTGACCACGCCGGCCAACGTGTCTCCAAGCCGCCAAATGACCGTGTCGATGAACCATTTCGCCTGCAACTTCACACGATGGACCAGCGGTAAGTACAGCATCTCCACCGTGGATTTATCGAGCGAGTACCGCAGTACCTGATCGCTCCCCTTCAGGAACACCACCGCGGCCAGCGTTCCCCAAATCAGCAAAGCGCTCGAGCCCAGCAACACCGTCAGGGGAAGCACGAATAACATGATTGCAATTCCAAAGCGCCGCAGAAAGCGCGTGGTGAGCAGCAGTTGGAACGCAAGCCCCAGGATTCCGGCGTAGAAATAAAAATCCCCAAAGAAAATTGCCAGGCTGTTTTTGTTTACGAAGGTTTCCTTGGCAATGGCCTTGAACTGCCATCCCGTGAGCGTGGTGACGAACGAGGAGATGCAGATAACCGCCGCGATAGCCCGCAAATACTTCGAGGAGAATACCAGCCGCAGGCTGCTCTGCATGTCCTTCTGCTGGTTTGCCGGCGTTTCCGCGCGTGCTTTCTTCGATTCCGTGTGCTTGTCGACTGTCCTCCAAGCGACGTACATGAGCACGCAGGAAATCAGCAGAAACGGAACCATCCCCAGCAGAAGACTCTCCGTGCCGAACGCACGGGCTGCTGACATCGAGATATAGCCGGCAAAAATCCACCCCAAGATCGCGCCCCCACCCACCATTCCGAATATGCGCTTTGCTTCCCGCGTGGTCAGCAGGCAGTTCGCAAGCGTCCAGACCTGTGTCGGCGCCAGCACTCCGAAAACGCCCACCCAAACGTAGAAGACCGGATACACCCACGCAGGATGATAGAAATTCGCCAGCACCCAGAACGCCCCTAAGTTTGCCGCGAAGAAGAGCTGGCTCCCGATCAGCAAGTCGCGCAGGGAGATCCGGCGCGCCAAACGCAGGTATCCGACCATCACGAACCCTACTAGTACGCCGCTGCCAATATCCGCGTACGGCAGTTGCACAGCCTTGAAATGCGCTAAGAACAACGCATCGCGCGCCACCTTCCCGATCACGTAACTGCTCATGATCAGGAACAGACACGAGCTCAGAAGCAGGCCGCGGCCCAGGTCTCCTGGCTGCAAGTTCAGAGCACGCTCGATCCACCGTTTCATCCGCAGAACCTTCTTTCGTAACCTTCCGTCTTACCGTCTTATTGCGGAGCGGCCGCCGTTGCGGAACATATACGGTCGGCCGGCAACACGGCTGGCTTTTCCGAAACCGTCGCCGCATCCCCCGCCCCGAGATGCTCCCCGGTCCCCCCGCCTTTAGGCGCAGACCCAGCGGAATCGAGAAACACTACCTGCTGGTCCAGATACACGCCGATGAATTTGGCGCCGCCGCAGATTTCCAGCGCTGACGCCTTGCCATCAGGGTAGTAGTAGCTGCTGAGCATTCCGGTGTCGATCAGGAACACTTTGTCGCCAAAGCGCGGCCGGATGCGCCCGCCCTTCTGCACGGTGTGCCCTACCACCAGGTGCGTTGCCTTATAACGCTCCAAGAGCTTGCTTACCTGCGGTGCGCCCTCTTCGTCGCTCCATTGGTCGTAACCGCGAAACCATAGCGGGCCATTCACTCGCACGCTGAGCCAATCTCCGTGCCTCAAAAACTCTACAATCTTGGCTTGCCGCGCATCGTTGGCCGGGACACGCGCCTTGAGCTCAGCGACGACTTCCGCCTGAAGCACACTATTGATTTCCTGCAAATTAAAGAATGGCAGAATCAAATTCTCTTTCTGCAGATATTCTTTCGAGGCATCAAACGCCTTGATTTCATCATGGATCTGCTTATTCATCGCATCCAGTTTCGTACTGACGAAATCAGGATGAATTCCCCCGTGCAAGAAGATCACTCCGTCAATTTCGGCCACGGCGTCATGTCCTCGCAGCCACTCGCCGTATTCTCCCTTTGGACCAAGGGCCTCGCGTTGCTCTAGGAAGCCTGCCGGATGGCGCGCCATCCACTCTGCCTCCGTCAGCTCCAGGGGCTCCCTAAGCTCGGCTATTAAGGCTGCGTGACTGCCCCTCCATTTCACATACTCTTCGTACGCAGCTTTCCGCCGCATCTCGGAATTGCTATCGGCGAAACTGGCATAGTTTTCGGGAGCGACGTAACGCAGGTCGCCCATGATATTCATCACCTCGTGGTTACCCAGCAGGCTTACTACCCGGCCGCCTGCTTTTGTCGCCTCTTTCTCGAGCGCCATCATCAGGTCCATCACCTCGCGCGGCTTGGGGCCGCGATCCAGCAGGTCCCCGACCTGGACGAACGTTGTTTTCCCCCCTGCCCAATGGTTTTGCTCGTCTATCAGCCCGGTGCGCCGCAGAATAGCGACGAAGTTGTCAAAGGCATTGTGTACATCGCCGATGGCCACCACGGATTTTGGCGCTTCCGCAGGCGCGGTTGCGGGTCTCGCCCACACTTGCACCGCCGACACCAGGACCAGCAGGACGGAAATACATGCGCGGTGCGCAGAAGCACAGACCGGAGGGCGAACCATTTTCCTGTCTCCTATGGGCATGCAGCAGAATTTTAGCGAAAACATTGACTTCCGCAGGGCGTCCTCATATTGCGGCGCATCTTAGGCTGTCACAGTTACACAAGTCAACAATCCGAAAGATAGCACGGAAAAACCCGCAAACGTGGCAAAGGCCGCCACGCAGGCGGCCTGCAGTCCCTGCCACACGGAAAAGCACAAGCGCGGAGCCATCATACGAAGGCTCCGCGGCCTGATTGTTAAACGAACCTCGATGCTTACAAGAGATCGAGGCCTTTCAGCTTGCCTTACACCCTCGACCTCACCTAATTGGAGTGCGAGAGCCGCTTGGAGATAAGCGTTGCCTTAATTGTGCCGGCGCCCGCCGCGGTGCCCTTGCAAATCACATAGTCCTCTTCTTTAACCTGGCCAGCGTCTATGTCGTTGATTTTCTTGTCGGCGTGATACTGGCTGACCCATTTTGTCGAGCTGTCGTAGGCACAAGTCTTCTCTAAACTCCCACCCGACTTGCGAAGCGTCAGATTGGAGTTCTCTTTACTCGTCCTTACAACTCTGCCTTCAAAGCGCACCTCCTTCGCGGGAGCGGCGGCCTTGGCGGGAGCGGCAGCCTGACGCGCGAACACTACCACCGCCAGCGGAAAGGTAAGTACCAATGCGAACAGCAAAGTCAGTTGCTTCTTTACCATCTTTTTCTCCTTATTACCGGGATCACCGGCAAGACGTGATATGTTGCACCGAACACTAGACCCAGGGGACCCAAAAGCGCAAGCTTTAATTCAGTACAGCACTTCGTTTTCGCCTTTTTCCGCGATCATCTTCTGGAACTGCGCCACAATCTTGTCCCGTCGCGCCATCACCGCTTTCACCTCATCCTTGCTGAGATAGTGCGCTGTTTTCTCTGTTACCGCGTTCGCGTCCAGCGCCTTCAGTTTCTCCAGCAATTGCCGGTCGCAGCGCACCAGGTCTTTCGGTTCTTTCACGTCCTTGTTCAGCCGAAATGCGCGCGTGAAATCAATCCTCCAAATCTGCCAATTCTCGCCGATCAGCACGTTGGTCAGGTTGGGATCGGAATCGGAAACCAATTGATCGAAGACTCGAATCTTGTACATCTGATTGTTCCAGGCGTCCGCATCCGGCGCCGTCAATCCCTGCTTGTGCCGCTCCGCCTCATCCATCTTCACCGGCAACCACCAACTCAGCGAGCCCGTCTCCCCTTTCCATTTGCGTTCCACATACACCGGCACAATGTCGTCCATGCCAATCAACTCCGCCAGCCCATACGCGGCAATGTTGTACTTGTAGGAGTCCACGAAGTTCAGCTCGGTGCCCTTGGCAAGCTGCATCACCGCTTTGTGCTCATCAATAGATTGGAAAGACGCGTCGTGGGTAATCGTGCCGTCAGAGAGCGTAAGCCGCGAGGTGCCGGTAATCCCCTTCTTGGCCTCCTTACTGCTCACCACTTTGGCGGTGCTCAGGAACTGTTTAATCTGCTCCTTGGTCAGCGTTGACTCGTCCGCGGCAACCGCGAGGCGTTGGCAGCTCAGACACACCACCGCGGCAAGAATCAACACGCGCCAGCGCACTGCAAGTGAGTTCATTGGAAGGTCCTCCACAAAGTTGGTGGGACTCTACCCCATCGCGCCCAAATCGACAACCTAAAATAGCTGGAACGGTCCGGGCAAACCTCGTAGCGGCGCTGCTTCAGAGCCAGAGCGAACCGGAAGGCTTGCGACAGCCGCCGTGCTTTACGCACATAGCCGCGGTCCACTTTACTTGCTTCGTTAAGCGATTCAGTACAGCACTTCGTTCTCGCCTTTTTCAGCGATCATCTTCTGGAACTGCGCCACAATCTTGTCCCGTCGCGCCATCACCGCTTTCACTTCATCCTTGGTAAGGTAGTGCGCGGTTTTTTCTGTTAGCGCATTCGCGTCCAGCGCTTTCAGTTTCTCCAGCAACTGCCGGTCGCAGCGTACCAAGTCCGCGGGGTTTTTCAGTTCCTTGTTGAGGCGAAATGCGCGGCTGAAATCAATCCTCCAAATCTTCCAATTCTCGCCGATGAGCACGTTGGTCAGGTTGGCATCGGAATCGGAGACCAATTGATCGAAGACCCGAATCTTGTACATCTGATTGTTCCAGGCGTCCGCATCCGGCGCCGTTAATTTCTGTTTGTGGCGCTCCGCCTCATCCATCTTCCTCGGCAACCACAAGCTCATCGAGCCCGTCTCCCCTTTCCATTTGCGTTCGACATACACCGGCAACATGTCGTCCATGCCAATCAACTCCGCCAGCGCGTAAGCTGCGATATTGTACTTGTAGGAGTCCACGAAGTTCAGTTCGGTGCCGCTGGCAAGCTTCTTCTCGGCTTTGTGTTCATCAATAGATTGGAAATGGGCGTCGTGGGTAAGACTCCCGTCGGTAAGGGTAAGCCGCCACGTGCCCGTGATCCCTTTCCCGGCCGGCCGGCTGTCCACCACCTTGGCGGTGAGCAGAAACTGCTTAATCTGCTCCTTGGTCAGCGTCGGCTCGTCCGCCGCAACCACGAAGAGTCGGCACGTCAGACACACCACCGCGGCAAAAATCAACCGGCGCCATCGCAAATGAAGGGAATTCATGGGAGGGTCCTCAACAGATTTGTTCGGACTCTACTCCTTTGCGCCCCAATCGACAACCTAAAACAGCTGAAAGGCCCGCCGCACCAAGCGCTCCTGTGTGTATCCCGTAGCGGCGGCCTTCAGGCTGGCGTCCGCGCCTTGCTTCGGTCCCGCGCCAATGTGCGCCGCCGACTATTGCGGGCGTCTCTCGTCGTCACCACCTAAACACTAAACTCCCTTTGTACTCCCGCCCAACCTGGAGTAAAATCCCGCCGAAATCCATTTTCAAGTTTCTGCTTTCTAGTTTTCCCCGGGGAGCCCGCGTGCCGAAGCCCAAGCCGCCGAAAAATCACGCCGGACCCAAATCCAAAAAGCGCCCCATCGAGCAATACGCCCACCCCGACAAAAAGCGCGTCAACAACCCTCCCGTAGGCCTGGTCACTCCGCTAACCGACCCGCCCACTCCCACGCACCGCACCTACGAGCACCATCCTCCGGTCCCTTCCGTGCGCACCGGCAAACAGCTCGATTACGACCCGCATCTTGATCCCCAACTCGTCTGGGCCGGCAAGAAAGAGCACACTTCGTTCGAAGTCCCCACCGTCTCCCTGCACGTCCACGAACGCATCGACCCGCGCACCATCATCGAAGCGGTCCGCCGCCGCAATGGCAATGGCCGCCCCGTCCAGGGCTATCTATTCGAGTCCCGCGAAGAAAATCCTCCCCTCCGCGAAGCCATCGATTTCTACCGCCACGCTCACGGCTGGTCCAATCGCCTCATCGCCGGCGATTCTCTTCTCGTCATGAACTCCCTCCTCGAAAAAGAAGGCATGGCCGGCCAAGTCCAGATGATCTATATCGACCCGCCTTACGGCATCCGCTACGGCTCCAATTTCCAGCCCTTCGTCAATCGCCGCGACGTCAAAGACGGCAAGGACGAAGACCTCACCCAGGAACCCGAAATGGTCCGCGCCTTCCGCGACACCTGGGAGCTCGGCATCCACTCCTACCTAACCTACCTCCGCGACCGCCTCCTCCTCGCGCGCGAGCTCCTCCACGAATCCGGCTCCTGCTTCGTCCAAATCTCGAATGAAAACATCCATCTTGTCCGAAACCTGATGGATGAGGTATTCGAAGCAGACAATTTCTGCAGCTTGGTATCATTTCGCAAGACCGCCGGCGCAAACAGCCCATTAGCAAAAGTAAATGTTCTTGGTTCCGTCGCCGACTACCTCATCTGGTATGCCCGCGACCTAGAGAAGGTGAAATATAGGCAGCTCTACCGTCCGAGAGAGCTTGGCGACGAAGGAAGCGCCGCGTATCAGCTGGTGCAGTTGGCCAACGGCGAAAGGCGCCGCATGGCCAAGGACGAAATTCGCAATCCAACTAAACTACCTACAGGCGCGCGTGCATTTAGGCTAGACAACCTAACTGCAGGCGGCTTTTCAGACGAGCTATCAAAACCGTACACGTTTGAGGCACGTGCGTTCTCCCTTTCTGGCAACCTACACTGGAAAACGACAAGATCCGGAATGGATCAACTCGCGACACTCGGTCGAATCGCGGTTGTGGGCAATAGCCTCGCCTACGTTCGATACATTGATGACTTCCCCGTTGCACCAATTCAGAGTATATGGACCGATACAGCCACCGGCGGATTCGGAGATGAAAAAATCTATGTAGTGCAGACCGTGGAAAAGGTTATCCAGAGATGCGTCCTCATGACCACGGATCCGGGTGACCTCGTTTTCGATCCGACATGTGGGTCAGGCACAACGGCGCAAGTGTCGGAGGAATGGGGGCGTCGCTGGGTCACATGCGACACGTCCCGTGTCGCCATCACGCTCGCGAAACAGAGACTAATGTCCGCTCAATACAAGTACTATGAACTCGCTCACGCCCAGGAAGGCGTAGGGAGCGGGTTAAAGTACGAGACCGTACCGCACGTAACCCTAAAATCGCTCGCAAACAACGAGCCACCCAAGAACGAAGTACTCTACGACCGACCGCTCATCGATAATTCCCGAGCCCGCATCTCCGGACCCTTCACCGTCGAAGCCGTCCCTGCCCCCAACGTAAAATCCATCGACGATCTCGAAGCGGAACCTAAATCGCTCGCTGATTTTCGCCACGCCGCCACGCCTTTGTTCGACGCTTCCATCGCCCGCTCCGGCCCCACCCTCCGCCAATCTGATTGGCGCGACGAACTTCTCAAAACTGGCATTCGCGGCAAAGGCGGCCAGATGATCAACTTCTCCCGTGTTGAGCCGCTCGGTGGCACACGCTGGCTACACGCTGATGCCGAAACCAAAGGCGCGAAACCCGAGCGCGTAGTCATCTCTTTCGGCCCCGATTTTGCGCCGCTGACCAATGTCCAAGTCGAAACCGCCTGGCAAGAAGCTCGCACTCTCATCCCCCGTCCCGACATCATCGTCTTTGCCGCCTTTCAATTCGACCCCGAAGCCGCGAAGGAAATCGACGACTTCACCAAAGAAAAAACCGGCATGACCTTTCTAACCGCCCAAATGAACGTCGACCTCCTAACCGACGACCTAAAGAAAAAACGCTCCAGCAACCAATCCTTCTGGCTAGTAGGCCGCCCCGACGTGGAAGTCCGCCGCGCTGTAGGCGCCGGGCTTCAGCCCGGCAGTCCCCAGTCCTACATCGCCGAAGTCCGCGGCTTCGACTACTACAACACTCGCACCGGCTCCATCGAATCCGGCGACACCACCAAAATCGCCATGTGGCTCCTCGACACCGATTACGACGGCCGCAGTCTCTACCCCCGCCAAGTCTTTTTCCCGTTAGCCGATGCCGACGAAGGCTGGGCCAAGCTAGCCAGAAACTTAAAAGCCGAAATCGACCTCGAAAGAATCGAGGCCTACCGCGGCACCATCTCTCTCCCGTTCGAGCTAGGCGAACATAAGCGAGTAGCCGTAAAAGTAATAGACGACCGCGGCATCGAAAGCCTCAAAGTCGTGCAGTTGTAGTGGCCGGTCTTTAGACCGGCCAGTTCGATCTTGATTTTGTAGCGGCGGCCTTCTGAGGCCGGCTCTTGCGTTTATATGGCCAGCGCAAACATCGACCAGCTAATCATAAATTCCCCATACGAAGAGCCGCGCGAGCATTGGAAATACGACCGAGAAACCCGCCTCTTCTCCCGCGTCGCAGGCCGCCGCCCCGCTGGCTACGTCCGCGCCACCGAATCTTCCAAAGCCTTCGACGATCCCGGCGTCTTTGTCGAACTCCCCCTCGTAAACAAGATTCGCCCCCGAGTAAAAGCCTGGAGCGAAGCCGACTACCCCGGTGCAAGCGGCATTTCCAAGCGTCTGCTCCAGCATTGGCGCGATCCCGAACAGCGCGAATACCAGCGCCTCTTCTTCTGCCAACTCGAAGCCATTGAAACCCTAATCTGGTTAACCGAAGCTCCCGCATCGGAGCGAGTAGGCATTGACGTTCCCAGCGATGGCGGGGACTTCCCCCGCCTCTGCTCCAAAATGGCTACCGGCTCCGGCAAAACCATCGTCATGGCCATGCTCATCGCCTGGCAGGTCCTAAACAAAGTCACCTACCCGCAGGACAAGCGTTTCTCAAAGAATATTTTCATCGTCGCGCCTGGTCTTACGGTCTTGAAACGCCTCAAGGTCTTGGAGCCCTCTTATCCGCAGAACTATTACCAGGAATTCCGGCTCATCCCCGCTGGCCTGGAAGACAAGCTCCGCCAAGGCAAAGTCCTCATCCGTAACTGGCACAAACTCGATTGGGAATCCGAAGAACAAATCGCTAAGAGAAAGTCCGTAGACAAGCGGGGCGCCCTAAGCGACGAAGCCTATGTCCGCGAAGTTCTGGAAGAGATGGCCACAGCACAAAATATCGTCGTCATCAACGACGAAGCACACCACGCATGGCGTGTCCCGCCACAATGGGCCGAAAAAGGTGTCTCAAAAGACGAAATCGAAGAGGCCAGAAAATGGGTACAGGGCTTAGACCGCATCCATCGCTCGCGCGCTGTCCTCACCTGCTTCGATCTCACGGCCACTCCATTTATCCCTATGGGCAAACGCAGCGGCGAAGAAACTTTGTTCCGGTGGATCGTTAGCGATTTTGGCTTGAATGACGCAATTGAGTCCGGCTTGGTCAAAACACCCCGTGTCGTGATTCGAGACGACGGAAAGTTGGGCAAAGGCTACAAATCGCGCCTCTATCACATCTACATGGACCAGGAAGTCCGAGACGACATAAATCAAAAGGTCGAGGCTCACGTACCTCTCCCTGACCTCGTCATAACCGGCTATGCGTTGCTCGGCGCTGACTGGAAAGCAACTCTCGATCGGTGGCAAGAGGAGCGGTACCCCACCCCTCCAGTGATGATTACCGTTGCCAACATCACCCAGACCGCCGCGCGCGTGAATTACACCTTTACACACAACAAGATGCGTGTGGAAGAGCTGAGTAAGCCGGACCGGATTCTCCACATCGACTCCAAAGTCCTCGGCGAAGCCGAATCTCGCGAAGAAGCACCTGAAATTGAAGTCGAAGCAGCGGAGGAAGAGGCCAACGGCGAAGAAGAGAATGAGACTCCTAAGAAAAAGCTGTCCAAAAAGGATCGAGCCGAGCAGCTCCGCCAGATTGTGGATACCGTCGGCCAAGTCGGCAAGCCCGGCGAGGAAATTCAAGCCGTCATCTCGGTTGGAATGCTGTCCGAAGGCTGGGACGCCAAAACCGTCACTCACATCATGGGCCTGCGCGCCTTCACTTCCCAGCTATTGTGTGAACAGGTCGTAGGTCGCGGCCTACGCCGCACTTCTTACGAAGTTGATCCTAAAAGCGGTCTATTCACGCCGGAATACGTCAACATCTTCGGCGTCCCCTTCACGTTTCTGCCTCACGAAGGCACAGAAGACGACACACTCCCTCCGCCGCCGCAACCCAAGGCCAAGGTTCAGCCACTACCCGAACGGAAAGCACTGGAGATTTCCTGGCCCAACATCCTTCGCATCGACCACGAATACCGCCCGCAACTCACTCTCGACTTGACCAAAATCAAGCCGCTGACTATCGACGCCTACGATTCTCCAACCATCGCGGACCTGGCCCCGGTGATTGACGGCAAACCTGATGTCACCAAGCTGACAAGCATTGACCTCGAAAAGCTCGGCAAAGAGCAGCGCATGCAGCGCGTCGTGTTCATGGCCGCCGCCGAAGTCCACGACCAGATGAAACCCACCTGGAAGGGCAGCCGCGAGTTCTTGCTCGCTCAAGTCATTCGCCTAACCGAGAGCTATCTCACAAGCGGCAGAATCGTGATCTCTCCAGAATTATTCAGTCAGGATGAAGTCCGCCGCCGCATCATCCTTACGCTCAACATGACTAAGGTCGTCCAGCACATCTGGGAAGCCATCCGCTTCGAGAACACGTTAGCGCTGGTTCCCGTTTTCGACTCCCAGAGTCCGATCCGCTACACCGGCGACATGCAACCGTGGTACACCGGCAGACCGTGCGAACCAACGAGGCGCTCGCACATCAATCTCTGTGTTTTCGATTCCAGATGGGAAGCCAGCGAATCCTTTGAGCTAGAACGCAACTCCGCCGTTGACGCCTGGGTGAAGAACGATCACCTCGGCTTTGAAATCCTTTACACCTTCAAGGGGGTCGTCCGCAGATTCCGCCCCGATTACCTGATCCGCCTAAAGAACGGCAAAATGCTAGTCCTCGAAGTGAAGGGCCAAGACACCCACGAAAGCAAAACCAAGCGCGAATTCCTGGACGAATGGACCCGCGCCGTAAACCAACACGGCAGCTTCGGCACCTGGGCCCAAGACGTCTCCTTCACCCCCCGCGACCTCCCCTCAATCCTCCAAAAGCACGCTCAATCCGCATCCTAAGCTTTTCCCCAATTCTAGTTTCTAGTTTCTGGCTTCTAGCTCCCTCATTCTCTTGTACTTACAAGTTTACTATTGACAAACGTTCAGGAGCTGCAATCGCCTGGAGCCTCTTTACCTTCTTTTTCCGACTCCCGTCCTTTGTTTTCAACAGCTTGCAGCCTCTTTTCCCAAAATCACCCGGGTGGGGGGTACCGCGATTCCCGTTTCAGCTACCTACTGCCCACTCCCCACCACTTACCACCCACTCTCCTCTAACTACCTTTAGAATGAACACTTGCAAAAGTGTATCAAAACAAATGACTTTAACTACCTTTAGAATGAACACTTATGGAAAAAGGGGGGGAGGGGGAGCATGGAGGTGCCTCGTCCAACCTCGAACGTCCAACCTCTAACTTCTGTGTTTTGCCCATAACAATCCCGTTACAAAACCTCCCTTGACCATGCTCCCAACTCCCAGTTATCGTTTCCCCAGACGCAGGCGACACGCTCCCTCCCCAGCAGGATACGCAATGGGACACGCCATCCAGGTCATCACGTTTCGTTCGCTCCGGCCCTGCTTTGCTCTTCTGATCGGCGCCGCCCTCACAGTCTTGGTTCCCTTCCGTTCCGGCGCGCAGCAACCACCCCGTCGTGGCGGACAACCTCAGACCTCAGAGGTGCCGGTCAC
>Ga0210406_10000377_pt1 | contig 61606 bp, 53 predicted proteins | sample IncBWC30MmetaG_FD_155454 | JGI IMG/M metagenome (GOLD analysis project Ga0210406, IMG submission 155454) | Forest soil microbial communities from Barre Woods Harvard Forest LTER site, Petersham, Massachusetts, United States - Inc-BW-C-30-M | ecosystem: Environmental > Terrestrial > Soil >...
CCTTGCGCGAGCCACTTCGCGCGGCGCACCATCGCTCAAAGGTAACACCGCGCTCCACAGGACATCCAATATAGAAACACCGCGCAAAAAATGTAACGAAGCGGTGACAAGAGAATCGAAATTCTCCCAGCCGTGTTGAATCTAATGTAGAGAGAAGGCTGAAAGATACGGCAGGCAAAAACTTCGCGCTACCGGAAAGAAATACGCATACGAGAAATCAATGAAACGAAACGGAAAAAGTGATGAGAGATTTCAGTGAAAAGACGGTAAGTTGCGAAGTAACTCTTTCAGGACACTTTTTGAGGAAAGCGGGCATCTAATCATTGACGGGTGTAGTGGAAGGCAAATACACTACGCTGGAAAGTGCGGGTTTCAGGGTGAGGTCATGGCTTTCGTTCGTCGCAAAGGAAATTCGTTTTATCTGGTGCACAACGTGCGCCGCGCCGGGAAAGTGAAGCAACTGCATCTCGCACGCCTCGGCGAGCGTGCAAGAATCACCGATACCATTGTCCGCGAGGTCTCCAAAAAGCATCCTTTCGTCGATCTGAACTGGCGCGCGCTTCGCGATCAACTGAATCAACGGATCAATCTAGCCGATCCGGATTCACCGCAAGTGCAAAAACTCATCGCAACTTTGAGAGCGTTACACCTCGACCTGGCGGACCTGTTTCCGCCGGCTCTCCAAATTTCCGATTCACCCGCGGTGGCCAAAGAGCTGCTTGTGCAGTTACGGCTTTTGCAGTCCACAATCCAGGTCAAATTGGAGCAATTCGGTCCTGGAAGCGGGCGTTTTGGGAGCAGCGTCGCTGCAGCAGCAGCGCGACGCTAGGAGGCGGTCATGAACCACGAAATTCTTCCGCTCGACCCGGAAAAACGTAGTACCGACACGTTGGAGTTCAAGACGTCGCTCGGTTCGAAGATTGTCGGCCAGGAAGAGGGTGTGCAGGCGCTGGTGGATTTGTATCAGGTGTTCTGCGCTGGATTGAACTCGCCGGGACGGCCTGTGGGCAATCTGTTGTTCCTCGGTCCAACGGGTTCCGGCAAGACGCGCATCGTGGAAGCCGCTGCTGAAATATTGTTTGGGGACCCGCGCGCGATAATCAAAGTGGACTGCGCGGAGTTTCAGCACTCGCATGAGATCGCCAAATTGATTGGTTCGCCTCCGGGGTATTTGGGGCACCGCGAAACACATCCGTTGATCACGCAGGAGGCGTTGTCCGCGAATCATACCGACAAGCTGAAGCTGAGCTTTTTGCTATTCGATGAAATTGAAAAGGCGTCTGATGCGCTGTGGCAATTGCTGTTGGGCATGTTGGATAAGGCGACGTTGACGCTGGGCGACAACCGGCGCGTGGATTTGTCGCAGACCGTGATTTTCATGACGTCAAACCTGGGCGGCGGAGAGATTACCGAGTTGATGGAAGGCGGGATGGGGTTCATCCAGCCGAAAGACAAGCCAATCAGCGGGCTGGATGAGAAGGTGGAACGGACGGCGATCGAAGCGGCACGCCGGAAGTTTTCGCCGGAATTCATGAACCGGTTAGACAAAGTGGTGGTGTTCCATCCGCTGCAACGGAATCAGCTGGAAGAAGTGCTGGAGATCGAATTGGGTCAGGTGCAGCAGCGAGTGCTGGAAACGGCGCGGGGACAGTTCTTGTTCCGGGTGACCAGCGCGGCGCGGGAATTTCTGCTGACGGAAGGAACGGATCAGCGCTACGGCGCGCGCCATCTGAAACGGGCCATCGAACGCAACATCGTGTATCCGCTGGCCAATCTGCTGGCTACCGAACAGGTGCATATCGGCGATTTAATTTGCATCGACTTTAACAAAAAAGAGTCCTGCCTGACATTCACGCGCGAGGGCGAGAATTTGACTATGCCTGTGCGGCGGCAGGAGCCGGTAACTTTGCTGCGTGCGACGCAGGCGAAGAGTGGCAAGACTGTCGAAACGCCGGCCACCGGCGGAGCACCGGAACCGGCACCGCGCATGGCGCGCTAGAATTTCCCCGAACCACCCCTTTTTTTTGATTAAAACCGATCCTCTGCGCAAATGAAAAGGGCGGCACCGACAGCCGCCCTTCCCCGTCTCAGAACTCGAAAAGCCGCTAGTTCTGATCGTCCTTGTCGGCGTCTGAGAAGATGGACGGCAGCACCGGGGTGCCTTCCGTCCGCACAGCGTCCAGGCTTTGGGGATCAAGTCCCAGAAGCTGCAGGATGGTTGGAGCTACCTGAGCAGTCTCGACGAAGCTATGGATGGTCTTAGAATGGATGTGCGGGTTCGAGACCAGCAGCATGACGTTAGTATCATCCCATGCGTAGCCGCCGTGCTCGGACTGCTTTTTGTCACCGCCGGTATAGACCACGCCGACGTTTGGAATTACGACGATGTCAGGAGTACGCGGGTCGCCCCCTTCGCGAAGCTTGCAGCAGGGACCGGGAACGTTGGGAACGCCGGGTGGGTTAAAGAGGGTGTTCAGAGAGGCGCCATAGTAGATCTGGCCCAGTCCGATCGCCGTGCCGGCATTCTCCAGAGCAGTTACTGCGGCCGCAGTGGTGCTTGAATCGGTCAACCAGATTTGGGAAATGTCGTCTTCAGCCAGTCCGAGGCCGTTGGTCGGGTCGCTATAAACCGCGGGGAGAAGGTTAGGATTCGGGGGTAGCAGCACTGCGGAGGGTGGCTCACCGTTGTTGGTCTTCCCAGGAATCGGGAAGAAGCGATTCGGGTCGATCGGCGACTGTCCGTGTTTTGCGGTGATGATGATGGTGGTCGAATCGAGAAGACCTTCGTGCTTGAGCGCCGCGACCATCTGGCCGATCGCTGCATCCACGAATACGATTTCCTTCGACATCAAGGGTCTGGGCGTACCTTGGGCGTCCTCATAACCACCCGAGTTGGCGTCGGTCCGGGCCGCGGGCAAGGCGGCGGGATTAATAAGCTTCTCGCCGACGCTGACCGCCTGGAAGTTCATGCCGAGGATCACCGGGACTGGAGCCTTGCTGGTCCCGAGGTGGTTTTTGCCGTTGATCTCGTTCACTACGGCGTTGACTTTCAACTGGTCATAGCATTTGATGGCATCGAAATCGGTCGTCCAGTCATTGCCGTCATTTACGACGTTGGCGCAATTGTAGTTGGTTCCCGCCGTGGTCAGGCCAGTGAGTGGAAACTTATTGGAGTTGACTTCCGGGGAATAGTAATCATCCACGTTGCTGGGCTGATTGGTTCCGGTGGGGCCCGAAACAAGAGCGTAAACAGCGTGCTTGTCGGACCAGGCTGTGTAGCCGCCTGCGGCGTGGATCACGCCATAAATAGTGTTGGTGCGAATGAAGTTCCAAGGATATACGGGTTGGCAGTCGTTAAACGGATCTCGTACCAGCCTGTCGGGATTGATTGATGTAACGTTGCCGTCGATGAGATCTAATGCACTTTTGGCAGGCGCGGGGCGGCCATTGAGCTGCGTTTGGTCGAGTTCATCGCCCTCTTCATATTCGGTCTGCGTTCCGTTGATCACGTTCAAATTGCAGGTTCCGGCGGGCAGTCCGTTGCCTGTAGCAATCTTCGGTGGCGCCAGAACGCGATCATAAGCCACGTCGTAGAACCCACCTACCGTTCGGGGGCTCCCGCCCGTCACCAGTGCCAGCAGGCCGGGAAAGGAATCGGACGGCCTGGAGGTGGTCGTGCGAGTGTAGTTCACTCCGGTCCTGCCGAGAGCGGCCAGATGTGGACAAGTCTTCGATGCCACGCAATTTTCATAATCAACCGCATGCATGCCATCAATGCTGATCAACAAGACGTGCTTCGTTCTCTTTCCGTGAAGGTCATCATCACCGGCTCGTGCCGGAGTCGTTCCGCCGAGCAGGACAAGGCTCAGCAGTATGGCAGAAATGCTTTTCCTCAAGGACATTCTCCTTTATGCGTTCGTGACCCGAATAAGTGCCAACACGCTGAACTACCTTAGGGGCCAAATGTTACAGGCCCGAAAAAGAACGGTTGCAGGCAGGTGAATGCGCGGAGAAATCTCGAATCGGCGGTACTACAAGTTTTACGGAAGAGCGGTTATAGAGCTTAGTTCGCGAAGCGAGCTGCGGCTTCCGGACGCGATTCGTGCAACTGTGAAGCGCGCGCGATCGCAGCGGTGATGCTTTCGCAAATATTTTCCGCGCCGAGGTGCCGTTCGAATTCGGCCTGCTTCATTAATTGAGCGGGCTGCTCGCGCGCGCCGCACAACAACAATTGCCGGCCTGATGCATGCATTCGATCGGCCAGCTCACGAATCGCGCCGAGGCCGGTAGCATCAATTGCCGTCATATTTCGCAAACGCAAAATCACGATCGGCGGTAGCGAATCGAGCTCTTCGAAAATGTCCGCAAACTTGTCCGTCGCACCAAACAGGAACGGCCCGTGCACGCGGTACACTACGGCGTAGTCGGGAATATCCTTGCCTTGCAAAACATGCACCTTGCTGTCTGCGACATAATCGTGCGTGACGCGGGTCACCGTAGTCGTGCGCGAGACTTTTCGTATAAAGGTTAGCGCGGCCAGGATCATTCCGAACTCCACGGCAAACGTAAGATCGGTCGCTACCGTCAGTGTGAGCGTGACCAGCCAGATCGCAATGTCCGCAGCCGAGAGTTTCAGAATCTCAGGGATTTCCTCCCAGTCGCCCATGTTGTAAGCGACCATCATCAAGATCGCGGCCAGCGCCGCCAGCGGCACATTCTTTGCAAGCGGCGCGGCAACTAAAATAATCGCCAGCAGTGTGAGCGCGTGAATCATTCCGGCTACCGGAGTCTTCGCGCCAGCGCGTACGTTGGTCGCGGTCCGCGCGATCGCGCCGGTTGCCGGCAGTCCCCCTACCAGCGGCGACAGAATGTTGGCGACACCTTGCGCGACCAGTTCCACGTTGGGATTGTGTTTGTCGTGGCTCATTTTGTCCGAGACCACGGCCGACATCAGCGACTCAATCGCGCCGAGCATGGCGACAGTCAGTGCCGGAGAAAGCAGCTGCCCGGCGGCGTCGTAACTAAATTGCGGAATCGCAAAGTGCGGCAGCCCTTTGGGGATTCCGCCGAATCTCGTTCCGATCGTTTCCACAGCGAAGTGAGTCAGTGCGACTGCCGCCGTCGCTCCAAAGCAAACGAAGATCGCTCCAGGCACGCGCCTTGCATATTTCTGGCAAACAATCATCACCGCCAGCGAAATCAATGCAAGAAGCGTAGCTTCCCAGTTCAGCGTTCCAAAAGCCCCGACAAGCGCTTCGATCCGATGAGAAAAATCGCCGGGGACCTGAGCCAGTTTTAAGCCGAAAAAGTCCTTTATTTGCGTACTGGCGATGAGAATTGCAATTCCGTTCGTAAAGCCAACGATCACCGGCCGCGGGAAGTATTTCACCGCCGTGCCCATTCCCGTCACACCGAGTAAAACGAGCAACACTCCAGCCATCATCGTGCACACGAATAATCCGTCGAGACCGTGTTTGGCGATGATTCCCGCGACCACCACCACGAACGCGCCGGTCGGTCCGCCAATTTGCGTTTTTGATCCGCCGAACGCGGAGATCACAAATCCCGTAACAATTGCGCAGTACAGCCCTGCTTGCGGGGAAACGCCCGACGAAATCGCAAATGCCATGGCCAGCGGCAGCGCCACCAGGCCAACGGTGACGCCCGCTGCCAGGTCCGCCACAAATTTTTGCCGATCGTAATTTCTCAGGAGAATTACGGACTTTGGTAACCACGCATCAACTGTGGATGACATCAGCTTTCAGGTCCTGCATGAAAGGAGGGACTTGGTAATCATAGCAAGGGCGTTTATTTCAGAGCGCGTTTGTTCGGCGCGGTGTGTCGCGTTAGAAATGCCGACAGGGACAGTCTTGGTTAGTCCGCGGCTTTGCTGTGCGAAGCGGGCTTCCAGCGCAACACCGGCCTGCGCGCCGCGCCAACTTCATCCAACCGTTTCACGCGCGTGGTGTGCGGAGCGGTCTTCACCAATTCCGGTGTGGCGGCGGCTTCTTGCGCGATGCTCGTCATCGCGTCAATGAATAGATCACATTCCTCTTTCGATTCCGATTCTGTGGGCTCGATCATCAACGCGCCCGGCACAATCAGGGGAAACGCCGTCGTATACGGATGAAATCCATAGTCGATCAGCCGCTTGGCGATATCCATGGTGTTCACGCCGTTGCGTTTTTGCTTCGCGTCGCTGAACACCACCTCGTGCATCGAGGGCAGGGAATAAGGCAAATCGTAAACACCTTCCAAACGCTTGCGAATGTAATTGGCATTCAGCACCGCGTCTTCGGTAGCCTGCCGCACGCCCGGTCCGTACGCCAGAATGTACGCCAGCGCTCGCACCAGTACGCCGAAGTTTCCGCCGAAGGCGCGAACTTTTCCGATGGAATCCGGCCGCACTTGTTCCAACGCCAACTTTCCTGCTTCGCGTTCCACCAGGATCGGCACCGGGCGGAACGGCTCGAGGAACTTTTTCATTGCAACCGGTCCGGCCCCAGGCCCCCCGCCGCCGTGCGGCGTGCTGAAGGTCTTGTGCAAATTCAAATGCATTACATCCACTCCCAGATCGCCGGGTCGCGTCACACCCGTCAGCGCGTTCATGTTGGCGCCATCCATGTACAGCAGCGCGCCCTTGGCATGCAAAATCTCCGCAATTTCCGGGATGCGTTCTTCGAAAATTCCCAGTGTCGAAGGATTCGTGATCATCAGCGCCGCGACGTCTTCGGTCACCAGGTCGCGAAGCTTGTCCACATCAATCTGCCCGTGCGATTCGGATTTGATGTTTTGCACTTCGTAGCCGGCAATCACCGCGGTCGCAGGATTCGTTCCATGTGCCGAGTCTGGGATTAAAACTTTCTTGCGCGCGTTACCTTGTTTTTCGAGATAGGCGCGAATCAGCAGCAGCCCGGTCAATTCGCCTTGCGCGCCCGCCGCGGGCTGCAGCGTGATGCAATCCATACCGGTAATTTCCAGCAAACACTTTTCCAGCAATTGCAGAATTTTCAGGCATCCCTGGGAAAGTTCCTGTGATTGGTAAGGATGCTCGGTGGCGATTCCGTCCAGCCGCGCTACAAATTCATTGACGCGCGGGTTGTACTTCATGGTGCAGGAGCCAAGGGGGTACATGCCGAGATCGATCGCGAAATTCCACGTGGACAGGCGGGTAAAATGCCGGATCACTTCGATCTCGCTGACTTCCGGAAATCCTTCCACGCCATCGCGACGGTGCTGCGCGCCCAGTGCCTTCGCAAGGTCCACTTTGGGCACATCGAGCGGCGGTAATTCGAACGCCCGCTTTCCCGGCGACGACTTCTCGAAGATCAGCCCTTCGTTTTGATTCGTATGCCGTGTCGCTTTTTTAATCTTATCCGTCATCTTCTCCACAAGCCCGTTTCCAATTCCGTGTCGCTCGCACAAACTTACAACGGCTTCGAAAGAATGCCCCTCACTGCCGCGGCAAACCGTTCAATTTCCGAGCGCGGAGTGGTCTCGGTCACGCACACCAGTCCGTGCTTGGTCAATTCCGGATAGGCCGTTCCCAACGCCAGCGGGCCGGCGATTTTCTCCTGCAGCAGCTCTCCATTGATGATGCGCACGGAACGCGGAAACTCCAAGGTGAACTCATTGAAGAACGGTCCGTCAAACGCCCGCTTCACACCGGGAATTTTCTCCAGTTCGCTCAACGCAAATTTCGCTTTGGCCACATTCTGCTCGGCCATTTCTCGCAAACCTGCTTTGCCCAGCAGCGTCAAATGCACGGTTGCTGCCAGCGCGCACAGCGCCTGGTTGGTACAAATATTCGAAGTCGCCTTCTCGCGGCGGATGTGTTGTTCGCGCGTAGCCAGCGTCAGCACAAATCCGCGCTTGCCGTCCGTGTCTGTAGTCTCCCCGGCGAGCCGGCCCGGCATCTGCCGCACAAATTTGTCGCGCGAGGCAATCACACCCGCGAACGGCCCGCCATAGCTCGGTGGCAATCCAAAACTCTGCGCTTCCATCGCCACAATGTCGGCTTCCTCGGGCGGCTTCACCGCGCCCAGAGAAACGCCTTCCGCAATCGCCACCACTAGCAACGCGCCAGCGGCATGCGCCGCGTCAGCAATTCCCGGCAGTGTTTCCAGCACTCCAAAAAAGTTCGGCGACTGCACGACCACCGCCGCGACATCGTCTTTTAGCGCGTTTTTGATCTTCGCAGCATCCACTGTTCCGTTCTTCGTGTAGCCGATCTCCTCCACATGCAGCCCGGAATTCTTCGCGTATGTCCGCAGCACTTCGCGATATTCCGGATGGACCGACCGCGCCACCAGCACGCGACTGCGTCCTGTCAACCGCTCGGCCATCAGCACCGCTTCGGTCGTCGCCGTCGACCCGTCGTACATGGAAGCGTTCGCCACTTCCTGCCCGGTCAACTGGCACATCAACGTTTGAAATTCAAAAATGGCCTGCAGCGTGCCCTGCGAGATTTCCGCCTGATACGGCGTGTAGGAAGTCAGAAATTCACCGCGCAGCAAAATCGTATCGGTAATCACAGACCGCAAATGCTGATAGACACCAGCGCCCAGAAAACTTGTGTAGCCGAGGGAATTTTCCCTCGCGCGTTGCTTGAAGTAGTCAATCACCTCGGCCTCGGAAAATGGCCCAGGCAGTTTCAACGCATCGCGCAGCCGGTATTTTTCGGGAATGGATTCGAACAGCTCTTCAATCGATTTTGCGCCAATCGCGGCCAGCATTTCCTGCCGCTCGGCGGGGCTCTTCGGGAGGTAGCGCATCAGGCCGAGGCTTCCTTGCCTTTCGCCGCGATGTAGGCTTCATACGCCGCGTTGTCCATCAATTTCTCGAGCTCCGCAGGATTCGAAAGCTTGATTTTCACCATCCACGCCGCCCCATGCGGGTCGCTGTTGATCGTTTCCGGCTTATCCTTCAGCGCGGGATTCGCTTCCAGCACTTCGCCGGAAACTGGCGCGAAAATTTCGCTGACCGCCTTCACCGATTCCACAGTGCCAAACGATTTTCCCGTTTCAAGCTTTTTGCCTGCTTCGGGAAGCTCCACAAACACGACATCGCCGAGTTCATGTTGCGCGTAATCGGTGATTCCCATCGTGGCCACGCCGTCTTTCGCGTTCACCCATTCGTGTTCTTTCGTGTACCGATAATTTGCTGGATATGCCATCTGTCCACTCCTCGCTGAAAATTGCTAAGTCAGTTCGAACCGGCTGTTGCTTGCGGCGCTGATTTTCTCACGCGCTTGTAGAACGGCGTTGGCACAACCAAGGCCTTCACCCGCTGCGTGCGCACTTCGACAAACAGCTGCGTTCCCAGAGCGGCCAGAGCCGGCGGAACATACGCCAGCGCGATATTCGCTCCCAGCGTCGGTGAAGGCGATCCGCTGGTGACCATTCCGACCTCTTCGCCCGCCGCGTCAAAAACTTTATACTCATCGCGCGCGATTCCGCGTTCCATCATCTGCAATCCAACCAGTTCGCGCTTCAACGGAGCCGCCGAAGCCTTTGCCAGCGCTGCCCGCCCGATGAAGTCTCTCTTCTCCATTTTGCAATAGCGGTCCAGACCGGCTTCCCAAACATTGATGGTTTCGCTGATTTCGTGCCCGTACAGCGCCATCTTCGCTTCGAGGCGCAGCGTGTTTCGCGCGCCCAGCCCGCACGGCAAAATTGCAAACTCCTTGCCCGCTTCCATCACCGCATTCCAAACCATTTCGCTTGTGGCCACATCGCCGGGAACATAAATCTCAAATCCATCTTCGCCCGTATAACCTGTCCGCGCAATCAACCGGCACGGAAGCCCGCAAACGGTCCCATGCGTGAACCAATAGTTCTTGATGCCGTCCACGTTTGCATCCGTCAGCTTTTTCATCACGTCGACGGCTCGCGGGCCCTGTATCGCCAGTTGCGTGTAGGCGTCGCTGTAGTCCTCAACCACGCAATCCATCTCCTTGCTGTTATCCCGTACCCAGGAGATATCTTTTTCGCGCGTTCCCGCGTTAATCACCAACAGGAAATCGTCTTCGCCCATGCGGTGCACGATCACATCGTCCACAAACGTGCCCTCCGGATAAAGCATGGCGGAGTATTGCGCCTGTCCGAGCGCCAGCTTCGCTGCATCGTTCATGCTCAGGTGCTGTACCGCCGCCAGCCCGCCTCCCGGCGTCTTTCCGGTCCGAATCCGGATATCGCCCATGTGGCTCACGTCAAACACGCCAACGCTGTTGCGCACCGCTTTGTGTTCCGCGACCAAGCCGCCGGTCGCCGGATACTCCACCGGCATCTCCCAGCCGCCAAAATTCACCATCCGCGCGCCCAGCTTGCGATGCAGCGCGTTTAACGGCGTTTTACGGAGCGAGGTTGCCTGCCCAGCGGTCACCGGCGCATCCGACCGCTCTGCAGTCGCGCCTGAATTTGTAGTTGGGGTTGAAGCGGATTCCATTCCGTTTTCTCGGGCAAAAAACCGATACTAGCACGCGCTCCCAAACCCGTCAAAGAAGCGCGTTAGCGACGGGAATGTGGTTCATTCGTTGAGACACGCTGCAAATTCACGTCGCTGCCGAACTTGCCGCAAAGCGACGCGCTCAGGTAAAGTTTGTTCTAGGAGGCTGCGATGCCCGCCGGCCCGGTGCTCTGCGTTCAGTGCGACAAGCCCGAATACCAATGCACTTGCGACAAGTACTGCACCATCTGCAAGAGCATGCAAAATGTTCGTCTTTGCATGGACGGGCTTTTCTACTGCCCGGACTGCCGGGAAGCTTGCGACGTCACCCTCGCGGACACCAGTGGCCACTGAACCGAAATGCATCGAGCTGCATGTCGATGCCGACCCCCGCTTCGCCGCGGCGGCCGGTGGCGCCGTCCGTTGCCTCGCGGAACTTGCTGGCATGCCCGAACCTGTCTGCCGCGAATTTCAGGAGGCCACCATCCGCGCCTGCCTGAAAGCGTTCGAATCGCGACCCGCAGCTAGCCACGTTATCGAATTCTGCCGCTTTGAAGACCGCGTTGAAGTCGTCGTAGATCCGAACGTAGGCGCCGCCGCCATTCGTCTGAGCCGCTCGGTCAACTCTCACGGCTAATCGCAGATTCCGGGCTTTCATAGCGGCTGCCTTTGGGTAGCCATGTTGTTCTTTCTTTTTCCATTTCACGCTCAACTCAAACAACAAAAGCCGGCGATTCGCCGGCCTTCGTTCCACAAAATATTGTTCCGTCCGCCTGACCTACATTTTCAACGCGAAGGTATTCTTTTTGATCAACGACGTCATCTGATCGTCGGTCAACGCCAGCCGCAGCACCACTCGGTCGCCCGCCGGATTCACCTGCGCGTGCCCCAGCAAATCCGCGAGGTCCGGATTCTGCTGCTTGGCCTGATATTGCTGGTAAGCAAACGCCAGCGTCATCAATTGCGCCAGCGTATTGGCGTCGTCCACTGATCCGCAAATGGCCTGAAACTTTCCATCGATTCCGCCGCTGGCTTGGACGCTCACGATCAAATTCTGCATTCGTGTCACTAGTTTTGCCGCTTCTGGAAATTGCTGAACCTGGGGCGCCAGTTGCTGCATCGCCAACCGCGTATACGCAGGATTCAGCACCGCCCACACCACGCCGGTTCCATTCGCATCGTTGATCAGCGAATACATTTTCTCGTTACGCAGCAGGCCTTCCGCTCCACCGTAACGCACGTCAAGCATTTTTTCCAGTTCGCTGCGATGCCCAAACGCAGCGGTGTTCGAATCCAGAAACAGAAAGAACAGATCGTTCGCGCCGCTTCCGCCGCCGAACGCGTACATCGTAAATCCGTGCGACTTGAACGTCGGCAACTTCTGCGCCTTGAAATAAGCTTCCGTGGATTGCGGGTTATAGCTTCCCAGCGCGACTCCCACCACTTCTTCGCCGGTCGGCACCGCCGTTGAACCTGTTCCTGCCGTCTTTTCGCTCACGCCCTCGGCCACCAATCCCCACGCCAGTTCTTCCACCTGCGAATTTGGATCCACTCCCGCTGAGGCCAGAAACTTTTCGAATTGCTTGAACCGCTCCGGCAACATCTGCTCTTGCAATTGCGGAAACCATTTTTGCGAACGGGCCTGCTTCAAATTCGCGTACGCAAATTCGCCGACGTTCTTGGGGAACAGGGCAATCGTATCCGCCCCCAGGCTTTGCGCGCTCGAAATCTCTGCAGCACACAACATCGCGGCCGCTACCGCTATCCCGCCTGCCAGCCGCCAAGTCTTCATTCTCATTTCGTGCTCCTTGCATTCTGTCTAACGCGTCTCGCTTCTCTCAGAGAGGCGAGACTTCAAAAGCCCTGTCGGTCATTCCGAGCGGAGCCACCACAGGTTCCGGTCTTGTCGGAAGGAACCTCTCTTTACTCGCCGCCCGGCATCCGCCAACTCACGCAATCGCCGTCGCACTCAACGTGTCGCGCAGCGCCGTGAGCGCCTGTCGCTTCGCCGCCACGTACTTCTCATCCTTAATTCCGTCCAGATTGATCTCCACGTTGGCAATCGCTCCGTGCGACCCTGCCTCCGCCATCAATCTCGCTACCCGTAAGTCTGACTTCATGGATGCCGCAACGATAGTGTCCAGTTGTCCCAGGCGTGTCCAGAGTGCAACAGCCCGTTCGGCCACTTTCATCGGCACTTCCGCCGCGCCTTTTGTTGTTTTCTGGATGGCGTCCTCCCGCGCAGCTATTTCCGCGGCATCGGACTGCGGCATTTTGAACGCCGCCATCACCGCATCGTATGACGCCGCGTCTTGATCGATCGCTTCTGTCAGCGCATCCGCTTCCTTCCGAAGCTCCGCAAGATGCTCCGAAAGTCGGTCTACATGCAAAGCCTGCGATTTTTTCTTGCGCGAAAGCCCAGCGACCATTAGCCCCAGAGCCGCGGCTAGGGCCGCCGCAAACGCGGCAACGCTTCCGCCTCCCGGCGTCGCCGTCGGTTCCGCGACCGCATCTACAAACGGCCTTGCCAGTGCCGCCAGCTGTCCATCCTTCTTTTCCACCAGCAACGCACCGGAAAGCGCCGCCGCCAACTTATTCTCAAAAACCTGCGACGGCGAAAAGTTTTCCAATTGCAGGAAATAATCCGCCGCCATCTCGATCGCTTTCTTCGGCACCAAGCCAACAATTTCGCTGCCCACCGGAGCAGCGCCGTAGCGCTCGGCCTCCCGTTTCACCATTTCATACACGCGATGCATTGGCGTTTGTTCGTAGTCCGTTAGATTAATGGAAACTTGCGCCAGGTTCCGCGCCTTCAATTCCACGCCCATCGATTTCACATAGCGCAGCCCGCCGCTCGAAAATCGTATGGCTTTCGCAATCTTGTTCGCGATGCTGATATCCGGTGTGTTCAAATTCACGTTGTAGGCCACCAGAAATTTTCTCGCACCCACCACCGCCACGCCCGCCGTGGGATGCATTTTCGGCTCGCCCACGTCCGGCTGCCGCTCGTGATTTTTCTTCAGCTCTTCCTTCATCCCTTCGAACTGTCCACGCCGCACATTTTCCAGGTTCACGCGATCCGGCCTTGTCGCCGCCGCTTCGTAGAAGAAAACCGGAATGCGGTAGCGTTTCCAGATTTCATTTCCAACATTCCGCGCCAACGCCACGCAGTCCTCCAGCGTCACGCCCTCCACCGGAATAAACGGCACCACATCGGTCGCGCCCACTCGCGGATGCGCTCCCTTGTGAAAATTCATGTCGATCAATTCCATCGCTTTGCCCGCGCCCAGAATCGCAGCTTCGGCCACCGCATCTGGCTCGCCCGCCAGCGTAATCACGCAGCGGTTGTGGTCTGCATCCATCTCGTGATCCAGCACCCACACCCCAGGCACCGCGCTCATTGTCTTGATTAGCGCATCCACCTTCGCTGTATCACGCCCCTCGCTGAAATTCGGCACACACTCAATCAGTCGTCTCATATTCCCTTGGCCCTGCCTTGTAGGTTTCAGCTTTGCCTTTGTAGGGGCGCAGCAGCGCTGCGCCCTTCCTGCTTTTCGTACTGGTCGGTCTTCAGACCGCTTCTTTCTGCGTTATCTCTCTATCTTTCTCTCACGTCTGGTATCGCGCTTTCGCTTTCTCTGATGTGACTCGGTGGTGTCTTTAACTCTTGACGGCTGCTTTTGGTTTTTCCTGCTTTTAATCCCGCAACCACACAATCTCCCCGCGTTTCATCGTCATCCAGCATGTATTCACTCCAAAATAGTAGGGAATTTCTCGATAGTCCGCCACTTCGAACACCCCCAAATCCGCCTGCTTGCCAACCTCGATCGAACCGATCTTCTGATCCCGTCCCAACGAGAACGCTGCATTGATCGTCGCCGCAGCAATCGCTTCGGCAGGAGTCATCCGCAACCGCGAACACGCCAGCGACAAAATCATCGGCATGCTCAACGTCGGGCTTGTCCCCGGATTAAAATCCGTCGCCAGCGCCACGATCGCTCCCGCATCAATCAACTCTCGCGCCGGAGCATACCGCTCCAGCCCCAAATGAAAGTCGCATCCCGGCAACAACATCGCCGCCGTGCGAGATTTTCCGAGCGCCCGAATATCCGCAGCCTTCAAATACTCAAGGTGATCGCAGCTCGCCGCGTTCATTGCAATCCCCATTTGCGTCGCGCCTGTATTCGAAAGCTGCTCCGCGTGCACTCGCGGCACCAGTCCGCGTTTCTTTCCGGCTTCCAACACTCGGCGTGAATCCTCTACCGAAAACGCCCCACGCTCGCAAAACACATCGCAAAATTCCGCCAGCCCGTTCTCCGCCACCTCCGGAATCAACTCCTCTGTAAGCAATTCCACGTACCGCCGCGTTCCACCGGACTTGCCGCGAAATTCCGCAGGCACCACATGCGCACCCAGAGAAGTCGAAACAATTTCCAGCGGCTGCTCCGCGTCCAGTTCCTTGTGCAAAGATAAAATCCGCAGCTCGCTCGTTACGTCCAGCCCGTATCCGCTCTTGGCCTCGATCGTCGTCGTTCCATACTCCGCAAACCGTCCCAGAAACCCCCGCGCCCGCCTTTTCAATTCCTCCGCTGTAGCGGCCCGCAGTTTCTTCACCGAATTCAGTATCCCGCCGCCTTTGCGCGCAATCTCCTCATAACTTGCGCCGCGAATTTTCAATTCATATTCTTCGGCGCGACTAGCTGCATGAATCAAATGCGTGTGCGCGTCGACAAACCCCGGCAACACCACCCGCCCGCCCACATGCAATTTTTCAGCCTTCTTGCTCTCTGGAAGTTTTTCAACTTTCGAGGCGGGAGCGACCGCAACGATCAGTCCATCGCGAACCAGAATCGCTGCATCGCGAATCACGCCAATGTTTGAAAGCGCCACGCCACGCCGCGGCCCGCGCCCTCGCACTGTAACAATTTCCGAAGCTCCGCAAATAAGAAGGGAATCGTTCACCGCGCCGTATTATGCCTAATCACGTTTCACTTTGCATAAAATCCCAAATTTCAATTCCGCAACACGAACCAGCGCGATGCATACTTGGAGTCACGAATGAAGAACTGCCGTCCTTCCGAGCGCAGCGAGGAATCTCTCTTCGATGAAAGCCACATCAATGACCCGTCCGACTGTGTAGTCCTAATCCCCAGCGGCCGCCTTAGCGTTGTAGGCCGGCGCAAAAACCTCCCGCGCCCAATCCTCAATCGCGCTCGGCGTAGTATTGTGGCCCGACCGCGCCTCGAGCGGCCGCAATCGCCCATCATTTGCCGCTTCATTCATCTCACTCATAAGCGCAGCCGTCTTCCCAGGAATCCCCATCTGCTTCATGCCTTGCTCAATCAGAAAGTTCGGAAAATGTTTGTAAGACAATTTCGGCTTTCCGATCGCTGCACCGATCGCCTTGGCAGCTTCGTCGTGCGATATGTCTCGCTGGCCGTGCAGTTCACGCGTCGAAAATCCAGAAAAGTCGCGCTTCTCGAGCGCGTCTGCCGCAACCGCTCCGATGTCTCGCGTAGCAATCAGCGGCATCTTCAGATCGCCGTCAATTCCTCCGGCAAGAAATCCCATAGAATGCAGCAACGGAATCAGCAGCAGAAAATTCTCCATGAACGGTCCCGGCCGTAAAAACAACGCATTCAAATTGGCCACCCGCTTCAGCTTTTCCTCGAAGGTATGTAAAGCCTGAATCGGCCCGGTCTTGTTCGCGTGCTGCGCCCCAATGCTGCTGAGCAGCACCACATGCGAAATTCCCGCAGCCCGAATCGCTTCGGTAATTGCCGTGCTCATCTTGTCGCCAGACGCCAGCAATTCCGGATCCTTGGCTCGTGGCGGCAGCAGCAGGTAAGCTGCCGTGGCGCCTCCAAACGCCTTCGTCAGCGCCGCCACATCGTTCGCATCTGCCGTAACACTTTCCGCGCCCAATTCGGTAAGCTGCCTCAACTTATGAGTGTCGCGCCCCACAGCACGCACCTTCGCGCCCCGCTCCAGCAAAATTTTGGCCGCCACCGATCCCGTATTCCCCGTCGCTCCCAGCACCACATGCATAAAATTTGCCCTCGTCCCCGGCCGCTTACCGCTTTCTTTCTGCCTTAATCCGGCTTTCCTTGTCTTTACTTTCCCCGCGTCCACTGTTCTCTCTTTTGCTTCTGTGTCTCCGCGGTAGATCATTCTTTCTTTCGTCGTTCCTTCCCTCCATCACGCCATCGGCACGTTCACATCCTTCTTCTTCGCAAATTCAATCGCCTGCGCATACCCCGCATCCGCATGACGGATCACGCCCATCCCCGGATCATTTGTCAACACCCGCTCAATCCGCGCCGCCATCTCCGGCGTTCCATCCGCTACCGTCACCTGCCCGGAATGTTGCGAATACCCAATTCCCACTCCGCCGCCATTGTGAATCGAAACCCAGGAGGCCCCGCTAGCCGTATTCACCAGCGCATTCAGCAAAGGCCAATCCGCAATCGCATCGGATCCGTCCAACATCGATTCTGTTTCGCGATAAGGCGAAGCCACACTGCCGCAGTCCAAATGATCCCGCCCAATCACAATTGGCGCCTTCAATTCACCGCGAGCCACTAAATCATTCAGTGCCAAGCCAAACTTGTCCCGCTCGCCATAACCCAGCCAGCAAATCCGCGACGGCAATCCTTGAAACTTCACTTTTTTCTGCGCCAAACTGATCCAGCGCTTCAAGTGCTCGTTCTCCGAAAACATTTCCAGCACCAATCGATCCGTCCTGGCGATATCTGAAGCCTCGCCGGAAAGCGCTGCCCAGCGAAACGGCCCTTTCCCCTCGCAAAACAGGGGACGAATATAAGCTGGCACAAATCCCGGAAAGTTATAGGCGTCTTGCACGCCCTGCTGAAACGCAAAGGTTCGAATATTATTTCCGTAATCGAACGTCACCGCGCCCAGTTTCTGCAAATCCAGCATTCCCTGGACGTGCTCGGCCATTGCCGGCAGAGAATGTTTCTTGTATTCCTCTGGATCGCGGGCCCGCAGCTCGAGCGCCGCAGCCAGCGTCATCTTATTCGGCACGTAACCGCCGATCGGATCGTGCGCGCTGGTCTGATCGGTCAACAAGTCCGGCACCACGCCGCGCTTCGCCAGTTCCGGAATCAAATCCGCGCAATTTCCGACCAATCCCACCGACGTCGCTTCGCCCTTGCGCACCGCGTTCTTCAAAATCCGCAGCGCCTCGTCCAGGCTGGTCACCATCACGTCAATGTAGCCGGTCTTCAGCCGCTTTTTAATCCGCTCCGGGTCAACGTCAATCCCCAAAAACGCCGCGCCATTCATCGTCGCCGCCAGCGGTTGCGCCCCGCCCATTCCGCCGATTCCGCCGGTAACGACTAATTTCCCTTTGAGGTCTCCGCCAAAGTGTCTTTTCGCCGCCGCGGCAAAAGTCTCATACGTCCCCTGCAAAATTCCCTGCGTCCCGATATAAATCCAGCTCCCCGCGGTCATCTGCCCGTACATCATCAATCCCGCGCGGTCGTACTCATGAAACCTGTCCCAATTATTCCAATGGCCGACCAAATTCGAATTGCAAAGCAAAACACGCGGCGCATATTCATGGGTACGGAAAATTCCCACTGGTTTTCCCGACTGCACCAAAAGCGTCTCGTCATTCGCCAGCCCGCGCAGCGATTTCACAATCGCGTGAAAACACTCCCAATTTCGCGCCGCTTTGCCCGTGCCGCCATACACCACCAACTGTTCCGGCTTCTCCGCCACCTCCGGATCCAAATTATTCATCAGCATGCGCAGCGCCGCTTCCTGCTGCCATCCCTTGCACGAAATCTCGCTCCCGCGCGGCGCTCGAAACGGCCCTCTGCTCAACCCAGCTTCCGCCACAGTTTTCACCGTACTCATTGCCATCTCTCCACAACGCATCTTACCAGCTCTTAACCTGGCAGCGGCGTGATGCCGCTGCTTTTTCTTCGTTTTTCGGACCGGGCTTAGCCCTGCTCTTCACGAACAAGGGCCACTCTTTTCTGTGCACGGCGATTGCCTGCGAATGCGACTCTGGCGTAGGGGTCGAAAAATGAGGATTGAAGACCAGCCGGAGAGGACAAAAATCAGCTTAACAATGGTTTCCGGAGCGCAACAGCTGCTTCATCAATGCGTCGAACCCGCGCTAGCCCCGACCGACAAGTTAAAGCCAACGTTGGCAATTGGCAATCGCACCACCACCTGAGTCCCGCTGCCGTCGCCGTCAGAATTAATTTCCATCGTGCCGCCCAGTTGCCGAAGTCTTTCCCGCATCCCGCGGATTCCCACTCCCGGCGTACCCGCCGACAACAGTTCGAGTTTCTTTTCGGGCGCTATGCCTCTGCCTTGATCCTGCACTTCAATTCGAACCTCGCCGCCGGCATGCGCCACGCTGATGGTCGCGGTCGGGCTCTCCGAATGACGATGAATGTTCGTAAGACATTCCTGCACCAGCCGGAAAATCGCCGTCTCCACATCTCGCGGCAAACGTTCAAAATCTTCCGGCAGTTCCAGCTCCACCTTGATTCCACTGCGTTCCGTGAATCCGCGTATGTACCAGCGCAGAGCCGACGCCAGCCCAGCCTCATCGAGCAACGGCGGGTGCAGCAAATAGGAAATAGTGCGAATATCCCGGGACATGTCGTTTACCAGCACCACGCTGTCCGATACGGTCTTGGCTGACTTTGTGAGCCGTTCGATCTCCGTTCCCAAATTCGACAGGTTGAGCGCCAGAGCCGTCAGCGATTGACCCGCACTGTCGTGCAATTCGCGCGCAATTCGCCGGCGTTCCTCGTCTTGCAGTTGCAGCAACCTGGCTGTCAAGTCGCCCAGTCCCTGGTTCGCTACGTCGAGTTCTTCGCTGCGCTTGCGAAGCCGCTCTTCCAGGTCTGCCTGAGACTCGCGCAGCGCTTCCATCTTGCGACGATTTCTTTCTCCAATAGCCACGATAACGCTGGAGGCGGCCGCGAAAGCGAGCATCCCCACGATTTGCAGTCCGTCCGGGATTCTGAAGGAATGGATAGGGCTAACAAACCAGTAGCGCACCCCAACCAGCGTGATCGCAATCGCAACCATGGATGGGCCGAGCCCGCAGTACGCTGCCGAGAATGCCACCGTCGCAAGCAAGGCGAGATAGACCATATAGCGGCCGCCAGCCGGCATCGTCGCACCCGCAATCAACAACGCCAGCAACGTTGCCGCAATCGCGAACGCATATTTTTTGGGAATCGTGTCGAAATAGACGGGAGTCGAGAAGTCTTCGGCTGAGCTCATGAGTCCATCCCTTGCCGGAGCCGGGATTCCGAGCGCGACCCGATTCTAGCACAGCGACCGTAACCCGACGAGCGCTACCGCGGCTGCGGTCAAGATTCCAAGTCAAGCTTGCAATGTGATAATTTCTAGAACGCAATGCACGGCGCATGGCGCACTGATGAGCTCTACAGGAACCGCTGTATTGACAAAAATGTGACGTCCTTCTAATAGCTAAGTACCCGCCCGAAACCACATTCCCGTAAGGTCTTAGCCCTATGCCCTCACTTCTTACTCAAGCAAAAGCTTCTTCTGTCTTTGCCTCAAATAACAACGCGGTCGTATCGCTGCAGCGCATTCGCGCCCTGCTGGTCTCACCCGACATGGACGTTCGCCGCCCATTGCTCCGGGCTCTGGAAACTTTATGCGCCGACGTGATTGTGTGTTTGACGCGAGCACAAGCCGAAGAAGTGCTTTCGCGGCAGGCGGTTGAAATCGTTTTCTGCGATGAGCACTTGCCGGATGGTTCCTACTGCGATCTGATTCGTTCCTTCGGCCCTGACGGCGCGATTCCCCGCGTCGTACTAATTACGCGCACCGGGGAATGGGAACTCTATTTCGAAGCTACCAGCAAGGGCGCTTTCGACGTGATCCGCTCTCCGTGGCACGCAACGGACCTGGAACTGGCGGTCATCCGCGCATGTCGGGAGCAAGATCGCCCCGCATCCGTTCGCGTCGCGGCAGCGTAAACAACCGCCGCCGACTCTCTGCATCGATGCTCCTCAACGTCGCCTGCCCGCAAGGGTTACGCCTTTCTCTGCTTCGGCATTAGCTGGTTGCCGGACTTGAGCCAGGGCGCTTTCCGTTTCACAGCCTGTTTATCCGCCAGAAGGCCCCGGCGATCCACAGTAAGAAGTTATACTTGCAAGGCCAACTTGCAAGTATAACTCTCAGGTCTTCATCACGGGTATCGCAACCAGCCTCGGGGTTGAATCTACGGCTCGCAGCGCCTATGACTACGGCTACCACGTCGTGCTGGTCGTCGATGCCATGACCGACCGCGACGCCGACGCCCACCGTCTTAGCGTCGAAAAGATTTTTCCCCGTCTGGCCGAGACAGACACAACCAACAACATACTTAACCTTCTAAAACAAAAACCGTCCGGTCACGGGACGGCTCCTCGGTAGCGCAGCCACTGCCGCCGGCCCCAGCTACGCGCCGCCTAATCCTGTTCACCAAGCGTCTGCAGGTATTTTTTGCCGTACGGATAGAACAGTTCCTTGCGCCCTTCCCGCCACGCCGCCTTGAGTTCGGGCGTTGTGATGTCCCAATCCGGCCGGCATTTCTTGGTAACCGCACGCAGGTCCTGTCGCAGCTCTTCCATAGTGGGCCGCCCAAAAAACCAGTAGCCGTTGTAAATCTTATGAATCACAAGGCCGGGCTCGAGCACAATCACGTGCGGAATCATCGGATTGTTGACGGTATCTGTGTATTCAGCGATGTCGAGATCTTTTTGCACCAAGCGCCCGGCGTCAGAGAGGAACGGCCAGTGCGCATCCACTCCGCTGCGATATTCGTTCGTCTGCGTAATATTGTCCGTACTAATCGTGACCAGACGACAATAGCCAACCTCAATTTCGCGATGCAACTGAACGAGCCCCTCTGCCTGCCTGCGATCCTTCGGACAGAAACCACCGCGGCTCAGTACGAGAACCATCGGATTTTGACCTTGCAGCTCGGAGAGTTTTCGGTGCTTCCCGGTGTGGTCGGAAAGCTCATAGTCGGGGAATACGGCTCCAGGAACAATGTCAGATCGCATAGTTAAATCCCTCGGCAGTTGGATGCGCTTGGCCGTCTTCATGTTTTGTAAGCCGGCCTTCCCGCAACAGCCTCAGCTTGCGTGCCGCGCCTTCATCTCTCCATGTGAAGAACCCATAAAGCTTCGGACCAACGTCGCGATCTCGTCGGCAGCCGTATCCAACGCGAAATGACCCGCATCAAGGACATGCACCTCGGCGTTCGACACCTCATTGCGGTATCGCTCCGGTTCGCCGAGATCGAAGGAGAGATCATACTTTCCCCACAGAACCAGCAAGCGCGGTTGCTTCTCGCGCATCCAGGCCTGCCACTTGGGATACGATTCAACATTGGTGCGGTAGTCGTAAAATAAGTCGCTCTGGATTTCGGCCTGGCCCGGCTGGTTGAGAAAGTAAAACTCATCGGTCCACAGATCCGGGTCATATCGCTCTACGTTGGGGTCGTTGCCGACATGGCGCGTCCGTGTCGTCGCCAGCGACAGTAAATTGGTTCGAAGCGCGCTTTCGTTGGCAGCGCGATCCGCCCAAAACGCCCGCCGCGTCTTCCAGTTCGCCCCCAGGCCCTCGTTATGGGCCACCGCGTCCTGCACGATAAGAGCTTCGATCCGTTCCGCATGTGCCAAAGCCATGCGAAAGCCCACTGGACCGCCGTAGTCCTGCATGTAAAGCGTGTAGCGCGGCAGCCCCAGCGCTTCCGTGAAGTGATTCATGATCTCGGCGTAGTGATCGAAGGTATACGCGAAGTTGTTGGGGGCCGGCCAATCGCTATGACCGAAGCCGGGATAATCCGGCGCGACCAGGTGATAGCGATCGGAAAGCCGCGTAAACAGCGGATCGAACATGCGGGAAGAAGAGGGAAGCCCGTGCAGCAACAGAAGCGTCGGCGCGTCTTTCGGGCCGGCCTCCCTGTAAAAAATGGAAAACCCATCAATCTGCACGCTGCGATAAAAAGTCGCTTGTTCCATGGAAAAATTCCTTTCGTTGAGCGTCACTGCGAAGAAAGACGATCAACTTTGCGAAATTCCAAAGCTTGCGCACTCCCAAACACCGGCGGCGAAAAAACAGCACTGCCTGGACCGATTTGAGTTTGTCCGATCCATGGGCGCGTCACGGAGCTGCCGCAGCTGTTTCGGGACCACCCAGGTGCTCTAGAATCCGAACGGCTGGCCTTTCGCGCCCGGCCGCCGCTCCTTGGCTAAGCTTGCAGCGACGCCATGTCAATCACGAAACGGTACTGCACGTCCGACTTGAGCAGCCGGTCGTAAGCTTCATTGATCTGCTGGATGCGAATCTTTTCGATATCCGAAACGATGCCATGCTCGCCGCAGAACTCCAGCATCTCTTGCGTTTCGCTAATCCCCCCGATCGCGGAACCGGAAAGGCTGTGCCGCCCCATCAGCAAGCGGAAAGCGGAAACCGGGAACGGTTTCTCCGGTGCGCCTACCAGGCAGACCGTGCCGTCGCGGCGCAACAGGCCAAGATAGGCGTTGACGTCGTGCTCTGCGGAAACGCAGTCCAGAATGAAGTTGAAAGTGCCGGCATGTTTCTGCATTTCATCGGCATTCTTCGACACGACGACTTCATCGGCCCCGAGGCGCTTGCCGTCCGCGATCTTGTTTTGCGACGTGGTGAACAGGACCACATGAGCCCCGAGAGCGTGGGCGAACTTCACGCCCATGTGGCCGAGGCCGCCAAGTCCCACGATGCCCACTTTCTGGCCTTTGCCAACCTTCCAGTGATGCAGCGGCGAGTAGGTGGTGATGCCGGCGCAAAGCAGCGGAGCCGCTCCCGCGGGATCAAGACCCTTCGGTACGGTCAGGACGAAAGCCTCATCGACGACGATGCTTTCGGAGTAGCCGCCGTAGGTGACTCCGCCTAGGATTTTGTCCTCGCCGTTGTAGGTGAGGGTCAGCATGGTTTCACAATACTGCTCTTCGCCCGCTTTACAGCTGGCGCAGACACCGCAGGAGTCCACCATGCAGCCGACCGCGGCGATGTCGCCTTCTTTGAATTTCTTAACGTCGCGGCCAACTTTTACGACGCGGCCCACAATCTCATGGCCGGGCACGCATGGATATACCGTGGGCATTACTTCTCTCCATTCGTTGCGCACCTGGTGCAAATCCGAATGGCAGACGCCGCAGAAAAGAATTTCGATCTGCACGTCTTGCGGACGCGGCGACCGTCGCTGGATCGTGTGCTTTGCCAGCGGGGATTTAGGATCCTGCGCGGCGAATGACTTTGCTGGGAAAATTATGGGAGATGGACGAGCAGCTTCACTCATGGCGAGCCTCCTGAAAAATCGAAATTCTAGAGCATCGTGGACCGCTGGCCGGGAACTGTGTTTGACTCCTCGGGCCGGGGCAAGGTTATATGAATCACGCGTTAACCTTAGTGCGGAAGTAGTGGACTGGGGCAGAAACCGCACAAAGACTGCGTCGGATCAGGGCTCGCCTCTCGCCACCCCGCTATTGCTCGACTTCGAAAATAATTTCCAGCTCGACTGGGACGCCGAGTGGAAGACTGGCAACCCCGTACACCAAACGGCACGGGTTTTTGTCTTTCCCGAAGACCTCTTGCAGCAACGCCGAAGCGCCGTCGGCGACCCTCGGGTGTTCGCGGACGTCTCCCGAAGTCGCTACGTACACACTCAACCTTACGGTTCGCGTCACTTTGTCGAGCGACCCTAAATGCTTCCGCGCGACAGCCAGGCCATTGAGCGCTGCAAGACGAGCCGCCCGGTGCCCCGCTTCCAGATCCAGTTCCGCACCAACGCGTCCGACGAATTTAGCCCCCTGGCCTTCGGTGGGAATCATCCCGGTCAGAAAAAGCAGCTTGCCCGTCTGTACCGCTTCCACGTAGATGCCGAACGGTTTGGGCGGCGCCGGGAGCTCGATGCCAAGTTCCTTCAACCGCTGCTCGGCGCTGGCCGGCCGAGAGCTTTCGCTGGTTACCATTTGCCTGCGTGCGCGCCCTCATTCACGTGCAAGATTTCTCCCGTAGTGAACGTAGCGTCCTCCTCTCGGAAACAAAATTGCGTCGACGACTTCTCTGATTTGGCCCATTCTGCCAACCGGGCGCAAAAGTGTATCGGTACGCGCGTCGCCATATGCAAACCGCCCTTGGCGATAACTAGAACGGGCCCTTGCACCTGCTACCGGCTGGTCAACCACAGTAGTTGATACGTTCACGATGCCGCTCTTCTGCTTCGACATTCGGATTGTCAATTAGACGCTGCGGCGTAAACAATGGGTATCGGAAATTCGTTGGACTCCGCTGCTTGGCAATTCTCGCTTCCCAGTGCCGATAGGCCTGACCTGGTGCAGGCCTACCTTACGCAAACATGCTCATTTTTCCCGCGATCACCGACGAACTCCTTCTTGCAGTCAAAACAAGAGATTCGGTCTACAATGCGCACCGCACGCTCCAGGGAGATCATTAGATGAAGAAGACAAAGGGACTTTTTGCATTTCTGTTTCTGCTGCTGGCCGGTAGCGGTGTTGCGGCCGCACAGGATGCCAATCCGGCGGAACCTCGCTCCATCGCGCAAGTGCTGGAACGCAGTGTCGCCGGCGTCGAGAGCGAGTTCGTTCCCGCGGCTGAGGCCATGCCTGAGGACAGATACTCGTTTGCACCCAGCAGCGGCGAATTCAAAGGTGCGCGCACCTTCGCTCAGCAGCTAAAGCATGTCGCAGCAGTAAACTACTTGGTCGGTGCGGCCGTCCTCGAAGAAAAGCCGCCGATCGAACTGGGCAGCGAAAACGGCCCGGATTCAATCAAAACCAAAGCGGAGATCGTGAAATTCCTGAAGGAATCTTTTGCCTATGCCCGCAAAGCGGTCGGCTCCATCAATGCTGGCAATCTCCTCCAACCCATCAAGAGTCCCTTCGGCGAAGGAACGACCACGCGCCTCGGAATGGCCACTCTGATCGTAGGCCATTGCTTCGACCACTACGGCCAGATGGTCGAATACTTGCGCATGAATAGCATCATTCCTCCCGCCAGCCGCTAGCGGCGCACTGTGCACCAGGTCGACTCATTACCGTGAGCCATAGACCCATAAATGGCCAAGCGCCTTCAAGTTCTAAAAGACCCTGAATACCGGCAAATTCAGCGGGAGCCCGCTCGCGCCTTTTGAAATCGACGCGAAGCTATTTAGCCCGCATTCGACGCCTTACTTGGCATCGCCGCTTTAGGTGCTGGTAGTCGACCGGTCCACTGTGGTTCGCGCCGAAGAGATTATGATCGGACATACACAAGTGTCTGCGCGCGATGCAGTGCATCTGGCGGTCGTGGGGCAACATGGAATTGAACGAATCCTCTGCTTTGATTCTGGTCTTGACGGCTTCCCTGGAGTTAGTCGCCTGTCATGAATTGTTTCGCAATGTCTGCCTCGTTGCGCCACTACCAGCGGTAGAGTAAAGTGACGCTTGGACAATGAACTACGGAACGCTTCCCTCCAAGTTCCTGCATGCTCTCGATACGTGGCCCGGTCCACGCGCTCAGATGTTTAAAACCACAGCTGGCTGGCAGCATATTTCCAGTGACGAATTGCTGCGCCGCACAGCAGGTTTGGCGCAAGCGCTGTTCGAACTCGGCGTGAAACCCGGAGATCGTGTGGGGCTCTTCGCAGGCAACCGTCCGGAATGGCACACCGCCGATTTTGCAATCAACGGCAGTGGCGCGGTAACCGTTCCGGTCTATTTCAAGGAGTCCCCGGAGCGCGCTGCTTACATCCTGAAACATTCCGAGGCCAAAGTAGTTTTTGTCGCCGGCACTGACCAACTGATTTCGCTGCTTGCCATCCGCAGCGAACTTCCGCAGCTTGAACACATCATCGTTGCCGATGCCGGTGATCAGCAGCCGCCCGATTGTCTTCGCTACGAAACACTGATCGCACTGGCGGGCGGAGCGGAAGTTGCCTCGTACCGCATGCGCGCTTCGCAAGTCTTGCCCGGACAACTCGCCTCGATTATTTATACCTCAGGAACGACCGGCGAGCCCAAGGGCGTGATGCTGACGCATACGAATTTTTGTTCGAACGTTACGGATGTCGGTTGCGATTTCGCTTTGAGTCCAGGTGAGGATGTGGCGATTTCGTTTCTTCCGCTGGCTCATGTGTACGGCCGGACACTCGACTACATTTATTTGTTTCAAGGAGTGCCTATCGCCTACGTGGAAGCGGTGGAAAACGTGGCCCAGGCGCTGCAGGAAATTAAGCCGACGGTGATGGCGGCGGTGCCGCGGGTCTTCGAAAAAATCTACGCCAAGTTGATGGAGCAGGGAAGCGCTGTTTCTGGATTCAAGAGAACAATATTTGCGTGGGCCATGCGCGTTGCGGAACGCTCGGCCACCTGGCGCTGCGGTGACGCGACCGCCAGTCCGCTGCTGAAAATGCAATGGGCGCTGGCCGACAAACTGGTGTACGCAAAAATCCGCGAAGGCACCGGCGGGCGATTGCGCATTGTTTCTTCCGGCGGCGCTCCGCTTTCGAGATCGCTGGCGGAGTTTTTTTGGTGCGTTGGGGTTCCGATTTACCAGGGATACGGACTGACGGAGACTTCGCCCATCGTTTCCAGTAATTTTCCGCGCAATCGCGTGGGCAGTTCCGGATTGCCGATTCCGAATTGCCAAGTGAAAGCCGCCGACGACGGGGAAATTCTGGTGCGCGGCCCGATGATCATGCAGGGCTATTACAAGCGGGCGGAAGCCACGCGCGAAGTGATTGACGAAGACGGCTGGTTTCATACCGGCGACATCGGCTACTTGGACAAAGACAATTATTTGTTCATTACCGATCGCATGAAGGATTTGCTGAAAACCTCAGCGGGAAAGTTTGTCGCACCGCAGCCGATTGAAAATGCTCTCAAGAACAGTCCGTACATTCTGAATGCGATGGTGGTTGGCGACCGGCGAAAATTCATCGTGGCGCTGCTGGTGCCGAACAGCAAGACCGTTTCGGCGAAAGCTGCGGAAAACGGCATCGCGATTTCTTCCGGCGAAGAAGTCGCGGCGCACCCTTTCGCGCGCACTCTAATTCACGCGGAAATTCAGCGGCTCACGACAAATCTTGCGCAATACGAAACCATCAAACGGTTTGCGCTGTTGCCAGGCGATTTCACCTTCGACAATGGCGCGCTGACCTTCACCATGAAGTTGAAACGTCGTGTTGTGGAAGAACAGTACCGCGACGTGATCGAATCGCTTTACGCCGATGTTACCGAGCCGCGGCCGGTGATTCAGGACTGAGAAGGGACCAGGGACCAAAAACTAACCTGCGCGGGCGGCCAGATTTTCCTTGCGATAGTTTTTTCGCTTTACTTTCCTTCGATGGTTTGTTCTTTGCGTTTTGCCGTTTTACAATTTGATTCGTACCCTCATTGTTGTGGCGATCGAGGCCAAAATGTCTGACCAGTTGGTGATTGCAGGCCGCGCGTTTTCTTCGCGGCTGATCGTGGGCACCGGAAAATACCGGAGCTTCCAAGAAATGGCGCGGGCGCATGCCGCGTCCGGCGCGGACATGGTTACGGTTGCGGTGCGTCGGGTAAACCTCACGGACAAGTCGAAAGAATCGCTGATCGATTTTATTCCGCGCGACAAAATGTTTATCCTTCCGAATACCGCGGCGTGTTACACCGCCGACGAAGCGATTCGCACTGCGCGGTTGGGGCGCGAATGCGGCCTTTCGAACTGGGTCAAGCTGGAAGTCATTGGCGACCAGCAAACGCTTTATCCCGATACCGAACAACTGATTGAAGCGACGCGCGTTCTGGTGAAGGAAGGATTTGTTGTTCTGCCTTACACCAACGACGATTTGATTGCGGCGCGAAAACTGATTGATGCGGGTGCCGCAGCGGTGATGCCGCTGGCTGCACCGATCGGATCGGGACTTGGCATTCAGAATCCAGCGGCACTGAGAATTCTGCGCGAACGAATCACCGAAGTTCCGATGATCGTGGATGCCGGGGTTGGTACGGCCTCCGATGCGGCGGTGGCGATGGAACTGGGCGCCGACGGAATTTTGATGAACACCGCCATCGCGGAAGCCGCAGATTCGGTGTTGATGGCCGAAGCGATGCGCGATGCCACGGTCGCGGGCCGCAAGGCTTTTCTTGCCGGCCGTATGGCGAAGAAACTTTACGCTTCCGCTTCCTCTCCTCTCACTGGCGTGGTGCGCTAGCGCGCCAACGTTCTGCTCAAATCCATCATTTATTTGCGCCGCTACGAATCTTCCCTGCGTATCTCGACGAGGAAGCAAGCTTCCTCGTCGCTTCGCTCCTCAGAACGAGGGAAATCCATGGGACTGCTTAGTTTGTGAACGTTGAAACATAGTTGGCCTGAAGAAAACCAATCACGACTTTTGTAAATTCGTCGGGAATTTCCAGATAGAGAAGATGTCCGGCATTGCTGAGGACAATTCTGCGCGAGCGCGGGATTCCCGCTTCGATGGCGCCGGCGTGGGCCTGCACGTCGGGAATATCGGCATCACCGACGAGTACGAGCGTTGGGACGCGGATTTCTTGCAGGCGGGGCAGGGCCGGCTTGCTTGGGAGTTCAAAGTCTGGATGCGTCAAATCTTGCGGACTTGCTCTAAGCAAGTCGGCCATGCTCTTCTTGGCGGCATCGTGGCCCGGGGCGATCAAATATTTGTCTTTTACGGCGGCTGCAATTGCGCCCTGTACATCGCCTTTTTCCAACGGCTTGCCTAAAACGCCGCCACGATCGAGGAAATGCTTCGAGTACGGCATACCGCCTACGACGGCGCCGACCAACACTAGTTGCTCGACGATCTCCGGATGGTCGAGCGTGAAATTTATGGATATTTCGCCGCCGTGAGAGCTTCCAACGATCGCGGCGTGACTCACTTTCAGGTTACGCAACAGGGCAGCCAGATCGTCGGTCGCAAAATGTCCTTCGCTTGCCGCCGGGGAACGGCCGTAGCCGCGGCGATCATAGCGGACGGTGTGAAACGATTTGCAAAACGCCGGCCAAACGCCGTTCCAAACGCCGGAATCGAGTACGCCATCGTGGACGAGCACGACGGTTTGCGGGCCGGAGCCGCACTCTTCGTAATAAATTTTCCCGTTCTCTACATTGAGAAACGAACCCGGAATTGCAATGGGCAACGGAGTCGGCGTTTGCGCTAGCGCAGGAGGAACGATGAGCCACGAGAGGAGGGCGATGATGCCCCCTGAAAAGTTTGATTTCAATGCACGCCTCCCCGCAATTTTATGCGGCCGGCAAATCATCGAATCACGCCTGGGCCTGGGCGGCTTTTTTGGCTTGGGCGGAGTCGTAGCTTTCGCCGTAGATGGCGGGAACTTTGCTACCCATAGGACGGAGATAGGTGGAGAGCTGACCGCGATGGTGAATGGTGTGGACGAGGCCGAATTGGAGAAAGAGGACGGCGGGCTGCTGGAACATGCCGCGGAAGTCCACGATTTTGACAAGTTGTTCGGCAGTGAGTTTGGTGAGGGCATCGAAATGTTTGGCGTAGGTTTGTTCGTACCAAGAGGCGACTTCCTGCGAAGTTTTCACGTTTTCGGGTATCACCACGGCGGTGGGGTTGAAGACGCCATTGATGACGGCTGCGAGGAACATGTTGTCGGCGACAGCGATGTGGCGAAGAAGTTCGTTGGCGGTTTTGGCGCAGGAGTCGGGTTGGTAGTTCATTTTGTCTAGCGGGACGGCTTCGAGGATTTTCCGGGTAGTGCGGCTTTCCGTTTTCAGCGAGCCGAGAAAAAAATTGTGGAGCAGGAAGCGGCCCTGTTCGGGAGTCATTTGAACCATGGTGAATCTCCTTCTCAGTTTGAGCGTTAGCTTTATTGCAGCGGGATGCATTCTACTCCCGAACGCGCGTCTCAGGCAGAAGTTGGTGGAGGGTACGGTCAGGGGATGAGTGGGAAGCGCGTCTTGCGTTTGAAGTTCGGAAATTAAAAAGGCTATTGATTTTCGGGAGTGCGTGGAGTGGCTGGAGGCGTGGTGACTGGATGGGTTTCGCGTCTGGGGGGGGCTTGAATTATTTTAGGGACTTGTTTTTTGGGTTTTTTCTTTTCGCGGCCACGTCTGTCTCGGTTTCCCATTCCAGTAGAGTGCCATAACGTGGCGGCCGGCGTCTAGTGAAGAGCGTGTGACGATTGACTAGGCGAAGAGCGGCGGAGGTGGGCAGGTGAGCGGGAAAGAGAAGAGAGATTCCTCACTGCTGCTTCGCTTCGTTAAAAATGACGGCAAAAGCAAAGAAGAAAAAGCAAAGAAGGGAACCGACCTGAAGGTTGGCCGCTGCAAGAGAAAAAGAGAAAAACAGTGCTGCGCGAGATTCAGGGAGTCATGAAGAGGATGTGCCAGAGGATGTCTACACCAGCGTGGACCAGGGCGGAGGCGAAGATGGAGTTGGTCTTGCGCCAGGTCCAGCCATAGACCAGGCCGGCGATGGAGGCGAGGAGGACATAACGCCAGTTGGGGAAGTGCTGGTTGTTGGTGATGTGAGAAAAACCGAAGAGGATGGAAGCGGCGATCCAGCCGGCGGTGTCGCTGTTGGAGGCTCGGGAGAGGAGATTTTGCAGCAGGCCACGGAAGAGGAATTCTTCCGGCCAGGCAGTGAAAAAAAGAATGGCAATGGAAAGAGGGAGGAAGGACTTCCATTCGTTGATGTGAGGGGCATAGACGAGGAAGCGGATTTTCAGACCGAGCGGAATGACGACGCAGGCGATGAGGACCAGCGCGCCGAGGATGTAGAGGGTCCAGTTGGGGCCCCAAGCGATGTTGTAGCCGATGCCTTGGGTGCGGCGGAGGAGAAGAAATCCTGCGATGGCGATGTTGACCGCTAGCATCACGGTGAAGATGTAGGCGAGGCGTCCGCCGGGATAGCGCCAGAACCAGTGCGAGGGGCCGAATTTTACCGTAACCCAGATGGCGACGAGGATGAAAAGGTCTTGCCAGGCGCCGGGGGCCGCCGATTGCGCGCTGGAAAGAAGGGCCAGGGGAAGAAAGATGAATGCGGCGACGGCGCCCAGGCGCGCGAAAGATGCGGTGCCGGTACCGAGAGCATAGACCAGGAAAATAAAAAAGATAGTTACGCCCATTAGCCAGCCGGAGGCGGGTCCGGCGATGGCGGCGATGCGATCGGGGATGTTGCGCGCGGCGAAGAGCAGCATTACGGCGAGAAAAAAAGAGAAAGTCAGAATGGTGGCGATGAAAGCGCGGCCGTGGGTGGAGCTGTGCAGGGCGAAGACGGCGACGAGGACGAAGAGTACGACGAGCGCGGCCCACAGGCCGAACGTTGGGAAGAGGCCGAGTTGGCGTGTGGAAGGCAAAAAAAAGTATAAGAGTACAAAAGTATAAAGTACAAGTTAAGCGCGACGAATCCTGTATGGGGCTGTGTGTGCAGGTGCGGGACTGCGGTGCTGCGGCAGAGCAAAAATGTATAAGAGTATAAAAATATAAGGTACAAGTTAGGCGGGTTTGGGTGGTCAGCGTCTGAACGCAGTTCGAAGTACGAAGCAAAAGTACAAAGTTCCGGGTAGCAGTAGGACGGAGATTGAGTGATGAACGGGCGAGGTGTGAGTGAAGCGGATTGTTTACATTGATTGGATGCGCGGGTTGGCTTGCGTGTTGATGTTTGAGACGCATTGTTATGACTCGTGGCTGAGTGCGGAGGCGAAGAAAACGGAATTTTTCCGTTATTCGCAGATGGGGGGGACGCTGCCGGCGCCGCTGTTTATATTTTTGGCGGGCGTATCGGTGGCGCTGGTGACGGAAAAGCTGCGCGGCAAGGGAGTTTCGCCGGGGGCGATTGCGAAGCAGGTGATGTGGCGCGGGGCGGAAGTGTTTGGGCTGGGAATATTGTTTCGCGTGCAGGAATTCATTTTGGGGATACCGATTTCGCCATGGACGGATTTGCTGCGGGTGGATGTGCTGAACATTCTTGGGTTGTCGATGATTTTGCTGGGAGTGTTGTGTTGGGCGGTGGGAAGCGGTAGTTCGGCTGCGGCGGCCGTGTTGCGAGCGCGGAATTTGGTTGTGGCTTTGGCGGCTGCGGCGGTGGTGGCGTTGGCGACCCCGTTGATGTGGACTACCTGGCGGCCGCGATTTTTGCCGTGGCAAGTGGAGTCGTACGTGAATGGCGTGCATATTTTTGACAAGCCGCAGGTGTGGTTGTTTCCGATATTTCCGTGGGCAGCATTCGCGTTTGTGGGATTGGCGGTGGGATTTTGGTTGTTTACGGATTTTGCGCAGCGGCGGGGAGAGTGGGGATTTCTGGCGCTGGCGTTGGCGGGAACGGCGGGGTTTTGTGCTTCGCTGGCGCTGGATCGGTGGGGGCCAGCGATGTACGCGGCTTACGACTACTGGCATACGAGTCCGAATTTTTTTCTGGCGCGGTGCGGAGTGATCCTGGTGATTTTAAGTTTTGTGTACGCCTGGTGCCGGTGGGGATGGGGGCAAGTGGGATTCAGTCCGGTGGAGCAGCTGGGGAGAACTTCGTTGCTGGTGTATTGGGTGCACATTGAATTTGTGTATGGGAGATTGTCGATCTTGCCGAAAGGGAGATGCGGGATTGCAGTCGCTACGGCGGGGTTGTGCGTGATACTTGTCGCGATGCTGGGCGTGTCGGCGACGCGGACGCGGTGGAGTTTGCGGAGAGAATTGGTGGGGTGAGTGAGACGCGACGGGAAAAAACTAGGAGAAAGATAACCCGGAGAAAAGATTAGAGAACAGATTCGACCTGAAGGTCGCCGCTACGGTTAAGGCTTGGGTTGCTGGGATTGGGGGATTTTGATGATGACTTCGTTGGGTTTGGCGAGGCCTAGTTCGTCGCGGGCGATGGATTCGATTTTGTGGGGATCGGTTTTGAGGGATTTTACTTCGTCGGAAAGTTCTGCGTTTTCCTTTGCGAGGCGGTTGATGTCGGACTGGACGCGTTGGATTTCCTGTTTGGTTCGGCGCATGGCAAGGAAGCCGTGTGTGCCGAAGATGTCGTGAAGGAAGAGAGCGAAGACGCAAAAGACTAAGGTGGAGCGTCCGTATTCGGTCCAGATGGCGGCGAGTTTTGTTTGCTCGGGCATTTCGATTGGTAATTGAAGTTAAAGAGATATTCCGGGCGGAGTCAAGTGCGGATCTGGATTCGGTTTCGGAGTAGCGCGGAATATTGGGGTGGCTGCAATGTTGTGCGTCTGGCGGATGTGAGGGTTTGTCTTAACCCAGAGGGAACCGAGTTCGCAGAGAAGACTGGCTGTGCTACTAGGAGTGAATCCAGTCGGTCGCTTCGCGGGTGAGTTTGGCGGAAGCGGCGGGAGTTTCGGCTTCTACGTAGAGGCGGAGAAGCGGCTCGGTGCCGGAGAGTCGCATGAGCATCCAGGAGCCGTCATCGAATGAGAATTTTGCACCGTCGGTGCGGTCGACGGATTTGATTTTGCGGCCGAGGAGAGTTGGAGATTCGGTTCTGGATTTTTGGATGGCGCCGGATTTTTGCTCGTCGGTGAGATGAAGATTTTCGCGTGTGGGAGCGAAGGAGCGGCCGACTTTTTTAAAGAGCTGCTGAATTTGTTCGCTGATCGAAGCGTTGCGGGCGGCGATCATTTCAGCTACGAGGAGGCAGGCGAGGATGCCGTCTTTTTCCGGGATGTGGCCGCGAATGGTGAGGCCCGCGCTTTCTTCGCCGCCGAGCGCGATTTTGTCTTCGCGGACTAACTGGCCGATGTATTTGAAGCCGACCGGAGTCTGGTAAACGGTCTGGCCGTGGAATTTCGCAGCAGCGTCAACGAGTTCGGAGGTGGCTACGCTGCGAGCGGCGGGCAGTTTCCACCCGCGTGATTCAACCAGGTAATCGTAAACGAGGGCGAGGATGAGATTAGGCTGAATCCAGGCGCCGTCGGAATCTACGATGCCGAAGCGGTCGGCGTCGCCATCGGTTGCGAGACCGGCAGTGGCTTTCGAGGAAAGCACGAGATTACGGAGGGGAGCGAGATTTTCCTCGCTGACGTCGGGACCGGTGCCGTCGAAGAGCACGTCGCGATTGGCGCGGATGGTTTCGGCGGGCACGCCGTGGTCGACGAGAATTTTGTTGAGGTAACCGGCGCCGCAGCCATGCAGAGCGTCAACAACAAATTTCTTTTTGGAATTCGCGAGGATGTCGAACCTCACCAGCTGTGCGAGGCGCTTGAGATAATTTTCGCGGAGGTTGGCGGTTTCGGCGGGTTGGGCTTGGGCTTTGAGCGGAGGAACGCCACCGGCGACGAAGAGCCTTGCGGCACGGCCTTCGATGTCTTTGGTGACTTCCGGGAGGGCCGGACCGGCATCGGCGGAAGAAAATTTCAGGCCGTGATATTGCGCTGGATTGTGGCTGGCGGTGAAATTGACTGCGCCATCGAGTTTGGCGCGCACAATTTCGTAAGCTACGGCGGGAGTGGGAGTAAAAGTGTCGCAGAGGATGGCGCGGATGCCGTGTTGTTGCAGGATAGAGACGGCGAGGGCGGAAAATTCCTCGGAGTAAAAGCGAGTGTCGTAGGCGACCAGGATCCTAGGGTGGCTGCTTTTGCCTTTCGCGTGTTCGGCGATCGCGGTGACTGCGAGACGGACGGATGCGAAAGTGAAATCGTCGGCGATGAGTCCGCGCCAGCCGGAGGTGCCGAATTTGATGGGGGAAGCGGAGATGCTCGGAGAAGCGCTCATGGTGGGGTTAGTGTAGCTCTGTCGGAGTGGAGTGGGAATAGGGAGTAGTGAGTAGGAAAGTGCGAGCAGTGTCGGCCGGGGTGGCGAATGCGGTAGCGAACGAATTTCAAATGGGAGCGGAAATGGCCAAAGGAACGAGCGCGAGAATCGTGCTGGTGACGTGCGGAAGTTTGGCGGAGGGGCAGAAGATTGCCCGGGCAGTGGTTTCTAAAAGGCTGGCGGCTTGCGTGAATGCGGTTTCGGCGCCGGTAGAATCGACTTATCGATGGAAGGGGAAAGTCGAGCAGGCGAGGGAGTTTTTGCTGATCGTTAAGACTACGGCGCGGCGATTGAAGGAGTTGGAAAAAGAGATCACGCGGTTGCACAGTTACGAGGTTCCGGAGTTTTTGGCTATTGAGGTTGGCAGCGGCTCGAAAAAATATGTGGACTGGCTAATCACTGAAAGTGATTAGCGGTCAGACGTAGAGGAGGGCTTGGTCGAGGTCGGCGATGATGTCTTCGAGGTCTTCGATACCTACGGAGAGGCGGACGAGGCCTGCGGTGATGCCGATGCGTTCTTGCACCTCTTTCGGCATCGACGCGTGGGTCATCAGTGCGGGCAGAGAGATTAGGGATTCTACGCCACCGAGGCTTTCTGCCAGGGCGCAAATCTTTACTTGATTGAGGAAACGGCGAGCAGCTTCGAGGTTTCCTAGATCGAAGCTGAGCATGGCGCCGGGGCCGCGTTGCTGTTTGCGGGCGATGTCGTGCTGCGGGTGGGATGCGAGCCCGGGGAAGTGGACTTTGCGAATTTTTGCGTGCGCATCGAGATGGCGTGCGACCGCGATGCCGTTGGCGTTGTGTTGCAGCATGCGCACGGCCAGGGTTTTGAGTCCGCGAGAAACCAGAAAACAATCCATGGGGGAGAGGCCGGCTCCGGCCGAACGTTGAATGAAATAAATTTTCTCGGCGTCTTCCTGGCGCGTGACGACTACGCAGCCGCCGGTGCAGTCGCTGTGGCCATTGAGATACTTGGTCATGGAATGAACGACGATGTGGGCACCGAGTGCGATGGGGCTTTGCAGGTAGGGCGTTAGAAAAGTGTTGTCGACAACAAGCATGGCATTGCGCTCGGTAGCCAGCTTGGCCATGGCCGCAATGTCGGTGATGCGCAGGGTGGGATTGGTGGGCGTTTCGATGTACAGCATGCGGGTATTGGCACGCATGGCGGCCAGAACGAGCCCGGGCGAAGAAGTATCAACGAAGCTGAATTCGAGGCCGAAGTGGACGAGAAGTTGTGTGGCGATGCGATAGACGCCGCCGTAGACGGCTTCGGATAGAACGACGTGATCGCCGGGGCGAAGGAGACGGAATACGGAATCGATAGCCGCCATGCCGGAAGTAAAAACGTAGGCTGCGTGGCCGCCTTCTAATTTTGCGAGGGTTTTTTCGAGCGCTTTGCGATTGGGGTGGTTGGTGCGGGCGTAGTCGAAACCTTTGTCCTTGCCGAGTTCTTCCTGCAGGTAGGTGGAAGTCTGGTAGATGGGGAGAACGATGGAGCCGGTGGCGGAATCCGGCTCTTGACCTACGTGGATGGCGTTGGTGGCAAAACCCATGGGGATAGTCTCCTTGATGACGTAAGGGCTTGCCGAATGCGGAAGCCGCACAGTTCATTCAAATTACAGGAGGCAGCGTTTATCGTCAATTCACGGAAATTGCGGGTAGTGGGAAGCCGGCGCAGCCAAACCCGTGAATTTGGCTTCTAATACTCAAGTATTATGAATCCGCCAGCGGTTTTGCGATGGCATTTGCATGCTTGGTATCGAGAGTCAGTGACAGCGGGATGTTTTGGACTTGTTTTGTTTCATCTTTCCGGCGTGGATATGCTCTTGGCTTCTGACGCATTGCCGGCCGGCTTTTCAGCCCCTTTGGCTTGGCTGACTACTTTACGAATGGCATCAACTACGGCCTCGGGCTTGTCGATTTGTATATCGTGCCCGCTCCCTTCGACGACCCAATGAGAGCCGTTCGATGAGAGTTGTGCCTGCTCTCGCTGCATCTTGTCCCATTCGCGGTTCACAGGTTCGGTCAGATTTCCTGGAAAATGCACCTTGTCGGGATCGTGGGAAAGTACAACCAGCGGCATATTACCCAGGGAGCCAAGCGCTCGAACCTGTGCGGAATTTTCGGCCTGAGCTGCGGCCTCGGCTCGCACTGCTGCAAGGAACTGTGGTCTGCAGAAGACCGCGCAAAACTCCGGCCGGACTTCTTCCGGAACCGATCGCGACGCCAGAAGGCGAGGCAAGCCGATGGGCAACGTGATTTGCATAGCGCGAATTACATATGTAGTAGCCGCAGCGAGTTTTTTGGCCTCGGGCGGAAAGCGGTCGTCCTGGTCAGGGTGCGAAGAGTCCACCAGCGCCATGCCAACCACTTCGGAGGGATATTGGCTGGCGAACATTCGCGCGTCCAACCCACCGAGGGAATGCCCAACCAACACGTAGGGCCCTGTGATTCCGGCGTTGTGCAACAGAGTGTGCAGCTCTTCGGCAATCACTTTGGTGGTGCGGGGTTTGGGACTGCGATCGCTCCATCCGAGTCCTGCGCGGTCATAGGAACATACCCGCGTGAACTGCGCGACTTGTGGCTGGACCTTGTACCAGGATAGCCACGGATTTCCTCCGCCAGCTTCCAAGATGACCGCGGGAGAGCCTTCGCCCGTGCAATAAAGATGCAGGCGATAGCCGCCAATGTCCACCAGCTGCCCGGGCGGATGAAAGCGCAGCCGGTCGCGATGACTCTCTATCGCTTCATAGATGGCTCCGGCGCAAACCAGAGCTATCAGAAGACCGAGGAAGCCGGTCAGCAGAAATCGCAACCAACGGAAGAAGATGCGCTTGCGTGAGCGGGTCGGCACGGTCGTTGGCATGGCCGCATGAATCTATCATGAATGGGTTTGAACACTTGGTTCATCGGTTTATCGGAAACTGACCAGCGAATTCCGCCTGTACGGCGAGCGTCTAAGGCGAAGTGTCTTGAAGTTAGCTTGTCACAACAGCCCGCGGCGATGCGATTGACACTCTTGTTTGGGAACAATAGAGTCGGAGTGATGGCAAACAGCGTATCGAAAATTCAGATTGGACAGTTGTGGAAGAAGGAAGGCACTGGCGACACCTACCTGGTGACGCGGGTGTATTCCGAGGCGTTGAGTACCATGGCGACGCTGCGGAAGTCTGGCTCGGAAACTGAAGCGCTTGTGCGCGTGAAAGTGGAACGGACGGCGGAAGGGCAGACTTTGGTTGGATTTTCGCCGGCGCAGGAGGATGAGAAGTTTTGAGGAGAAGGCGTCAAAGTATACGAGTACAAAGTACGAAGCTGGGTGCGAGTTCTGGCGGGGCGAAATGGCCCCGTTTTTTTTTAATGTGATGTGCACGACGCGCAAAGAGAGACTCCTCGCTGCGCTCGGAAAGACGATTTAGTGGAGCTCCGAAAAATATTTAAACGCAGCGCGGCAATCAGATGGACCGGACGGGGAGACTGACTACGTCTTCTACTTGCATGGGTTCTTTTTGCAGAAAAGGTTCGCCGTACTTCACGCCGATTAATGCGCCGTAGTGGCGGGCTAGAAGATCCATTCTATGATCCAGTTCATCGATGGCCAGGAATACCCGCTGCTTGCGTTCGCTTGCGGCGGGGCGGAATTGCGATTTGTAGGCGAGGATAGCGCGACGGCGAGTGTCGTATTGTTTGGTGATGTCCACGATGAAAGTTGGTGGCATGCCTTCGAATGAAGTGCAGTAAAGAATTTTGAAGGGGCGATACGGTTCGCCTTCGAGAGGAAGTTGTTTTAGTCCTGCCAGGAAGCAGCCTTCATAGCCCAGAGTCGAGGCGTGATAGTGATCGGGATGGCGGGCTTCCCAGTAGGGAAGAATGACGGTGCGGGGACGGAGTTCGCGAATGACGCGCGCGAGAGCTAATTTGTGTTGGCGCGATGGTTGTACGTCGGAGTCTGGTACGTTGATGGTGCCGCGCCAGGAAACTTTCAGGATTCTTGCGGCGGCGGCGGCTTCTTTGGCGCGGATTTCTGGAGTACCGCGAGTGCCCATTTCGCCGGCGGTGAGATCGAGGATGCCTGTCTTGTAGCCTTGCGCGTGGGATTTTAGGAGTGTGCCGCCGCAGGTGAGTTCGACGTCGTCGGGATGAGCGGCGATGGCGAGAAGGTCGAGGGTCATATTTGCCTCATGGTGTGCAGAAGGATTGTAAATGTGACCGATGACTGGTGACTAGTGACTCGTGTGGAGTGCGGGAGCCGGGCTCCCGTTTTTGAGACTGTGGCGCGATGGCAACGGCAAGAGCGGCAGCTGCGCTGCCGCTGTCGAGATAAGAGCTTTCGGTTGTGCTACCTTGTGAAACCATGAATGGGAAACTGACAGCAAAAGTGGCGCTGGTAACGGGCGCAGGGAAGCGCATAGGGCGGGCGGTGGCGCTGCGTTTGGCGGAAGAGGGCGCGGACGTGGCGGTGCATTATCAGCAGTCGGCGAAGGATGCCGCGGAAGTTGTTGCCACGATCGAGGAGATGGGGCAGAGGGCGGTTGCTTTGCGCGCGAATTTGGGGAGCGTGGATGAGATCCGCAAGTTGTTTTTGGATGCTGGGAATGAGTTGGGGCGAATGGATTTGCTGGTGAATAGCGCGGCGAATTTTTTGCCGGGTAGCGTGATTTCTACCACGGAGGAGATTTGGGATGCCTCGCTGGATACGAACGTGAAGGCGCCATTTTTTTGCGCGCAGGCGGCGGCACCGATGTTGCGGCGTTCGAGGGGTTCGATCGTGAATTTTGCGGATACCGGCGGATTGCTGGGATGGCCGGGGTACGTATCGCATTCGATTTCGAAGGCCGGCGTGGTCATGCTGACGAAATGCCTGGCAAAGGCGCTGGCTCCGGATGTGCGTGTGAATGCAATCGCGCCGGGGACGATTACGATGCCGGGTGATCCGCCGGAGTGGGAGCAGGAATTTGTGAAACTGGCGCCGCTGCGGAAGACCGGCAAGCCGTCAGACATTGCTGATGCGGTGATTTATTTGGCCACGGCCGAGTTTTTGACCGGGCATACGCTGGTCGTGGATGGCGGGCGCGTGGCGTAGGAGAAGCGATCAGAGAAGCGTTTTGGAGTGCGCCAGCCCGGGCTGCCGCTTTTCCCCCACTTCTCAAAAAACAAACGCAAATCGTGAAGTGCGCGACGACGTGCGGCGGTGTATTCTAATTAGCTTATGCTGCGATAGGGAAGATTTTTGCGAAGCGATAAGGAAGACGAAGATGGCTGCGCACAATAGGGCAATTCCTACGAGGGACAACGTAAACATGGATAACGAGACTTACACTCAGCCGCGCCACATCGAGGATGTGGAGATTCAGGAGTGGCTGGAGTCGCTCGATTCGGTGCTGGAATCGAGTGGACCGGAAGTGGCGACGGAGATTCTGGAGCGGTTGCGGGCGCATGCGACGGTAAGCGGGATTGATCTGCCGTTTACGGCGAATACGCCGTATGCGAACACGATTCCGGCCCGGCTGGAGCCCCTGTTTCCTGGCGATCAGGAGCTGGAGCGGCGAATCAAGTCGTTGATTCGGTGGAACGCGCTGGCGATGGTGGTGCGCGCAAACCGCGAAGAACACAACATTGGCGGGCACATTTCGACGTATGCTTCGGCGGCGACGCTATACGAAGTGGGCTTCAATCATTTTTTCCGCGCGAGAACGCCGGAGTTCGAAGGCGACACGGTTTATTTCCAGGGACACGCGGCGCCGGGAATTTATGCGCGCGCGTTCATGGAAGGAAGACTCAGCACGCAGCAACTGGAAAATTTCCGGCGTGAATTGAAGCCGGGCGGGGGACTTTCGTCTTATCCGCATCCGTGGCTGATGCCGGATTTCTGGGAATTTCCCACGGTATCGATGGGGTTGAGCCCGCTGATGGCGATTTATCAGGCGCGGTTCGGCCGCTATCTGGAAAATCGCGGGCTGAAGCCGGCGACGGACGCGAAAGTGTGGGCTTTTCTGGGCGACGGCGAGACCGATGAGCCGGAATCACTGGGCGCGATCACGCTGGCTTCGCGCGAGAATCTGGACAATCTGATTTTTGTGGTGAATTGCAATTTGCAACGGCTGGACGGTCCGGTGCGCGGCAATGGGCAGATTATTCAGGAGCTGGAATCGGCGTTTCGCGGGGCGCGTTGGAACGTCATTAAAGTTTTGTGGGGCAGCGAGTGGGATCCAATTCTCGAGCGCGACACCGAAGGCCTGCTGGTGAAGCGCATGGGCGAACTGGTGGATGGCGAATACCAGAAGCTGGTGGTGTCGTCGGGCGCGTATGTGCGGCAACATTTTTTTGGAAATGACGAGCGGCTGCTGAAATTGGTGGAGCCGTTGCCGGATGAGGCGCTGCGGCGTTTGCGGCTGGGCGGGCACGATCCGCGCAAGGTGTACGCGGCTTACAAAGCCGCGGTCGAACATAAAGGCGGGCCGACAGTGATTTTGGCGCGCACCATCAAGGGTTACGGATTGGGCGAAGCCGGTGAAGGGAAGAACGTTACTCACCAACAGAAAAAATTAAACGAGGATGAATTGCGGGAGTTTCGTTCGCGATTTGGGATTCCGCTGAACGACGAAGATTGCGCGACGGTACCATTTTACCGGCCAGCGGAAGATAGCGTCGAAATCGAGTATTTGCGGGCGCGGCGCGAAGCACTTGGAGGATATACGCCGAAGCGCAGCATTCGTTCGAAGCCCATTGCGGCGGTGCACGATGAACTATTTAAGGAGTTCACGGAAGGCAGCGACGAGCGCGAAGTGTCTACGACGATGGCATTCGTGGCGATGCTGCGAAAAATGCTGAAGGATCAGGAAATTGGCAAATTGATTGTGCCGATTGTGCCGGACGAAGCGCGGACATTCGGCATGGAGTCATTGTTCCGCACCGTGGGAATTTATGCCAGCGGCGGCCAGAAATACGAGCCGGTGGATATGAATACGCTGCTCCTGTATCGAGAAGTGAAGGACGGCCAGATTTTGGAAGAGGGAATCACGGAAGCGGGATCGATGGCGTCATTCATTGCGGCGGGCAGTGCCTATGCGACGCATGGAATCAATACCATTCCGTTTTTTATATATTATTCGATGTTTGGTTTCCAGCGCATCGGCGATTTCATCTGGGCCGCGGCGGATATGCGTACGCGAGGTTTTTTGCTGGGTGGCACCGCGGGACGAACGACGCTTTCCGGGGAGGGATTGCAACACCAGGATGGCAACAGCCATATTCTGGCGCTGTCCGTGCCGAATCTGAAGGCTTACGATCCAGCGTTTGCCTATGAGATCGCGGTGATCATCCAGGACGGAATCCGCCGGATGTATAAGGACGGCGAAAACTGGTTTTACTACATCACCGTCATGAACGAGCAATACGCGATGCCGCCGATGCCGGCCGGAGCGCGTGAAGGAATTTTGAAGGGCATGTACAAGTACCGCGCCTCGATGAACAAAAAAGCCAAATTGAAGGCGCAGTTGTTTGGCAGCGGAGCAATCTTGAACGAAGCGCTGCGCGCGCAGGAAATTCTGGAGCAGAAATACAGCGTGGCCGCGGATGTGTGGAGCGTGACCAGCTACAAAGAGTTGTACGTGGACGCGATTGAAACGGAGCGGTGGAACCGTTTGAATCCGGGCCAGAAACCGCGCGTTCCGTATGTTTCGCGCTGTCTGGCGGATGCGCCGGGCGTGTTGGTGGCGGCTTCGGATTATTTGAAGACACTGCCGAACATGGTTGCCAAGTGGATGCCGCGCAGGTTGGCGGCGCTGGGCACAGATGGCTTCGGGCGTAGCGAAGGTCGTACATCGTTACGCGATTTTTTTGAGGTCGACGCCAAGTTCATCGTGCTGGCGACGCTGCACGAACTGAGCGCCGACGGGAAAATCGACGTGAAGACTGTCGATCAAGCGATTGTTGACTTGGGTATTGTCAAGAGCAAGCCGAATCCGGTGGTGTCGTAACGCGGCAAGGATATTGCTTATCTTAGCGCAGCGCATTCCCGTGGGGGCGCAGCATGCTGCGCTCTTTCTTGCGTGATGCTCAGCTCTTGGGTTGTTTTTCCGAGCGACGGTTATGCACAGCGTCTAATTCTCTGATTTATCGAATGGCAGGATGCGGCCGGAGAGCAGCGCGTCGAGTCTTTGTTTTGCGTCCTTGCGGTTTGGGTCGAGCGCAAGAGTCTTGCGATACGCTTCGATGGCCCCGCTGGTATTGCCTTGCGCTTCGCGAGCGCGACCCGCCCAAAAACTAGCCGGAGGGTCGGGGGCGATGTTGGCTCCAGCGATAAAATCGGATTCCGCCGCCGTAAAATTGTTCAGGCGGAACTCGGCCATGCCGCGCGCCAGATAGCTCGACTGTTTGTCTGGCCCCAGTTCAAGCGCCTTGCTGAACATTTTTATGGCGTCGGGAAGCTGATTGTCCTGAAGCAGGGCAATGCCCAGGTTGTGATAAGCCGAAGCGATGTCCGATTTGTCCTGGCCAAAGCGGATGGCCGTTTCAAACTCCTTGCGCGCTTCCGAGCGGCGATTCTGTCCGAGCATCACTACGCCCAGGTTGTAATGGGCCAGACCGAAGTTGGGCTTCTCCGTGGCGGAGCGTAGAAAGTAGTCGTATGCGCGATCGGACCTGCCGGTTTGCAGGTAGGCCAGGCCCATATTATTGTCCGCGATGAAATTTCCCGTAGTGATTTCCAGCGCATGCCCGAACAGAGTCATGTCGTCTTTCCAAAATGTAGTTTGCCGCCAGGTGAGCGCGCCGAAGAAAATCAGGAAAACCGCCGCCGCACCTGCGAGCACTTCGGTGCGATGCGGAAGCCAATCCGAGTGGTCCGCAACCGACCACACGATCAGCACAAAAATGCCGAGCAGTGGAGTATAAGCGTAACGGTCTGCCAGGGCCTGTCGGCCGACCTGAATAAATCCGATCACCGGCACCAGGCAACCCAGATACCAGAACCAGCCCGCGAGTAAGTAACGCTGCTGCAGATGGCGCAGGCAGAAAAACGTGACCAAAAGAATAAAAACAAATCCAGCCAGCGGCTTCCCAATGCCCAGATGATACTCGGGATGCGGATAGAACATGGCCAGATGCAGCGGCCAGAAACCTTTGAGGATATACAAGAGATACGACCAGAAAGCGTTGGCGGCCCGAAGCGGCATGGACAGAATTTGATTCGGAGCGATGGCGTTGCTCTGGGCGATTACGGTGATTGCGGCGCTGGCGGCGGACAAAAGCAAGAGCGGAAGTTTTTCCAGCGCGAGCGGCCACAACCTTTTTAGAAAGTTGTTAAGACCCTCGGGTGCAACAGGAACCGGTAAACGATTCAGCGGCCAGTAATCCAGGAGCAGAAGCGCAAAGGGCAAGGTGATGATCATGGGCTTGGAACCCAGGCCCAGCGCAAACAACAGCGCCACCAGCGCATATCTGGCGATACCAGGTTTGCGCACATACCAGCCATAGGCGAAGAGCGCGAGAAACATAAAAAACGTGCAGAGCAGGCTCTTGCGTTCGGCGACCCATGCGACGCATTCGACGTTGAAGGGATGCAACGCGAAAAGCGCGGCGACAAACGCGCTTCGCCAGAGAAAGCCGGTCGCGGCTCGCAGTAGGAAAAACAGCAGCACCACGTTCAGACAGTGCAGAATCAGGCTGGTTGCGTGATGACCGGCGGGATGCAGTGCGAAGAATTGCACGTCCACCATATGGGAAATCCAGGTGAGCGGATGCCAGTTGGCCATGATGGTGGCGCGAAACGCCCAGGAAACATTGGCTGCGGTCACTCCCGGCTGAAGGTGAGTATTTTCGGTGACGTAGCCGTTGTCGTCGTAAGTGATAAAGCCATTCGAAAATGTGGGCCAGTAGGAAAACAAAGTGATCGCAACCAACAACAGCGCCAGCAGCCAAGGCGAAGTGTCGTCGTCAACTTGCGTGGAGGACAGCTCTTTGGGCGCGTCGGAGGCAGTCTCGAAGGAGAGCGCCGAAGAACTCACTCTTTCACCATAACGTAGTAGTCGGGCAGGAGTTTGTGACCTTCATTGCTGAAGATGCGGAAGTTGGCTAGTCCCCACTTTTGCAGCCGGAACTGCAGCGAAGTGGCCAGCACGCCGAATCCGTATTTCACGCTGCGCCAGAAGCTGATGCTGGAGGCTTCAGGGAAATACCGTGTGGGGCAGGAGACTTCGCCCATGCGGTAGCCGAAGAAGATAATTTGCGCGAGCATCTGATTATCGAACGCAAAATCGTCGGTGTTGGCTTCGAGCGGCAGAGCATCGAGCACGGTGCGCGAAAAAGCGCGATAGCCGGTGTGGTACTCGGAGAGCTTGTACTTCATCAGCAGATTCTGGATGAAAGTTAGGCCACGGTTCGAAATGTATTTATAGAGCGGCATGCCGCCCTTGAGCGCGCCGACACCGAGAATGCGCGAACCGAGCGCGACGTCGTACTCGCCAAAAGCGATCATAGCGGCGAGCGACACGATCAGGTTCGGCGAATATTGATAGTCGGGATGCAGCATGATGACGATGTCCGCGCCACGCCGCAGAGCTTCGCGATAGCAGGTTTTCTGGTTGCGGCCATATCCCAAATTCTGGCGATGTACGAATGTGGTCAGTCCCAGTTCGGCGGCAACTTTCGCGGTGGAGTCGTGGCTGCCATCATCCACAAGAATAATTTCATCCACGAAGTCTTTGGGGATTTCGCGATAGGTCTGTTCAAGGGTCTTTGCGGCGTTATACGCCGGCATTACGACGAGAATGCGCTTTCCGTTGAGCATAGGAGACTGGGCTAAATCGAGGTCCTAATCAGGTCCAGAGTCGCAGCGAGCGAAGGGCTCACGGGCGCTCCACGGACGAACCCTCGAAACTCAAAACTAATACGCCAGCGCCATCACCGCAAGCGCTGTGAACTATGACGTTGCGAGTCCGCTAATGGCTGTCTGGAGTCGAATTTGGCGGCGATTCGAACGGAAGCGAAGCCAGAATCTCGGCGGGCTTAATGCGGCCAATAGCTAGTTCCGCGATCAGCCGGCGGTTGGCGGCCAGGAAGTCATACTGGCCCAGCTCCCGGGGAAGCACCCAGGCGACTTGTTCGAATGGTCCAGGACGCAGCTCCGACTCTAGAATGGCGACCGCGAAGAAAATTATCGAAAGCGAGCCGCTGCTTCCGCCGTACTGATGCTCGACCCGTGAAATAGGAACTGCGCGCAACAGGGTCACATCAAGTTCTTCGCGGAGTTCGCGGGCCAGCGCCTGCTCCAACGACTCGCCGGTCTTCACCTTTCCACCGGGAAATTCCCACTTGAGCGGAGAAGAGTCTGCGCGACGTCGCTGGCCGATCAGGATGCGGCGGTCTTTGCGCTCGATCACGGCGGTGACAACTTGAACGTTCAAGCGGAATCTCCAGCGAACGCTTTTAGAATATGAGAAATTTCGCGGGCGCCTGCGAGCAAAGGCGGCCCCGGCGTATTGAGAAGTTCGTCCTGCACCACGAAGACGCGCTTGTGTCGTATGGCTGGCACATCTTTCCATGTAGCATTCGCAAATGTCTTTCCCGGATTGGCGCGGTTTCCAGTGGCGGCCCAGGCCAGCAGGATGATGTCCGGACGGGCTGCAGCGATTTCTTCGTCGGACACGCGCGCGCCGGGCTTGACCACCATTTTGCCGCTGCAGAGCGCGATCAGTTCGGCAACCCAGGGCGGGGAACTGATCCTGGGATTGGGCCAGGCTTCGGAGTAGACGCGTGGCGGCCGCGACAATTTGGCAGAGGAACGTTGAATCTTCGCAAAATCATTGCGCATGCGATGAAGCAGGTGGCGGCCGTTAGCGGCGCGATTGGTGATTCGCGACAAAGTCTGGATATCCGATTCGATGTCGGCGAGCGACCGTGGATTGAGAGCGAGGAATTGCGCGGGAATAGTTAGGATACGCGCGACCGTTTCCGGGTGGAAGGGAACCGAGCCGACAATCAGCGTCGGGCGAAGGCGCGCGATTTTTTCGATAGACTCGTTGCGCCAGCAATCACCCAACGCAGGTAATCCGCGGACGGGAGCCACGTCTGCGCACCACCGGGTCACCGCGACGAGGTGTTGTTTGGCTCCCAGCGCGCAAAGGATGGATGTGCAGGACGGGGCTAGCGAGACGATGCGTAACGAATCCGGACGCTTGGCACTGCGGCGAGAAGCCATAATTCACGAGAATAGCAAAGACGAGAGCAGGGACGGACAAGCCAAAAACGGGAAGGCCAAGCCGGCGCAATGAAACAGGTTTTCTTCAGCCGTCATTCCGAGGAGCCTAGCGACGAAGGGTCTCTGTTCGATGGACACGTCGAACCAGAGAGGAAAGATTTCCTCGCTTCGCTCGGAATGACGGTTTCGGTCATTTGATATAACGATGAAGAATCTCAACCAAATCTTCGGCAGCGCGAGCTTCGCGAGAGTCCACTTTGGCGGTCTTGCTGAGGACGTGATAACGAATTTCGCCGTCGACAATTTCGACCAGTAGACTATTGATGGCGCCGCGGCACGCGGCAATCTGTTGCAGCACCGTGGCGCACTCGCGCTCCTCTTCCAGAGCGGTGCGAATGCTCTTGACCTGGCCTTCGATGCGGTTGACGCGAGCGAGAAGTTTACGGCGTTCCTGGACGGTGTGGGCCATTCTTGAAACCTCCCGTTGACATACTATACTGGGTATAGTATAGAAGGCAAGCGTCATCGGCCATTCATCTTGGCGTGATGAAATACCGCGGGCGCGCAACCCGGCGCAACCCAGACCGGAAGCCAGGTAGGAAGCAGGATTCATGCAGCGGACGTTCAAGCGATGTTGTGCAGCAGCCCTCTTTCTTGCGTATTTGGCCGGTCCGGCTCGCGCTCAGAAGACACTGACCTGGCAACAGGTTCGCGCCGAGTTTCAACTGGCGAATCCGACGCTACAAGCGGGACAGATCGGCATTGAGGAGTCCCGCGCACAAGAGGTCACCGCATTTCTGCGGCCTAACCCGACCCTCGGCGTGGTTCTCGATCAGATTGATCCGTTCCCGGGAGGCCCTTCGCACGGCCCTTTTGCGTTCCTGCTTTCGGTGGCAACGCTGAATTATCTCCACGAACGACAGCACAAGCGCGAACTGCGCTTGGAGAGCGCGCAAAAAGCAACCGGAATTGCGGAATCCAGCCAGGCGGATCTTGAGAGAAGTCTTCTCTTTACGCTGCGGATGGCATTTGTACAGACGCTGCAGGAGAAAGCAGTTCTCGATCTGGCCAGGGAAAACCTGAAATATTACGACCATGTACTCGGTGTGAATGGAGATCGCTTCCGGGCGGGAGCCATTGCGCGCGTGGACCTGGACCGCCTGGAGTTGCAACGGGTGCTGTACGAATCCGACGTGCAAACGGCGGAGGTGACACTGCGTACGGCGAAAATTCAGTTACTCACCTTGTTGAATGATCGAACGCCAGTGGATCAACTTGACGTCGCTGGCCCATTTGAATTTTCGACGCAAATCGCGCCCTTGGACGAGGTGCGCCAGACTGCACTGGAGGCCCGCCCGGACCTGAAGGCTGCGCTGCAATCGGTGGATAAAGCTAGAACCGATCATCGTCTTGCGGTAGCCAACGGTTCCACGGACCCGACCTTGGGATTTGACGTGGGACGAAATCCGCCAATCGACCAATACATTGGGTTCAGCGTGAACATCCCGTTGCGCATTTTCGATCGCAATCAAGGCGAAAAACAACGCACGCAACTGGACATCGACCGCAATCAGAAATTGCTCGACGCTGCCCGGGCGCAAGTCTTCAGCGACGTCGATTCCGCCTATGCGGCAGTGACCAGCAACGTGCTGCTTCTTAAGCCTTACCAGGAACGCTACCTGCAACAGGCCTTGAGCGTGCGGGACACCATCGCCTTTTCTTACGAGCACGGCGCGGCCTCGCTTCTGGATTTCCTGAATGCGCAAGCCGACTACCGCAGCGTGCAGGTAAATTATCTGAACCTGGTAGCCTCGTACCTCGACGCGGCAAATCAGTTGAATCTTGCGGTGGGACGAGAGGTCATTCCATGACACACACCAGGTATTTTCCGCTGATTGCTTCCGGCTTCGCGTTGCTGTGGATTTGCGGATGCGGCGAAGGCAAAAGTGACCCCAAAAGCGAAGCGCCGCCATCCGCGAAGGTCGAATCGGTTCAGGATCGCGACATTTTCGAAGTGGATCGAGCGGAACAATTCACCCTGGCCATTGCCGAAGAGCACACTTCCTTTCCGCAACTGAGAGCTACCGGGACTGTGACTCCAGACATCTCGCGCAGCGTGCCGGTCATTTCGTTGGCCACCGGCCGCGTGGTATCCATCAGCGCCCGTCTGGGCGATACGGTGAGCAAGGGGCAGGTGCTGCTACGCGTGCAAAGTGCGGATATGTCCGCGGCGTTTTCCGACTATCGAAAGGCCGTCGCTGACGAGAAGCTGGCGAGCATTCAGTTGGAGCGATCGAAGCTGCTCTACGACAAGGGCGCCCTTTCGTTGAACGACTTGCAAGTCTCCGAAGACACGCAGAACAAGGCCAAGGTTGATGTGGAAAACACCGCCGAGCGCCTTCGCGTTCTTGGCGGGAACCTGGATCATCCTGCGGCGGTAGTGGACATTCGCGCGCCGGTTTCCGGTGTGATTACCGACCAGCAGGTGACCAACGCGTCTGGCGTCGCAGGCTTGGGATCCCCAAATCCTTTCACCATCTCCGATCTGAGCCATGTGTGGATTCTTTGTGACGTTTACGAAAACGATCTGGCCAATGTTCGCCTTGGACAAAAGGCGGAAGTCCGTCTGAACGCGTATCCCGACAAAACGTTCAGCGGCGTGATCAGCAACATTGGTCCGGTTCTCGACCCCAACATTCGAACCGCGAAGGTTCGCATCGAAGTTCGCAACCCTGGTTTGATGCGTCCGGGCATGTTCGTGACGGCAACTTTCCAAGGCAACAAGAAAGAATCGCACGCAGCCGTTCCCGCGGCCGCGGTCCTGCACCTGCATGATCGCGACTGGGTGTACGTTCCGGTCGATGGGAAGAAATTCCGACGGGTACAGGTGACTAGTGGCGAGATGTTGCCAGGCGGCATGCAGGAGATTCTTAAAGGAGTAAGTGCTGGACAAAAGGTGGTTGCGAACGCGCTCGAATTCCAGAACACGGCGGAGCAGTAATGATTCGGCTGCTCATTGATAAGGCCCTCGAAAACCGATTTATCGTGCTCAGCATGGCGGTGCTGCTGTTTCTTTGGGGAATCGTCGCTTTCAAGACGCTTCCGGTCGAAGCCTATCCGGACGTCGCCAATACCTGGGTGCAAATCATCACACAATGGCCGGGCCGCGCGGCGGAAGAAGTCGAACAACAGATCACAATTCCAGTAGAAATCCAGATGAATGGAATTCCGCACTTGCAGCACGTGCGGTCGTCGTCGCTGGCGGGATTGTCGGTGGTGAACCTGATTTTCGACGATGATTCGAACAACGACTGGGACCGGCAGAAAGCACTGGAACGTTTAGCCCAGGTCACGCTGCCCGCAAATGTTAGCGCGCAGATCGGACCTGACTTCAGCCCGATCGGTTCCATTTATTGGTACACGCTGAAGAGCGGCAACCCTGCATACGACACGATGGAATTGAAATCACTGCAGGATTGGGTGATTGCGAAATATCTGAAGTCGGTGCCCGATGTGGTGGACGATTCGTCGTTTGGAGGAATCACGCGGGAATATCAGGTTCGTGTCGATCCGGACAAATTGATCTCGTATGGCCTGAGTCTGGCGCAGATCGAACAGCAACTGACGAATAGCAATGCGAACGCGGGCGGGAGTTTTATTGAAGAAGGTTCGCAACAGATCAACGTGCGCGCTGTAGGCCTGGTGCGGACGGTCGAAGATATTCAGAAAACAGTCGTAAAGACCCAGAACGGCGCACCGATTCGCGTAAGGGATGTCGCAGTGGTGGCGCAAGGGCCCAAGATTCGCCTTGGCCAGATTGGAAAAGCGATCCACAGAAGTGACGGGGTGGTGGTCGACGACGATGACGTAGTGGAAGGAATTGTTTTTCTTCGTAAGGGCGCGGATACAGCGGCCACGCTCGAAGGCATCCACGCCATGGTCAGCAAGCTGAACGCACAGGTTCTGCCGAAGGGCGTAAAGATCGTGCCGTATCTGGATCGCGATGACCTGGTGCACTACACCACGCATACGGTGCTGCACAATCTGGCCGAGGGAATGATCCTAGTGGTGATCATCCTGTTTGTTTTTCTGGGAAACGCGCGTGGCGCGTTCATCGTGGCGCTGACGATTCCCTTCGCTTTGTTGTTTGCGTCGATCTGCCTGGACCTGCGGCACGTTTCCGCGAATTTGCTTTCGCTGGGTGCGCTGGACTTCGGAATGGTAGTGGACGGAGCGGTGGTGATGGTCGAAAACATCGTCCGCCATTTGCATCGCCACGAAAAAGACAACAGCACCATCCTGGAGCAGGTGCGAATTGCCGCGCGAGAAGTACAGCGGCCAGTATTCTACGCCATCGCCATTATCATCACGGCCTATCTGCCGATTTTCACACTGCAGCGCGTCGAAGGAAAATTGTTCCGACCAATGGCGTGGACGGTGGTGTTCGCGTTGCTGGGCGCGCTGCTTTTTTCCATGCTGATCGCACCCGCGCTGGCGAGTTTTCTGTTCAAGAAGGGCGGCGAGAGCTGGCAAAACCCGGTCATGGTTTATCTCGCGAGCCGCTATCGCGAAGGAGTGGCGTGGGCGGTACGGCATCGCGTGCCGGTTTTTGCCGCGGCGCTGGCGATTTTCGCGTTTTCCCTTTTCTTGTCATTCAGCGGCGTAATCGGATCGGAATTTCTTCCGCATTTGGATGAAGGAGCAATCTGGGTTCGCGGCACACTGGCTCCCAGTACCGGGCCAGGCGAGAGCAGCCGTGTCGCGGAGAGGGCCCGTGAAATCCTTTGCTCGTTTCCAGAGGTGCCGCAAGTCGTCAATCAAATAGGACGCCCAGACGACGGGACAGACACCACCGGCTTTTTCGATACAGAGTACTTCGTGGACCTGGTGCCGAAGGAGAAATGGCGTCCGGTCTTTCATCAGGATAAGGATCGGCTGATCGCGGCCATGGATCGCGAGCTCGAGAAAATTCCCGGCGTCCTTTGGAACTTTTCGCAACCCATTTCGGACAATCTTGAGGAAGCCGTGAGTGGCGTCAAGGGCGCGTCGGCCGTGAAGATTTACGGCGACGATTTGAAAACGTTGGAAGCAAAAGGCGACGAAATCGTCGGCGTGATGCGAAATATTCGTGGCGTCGAAGATCTCGGCTTGTTCCGGGTGATTGGACAGCCGAACCTGAATTTCGCCGTGGACCGGGATCGTGCGGCGCGGTACGGCATCAACGTCTCGGACGTCCAGGATGCGATTCAGACGGCAGTTGGCGGGAATGCCATGACACAGGTGCTGGTTGGCGAGCAGCGATATGATTTGGTGTTGCGCTATTTGCCACAATATCGCGACACCAAAGAAGCCATCGAGAATATCCGTCTGCTGGCGCCTACGGGAGAACGCGTTTCTCTCGCACAGCTCACCAAAGTCAGCGTACTAGACGGCGCCTCGCAAATTTATCGCGAGGAAAATTCGCGCTACATTGCCATCAAGTACAGCGTGCGCGGCCGTGACCTGGGCAGCACGGTGGAAGAAGCCATCAAGAAAGTAAGCGCCAACGTTAAGCTGCCACAGGGATATACGATTGATTGGGCCGGCGAGTATGAGAGCCAGAAGCGCTCACAACGGCGGCTGTTGATGGTTCTACCGCTCACGATCCTCCTGATTTTTCTGATTCTCTACACCATGTTCAAATCGTTCAAGTGGGCGCTGTTGATTTTGACCAGTGTCGCCCTCGCTCCGGTTGGCGGCACGGTGGCGTTGCTGCTGACGGGTACTAACTTCAGCGTATCGTCGGGCGTGGGATTTCTGGCTTTGTTCGGTGTCTCCGTGCAGACTGGCGTCATCATGCTCGAATACATCAACCAGTTGCGGGCTCGCGGCTATACGATTGAAGACGCCGCGATTGAAGGCGCGGTGCTGCGGCTGCGCCCGATCATGATGACCATGCTGGTGGCTACGCTGGGCTTGCTGCCCGCGGCGCTCTCGCATGGGATTGGCTCGGATTCGCAACGGCCGTTCGCAATCGTCATTGTTGGCGGGCTGATGGGTGCACTGCTCCTGGGGATTTTCCTGCTGCCTACTTTGTATGTGTGGATCGCGCGCGAAGGCGATTTGCTGCCTGCATCAGAAGGCGACGAGCTTTAAATTGTCGCGCCTGGGTATAGGATGGAAGTTCGCAGGGGCCTGACGGAGGTCCGGCACCAATGAAACGCAAAGAAATTGCTGCAGCGATTGAGATCATCGGAATCGTGCCAGCTGTTCGCGTCTCGTCGGCCGACGATGCGCATTTTGCCGCCGAAGCCGTGGCTGGCGGCGGTATCCCCATCGTCGAAATCACTATGACCGTTCCTGGCGCTATGGACGTGATTGCGCACTTGGTTAAACACCACCCGAAGCTCATCGTCGGCGCTGGCACGGTTCTGGACCTGGAAACCGCGCGGCACTGTGCCGATGCCGGCGCGCATTTCCTGACCGCGCCGGGATTCGATTGCGACATCGTCACTTTTGCGGCCGAGCACGATATGGTTTCCATGCCCGGCGCTTTAACCCCCACCGAAGTTGTTACGGCCTGGCGCGCCGGCGCCGACTTCGTCAAACTTTTTCCCGCCGTGCAAGTTGGTGGCGAAGGCTACGTGCATGCCCTCAATCGTTCGCTGCCGCAGATCGCGCTGATCGCCTCGGGCGGAGTAAACCAGCAAAACGCCGAAGCGTTTATCTTGGCCGGCGCCACAGCCATCGGCGTCGGCACGCAGCTAATTCCCACCGAATCGATCGAAAAACGCCAAGCCAAGCGCATTCACGAACTGGCTATGCGCTTCTCCAAATTCGTTCGCGAAGCCCGATTGCGCCTCCCTCCACGCAAAGAAGTCTCGGCCAGCGCCAGCCACATTTCAGCAGTGAAGTGCGCGAAGCCGTAAGCCTCGAAGCCGATAATTCAACAGTCTGGCAATTTTTCTCAATGCCGGTTGACGATGTTTGCCGCGTGTGTTGCACTCTGTTGCGCAACTCGCTTCTAAGTGAGGATCCTTATGGCTTTCCGGATTACTTTGGTCTTTTTCGTGTGCCTGACAGGTCTTGCCGCGCAGAGCAATCCGCCGGCTGCGAAAGACGAAGTGGTCCGCTATAAAGCGACCATCGACAACGTGAAATATCTGTTTGGAGTTGCGCCGCCAGTCGCCAATGTAAAGCCGGGAAATATTCTGGAAGCAAACTCGCTCGACTGCTTTGGCAATGCCTTGCAGAAGCCCGGCGATTCGTTTTCGCTCGTCAAGGGTGACAACCCTCTCACCGGCCCGTTCTACATCGACGGCGCAGAGCCGGGCGATACGCTCGTCGTTCGCATCTTGGATTTGCAGGTGGACGGCAAGCAAGGCGTTGGCACGTTCGGCCCCGGCTTTGGCGCGGCGAATGCTACCCACTTCACGCCCATGATCGAAACCAAGCCGTTGGCGGAGAAAATGTGGTTCTATCCGATCGACGCAGAGAAAAACACCGCTACGTTTCAAGCTCTCGATTCGAATTTTACTGTGAGTTTTCCCCTGCATCCGTTTCTCGGCTGCATCGGCGTCGCACCCGCCAACGGGGAAGCGCGCAGTTCGATTGTGCCTGCGGAATTCGGCGGCAACATGGACGCACCGGAAGTCAGCAAGGGCAACACGCTCTATCTTCCGGTGAGCGTCGCAGGCGCTCTGTTCTATTTTGGTGACGGCCACGCCGCGATGGGCGATGGCGAAGTGGCCGGCAGCGCGGTGGAAGTGCCGATGCGCGTGAGACTGCGGCTCGATTTGCTAAAAAAGAAACGTATTGAATGGCCGCGCTTCGAAAATGAAAACGAAATCATGACTACCGGCATTTACCGCCCCGTGGATGACGCCGTCCGCATTGCCGTGACTGAGCTGGTCCACTGGATTCACAGCGACTACGGGCTTTCCGATCTGGACGCCTACGAACTGTGCTCCAAAGTATGCAAACTCCATCTCACTGAAATGGTGGACCCCAATTACGTCGTGGTCGCCTCAATGGAAAAGAAATTTCTGCCCGCTCGCGTCTCCATAAAGTAGTGTGAGCCGGAGGAGCATCGCAGAGCCAGCATCCTTGCCCGATGTAAAGCACGCCCTCATACTCGACCCATGTTTTCCAAAGAGGTGCTGGATCACTTTCAGAATCCACGCAATGCCGGGGAGCTGAAGGATGCGACGGCGGTCGTGGAGGTCACCAACCCGGTTTGCGGAGATATCCTGAAAGTCGCCGTTCGGGTCGCAAACGGACTAATTGTCGAAGCGCGATTTCTCTGCCGGGGCTGTACGACCTCGATTGCCTGCGGTTCACGCTTGACGGAGTTGTTGACTGCAATGCCGCTCGGCAATCTTCACGAAATTACTGCAGATGTTCTAAGCGCCTCGTTCAGGGGATTACCCGCCGAAACAATTCACGGTGCGCATTTGGCTGCGGATGCCGCACAGGCTCTCGCAACGAAGCTGGCCGCCGCGCCATAACTCAGCTCATCTCGTCAGTTTCTCCATCGCGCGCGGATCGTTCAAGTTCAATACGCACCCTTCTTCCACCGTGCCAACTTCGTGCACTTGGCCCTTGTGCGCCCAAACTACCGCGCGAGCGCCTTGGTCCAGCGGCGCGTTCAGCAGTTCGTCATAAACCGCGGCGGAAAAAATCACCGGATGCCCGCGACGCCCCCAGTAACACGGGACCACCACCGGCGCCCGCGAGGCAGCGAAAGCCTCGATCAGGCTGCCGACCAGCTTCGCGCTGATCAGCGGATGATCCACTGGAAAGAGCAGCATGCCTTCCGTTCCTGGCGGCAAACTACCCAGCGCGGCATGAATCGAACTGAGCTGGCCTTTTTCCCAATCGTGATTGACGACAATTTCGCCCGGCGACAACGCGATACTTTTCGCGATGGTGTCTGCATCGGGGCCAAGCACCACGCGGCGAACTCCGATTGCCGGGTGCGCCGTCACGCTAAGAAGATGTTCAAGAAAAGGACGGCCCTGGTAGGACACCAGAGCTTTCGGCGAACCCATGCGGCTGGACGCACCGCCCGATAAAATTATGGCGGCGAGCATAATTCTCCGTTCACCGCTGCGGCGATGCAGCCGGAGTAACTGCTTCGCGGCGCTCGCGCTGCACTTTCTTGTGTCGCGCTCCGGGCGTATTCCGCCGTACTGCAACCAATTCAGCGGCGATGCTGATGGCGATTTCTTCGGGAGACAAAGCTCCAATCTCCAGCCCCATCGGAGCAAAAACGCGCGCGAATTCTTCCGGCGCGTAGCCTTCTTTTTCCAACGCTTGATAAACCGACAATACTTTGCGCTTGCTGCCAATCATTCCCACGTAGCGCGCCGCGGTTCGCACCGCCCATGCCAGCACTCGCATGTCGTCGCGATGCCCGCGCGTGACAATTACCAGGTACGAAGAAGCATTCGGCTGAATCCGCGCGAAAGCGTCCTCGTAGCTGGTATAAAGTTCCTGCGCCATCGGGAAGCGCTCTTTGTTGGCGAACTGCTCGCGGTCATCAATCACCACGATGCCGAATCCCGCCGCGCCGGCCGACTTTGCCAGCGCCATCGAAATATGTCCGCCGCCAAAAATGTAAGCGACCGGCTGCGGCAGGATCGGCTCGACGAAAACTTCCAGCGTGCCGCCGCAGATCAATCCGTTGTCGTAGCTGGCTTCATTGTTCAACTGAAAAATCATTTTGCGCGGTGTTTCTTTGCTCATCACTTCGCGCGCCGCCGCCCACACATCGGCTTCCACGCAGCCGCCGCCAATGGTCCCCGCAATCGATCCGTCCTCGCGCACTAGCATGCGCGAACTTTCGTAGCTCGGAATCGACCCATTGGTGTGCACAATCGTGGCTAGCGCGCCGCGCAGGCCCGCTTTCCTCATGTGCACAATCTCTTCGAATAGGTCCATAGTCAGATTCCAAGTTCAGCGTAAGGTGTGCGTTCGTTCCTGTCAACGAAACCATCCGCTATTCCCGCAACTCTTCTGCCTCCTTTACCTCCTTAATCTCCTTTACCTCCCGTGCCTCACAAGCTAGGATTCTGCCTCAGCATGAAGGCCATTCTCTTCGATCATCACGGCGGACCCGACGTCCTCCGCTACACCGACACTCCAGAACCCGAACCGCGCTCTGGCGAAGTGCTGGTCCGCGTACACGCCTGCGCCCTCAATCATCTCGATCTCTGGGTGCGGCAAGGAATTCCGGGTATTAATTTCCCGTTACCGCATATTCCCGGCAGCGATATCGCCGGAGTCGTCGCCAAAATCGGGCCCAATGTAACCACACTAGAGCCAGGCCAAAAAGTTTTGCTCGCCCCCGGAGTGAGCTGCGGCAAATGCCCCGCCTGCCTCGCCGGCCGCGACAACCAGTGCCCGCAATTCACAAATCTCGGTTATCTGGTTGACGGTGGATGCGCGCAATTCATCCGTTGCCCCGAAGTAAACTGCTTTCCGTACCCGGAAAAGCTCTCGTTTGAAAAAGCCGCCGCCGTCCCGCTCGTTTTCCAGACTGCCTGGCACATGCTGCTCACCCGCGCGCAACTCCAGCCCGCCGAAGAAGTCCTCATCCTGGGCGCAGGCAGCGGCGTAGGCTCCGCCGCAATTCAAATCGCGAAAATGTTTGGCTGCCGCGTGATCGCCACGGGAGGCAGCGACGCAAAACTCGCCCGGGCCCGTGAACTAGGCGCTGACGAAGTTATCAACCACAAAACACAAAAAATCAAAGACGAAGTTCGCCGTCTAACAGGCAAGCGCGGTGTTGACGTGGTCTTCGAACACGTCGGCACCGCTACCTGGGACGACAGCGTAGCCAGCCTGGCCCGCGGCGGCCGCCTCGTCACTTGCGGAGCCACCACCGGCTACCATGCCAAAATCGATCTGCGCTTCCTCTTCAGCCGCCAGCTCTCCATCCTCGGCTCCTACATGGGCAGCAAATCCGAATTCGCCACAGTACTCAAACTCGTCGCCACCGGCCGGCTCAAGCCCGTTATCGATCGTACGTTTCCGCTGGCCGAATGCCGTCTCGCTCACGAGTACCTCGAATCCGGCAACCAGTTCGGAAAAGTGGTCATGCTATTGGATTAGAGGTGTGCAAATAAAAACCGTTCAGTCGCCTGGATGTTCGGAACAACCGCAATACCGATTGTCGGCATTCTCGATGCAAACTTTGATCTCAGTGATAGCACCCGTTTGTCTCCGCCAGCTCTCTGTGCCAGAATACTCTTGAGGTCACGATGAGCGTATCCCTCGGCAAACACGTCACACTGACCAGGCCCGACGATTTCGGCAAGCTGCTCGAAGACGAAGGCATCATTTTCACCACCCTCGATAAAGCCGTGAACTGGGCCCGCCGCAGCTCCATCTGGCCACTCGGATTCGGCCTCGCCTGCTGCGCGATCGAAATGATGTCCATGGCTGCCGCGCGCTTCGACGTCGCACGCTTCGGCGCCGAAGTCTTTCGCCCGTCTCCCCGTCAAGCCGACTTGATGATCGTCGCCGGCCGCCTCTCGCAAAAAATGGCTCCGATAGTTCGCCAGCTTTACGATCAAATGCCCGAGCCCAAGTGGGTCATCTCCATGGGCGCATGCGCCACTTCCGGCGGGGTCTTCAACAACTACGCCATCGTGCAAGGCTGCAATCAAGTCATTCCCATCGACGTTTACGTCCCCGGCTGCCCGCCACGTCCCGAAGCTCTCCTGTACTCGATCTTGCAACTGCAAAAAAAGATCGACAGCGAAAAGGGCTCCTTCAAACGCGCATTGAACATTGCGTAGCCTTCCTCTGCGCCCAGTCTTTTCCACAACTGTGCCACTCCGATATCATCGCGCCATGCGCACACTCGCTCTCGGCTTGTCCGCTGTAACTTTTCTATTTGCATCCAGCTGTGGTGCCGGTGGTGCCATTGCCCAACCGCCGGTTCTTCCTCCCGGTTCAGGATTCACTCTGGTCTGGTCTGAGGAATTCTCGTCCGCCAACGGCTCCGCGCCCGATCCCTCCAAGTGGGCGTACGATCTCGGCGGCAGCGGCTGGGGCAATCAGGAACTCGAATCCTACACGTCGCGCCCGCAAAACGTGCAAATTCAAAACGGCAATTTGGTGATCACCGCGCTGCGGGAAAATTACACCGGCGCTGACGGCATCGCGCGCGGCTACACTTCCGCACGGCTCAAAACGCAAAATCTATTCACGCAGGCCTACGGCCGCTTCGAAGCACGCATCAAAATCGCAAAAGGGCAGGGAATCTGGCCCGCTTTCTGGATGCTGGGTAACGACATCACGCAAAACGGCTGGCCCAGGTGCGGCGAAATCGACATCATGGAAAATATCGGGCGCGAGCCGGGAATCATTCACGGCTCACTTCATGGACCAAGCTCTACCGCGCTCACTTCCGACCTGACTACAACTTTTTCCTTGCCGGCTGGGCAAAATTACTCCGACGATTTTCACCTCTTCGCCATCGAGTGGGAGCCGGGCGCCGTCCGCTTCTATGTCGACTCGAACAACTACGCCACTTTCACCCAGGCGCAATGGCCCGCAGGCGGCCAATGGGTCTTCGCTCATCCATTTTTTGTCATTTTGAATCTAGCAGTCGGCGGAGTCTGGCCCGGCAGTCCGGACGACACCACTCAGTTTCCCCAACAAATGCTGGTGGATTACGTCCGCGTCTACAGCAAAAGCTAAAAGATGCCGCTTCTGCCTCGTCACATTGTTCAAGGGGCGCGCGCTTCAACCACGTAGAAAATGCCAGCCGTCTTCCGGAAAAACCTGTCAGTCAGATTAGGCCTGCGCCTTTTCTTGTCGTAAGGGACTCGCTTCGTATCGAGCGAAAAATATGGTCCGCCGCGTTTTTTCGGTGTAACGCTCAAACATGGGGTATTGTGGAGCATAGGGCTCGAACGAAGTTTTTCGGTCCGGTTCTTGCCAGACAGCCCTGGATTTCCGTTCGGAGTTCGAGTGTAGGCCGTTGACGTGGGGCTGACAATCGGAGTTCTCTAACAATGTCGGCTCTGTCGAATGCTTCTTGAACAGACCTCTCCATTCACTCCTAAGAGTGATCTTCCTGGTGCTTCTTTGGCCGCTGCTTCGCCGACCACGGCTCGTTCATAATCTTTCGGTTGGCTTCCGCCCGACCTAAACATCTCTTCGATCCGTACTTCCGACAGTGGTAACCGTAGCTCGAACTCCGCCGCAGGAGAGCGGAGTGCCAGCTGCGCTGTTTTCCCTGCGCACGTACGCCATACCGATCGCACTATGCAGTGCCGGTGAAAATGCGGTTCGCGTGACATGTCCCGCTTCTTTGCCGTCGGCCATCAATGTAGTTCCTGCGGCAGGTGGCTCGCCCGTATCGAACTGTACCAAAACACGCACGCGATTCACCTGTCCGCGCGATCGCACCCGTTCGACGATTTCTTGTCCGGTATAGCAGCCTTTTGTGTAACTGATATGTGAATGTTCCAAGCCGGCTTCGTGCGGGATCTGCTTGTCGCCAAAATCGTAGCCGAACCACGGAGTGCCTTGCTCCAGCCGCAACGCATTCAGCGCCTGATAACCCATTGCGCGGCCCCCAACCGCTTCGCGCAGCGTCTGCCAGAGCCGCGGCAAATCGTCGCGCGTAGCGAGAAATTCCGCGCCTGCAACGCCACCTGTCGAACGCTTCGTCAGTCCGCAGGAAATTCCGGCGACGGAAGTCTGCTGAAACGACAGCTCAGCGAGGCCCGCGAGGTCGATCGACGTCAACTTTTTCACGATGTCCGCTGTCAGCGGACCCTCGAGCGCCGCTGTGCCAAACGTTTCCGTTTCATCGGTCAGCGTAACGTCATCCATGATGATGAATTTGTCGAGCGCGGGAACCAGCGTCTCGCGAATCATTGCGTACGAAACGCAAAAGAGACTATCCGGCGTGGCATACGTCTCGATCTCAGCCTGAATTCGTCCCTGCGGAGTCAAAAACAACGAAACAATGCCATCGTCCACCGCAAGGTCCTTGATGTTGTTGGTGAGAATTGCATTCAGATAGCGCACCCGATCCGGCCCAGTGAATCGCATGTACGCTCGATAATTCTTGTCGATCAACGCAACGCTTTCTCGCGCCGCGCGGTATTCCGGCAGCCAGTCGCCGACGTCGCCGCGACCAGCGGCGCCGCCGAAATGATCGGGCAGCGCACACCCGAACCATGT
>Ga0210406_10000378_pt1 | contig 61573 bp, 38 predicted proteins | sample IncBWC30MmetaG_FD_155454 | JGI IMG/M metagenome (GOLD analysis project Ga0210406, IMG submission 155454) | Forest soil microbial communities from Barre Woods Harvard Forest LTER site, Petersham, Massachusetts, United States - Inc-BW-C-30-M | ecosystem: Environmental > Terrestrial > Soil >...
ACGCGCAGGATTGCACCTTGATGAAGTTCTCGACCGTGCGGTTCTTCGGATTCGCAGCAACCTCCCGAATAAGCTCTTGGATCTTCTTGGAATCAGCCTCAAGCGTGCCGAGGCTGCAGAACCAGTTCACCAGTTTTACTCCCAGCGGATCCCACAAATAGTCGTTCATAACCAATGGGAGCCCGAGGTGAAAAAGCTTGACCACCGCCAAATGGACGCGAAGATGGCATTCGTATGCGTCACCCATACATTCGTACAGTCGCGTCGTATCCCGCGTCACGCTTCGTTGAAACGCGGCGAGAACCGTATCGAGATCCTTCGTGAACTCTTTGGTGTCGGAGCCGTTCAATTCCCTCTGGATAATCGCCGCGATCTGGCGGATCTGCAGCGACGACAAAGCCAGCCCAACGCTATATAACGGATCAACCGTATCACCTGCATCGCCGATGATGTACCAGCGATCGGACGAATAGCGTTGGCGGCACTCCCACATGTAAGACCCGTAGTAATTCGTGTCCACTATCGTACCGCTTCGCACCAGTTCCACGATCACCGGATGTTCCCGCCCCACGCACTCGAAGAACTGCTCCATCGTGCGCACCTCGCCATGCGGATAGACGTCCTTACGGTAGGTGATGCCGATGCTTATGAGCGGCTGGTTTTCCAGCGAGCGCATCGGGATGCACCAGATCCAGTTGCCCTTTCCAAAAAAATGATGAGTCGCAAAATAAGGAACGTAGGCTCGGTTTTGCTTCTTGAGAGCCTGGATACGGCTCAGAATTTCAGGATTGAAATTCATCAGCCGGAACCAGAAGACATTTTTCTGTTCCTTGACGGTTTCCTGGAGCTCCAACTGTTTTGCGAGCACCCGGTTCCGGCCGGTGGCATCGACAAGCCAGCGCGCACCCAACATCCTTCGTTCCCCATCCGGGCCTTGCACGGTCACCACGTGGAGCCCGCTGCGACTGTTGATGTCGACTCCCATCACGTTGCCGTCGATCAACTGCACGCCGTTCTTCAGGTTGCGACCCCGCACTTCGCGATCGAATGTGAATCGGTTAATCTGGAACGAGAGTATCTGCGGCGCAGTCGGAATTTCGTCGACGACGTACGTGCGATCCGCAGGATCGTCGATATTGGGCTTGAAATAGTAGGTCAGGCCGTACTTCGGATAGTGATTTTCCACGAGGTAAGCGCCGAGCCCGAGCTCGAACATGAAATCGACGCTGACCTCGACCAGCGATTCGCCGACGATCGGACGATTCTTGCGCGGGCCTTCAACCACCGCCACCTTCAAGTTCGGGAAGCGCTTCCCCAGGTACGCGGCCGCAAGCTGGCCCGTTGCTCCTCCTCCCATAACTAACACATCGCTCGTCATAGGCCTCCGAGCCTAAAATCTGCGAGCTTGCTGCTCAAAAAGACCATGGCAAAATGTCTCTTTCTGGTTCCCGGCGCGCTCCGTGTGGCCGAGTTCCGATTCGCTGGAGATCCGGCTCAATTCCTCTTCCGGAATCCCGAGCAAGAGCGCGGCACGTTTCTGCGTAACGTATTTCGGTACTTGGTTGTCCACGTGTGTTCACCTCACGCCGAAGGCAGTCTCATGGCGTCTTGTCGACTGCCAGAACCGATCGCCTTTGTGAATGTTTGCTGTTCAGCTGGCCGCTACACTCTGCTCGGACAATTCTTATTGAGCGATTATTGAGTAGAATTCCTCGCGCTGTTGAAGTGCCGTGAGAATCGCCAGTGCTTTGCCGTAAGCTGCGATCGCTCCCGTCAAACTGTGGAACGCCGGCGAGTCTTTAGGTGTTTTGCGTCTTGTTATGTGGGCGTCCGCTGACAATTCGAGTACTCGTTCTATAGCTTGATCTGCTTGACCCGAGCTGGACTTTTTCATGGAGCGGGCCTCCTTCTTGGAGCGTCATTGTAGATAACTATTGCTTTGAAGCTTTTATTCCTTTATTCCGAAAGGGCGGCGCTTAGCACCATCTCGGCACGGTGCGAGGGCCCCATTGCCGAGCGAGTAAAACGGATCTGCAAGGGGCTCCACCGATTCAGCTTCACCTACCTCCAATCCGCTGGCACCAAATGGCAGGATATCTACTTCTTGAATGATGGGCTGCGAGTGGAAAAGAGCAAGACACAATCGGGGACTTGAGCTATTCCGATTTCAGCAGCGTTTTTTGGCGAGATCGGGATTGGTCCTACGCGGCGAGAATGAATACATTTTTACTACACTCGTAGCTAAGCTAGGGCTGATGATTCTTTGTAGTTGCTATCTCCCCTTCCCAGTTCGCAACGTGTCTTTTCAAAAACTTTGGATTGCAGAGACGCTTTCAAATCGAATCCACCAGTGGCAATAGGCAATCGCACCACCACTTCTTTCCTGCCAGCAAGACAGCTAATTGGGCTGGAGAAATTAGTCTACTGGTTGCTTCGACTGGAGTTTGCAGCCTTTCCCCGGCATCGAGCTCAGGGAATTGCCGACTGCTTGCAGATTTACAACGTCCAGGTCTCGTACGCCAATACACAGGGCTGGAGCTAAAAAATCTGTAGTTGCGCCTGAAGGAGCAGCCGTAGATCACCTTCCTACTGATGCTGCCGATTTTTTTCGCTGGTGTTGGCTTCGCTTACTCGCTGGATTGTGCGCAGATTCAAATGGGATGCGCCATCTTTTGCGATTCTTGTCACGCGAATTATTCAGCTAGAGATATTTTTCTCGTTTTACTTAAATGCCGATTGGCGCTGACTTCCATGCAACGATAGTGCACTCCTGGCCACGGGAGCGTGCCGAGGCCATTCCGTGTGCGACGGCCACGGAATCCAGGAGGGGACCCTTGCGGAGCCTTGGAGTCGTGCTTCCTTTGTTTTTGGCACTTAGCAGCTCATCGCTGTTTGCCGACCAAGTCACATTCAGGAACGGAGATCGGTTGACCGGATCCATTGTGAAGTCCGACGCTGCGACTTTGGTGATCCGGACAATGGTTGCCGGGGAAATATCCGTGTCGTGGCCGGAAGTTCAGGAACTGCGTTCGGACGTGCCTTTGCATGTAGGGCTTTCGGATGGAAAGGCCGTCGTCGGCAAGGTAACCATTCACGAAGGGAGGCTCGAAGTCGCCACGGACGCCGGGGCAGTCGAAGGTCCGAAGGCCCGCGTCGCGACTCTGCGCAATGATGTGGAGCAGTCAGCCTACGAGAGGTCTCAGCGCAAAAATCTTTTCTATGGGTGGGATGGAAGTGTGGATGCCGGTTTTGATCTGACCAGCGGCAACAGTGAGATTCGAAACTTCCGACTTGCTTTCCGTGCTTCACGCAAAACCTATCGCGATCAATTGAATGTTTACGCCCAATCGATTTATTCGGTCGATGAACTACCGGGCGCGCGGCCACACATCACCGCGAATGAAGACAGCGGAGGCGTGCGCTTTGGGCATGACTTGACCGATCGGCTGTTCTTATTTTCCAACACCGATTTTATGAGCGACGCTCTGCAAGACTTGAACCTGCGTTTCGTGCTGGGAGGGGGACTCGGCTACCACGTCATTCGGCGGGAGAGAATCACCCTCGATCTGCTGGGCGGGATGAATTTTACCCATGAGGATTACGTGGAGATTCAACGCAACCTCGGCGCGGGCCAGGTAGGCGAAGAGTTCAAATTAAAGTTGAGCCGCAACACGTCTATGATCCAGAACGCAGCCTTCTTTCCAGATCTAACATCCAGCGCGGGCAACTATCGAGTCAATTTCAATTTCGGCGTCACAACCAAGATCGTCAAATGGCTGGGATGGCAAAATAACTTTAGTGACGCCTACGTTACCAACCCTCCTTCCGGCAAGAAACAGAACGAGTTGGTCGTCACATCCGGCTTGCGCATCGCATTTCTCCGCTGACAGAGCGATGACAGGGCCAGCGCCAGCGCTAGTCCAAACACACTGATTGGTCTCTGCCGGATTGCGGGGAAACTATGTTCGTATCGCTCTAATTTTAACCGGGGTTATTCTGGTAAATGGCGTCAATAATTCGCATCGCTCGCGACACCACCCTACTTAAGTACGTCAGTCTAAGTCCTGGCGAGTCGGCTCGCCGCCGCTTCGAAATCACAAAAGTGAAAAGGCCCCCGGATGTTGGTGGGCCCACCAGGATTCGAACCTGGAACCAACAGATTATGAGTCTGCTGCTCTAACCATTGAGCTATGAGCCCGTCCCCTTTGATTATGCCTTGATGTCGTATTTCTTGCGAACAGTTTCGGTCAGCTTCTTCAGACCCGCCTTCGCTTTCGTTTGATTCGGAAAAATATAGTAAGCCTGCGTCGTCGAGATGTTGGCGCAGGATGCTTTGAATATCAGTCGCAGCGACACCCATGTCACTCAGGCGAGTGCCAAGACCTCTTCTAAACCAGTGCCATCCAAACCACGCCTCATTGATGAACTGAGAGATATCGCGCCGCGATAGAGGACAGAACCGGATCGCCAGCGCAAACCGGAGGAGTAGAGTTGCCCGGTTCTCCTACCTGCGATGCCTTCCGGCAGGCTTTGGGAGGCGTTGTCCCCCCGATCTATCCGCTACACCGCTACAAGGCGGATCAAGACTGGCGAAAATCGACATCCGCCATCCGCTATATGGAAAACTCGTAGCGCTACGATGAATTGGGAGATCACCTGCGTTTCTGAGGGTTCTAGCGGTGTAGCGCTTATTTTTCGAACGGAAAGAGCCCAAGTGGTGATTGGCCGCGTTCACAGGACATGTGGACCGACCAAAAGGCACATGTGACCCGGTTTTCGGGTTAAGCAATGAAGTCCGGCAGTACAACAACAACCGACGGATGAAAACGTCAGTCCGGCGGAGTCACTGCGTCAAGACAATTGACACCGGGTTCGAGCCAGTCTGGATGGAACTCATGCTACTGAGTGCTCCGGACGTCGCGTCTATCGCAAAGATCGATATGCTATTGCTGGATTGATCGACGACGTACAACGTTTTCCCCAACGGATCGATGCTAGCGGCCACCGGCCCGACACCATCTGCAATGGTAAACGGCGAGCCTGGCACCGGAGAGAGCGCACCGGTGGTGGAGTCGACGGCAAAAGCCGAGATGGTGTTGGAGCTCTGATTAAGCACGTATGCAAAGGCTCCGGAAGGATGTAAGACAACAAACTTTGGGGTCTGCCCCACCGAGAATGGGGATCCGGTAATCGGTATCAGCGCTCCGCTGCTTGAATCGACGATGTAAGCCGAAACACTTTGTCCGTTCACATTGGGCACGTACAGGAATCTTCCAGAAGGATCTACACTGACGGAGAAAGGGTTAGATCCTGCGGCGAATGGTGATCCCAGCACAGGCGCCAAAGCTCCGGTCGAAGGATCAACGCCATATGCCGAAACGGTGTTCGCATTCACGTTCGCGGTGTAGACGAACTTACCAAGAGGATCGATGGCGAGCGCGATGGTTCCGCCACTCGCCGGATTCGTCTGACTAATGAAAGCGGGAATGCCTGACCCGTCCAGACTGTATACGAGAACGCTACCCGGACCGCTTGCGACATATAAGAACTTGCTTGAAGGATGCACGGCGATGGCCCATGGGAACTGGGTAGAAAAAGGTGAGCCGAGAAGTGACGAAAGAGTGCCAGCAGCTGGATCGATCGCGAATCCGGACATCGAAAAATTGTTGAGATTACCGGCGTAGAGGAATTTGTGCAAGGGATCGCTGGCGAGACCAACCGGGTGGTTGGAGTCACCCAAATTGATGGTGCCATTGGTAGTCAGCAACCCAGTGGAACCATCGATTCGATAGGCGGAGAGGGTCGAGTCCCCATCGTTGGCAACGTAAGCGAAGCGAGCCTGATTCGGGACCAGCGGCGACACGGTCAACGTGGCCGAGCCCAAAACAGAACCTAGTGACGCAGTGACGGTAGCCGAACCAAGAGCCACACTCGTTACGCGTCCCTGACCAGCCGAGGCCGCGACAGAAGGATCAGAGCTAGACCAAGTGACGTAAGGAGTCCAATCGAGCGAATTGCCATCGGCAAAGGTGACGACGGCGGCGAACTGTTGAGCGTCATCCAAAGGAATCGAGACGCTTCCTGGATTCAAAGAGATCGAGGAAGGCGGCTGATAGGCCACGGTGAGATTGGTTGAGGCGCTGATGGCCGAGGAGGGTAGAGCGGCAGAGATGGCCGTACTGCCCTGAGTGATGCCTGTAACGAGACCTGTGGCAGCCAGGGCGTTGCTGACCATCGCCACGGAAGAGTCAGCCGACGACCAAATCACTTGCTTGCTGACGTCTTTGGAACTGCCGTCGGTGAGGTGCGCGGTAGCAGTGAACTGGAGCCGGTCCGCGATCAGGATCGATGGGTTTGTTGGAGAGATGGCAATGGAATCGATTTGAGGCGTCTGAACCACGAGAGTGGCCACACCTGTCGGAGGATTCGAGCCAACATAAGAGGCCACGGCAGTAATGGTTACTGTGCCAGGAAGCCCACCAGTGGCCAGCCCCTGAGTGCCCGGCGAGTTGCTGATCCCTGCAAAATTCAGATTCGAAGATTGCCAACTCACCACGGAAGTGATGTCCTGCGAGCTGCCATCGGAAAAATTTCCGGTGGCAGTAAACTGAATAGTCTTGCCGGGGGCGATTGCCGCGAACTGAGGCGAGACGGCAATGGAGGAGAGAGTTACAGCGGGATTCACGACGAGATTCGCGGAAGTGGTAATGGAACCCGAGATAGCGAGGATGTGGGCGACGCCGGAATTGAGACCGGTCGCCAGGCCCTGCGTACCTGCACTGTTGCTAACGGATGCGACGTTGGCAGGCGAGGAGTTCCAGACCACGAAGGCCGTCAAATTCTGTACGACAGAATCGGAGTAGGTTCCCAGTGCCGTGAACTGAACACTCTTGCCAATCGCAACAGAGGGATTCGCGGGGAAAATGGCGAGTGACCGCAGAACGTGGGTGACGGTAAGGAGCGTAGACCCGCTGACCGAGCCAAGCGCAGCACTAATGTTGGTGGTGCCTACTTTGAACGTGTTAACGAGGCCCGGCACGTTATAGATGACGGCGACTGAAGCATCGGAGGAACTCCAGGCAACTGAAGTTGTGAGGTCGACTTGCCTGCCATTCTTGAAATACCCGATTGCGCTAAGTTGCTGCTGTGAGCCGACGGGAACAGTGGGATTCGAAGGAAGAACGGCGATCGACGAGAGACCTGTTGCAGTGCCGGAGCCGGAAAGAGCAACAGATTGGGGGCTTGTCGAGTCGTTGTCGGTCACCACCAGCTGGCCAGATCTGGCGCCGATAGCCGTGGGAGTGAACGTGACTTTGATGGTGCAGGAATGCCCAGCAGCGACGAAATCTCCGCAATTGTTTGTTTGCGCGAAGTCACCAAGCGTAGTGATGCTGAACAACGTCAACGCAGTGCTCAGATGGTTGGTGAGATTGACGGTGCTAACACCGCTTGTCGATCCAATGACTTGAGCACCGAAATTCAGACTGTTTGGCGATAGGTCCACCGGCGCGCTAGTTGCATGCACCGCAAAGGCAACGAGAAAGATCAGGGAGAGACACAGGATAGTAAAGCGGGGCTGGCTGGGCCTCATTGGTTTGCTCCAAATGGGGGAGGACAGGGCGTCACTATACCTAACTACGGATTTGACGTCAATAACGCAAGAAGTAATTGCTTTGGAGGGATAGAGGCGCCAGAACGGAATCCAAAAGGCGATTGAAGCGTCAGGCGATCCACTACAGAGACCGAGCCGTAGCGGATGCGCACCTAGAGTGGAACAGCAAGCTGTGCGTGTGGTGTAGCGGTGTAGCGGACAAAAAATGGGGGCAGAATCGGGAGCACACTCGTCAGCTTACTCATCCACACCTATCGCAAATGTAGGAGTCTTCGTCTGGAAGATACCGGACGAGGCCATTGTTTTGCAGGCGAGCCCACAAACTTGTCAGCGTCAGGAGTCCGAAACTCGCCTGGGCCAGCCCAGCCGATCCTTAAACTGGAACGAGCTGGAGCTCTAAGCACCCGCGAGGCTTCGGGAATCAAGGAGTCGGGTATGCCGACCGCCGCGTAGTGTGGTCGGCGGTCCGGATCTCCGATGAACGCGACTTCCATGATTTTCCCTAGAAGAGGGGCGTGATCTGAGACTCGTCCCGATTTTCTAAAATATTTGTTACGGAACTACGATGTGGCGGGACTTGGATCGTCGCAGCCGACGTATTCCTGTAAGACGCGGTTTCCTTTGTACCGCAATTCGTCGTGAATGCCGATTTTTGACGTGTAGTAGCCCATGACTGTCATGCGTTTCAACTCAATAAAGAAGCGCACTTCCGGAAGATCGGTCATCTCCAGGTGGTTGGAGAGAACAGTAAGCAGCGAAATCCTGTCTTCTGCAGCGACATTGACGAAACTTTTGCCGTGACGGTGCAGGCTCATCACATCAATCAAGTGCAGTCCCTCTCTCCACAAAGCCTTCTGATTTTCGTCAAAACCTTCGCGCAACACCTGATCAATGTAGTCGGCAACTTTAGCGGCCTTGGCGCCGCCGGAGTGGTCGTCGGCCGGAATGATCGTCTCGGACAACTCTTCAACCAAGGCATGTTGCGCAGGAGTGAAGAAATGGACCGAAGATTCGGTTTCGGCGACTTTAGAAGTAGCTGCGGAGGCGGCCTTCGGCTCGGTTTGCAGCGCTTCCTCAGATGCTGCGGGAGCAGGCAACAACGAGCCGCCGAGAATGCCAGCGGAAGTCTTTAGCCACTGCCGACGATCTTGCCTCAGATCAAAGCGCTTGTTTGTGGACATGATCTTCTCGTTAGAGATTTCCTTTCCGGAGTTCGTCCGCCAGGTAATCGCAGGAACGCCAGCATAAAGCCATGATGGTCCAGGTGGGATTTTGGCAACTGGCATTCACGAATGCACTTCCATCCACCACGAAAAGATTCTTGACGTCGTGCGACTGTTCGAATTGATTCAGCACCGAGGTTTTCGGGTCGTTGCCCATGCGCGCTGTGCCGAGTTCGTGGATGGACCACCCTTCGGTTAGCACACGGCTGTTGACGTGCACAATCTCGAATCCCGCCGCTTCGAACATTTCCTGCGCCGTTTCCTTCATGTCCTCGGCCATGCGGTGCTCGTTATCTCCAAACTTATAGTGAAAACGCAGCGACGGAATGCCCCACCTGTCTTTCACCGCCGGATCGAGTTCAACAAAGTTTTCGTAACGCGCTAATACCTCGCCAAACGCGCCCATCCCTATGAATGAGCCTTGATTCTTGCGAACCTCTTGCTTAAAGTCTGCTCCAAAACCGTGCGTGTCAGTTCCACGCGGAAACATGGTGCTGCCGCTGCCGCCTTCAAATCCGTAGCCGCGAATGAATTTGGGATGTTTTTCGGCCAGGTTGCGAAATCTGGTTAGATAAAAACCACCGGGTCTACCGTCATCAAGTGTCGGGGCCTTGCCGACAAGATCTTTCGCGCGACCGGCTATTCCTGGCCCCATGATGTGCTCGCAGAAATTGTGGCCGACGTGCCCGCTGGAGTTTGCCAGGCCGTTCGGGTGCAGTCGCGACTTCGACAGTAACAAAAGCCGCGCAGACTCAAGCGTAGACGCGGCAACGATCACTACTTTCCCACGCACGTGATAATCCTTCATTGTTTGCGAATCGATGAAATGCGCGCCGCTGGCTTTTCCGGTTTGCTGATCGATGGTAATTTCCCGAACCGTCGCATTGGTGCGCAAAGTCAGATTGCCGGTGTCCATCGCGGGATAAATCAGGCCAGTCGGAGAATCGAACGCGGCGTGAATGTCGCAACCGCCCTTACGTTCGCATGCGCCGCGGCCGTAGCATCGGCTGCGATATTTGTTGTGCTTCAGACCCTCGCTGGTAACACCAGCGCGATATTGTGTGAGCACGCGGCCCATCTTTTGAATGCCCTGCTTCAATGTCAACTCGGCGCAGTTTAATTTTGTCGGACGCTGAAAAATGCTGTCGGGCAAGTACGGCAAGTTTTCCTTCACGCCGGTAATTCCCAGATATAGATCGACCTTGTCGTAATACGCCGCGATGTCGCCGTAGCTGATCGGCCAGTTTTCGCCAAAGCCGTCCCGGTCCTTGGCTTTAAAGTCGTAATCGGACAGGCGCAGCGCCAAGCGTCCCCATATATTTGTCTTGCCGCCCAGGCAGCGAGCGCGAACCCAGGCGTAATTAGTTCCGGTGAAGGGATTCTCGCGTTCGTCCACAACAATGTTTTTGACGTAGTCGCTACTGCCAACATAACTGTGCAGATGCTTGGCCTTTTCGAAGCCAGCCCCATAAGGAGGGTTGCGGATGGTGTACTCGTTGAAAGTCAGCGAATGCGAATCGGGCGGAAGAAATCCGCGATGGGCGTTGTCATAGGGCCATTCCATTGAGCGCAATTCCTGTTCGATCGGAAGTTTCTTTCCGGCTTCGAGCAGCAGTACCTGCAATCCATGGCTCGTCAGCACGTGCGCGGCCATCCCGCCCGCCGCGCCGGAACCGATGATGACCGCGTCGTAGGTCCTCTTAAGATTTACTTCAGGCTCCGCCATAGAGAACCTTTCCTCGATACACCGGTAAAGATTCACCGGCGCCGAAATTGCAGAGTGGCGATTATGCCAAAGAATCGGTATCACGTTCCGGAATAAAATTACACGCGGCTTTCGCGGATACGGAGGAGTAGCCGGAACGTGTTGCTCCTTACAGATATTGTTTGCGGAGGACGATTAAGCCATTGGCAGGCCGACGTAGTTTTCCGCCAGGGTTTGTGCGGCGGCGCGCGAGCTCGTCACGTAGTCGAGCTCGGCGATTTGGCGGCGTTGGTCGAATGGATTGTCGTTCGCAAAGCGGTGCAGCATGGAAGTCATCCACCAGGAAAAGCGTTGAACTTTCCAGACACGGCGCAGGCAGATTTCCGAGTAACGATTGAGCAACTCCGTCTTTTTGCTTTGGTAGAATTCGCCTAAGGCGCGGGCCAGTACGCGAACATCGGCTACGGCAAGATTCAGTCCCTTGGCTCCGGTTGGCGGAACAATGTGCGCCGCGTCGCCTGCCAAAAACATTTTGCCGAATTGCATCGGCTCGGTGACGAAGCTGCGCATGCCGGTCACACCTTTTTGCATGATCGGGCCTTCGGTCAACTTCCACCCGTCCTGGGTTGCCAGCCGCCGATGCAATTCCTGCCAGATTCGTTCGTCCGGCCACAGTGCAAGATCCTCGTCCGGCTCACACTGCAGATAAAGTCGGCTGATTTCCGGCGAGCGCATGCTCAGCAACGCGAATCCGCGATCGTGATTCGCATAAATCAATTCATGCGATGACGGCGGCGCCTGCGCCAGAATTCCCAGCCACCCGAACGGATAATCCCGGTCGTAAGTTTGCAGAGCGCCGGTCGGGACGGATGTACGGCAGATGCCGCGGAAGCCGTCGCAGCCGGCGATGAAATCGCATTGCAATTCGTGGGCGGCTCCGTTTGCGCGGAAATGGATTGTGGGCGATGCACTTTCTAGCCCATGGATGCTGACATCTTCCGCTTCGAAAATAATCGGCTGATTCGCGGCCAGTCGAGCGGCAATCAAGTCCTTGATCACTTCGTGTTGCGCGTAAATGGTGACGCACTTGCCGCCGGTGAGTTCGCGAAAATCGATCCGGTGCCCGTTTCCGTTGAAGCGCAGTTCGATTCCGCCATGTTGCAGGCCATGCCGCTTCAGCCGCTCGCCCAGTCCGAGTTCGTGCATCAAGTCAACAGTGCCTTGTTCCAGTACGCCGGCGCGGATTCTTTCTTCGATGTACTTGCGGGTATGTAGTTCGAGGACGACGGATTCAATCCCCAAGCGCTGCAGCAACAGCGATAAAAAAAGCCCCGCGGGACCGGCTCCGACAATTCCAATTTGAGTGCGCATGTTCCTCAGAGAACGATACGCTACCAGCCTCTGCGTTTCCATTGCCGCCATGGTTCAGCGCCAACGATCGTTCGAAAATAATTCTCGTTACGAGGTCGTCAATCCCATACAATGCCGCGCTGGCAAAGCCAACTGAATCCATTTTCTCAGTTCGTCGTTGCACGGCGCGACGAAGCAGCGCGGAAAGCAAGTTCTTGCCGAAAGGGTGGCAGCCATGCGGTTGAACACAGTCCTGCTCCGCAGCACAGTAGTCGCTGCTCTGGGCGGATTGCTTTTTGGGTTTGACACCGTAGTGATCTCCGGAACGACGCAAGCTCTGACCGAATTGTTTCGCCTGACTCCTCTGGCATTGGGCGTGACGGTTTCAAGTGCGCTGGTCGGTACCATACTTGGTTCGATGCTCGCGGGCATCCCCGGCGACGCCTACGGCCGCCGCGACAGTCTGCGCATTCTGGCAATTCTCTACTTCATTTCGGCGATTGGGTGCGGGTTCGCCTGGAATTGGACGGCGCTGGTAATTTTTCGTGTGATAGGCGGCCTGGCTATTGGCGGATCTTCAGTTCTGGGTCCGATGTACATCGCGGAGATTGCGCCGGCAAAATATCGCGGGCGCCTGGTGGGCCTTTTTCAATTCAACGTAGTCTTCGGAATCTTACTCGCTTATCTTTCCAACTACGTGATCGGCACGCTGAGCCTTGGCGCCGCGGAATGGCGCTGGAAGCTCGGTATTGCCGCGCTGCCGGCGGCTTTTTTTCTGATGATGTTGTTCGGGATTCCGCGGAGCCCGCGCTGGCTGGCGAAGAAAGGCCACATTGACGAAGCGCGGGAAGTGCTGCGCATCACCGGCGAGGAAAATTACGAGCAGGAGTTGCAGGACATCGTGGCGTCCATTGACGCGGAGCATCATGCGGGCGACTCGCTCTTCAACGGCAAGTATGGCTTTCCCATTTTTCTGGCTGTTTCGATTGCGATGTTCAATCAACTTTCCGGTATCAACGCGATTTTGTACTACTTAAACCAGATTTTTGCGCAAGCTGGCTTCAACAAGGTTTCCTCTGATCTGCAGGCAGTGGCGATTGGCGCCACCAATCTGATCTTTACAATGATTGCCATGACCCTGATCGACCGCATTGGCAGGAAAAAACTTTTACTGACCGGCGCAGTGGGGACAACTTTATGCCTTGCGGGAGTCGCGTACGTTTTCCTCTCGCACAGCCACGAAAATATTCTGGTGGCCCTGCTGGTCTGTTACATCGCGTTCTTTGCATTTTCACAGGGTGCGGTGATCTGGGTGTATATCGGAGAAGTCTTTCCGAATCGGGTGAGGGCGTCAGGGCAAAGCCTCGGCAGCTTCACCCATTGGGTGATGGCGGGAATTATTTCTTTGGGTTTTCCCACGGTCGCGGCAAAGTCGGGCGGCTACCCGTTTGTCTTTTTCTCATTGATGATGGCAGTGCAGTTTTTCGTGGTGCTGCTCTGGTATCCAGAAACCAAGGGCATCACGCTTGAGGATATGCAGAAAAAGCTCGGTATCGCTTAGAACGGTAACCGTCACTTACGATTTGTCGCGTTACTTCGTCAGCTTTGCAATGTACAAGCCGAACGGCTCCAGCTTGACGGTTTTTCCATCCGCGGCGGTCGCCTCGCTGACCAGCATCGGTTTTGACTGTGCGGTGGCAAAACCCTGAGCCGCAAGATCCAATTTTGCCGTCTGTGCCGCGTTGGAAAAATTCAACACCACTAAGAACGCCTCGTTCTTGTATCGCCGCAAATAAGAATAAACATTCGGGTCGTCGTTGTTCAACGAAACATAGTCGCCTTCGATCAGCGCTGGCTCGGTGTGCCGCAGCGCCAGAACTTTTTTGTACACCGAGAGAATCGAATTTGGATCTTTTTCCTCCGTCGCGACGTTATGCGTCCTGGCGCTCGGTGGAACCGGCAACCAGGGTTTGCCTTCTGTAAATCCGGCATTCTTGCCGTCGGTCCATTGCATCGGCGTGCGTTCACCGTCGCGGCCTTTGTCCGTCGGCCAGCTTAGTTTTCCCACGGGATCCTGCACTTCGTCGCGCGATTTGGGATCGTTGTTTTCCATTCCCAATTCCTCGCCGTAGTACATGATTGCCGTACCGCGCAGCGTCAGATAAAACGCCGCCATCAACTTGGCAATTTCGTCGTTGTGCTTTCCATCGCCGTAGCGCGTGTATGACCGCGTGATGTCATGATTGGTGATCACGTACACCGGCCAACCGCCCGCGGAGTCCATCGCCGCCACATGTTTGCGATAAGTTCCGGCAGAAAACGGCAGTCCATTCAACAGCAAGTCCATCGGCAGTTGCAGTTCGTCGTTGTGACCTCCGTAATATTCCTTCAGCTGGGAAACGTCTGACGTCCAGGTTTCGCCGATCAGCACTGCGTTGTATTCATCGGCAACTTTGCGGAGACCTTTCAGGGCGGCGTGCACTTCGGGAAGCTTCTTGTTGTATTTCTCTTCCATGTTAGGCCGACCGAATTTATCCTTGCCGGGGATAATCGGGTTGTCTTTGAGCGCCGGATCTTCAAATAGTGTGTCCACGGCATCCAGCCGAAAACCCGAAACGCCTCGCTGGTACCAGAATCGCGTGGTGTCAAACATGGCTTTTTCCACTGCGGGATTCCGCCAGTTCAAGTCCGGCTGCTCCGGATAAAAATAGTGGTAGTAATATTGTTTCGTGGTCGGATCGTATTTCCATGCGGAGAGTCCAAAAGTGGAGAGCCAGTTGTTGGGCGGCTGGCCGGGGCCTTGGCCGTCGCGCCAGATGTACCAGTTGCGATGCTCCGACGTTCGCAAAGATTTCGAATCCAGAAACCACTTGTGCCGGTCGGAAGTGTGATTCACCACGAAATCCAGAATTACGCGGATGTTGCGTTGCTTCGATTCAGCTGAAAGTTTGTCAAAATCCGCCATTGTGCCGTACATCGGGTCGATGGCTTCGTAGTCTGAAACGTCGTAGCCAAAATCCACCTGGGGAGAAGGAAAACACGGCGTAATCCAGATGGCATCCACACCAAGAGTTTTCAGGTAATCCAGCTTGGACCTGATTCCGTTCAGATCGCCGATGCCGTCGCTATTGCTGTCGGCGAAGCTGCGCGGGTAAATTTCATAAAAGACTGCGTGTTGCCACCAGGGATGGCCTTCGGCGTCGAGTTGAGCCTTCTGCCCATTCGCTTGATGCGAGAACAGAGTGGCGCTCAGCGTAAGAAATGCAAACAATCTCGCGCGCGTCGACATGGCTCCTCCTGGAAATCCAGACTTACCCGTCAGTTCCTAGCGTTTGCTTGCTTTGGCCTTTGCGCCCGGTGGATGAAATAAATTGTGATCGGTTGAGTCTGCCGTTCCGCGGATCCATTGCCTGCTGGGAACGTTTCTTCGATTGCATCACCCGGCGTCAAAACCGCGCCGTCCATTGACTTGATCTGTTCCTTGCCCCAGACCGAGAGCGTGTAGGTGTGACCCGCAAGTCCTTCCGTCTGCAGCGTGAGGGCGTCGAGCGAATCGTTCCACGTTTCAGAAACGATCCGCAAACCCTGGCTCACCGAGGCCAGCGCGGGAAGGGCCGCCTCATATGTGACGGCGAAGTCGTTTCGAAGAAGAATTCTCAGAGTATTTCGCCCCGATGCCAGACTTGTCTCCACGATCACATGCTGATCGTTGTCGTGCCGCTCGAGACGGAACCCTACCTGCCGCCCATTCAGCGTAGCGCCGAGCACTTCCGTCCTCGGACTGACAGCCGGGCGAAAATCTATCTTTAGCTCCGCGCCACCCGGATGGTCAGCGGTCACCGTAATTGCATCGGCCGTCCGTGAAAAGCGCAAGTCGAGAGAATCGTTCCCAGCTGCTAGGCGATGAAGCGCGAAGGCTTTCCAGCTCGCTGGAATGTGCGGCGCAAAACTGAGCGTATGAGCTTGGGCGTCAAATCGCAATCCAAGGAGTCCGCGCAACATCGGGCTGATCACCATGGCCGCGGACCAGATTTGGTGCGGCGAGCTGGTCGAGAGCGGTTGGTAGTAATCGCCGGACAAAACTTCCGTCACGTGCCCCGGAGATCCATCGAGCGCGAGCAGCGCGTTGGCGCGCAAATTGTCGTAAGCAGGCTGTGGCCGGTGATACCGGTATTCTGCAACCGAAGCCCATCCGGTAAACAACGGCCATACCGCGCCGTAGTGGTATCCGCCGCCGCTATATTTCGGCGCATGATTCGAAATAATCCGCATGCCCCAATCGGTTTCATGTTCGGGCTTGGCAAGCTCCGCGATGGTCCGCTGCGATTTTGCTTCATCGGTCAGGCCAAACCACATTGGAACCGTCGTCAAGACCGTCGGCTCGTCCACCCGTTTGTTTTCTCGATCCACGGCAAATGCAAAAAACTTCTTCTCCGGCGACCAGAATGCCTCGTTCAGTTGTTTTTGTTCTTTCGCAAGCTCCTCGGTCAGCGATTTTGCCTCGGCTTCTTTTCCCGTGAGCCGTGAAAGATGAGCCAGGCCGCGAATCGCCGCGACCGCCAAACCACTGTGATAAAACTCGCTCTCGATGGGCAGCATCGGGCCGCCCTCGATCCAGCCGTGCCCAACCCCAAAATTCTTTGCGAATCCGTTCGCATCGTAGGTTGAGCGCAAGAATTGGTAGGCCTTTGCGATGTGATCCCAATTCGATTTCGCGAACGCGACATCTCCACTGCTTGTAACGTAATCATCTACCGCGGCGATATAAAGAGGCGTTGCATCCGCCGATGCGTACGCATACGGATACCCTTTGAACCAATCCACAAAACTGGCGCCCTGCGCAATCTCGTGCGGGATTTTTCCATCTTCGCGCTGAAACTTTGCAATGAATTCAAGCGCCGTTTTGGTTGTAGCGAAATCGCCTTCGCTGTTCAGCGCCAGCCCGCACCACAGCGAATCTCGCCCAAAAAACCACGCAAACCCGGGACGATAGCTTTCCCCGGAAGCCCGGTATCCTGCGATCAATCCATCGCCCATGGTCGGATTCGAGACCAGTCCCTGAATCAAACTCACCCGCGACCAGTCGTAGGCACTCTGCAACTCCGCATCAGGAAGATCCACGCTGGTCGTACGCTGCAAATACTGCTCGTAAAACTCCGCCGCTTCTTTCCAAAACCGCTGGTAATCCGACGTCAGCAGGCGATAAGTCTTTTCCGCTTCGGCTCGGCCATTCACCGATCCGGAAATCACAATGATTTTCGTGTCTCGGCCTTTGCTGGTCGCGCCCAGCTTCATCGAACTGGTATGCGTTCCGCCGTAATTGGTCTCGTACTCGAGTTGCGGTTCGGCAGCTGTCGGCGATCCGGCGAGCGCGGCAAATTTCTGGTGATCTTCGCCAAACATGAATCCATTGAACTCGCTGCTCCAACCAACATAGGTCCCGCCCATCGACGCCGGCCACTCCAGCTGAAAATCGCGTATGAAACTTGCCTGCACTTCGAGCGGTTGCTCGGTTTCCACTTGAATCTCAATCACCGCGCCAGGTTGATCCACCGGTACAAAAAAAGTTTCGCGAATCGAAAATGTGTCCCCGGTATAGACCAGCGTGGTCGACTCCGGACGCGCAATCACGGTCCGAACCAATGTCTCAGCGGGAATTTCGCGTCCTTCGGTGAGCACGGTCAGCCGCAAGTCACGCAAAATCTTGAGGGGATAAACCCATGCTTCCACTTTCCCCGATTCATTTCCCAGCAGCCCCGCGCGCTTTCCGACTGCAGCAAGGAATTCCCAGGGCCGCGCCGTGCGCGATATTTCCAGTTTTTTCCAGGCTGCGTCCGCCTGCGCTGGCCTTGGTCGAGCGAGGGTAACTGCCCAGCCGCATGGAAGCAGAACGAAAGCAAACACCAAGACACGAACAATCATCGAACGAGTGCGGTGAATGTGTGGTCGCATTTTGATTTGCATGAGAAACTTTTACGCAGCGTGCCCGCTTGCAAAGCCTCGCTGCACTGTCTATAAACGAAACGGCCAGAGTGTAGCACGCGACATTGCTTGCCTGGCAATAGTCAGTCCGCTTCGGAAAGGTATCGTTCCATTGTTTTTTCCGCGCCGCAGCTTCCTCAGGTCTCTCAGCCGTTCCGCGCTCGTACTGTCGCTGGAAAATATCCTTGCAGGAGTGCATCCCCTCTTCGCGGGAAGAACGCAATCGTCAGCCGTGTCACAAAAGCCTGCCGCACCTGTGCCCGCTCCGTCGACCGCACTCGCGCTCGGCGTAAGCTTTCTGAACATGGCCAAAGAATCCGGCCTCAACGCAAAAACCGCCTTTGGCGGCGAACACAAAAATAAATATTTGCTGGAGACCACAGGTTGCGGCGTCGCTTTCTACGACTACGACAACGACGACTGGCTGGATATTTTTCTGGTTAACGGATGGCGCCTGGAAGGTTTTCCGAAAGGCCAGGAGCCGTCTTCGCATCTCTTCAAAAATAATCGTGACGGCACTTTCACCGATGTCACTGCGACCGCCGGTCTTGTTCACTCCGGCTGGGGACAAGGCGTCTGTGTCGGGGACTACGACAACGACGGGTTCGAAGATCTTTTCGTCAGCTACTTCGGCAAGAACGTTCTTTATCACAACAACGGCAATGGCACTTTCACCGACGTCAGCGAAAAGGCCGGCATCGCGGGAAGTGGCAAACGCTGGAACTCCGGCTGCGCCTTTGTCGATTACGATCGCGACGGCAAACTCGATCTCTTCGTCGCCAACTATATTGATATGGATCTCGCGACAGCGCCGGTTCCCGAATCCGGCCCCTGCTTATATAAAGGTGTAATGGTCGCGTGCGGCCCGCCCGGCCTCGTCGGCGGCAAAAATATTCTGTATCACAACAACGGCGATGGCACCTTCAAGGATGTTTCCGAGTCCGCAGGAATTTTCTCTGCCAACGGCACTTACGGCCTCGGCGTCCTGACCGCTGATTTTGACAACGATGGCTGGCCGGATATTTACGTCGCCAACGATTCCACCGCCAGCGCGCTCTATCAAAATCTAAAGAATGGAAAATTTTCCGACATCGCCATGGAAGCCGGCTGCGCGCTGAGCGCCGACGGCAAACCGCAGGCAGGCATGGGCGTCTCCGCGGCCGACTACGATCTCGACGGCAACCTGGACATCGTCAAAACCAATTTCGCCGGCGACACTCCTTCGCTTTACCACAATCTCGGTGGCGCTACCTTTGAAGACACGACGTTCAACGCCGGCTTGGGCAAGCACACGCAATATCTCGGCTGGGGCTGCGGTTTTTTTGATTTTGACAACGACGGCTGGCCGGACATTCTAATCTGCAACGGCCACGTTTATCCGGAAGTCGAGCAGCTCACCACCGAAGCGGGTTATCCGCAGCGCAAATTGCTCTACAAGAATCTGCGTAACGGCCGCTTCGAAGATGTTTCGATGAATGCCGGCCCAGGAATCTCCACGCCTTCGTCTTCGCGCGGCGCCGCTTTCGGCGATTTCGATAACGATGGCGACATCGATGTGGTCGTCAACTGCGTCAACGACTACCCGCAGTTACTCCGCTGCGATTCCTCGTTGAAAAATAATTGGATCAAAATCCGCACCATTGGCACAAAATCCAATCGCAGCGGCATTGGCGCGCGGCTGCGTTGCGTGACCCGTGTGGCTGGCGAAGCCAAACCCCATCAGCAGATTGACGAAGTGCGCAGCGGCGGGGGTTATTTCTCCCAGAACGACTTACGCGTGCACTTCGGCATTGGTTCTGCCGAAAAAGTCGATGTAGTGGAAATTCGCTGGCCCAGCGGACAGCTCGATACGCTGAAAGACTTGAAGCCGAATCGCCTTTACTATGTCACCGAGGGCCACGGAATCACGCGTACGGAAGTTTTCCCGTCAGCGAAACGCACGTGAATCCCGCGCGTGCACCGCGCGCACCCGCGCTCCGCTCAAAATCCTTCCAGCAGCCAAACGTTCGAATCGCCCGCGGCTTCCAAAATGGCCAGCCGTTTTCCGTCTCTCGAGGGGATCGCCCAGCCTACGTGCGGTGTTTTCTCTTCCAGTACCGCCTTCGCGTGGCCTTGCAGGTCAATGCTCAGCAATGTCCGGGTTTCTCCACGCAGTCTTGCGCTGGCCCACAGACTCTTGCCATCCGCAGCCCAATCAATTGTCGAAAGCCCTGCCCAACCCGCGACATGCAGAATTTTCTCGGCTCCTCCTTCTAGGGACACCAGCCGAACATCCGCGTTTGTGGAAACGTGCATCTTCCCCTTGGCCAAGGCGACAGTTTTGCCGTCAGGGGACAGCGACCAGTTGTATCCTTCCCATTCCGGACTCTCTCCGGACACTCTGATCCATTCCTTTCGCGCACCAGTCGATGGATCGAACTTAAAAAACACCATCGCGCCTTTTACGAACCTGCTGAAGAGACACGCTCGCGCTGGCGCTCGGGCGCACTGAAAATTGTTGATTCCCGGTTCTTCGAAAAGCACCTGAGGTGTTCCTCCCGCAAGCGGCACGCGCATCATGCGCACCATCCGCGACCGGAATTGCTGACTGGTTTCTGTTTCTGGATCCGCCTTCACGGTTTCGGTTTTGCCGGGCGCACTCTTGCCTTTGTTTTCTGCCTCGGAGAGTTCAGTCGTGAAGAAAATCTCGGTACCTTCGGGATTCAAGCGCAGGATGACTGCCGAATACGGCGCGCCAACCACCAGCTCCGGTGTCGCGGAGTCGATATCTTGCCGGAAAATGTGAGGACCTCCGTCGCGATTCGAAACGTACAGAACTGTTTTGCCATCCGGAGTCCAGTCGTATGGGCGGTTCTGTAATTCATCCATTGTCAGTCGTTGCAGCGGCGAAATCGTCTTCGTCCGCTGATTGACTTCCGCGACATACACCGTCGGAGCAATGTTGGTGCGAATGAAGGCCATGCGCTTTCCGTCCGCAGAAACGCTCTCCAAAGGCTTGGCTTCAGGTCCGCTGGTGACGCGCTCCGGCTGTCCAACCCGTTTTCCCGTGCCCGCATCGATGCGCAGCGCCCAAATGTTCGACTCCACCTGGTTGGGTGGTTCCTCGGACAGCGAAAACAGCAGCCTTCCATCATGCGTCCACGCCACTCCATCCTGCAGCCGGTAATCGGACAGAATCGTTTCCGTCTTTCCACCCTTTAGTTCATAGCTTTCCAGTTCAACTTTTTCGTCACTGTATCCCGGCCAGAAGATTGCCTTGGGATAAGCCAGCCGAAGGCCGTCCGGCGACCACGCCGGAGGCGCAAACACATATCCAGAGATTTCAGCTACCTTCCGTTCTTCGTTTCCCTCCGCATTCGTCAGGTACAAATCGGTCCGGCTGAACCAGTTGCTACGAAGGAGCGCGATTGTTTTTCCGTCTGGAGAAACGCTTCCGCTTTCTGATGCTTCGGCAATTTTCTTGGGTGGTCCGCCCCAGATCGAAACATTCCACAGACTCGGCCTCTCCATCGGACCATTCACCGCCGCCACCAGCAAGTGTGCTCCATCGGGAAGCCAGGACAATCCGTGCGCTCGAAACCCATCCGGCACCGATAACGGATGCGATTCGTCGGTGTCCAGAGCGCGAACGAAAATCCCCCGCGGGTCAGAATATGCCAGGAATTTGCCGTTTGGCGAAATGGCTGCGTTATAAACGGGCAAGTCCGGGGAGTTAGCGGTTAATCGCCTTTCCCGCAGCGCAGGAGTGGGGGAGCTGCTGTGGCCGACACGCCAACCCACCGCCATACAAGCTGCCACGAGTACCACCGTGCCCGCTACCCAGCGCCCGGCATAGCCACGTCCGGGCCCTGCAATCACCTCTGCTTTTCCGCCACCCGGAACCGCTCCTGCCACCGGAGCCACAAACCGGTATCCGCGCCTCGCCAGTGTTTCGACAAAACGCGGGTTGTCTGCTGAGTCCCGCAGCGCGTCTCGTAATCTCTTCACCGCCGCATTTAAACTATGGTCAAAGTCAACGAAAGTATCCGCGGGCCACAGCCTTCGCTGCAGTTCTTCCCGGGAAATGACCTCGCCCGGGCGCTCCAGGAGCATGGCCAGTACCTGAAATGGTTGCTCTTGAAGCTTAATTTTCACCCCGTTTCGGCGCAGCTCCCCCGCATGAGGATCTACCTCATACACACCGAATTTTACGACCCCGACCAAATTCCCGTTGAGCCCTGTCGCCACCTGAATTCACCCGTTCGATTCCTCACCCGTTCGCCGCTTGGTATCTCTCTTACTTCTACGTACGCCGTCGCATTTCGTTCTGTTACAAGCTCATAAAACGCCTCATTTCTCGTGTCATCTCGCTTTGTAACATCCTGCAACGACAGCTCTTAGCTCGTCACCTACGTTTCAGTTTCACGTGATCGATCAACCCTTGAGGCACCCCGCCGCCCGCCGCACCTTTGCGCATTCCAGCGAGGTGCAGGTTCATGAAAACTGCAATATTGGGTCTTTTGCTTGTGGCATCCGGCATCTTCCCAAAAACACCCTCCGCCCATGAGCACATTCAATCTTCCGTCGTAAACCTTACCATATCCGTATTTAATGACGCCGGCGTTGAGCAATCCGTCTGGTTACAGGCGCAGGGCCGCGCCACCGAAATCATGCGGCGCTCGGGAATCTCGTTGATTTGGCTTGACTGCGGTTCTGGAGTCAGCCGAATGCCAGATCCGAATTGCAGCGCGATTTCGTATCCCACGCATTTCTCAGTCCGCGTGGTGCCCAAAATCAGTCCGGTGAAAGGACACATTTTCGGGCAGACATTTCAGGACGCTGCCGGCGAAGGGAATTATGCGCTTGTTTATTACGCTGGCATCAAGGCATTCCGGGCAGCCACTACCGTCTCGACCGGCGAGCTACTTGGATGCGTGATCGCACACGAGCTGGGACATCTTTTGCTCGGCACGGCTTCCCACTCGCAGGCCGGCTTGATGTCCGGCGTGTGGCAGGATACCGAGTTAAAACAGGCGCTGCGCCATAATCTGCTTTTTTCCGACGACGAGGGAGAACGCATGCGGTTTAGGTTTGCCGCCGCAGCCACCCGTTTACAAAAACTGCACGAATCGCCCTATCCCATCGCTGGAAAATAAATTTGTCAGACGCCAAGCCACATCACCGCGCAGCCTTTTCGATCGCCGCGCCCGAACCCTCTTTCAGATTATGAATAGCGTCCACACGCAATCCCGTGAATTTTTCCGTCAATCCGCTGGGCCAGCGGACTTCAACCCACTCCAAACTTCCATTTCGCCCAAGCCCAAAGTGTACGCGCATATCGTTGTTCGAATCGTAGCTGGAGCCGCTGCGCACTTCGTCCACCAATATCCTGTCGCCTGCCTTGACACGAATCTTGGCTCCGATTCCGTCGCGATTGGATTTGGTTCCCGCGGTCTTGAACGTAATCCAGTGATTAGCCGATTTCACTTGATTCACTAGCAGGCTGACTGGCGCATTCATGTTGCTCACCACCGCCGACATTCTTCCGTCGTTCCACAGATCACCGATCGCCAGCCCGCGTCCCGATTTCGCCGTTGTGATCCCAGGCCCGGCATCTGCCGAAATATCTTCAAACTTTCCGTTGCCCTTGTTGTGATAAAGAATCCGTGGCTCTTGATAATCGCTCCCGAGATGCTGCGTATCCACTTCGGGATAAACATGCCCGTTCACCAGCAGCAGATCCGGCCAGCCGTCGTTGTCGACGTCGATAAACATCGTGCCCCAACCTAAATACCTCGTATAGAGTCCGAGTCCGGCGGCAAAAGTAACATCGTCGAAAGTTCCGTCTCCGTTATTGCGATAAAGCGTTGCCGTATCGTCGGAAAAATTCGTTTTGAAAATATCCAGTCGTCCGTCTCCGTTGTAATCGCCGATGGTTGAGCCCATCCCCGCTTGCTCTTTTCCGTCTTCGTTAAACGCGGCTCCCGCTACCACCGCCACATCGGTGAATGTTCCGTCGTGATTGTTGTGATAGAGAATGCTCGGCGTGCTGTCGCAGGCAACATAAATATCCGGCCAGCCGTCGTCATCGAAGTCAAACGTGGACACGCTGAATCCATAATGCCCATTGGTCCGGTCGATTTGCGCTTTCCTGGTCACATCCAGAAACGTACCGTCTCCCATGTTGTGGTAAAGAATATTATTCCCCCATGGCAATCCGCGCGGTCCGCACATCACCGGCACCCCCTTCCACATACAAGACGCTCGCTCGCCCGGAAGCGGCGCCGTTTTTAGGTCAAAGTCCACATACGTCGCCACAAATAAGTCGAGTTTCCCGTCCCGGTCATAGTCCACAAACCCACATCCTGTGCTCCACGCGCCATTTCCCGCAACATGCGCTTTTTCGCTCGCGTCGCTGAACGTTCCGTCGCCGTTGTTGTGATAGAGGACGTTTTTCCCGTAATAGGTCACGAACAAATCTTCATACCCATCATTGTCGTAATCTCCGACGCAAACTCCCTGTCCCCATCCGCCGTGCGCCAGCCCGGCTTTCTCGGTGACGTCAGTGAATGTTCCATCATGATTGTTGTGGTAGAGATGATTGGTCGGCGGCTTCTTTCCGGCCAGGGGATCGAGCGTGGTTCCATTCACCACAAAAATATCCGGCCATCCATCGTTGTCGTAATCGAAGATGGCCACTCCTGTTCCAGTGGTCTCAAGGATGAATTTTTTGCTATCCACCCCGCCGAATGTGTTCGCCGCTCTTAACCCGGCGTTCACGGCTTGGTCCACGAAGTACGCGATTTGTTTTGGCTCGGTCTTGGGAGAGCGATCCGGCGTTTGTGTGTACGTCAAAGCAACCTCGGCGCAGGCGAGGAGAATCACGCACGCCGCCGCGCTCTTGAGCCGTAGAGGAATTTTCGTCAACTTGCTCCCCGATTCCCGCCCATCATTTTGCACACCTGAAACGACGCTTGTTCGAGTAGAGGCCGCTTCCGACCCGCCCATTCCCAACTGGAAGGCGATCGTTTCTTGCGCCCCGTTGCGATGTCGCGTTCATGCCGGACTATAGCTTAATGCTAGTATGAAATTTCTCAGTCCGCATGACGTCCGGAGGCAAAGGCCGTTGTCCATACGCGCCCGCACGATGAACGGAAAATACTGCCTTCCGCTGCTGGCGCTGCTCTTCCCGCTGTTGCTGCCCGCGCAGGCTCCTTCGCCCGCAAAGCGCCCTGAAAATAACCAGGCATTTTCTGATGGAGCTGCCGCTTTAGAGCGAGGCGATCTCGCCGCCGCGCGCGCCGCGTTCACTAAAGCCGTTGGCCAGAATCCGCGCAACGCCAAAGCCGCCAATGCTCTCGGTCTGGTTATGCTCGCACAAAACGAGGCCGCTTCCGCAGTCCCGCAATTTCAGGCTGCGCTTCGCGTGCAACCTTCTTTCGTGAATGCACGCATCAACTTGTCTAACGCTCTGCTACAAACTCACGACGTTCAAGGCGCCGTAAGGGAAGCCCGCTCCGTCGTACGCATTGCCCCTAACCAACCGGACGCGCACGTCGCGCTGGCGCGTGCGTTGGAAGCTTCGAACGATCTCGATGCCGCCGTTGCCGCAATTCGCCGCGCTGTTGCATTGTCTCCCGCGCGCTCCGACCTGCACGACAATCTCGGCACGCTTCTGGCTCGGCAGGATGATTTTTTAGCGGCCAGTGCAGAGTTTCAGAAAGCCCTCGAATTGAATCCTCAATTGCCCGCTGCGCTGTTTCATCTGGGCGTCTTGCATTTCGAACAAAGACAATTCGAACCGGCCGAGAAATATCTCACGCGCGCCGTTGCGCTCGATCCGCAAAATTATCTCGCGCAAAATTTTCTTGGCCGGAGCCTGCGCGAATCAGGAAACCTGCCGCAAGCCATTTCCGCTTTCCAGGCCTCTCTCAGACTCCAACCCGCCCAGCCGGACATCTTGAACTTACTCGGGCTATCGCTCGAGCGCGTCGGCAATCCCGCGGATGCCGCCGCGGCTTTTCGCGAATCGCTTCGCGCTGAGCCGCAAAACGCCGAAACCCTGAACAATCTGGGCCTGGCTCTTCTCCAGTCCGGCGACGGCGACGGATCTATCACGGCTTTTCGCGCCGCCCTGCAGATTCATCCGGGCGATTCCGCATATCAAGGAAATCTCGGTGCGGCCTACCTGCAGAAAGCGGATTATGCCGCTGCGACAACGGTATTCCGCGATGCGCTCAAAACGGCTCCCAACAGCCAGTTGCTGCACTACAACCTGGGCCTCGCGCTGAAACTTCAAGACAAACTTCCCGAGGCGGTGGAGGAATTGCGCGCTGCCGAAGCCATTGATCCGTCGCAGCCGGATTCTCCCTACACTCTCGGCGTAACGCTTTGGCAAATGGGCGATGGCGATGGCGCAATCGAGGAACTCACGAAAGCCACGCGCGTGAAGCCCGACTACGCGGAAGCGTTCTACACCCTCGGGACCGTTTTGAAGCAGCAATCGGAATTTCAGGAAAGCGCCGCGGCATTGCGCGAAGCCATTCGCCTGCAACCTGACTTTGCGGGAGCCCACACCACACTCGCGGCGGTTCTCCGTCAACTGGGAGACACCTCCGGGGCGGCCAGCGAATCCCGCGCCGGCGCCGAGCTGGCCAAACAAACTACAAATTTGCAAGCCGCTCTGTTCGCAACCAACTCAGGCCGCCGTTTGCGCAACGCCGGCGACTTGACGGGCGCCATCTCACAATTCAGGGCCGCCATACAATCTGTCGGGGATTATGCCCCCGCGCATTTCGAATTGGCAATTGCGCTGCGCCAGGCAGGAAAAAAGGAAGAAGCAGCGGCGGAATTTCAGAAAGCTACGGCGCTCGATCCTAAACTAGTCGCCCCCAGCGAGTAATTTCCGCAGCGCAAATCTTGCCAGGCTTCAGCAACTAAGCTGCCCGCCCGAACTTTAATTCAACACCCGCAAGGCCACCAGGGACGACTCCACCGGTACTCCTCGCGCCACCTTTACCTGGATCACCGCTTCGAACGGCTTCAGTTCGCTGGGCTGTGTCACGTTCATCCTCTTCAATAACTCATCCAGGTAATTTTCCCGCGTGACGTACTCCACTGCGGCCTGTGTTCCGATGGTGGTCGTGCCGGCCAAAATTAATTCCGAATGTTCCGGATTGATGGCCTTCACCAGCGCCACCACCGCATAATCCTCCGTCAAGGCAGTATTCGAAGGGCCCAGCAGATATTTCCCGGCTTCGCCCTTCCCTGGATGCACGTTGATAATCTGCACGTTTCCTTCTTGCGGCCCGCTCTCCACTTTCTTGAACACAAATTCCGTGGTGCTCGGTATTTCCCGCAGCGTCAAGTTTTCCGACGGCGATCCCATGAAAATCAAATCGTTGTTCTTGGCGTCATCGAGCGAAAACAGGCTGCCGCGTTTTACGCGCAGCGATTGATGCAGTTCGGCGAACACCACATCCAGGCTGTGCACCGCCAGCACTTCACCCACGCCCGTGTAGTGGTCGAGGATCGGTAATTTCGCGTCTTTCGATGCGTCGTAGTACCGCATCCCGGTGTTCGGCCGGCCGACAAACGCCGCATTGCTGAAAACCACCCAGGGCTCTTCGGGCCCGCGCACAAATCCCTTCCAAAATATGCGAATCGGCGCCGGCACCGAAATTTCTCCAGCAGCGTTTGCGGAAGAAGATGGCGCACCCAACTCCCGCCGCGTCCACAGCAGCCACCCAACCATCAGCAACGCCGCAATCAGCCCCACACTTAACGCTGGCACCAGATAACGCCTTTTCGCTGCCGCCCCGGCACTTTCCAAATGATCGTTAGCCCAAGTTCCGGTACCGCTTCCGTTTCCATGCGCCAGCGCTGCGCTGGCCCGCTCGTGGAACGCTACCGCATAACTTCCCTTGGGCAATTCCACCACGATTCGATCCGTCGCACCTTCGCTGTTGTAATACTCCGCGAGCTTGGTTCTTAACCTTCCTGCCTGCACCCGCACCATCGAATCGAGCTGTGGATCGAAGTCCGCTTGCCTGCCAAAAACCTCCGTCGCAATTTGATATTCCTTCACCGCTGTTCCCGGATGCTCCAACGCTTGCCTTCCCAGGTAGCGCAACAATTTGCACAGGGACTCCGACCCGTGCAGAGCATGGCTCGCCACGAGTTTTTCAATTTCCGCCTGAAATTGTGCCCGGTCCGTCACTGCGGCTCCTGTTACGTTGGTGTAACAGGAGCCTACCAACTCGCGCATCTCCTTGCAACAGTTGCGTTTATCTGATGTAACCGTATCAGACGCAGGGAGACTTGCCTCTGGCTGTCAAAAAGCCGATAACTCCAATCACATTTTTCGCTCGAAGTGTTCCGGTGCGAAAGGATGCGCGGGGGCGTGTGTCGTCTGCCTGCTTTAAGGGTGATTCCGCCCAGACTTCGCGTCCTCGGCCACTCCGAGTTCAGCAGTCGGGTGCAACAGAGCGGCTTCAAAGTGAAGGTGCGCCATTGACGCACTCTCCGTTCTAGTTTTTCCTTTTTCAAAATGGTCGAGGCTTTTGGGATTTGTCTTTTTAGCAAAGTCCGTCCCGCGGCTGGGGTAGCTGACGTGATGGACTCGACGGTTTAGATCAGGAGGGGTGGAATGAGAAGTCGTGCGTTTTTCGGCTGTTTTGTGATTTTTTGTCTAGTCCTCGCGATGTCCGCACCAAATTCCTCGGCACAGGCTGTTTTCGGCAGCGTCATCGGCACGGTTACCGATGGCCAGGGCAATGCTGTCGCAGGTGCAAAAGTCACCGTAACTTCAACCACCAAGAACACGGTCTTCGAAACAACTACCAATGATAGTGGCAACTTCTCGGTCACGCACTTGATTCCCGATAGCTACAAGGTGCACATCGAGGCGACGGGTTTCAAAGCTTACGACGTCGCCAGCGTTGCTGTAAGCGCTGACTCCTCGGTGACACTCGACGCCGCTCTTCAGGTGGGCGAGGTTACGCAGACCATCGAAGTCACTGGCGAAATTCCCCAGCTCAAGACCGACCGCGCCGATGTGGACATCGAATTCAGCCAGAAGTACGTCGAAGATTTGCCGGTCCTCAACCGCAACTTCACCAGCTTCGAATTGCTCTCGCCTGGCACTCAAAAGCTGCCTGGTTTCAATCACGCAGCCACGGAAAATCCTCAGGGCGGCGGCCAGATTCAAGTCAATGGGCAGCACTTTTCCGGTACCAATTTCGAACTTGACGGTACGGATAACCAGGATCCCATTCTTGGCATCATCGTTGTAAACCCCAACCTCGATGCCATCGGCGAGGCCAAAATCGCTCTGCAGGACTACGATGCCGAGTCAGGCAAGGCTACCTCCGGTATCGTTAGGGTCCAGACCAAATCGGGTTCAAACGAGTTCCACGGCAGCGGTTTCTACTATTATCGTGATAGCGCCCAACAGGCGCGCGACCCGTTCACCAACAAGCCCGGCGTTGCCCTTCCTGCGGCAACTTGGAAACAGTTTGGCGGATCTGGCGGCGGTCCCATCCTCAAGAACAAGCTCTTCTTCTTTGGCGATTATCAGGGAACCAAGCAGACCTCTGGTATCACCAACCTGTACACGATTCCGACTCCGACGGTAATCCAGTCCTGCAATCCCGCGACGAACGCTGCCAGCGCGACTCCAGGCTTTTGCGACTTGAGCGAATATCTGAATGCTTTCGGAGGACCGGGAAGCGGACAGGTCTTCGACCCCAACACTGGCGACCGTGCCACGGGTTCGGGGCGTACCCCGTTTGCGAACAACCAGATTCCCATTGGCAGGATCCCCCAGAATGTGGGCAACGTTCTTGCTTTATTTCCCAGTCCTACGGCAGGTGGCGTTAATAACAATTTCGTAGCCAACGGTTCAGGTCCTTTTGATCAAAAGTCGTTTGATGTGCGCATCGACTACAGCGCTCCCCATAATTACCAAGTATTCGGACGCTTCAGCCTCGATTACTTCTCGCTATCTGGTAAGGGCGGTCTCGGTGCTCTCGGATCCGCGGGTTTTGGCCCCGGCGGTTTGGGTGGCAGTTCCAACGTTCACAACTATAGCTTGGCCTCTGGTTTCACCAAGCCTATCGGCACCAAGTGGCTTACGGACTTCCGGTTCGGATACTTTAAGTATAATCCGAAAACGGCGTACCCCGACCAGAACCAGACGCCGATGGATACATTCGGGTTTCCCGGGCTCAACTCGGGCCCCGGCATTCAGGGCGCGCCCATTACCGGCGGGCTCTCGGCCTTCAAGTTCAACAACAACGGCGGAAATAACGACGTGCGCGGTGCACTGGGCAGTACCGCTTCTGATGGTTCCTTTGGCTTCGGTGATGGTTTGAGCCCCGCCCGTTGCAATTGCCCGCTGACCGAGAGCGAACAGCAATTCCAGTTTGTAAACAACTGGACGCGGACGCAAGGCAACCACACCATCAAGTTCGGCGCCGACATTCGCTATGCCATGAACCTCCGTGTGCCCAGCGATCAAAACCGCGCAGGTATCTTGTTTTTCGATCAGCTCGATACCGGCAACGCGGGAAACAATGGCCTCGCATTGGCTACGTTCTTGCTCGGGGATGTCACCCAGTTTCAGCGCTACGTCAGCACCAGCTTGAATGCCGCTGAGCGCCAGAAGCGCACCTTCTTTTACGGTCAGGACTCTTGGCGCGTCAGTCCTAAATTCACCTTGGGCCTTGGTGTTCGCTGGGAAATCTACTTCCCCGAAACCGTCAATAGCAAAGGAAATGGCGGCTTTGCGAACTTGAATGACGGCCTGGTCAGGGTTGCCGGCTTCGGCGGTGTCTCCTCGGATGGCAATGTTGACAACACCTACAAAGCATTTGCGCCTCGCCTTAGCGCCGCCTACCAGTTCGATTCCAAGACCGTCCTGCGCATGGGTTACGGCCGTGGCTTCGACATCGGCGTGTTTGGTTCCAACTTCGGCCACGTGGTCACGCAGAACTTGCCGGTTCTCGCGCGGCAGAACCTCACGGACGCCAGCTTTAATACCGCCGCAACGAACAATCGCAGCGCGGTTTTCACGCTTAACCCCAATAATACTAACCCTGCTAATCTTCCTAACCCAGCGGTACCTTTGACCTTTGGCCCGCCAGCATTTGATTTTTCGCCAGTCTTGGGCTCCATTTCTTCCAGCGGAACCTTACCGATTAACGGTATAGACGGCAAGACGGCGTCGGGAGCACGCCCGCTCGTTCAGCGGCTTCCCACCATTGACCAGTGGAATGTCACCATTCAGCGTCAGCTCACTTCGACCTTGAATCTTACTGTCAGTTACGTCGGAAACAAGGGAACGCACGTTTTCGCTGGCACCGGCCCATCCTATAACAACAACGAAGTTGCCATAGGTCCGGGAAACAATTTCGTGACCTGCACAGGTGCCACCTGCTCGCTGGCGGGATTTAGTCCACTGCAACCGGCAGCGGATCGTCGTCGCCTGTTCCTGAACGGTGTTCCGGCTTTCACTTATCCGGGCTTTAGTTTCATCGACCCGACCACCGGTCTGCCAACTCCAACCCCGCCTTGCTGCGCGGTCGACACCACTTATTACGGCAACGACGCCGACAACAAGTACAACGCCTTGCAAATCAAGGCCGAAAAGCGCGTGAGCTCCGGTCTCCAGTTCCTCGCGCACTACACCTTTTCCCATGCCTTCGTCTACAACAACTCGTATTTCTCCGTGGATAAGAAGTTCGCTTGGGGTCCAAACGACTTCAATCGCAACCAAGTGGTGGTCGTCAATGCCATCTATGAATTGCCCATCGGCAAAGGAAAGAGATTTATGGGCAATATCGGCCGCGCCGCAGACTTACTCATCGGCGGCTGGCAGATCACCAATACGACCACATACGGCACTGGCCTTCCGTTTACTCCCAGCATCGGGGAGTGCGGCACGATTGCAGATGCTGGCCCGTGCCGTCCGGATGTCATCGGTAACCTTCACACTGGGATTACTCACGCACCGTGCAGCACGGGCAGTACCGCTAACTGCACGTTCTGGTACACGCCAGTTGCCCCGCTCAGCTATGGCAACCTGCTTTCGCCGGCCAATGCTGGAGTCGACTCTTGCACCTTCGCTCGTCCGACCTCCGGTCCCTTCGCTCTTCCCGCGTGCGGGAAGATCGGTAATGCTGGATTTGATTCCCTTCGCGGTCCGCATGCTTTTTACGACGATATGGCATTGTCCAAAAACTTCAACATTACCGAGCGCATCAAGGCGCAATTCCGCTTCGATGTTTACAACCTCTTCAACCATCCTGTTCTCAACTTTCCGGGAAACCAATGCGTGGATTGCGGCGGCAGCGCGGGCCAGATCACCGATATTGAGGCCGATTCCGCGCCAGGTGCTCCCATTGGCATGCGTCAGCTGCAGTTCGGCTTCCGGGCCACTTTCTAACCCCTAACACCCCAAACAAAAACGGGGAGCCCTCGCGGGCTCCCCGTTTTTTATGTTCTAATCCCTTTTTGGAGTGCGGTTTACCCTGAGCGTAGTCGAAGGGCAGTTCATCTGCTCCGGGAACGCCGCTTTTACGATTCATGTCCTTTCGCCAAATCCGAATCTACGCGCGCACCTCTTTGCTCCTGCTCATTCTTTTTCCCTTCCTTCGATCAGCAGGAGCACAATCGTCGCCTTCAGCGCAGCCCTCTCCGCCGTCCATCGAAGAAGTTCATCGCCTCACCGATCAAGGCCAATTCGACGAAGCCCTGGCCTCTCTCACGGAAATTTCCAAATCGAAACCGGACGCCAAAAATTTCTCACACGAATTCGGCGTCATCTATTACCGCAAAGGCGATTACGCCAACGCCGTCGCTTCACTGCAACGCGCCACGGCGGAAAACCCCGACGACAAAGAAGCCACCCAGCTCATCGGCCTCTCTCTTTACCTTTCCGGAAAGCACGCCGAAGCCATTCCCTATCTTGAAAAAGTTCAGTCCTGGTATCCGAGCGCCAGTGTCGACGCCTCCTACATTCTCGGAGTCGCCTACATTCAAACAAAAAATTACCCCAGCGCTCGCGCCGCCTTCGCAAGAATGTTTCAGGTTCCGCCCGATTCCGCCGCCGCCTATCTCTTCACCGCGCGCCTGCTGCTCCGTCTCGACTTCGGCCCGATCGCCGAGGAATACGGCAAAAAGGCCGTCGAACTCGATCCCAAGCTTCCACTCGCTCATCAACTCCTCGGCGAACTTTATCTCTATCAATCCAAAATTCCCGAAGCCGTCGCACAACTCGAACAGGAACTCGCCATCAATCCCGGTGATCCCGCTGCTTACTACAAACTCGCCGACGCCTATTCTCGCGTCCAGAAATTCGACGAAGCGGAAAAACTCTTGCAACGTTCCATCTGGCTCGACGCAACTTCCACCGGGCCGTACATTCTGCTCGGCAAAGTTCTTCAGAAAAAAGGCGAAACCCAGCTCGCCATTCGCGCTCTGCAGCGCGCCATTTCCATGGATTCCAACAACGATATCCCGCACCATCTTCTCGGACTTGCCTACCGCGACCTCGGCCGCACCGAAGACGCCCAGCGCGAACTAAAACTTGCCGAACAACTCCTATCCTCCAATCCCAAGCAAAATCCATGACCGCGATCGAACATTCAACCCGCCATTTCGCCGTTGTAGCGGCCGGTCTTCAGACCGGTTCTTTTTCTCGATGTTTTCTTTACGTTTGCTGCGGCAGATTCAGCCGCCTGTTCCGTTTTTTCTTTGTACCGGCCGGCCGTTTGCGGCCGACGTTTTTCGGCTTCTGGTGGCACAGCCATTCTTGGCTGTGCTCTTTCATCTGCTTCCGGGTGGCGGTCCTGTTCTCCCGGCCATGACCTCCTCTCCCACCACCCCGCGCCCCATCGTCGTCGGCCTCGGCGAGCTCCTCTGGGATCTTTTCCCCAGCGGCAAACAACTCGGCGGCGCCCCTGCAAACTTCGCCTACATCACCGCGCTGATGGGCGATTCCGGCATCGTCGCCAGCCGCGTCGGAGACGATCGTCTCGGCCAGGAAGCGCTGTGGCACCTCAAGTCCTGCGGTTTGGATGTCAGCCGCGTCCAGCGCGATCTCGCGCATCCGACCGGCACTGTAAGAGTCGAAGTTGACAGCAAAGGCCAGCCCGAGTATCAGATTACCGAAACTGTCGCCTGGGATTTCCTGGAATTCTCCGAAGACTGGATTTCACTGGCTCGTTCCGCGCATGCCGTGTGCTTCGGCACTCTCGCGCAACGTAATTCCGTTTCGCGCTCCACTATCCGCGCCTTTCTCTCGGCGCTTCCATCCTTCGCCATCGGCATCTTCGACGTAAATCTTCGCCAGTCTTTTTTCAGCCTGGAAATCCTACGCGACTCCGCGCGCCACGCCAGAGTCCTCAAACTCAATCACGAAGAATTTCCGCGCTTTCTCGATCTTCTGCAATGCCCGCTGGAAAATTCCGCGCGCTCTGAAGTTGCCGCCGCCCGCTGGCTCTGCCGCGAATTCGCCATGCGCCTGGTCTGTATCACGCGCGGTGCACATGGCAGCATCCTGGTCACCGCCAACTCCCACCACGAGCATCCCGGTTTCTCCGTGAAAATCGCCGACACCGTCGGCGCCGGCGACGCCTTCACCGCCACTCTGGTCCATCACGCCCTGCGCGGTTCGTCCCTCGCCACCATGAACGCGGCCGCCAATCGCATGGGTGCCTGGGTCGCCTCGCAAGAAGGAGCCATGCCTCCCGCCGACCCCGCCATCCTGGCCGAAGTCCGCGTCACCCATTCCTAGCCAGGTTATTTAGCAGCGGTTGCCTAGCAGCCGCTTTAGGCCCCCGTTCCGGCTATTTACCTAGCTTTTTACCTTTTTGGTTCGCTACCCATTCTTCCCTGCAGCATTCCCCCGATAGACCTTCTTCGCCGGCTCCCCCACCGTATTGAGTATGTCCGCAGTGTGCTCTACGCCACTGCTTCAACGGGAGAGTCACATGAAAATCGCAGCATTCGTACTGGGTTTGATGCTTGTCCCAGCCGGCGCTTCGCTTGCCGCTGCGCAAGATCAAGATCAGGAAAAGAAGACCACGCATCAGAAAGTTCGCACCATCACCGGCTGCCTGGAAAAGGCCGGTGATTCGAATGAATATAAACTCACCACCGCCGCGGGCTCCACTTGGGAAATCAAGAGCGATGCGGTCAATCTCGGCGAACACGTAGGCCACACCGTTCGCGTCACCGGCACCGTGCGCAACGCCACCGCCCACGGCATGAAGGAAGACACGAAGCAGGAAGCCGCCGAACACGGCGTCAACAAGGGCGAAACCGAACACGGCCATCTCGAAGCCACCGCCGTAAAGCACGTCAGCGCTTCCTGCAAGAAATAGCGTCCCGCCTGTGTGAACGCAATGGGCAGGAATCGTTGTTTGCTCCACAAGCCAGAAACGCGCGAAGCCGTCAGCTTCGCGCGTTTCTCCGATCGGACTCGATGGTTGGCCCAGTAACGGCGGGAAGATGGCAGACACAAAATTTACGTGCCGTGATTCGCACCGCTTGTCGGTCCGAGAAGAAACGAGGGGAGCGGGGTAGGCGGCTTCTGCTGAATCGCGGCAAAGAACCGCTGACCTCTGATCGCTAGTCGGCTCGAACTAATTTCCCACTTCCACTGGCACTTGTTCTTCCGCCAGCTTTTCCGCCATCGCTTGCGGCAAGTCGTGCAGGAACACCAGAAACACCGCGTTGGTCCAGCCGAAGCCTACAACATTAATGTTGTAGCCGGCTTTCACCGCAGTCTCAGAAGATCGTGTCACCGCATTGTATTTTTCCCGGATGGTTCCGTCGTGACGGAAGTTCTGCGCGACCATGCTCGCGAAGTGGTAGCTGATCCGGTCCGCGTCCGTGTTGAATCCATACTTGCGCATTCCTTCAATCGCCAAAAGTTGTGTCGGCGCCCAGGCGTACGGAAAATCCCACTGGCCTTCGGTCTCATACGGGCTCATCACCAGCCCGCCGGGCTGCTCCAATTTTCCGACATTCTTCATCACCGCTGCCGCCTGCTCCTTGGTAGCCAGCCCCGCCCACAGCGGATAAAACGTCGTGATGTATTGGTAAGTCGAGCGCTCTTTGCGGTCAATGTTGTAGTCGAAAAAAAATCCGCTCTTCGCTTCCCACAAATATTTCTGGATGTTTTCTTTTCGTTGCTCAGCGCGTTTTTTCCATTCACCCGCGTCTTTGCTACCCAGAGTCGTGCTGATGTCTTCCAGATCTTTTTCGTATTTAAAAAGCAGACTGTTCAAGCACACCGCCGCATAATGATGAGTCGCCGCGCCATGCGGCCCGAATCGAAACGAGACGTCGAATCCCGATTCCCGCATCGAGCGGTCTCCGCGATAGAAATCGCGGCTCAACGTGATCTGTTCCGCTTCATCGCATCCTGCGCGTTCGACGGTGTTCGCCGCATCGCAGATTTGTACCGAATAGCGCCTGCCAACCGCGTCGTGCGCCGGTTCTTTCGCGTCTTTTGCGTCGGTCGCGCCATCCGTCGCGACCGTCCTGCGCTGCAAATATCCGCGATCCTGCTCCGGATGATTTAGGAAGTAAGCCGCCACTCTGCGATAGTGATCGGTTTCATCCTTCAGGCTCTCGGGCGCGGGCACGTCGCCAAAATCGTAGTAGCGCGCCAAGCCGGTGTCCCCCGCAAGGTGCGGCGCCCGCACCCACATTTCCCAATCCTTCGCGGCATACCCGTACGCCCGCTGCAACCATTTCTTGTCGTCATTCCCTTTCGCCTTCTCGGCGTCGTATACGGCAAGAATCATGGACGTCAAAAACGGAGGCTGCGAGCGGCTGAGATAGTAGCTGCGATTCGCATTCAAGATCGTTCCGTAATGCTCGATCTCGAAGAAAAAATTCTCGATCATCCCCTTTGCCAGGTCGATGCGTCCGTCGCGAACCAGCCCCCGCACAATAAAATAACTGTCCCACCCGTACATTTCGTTGAATCGTCCGCCTGGCACAACATATTTGTGTTCGAGATAAAGAAGCCCAGGAGGATCGAGCTTGCTGGTGTCCACTTGCCCCGGGTGGGTGATTTTTTCCGGCAGCGCTTTCACCTGTACATGGCACCGTCTCTGCATTTCTTCCACTTGCGCGGAGACCGGCACATCGGCGGGAAGATACAGCACGGAATGCTCGGCGAGTTTCGGGTCCACCACGGTCGCGCAGTCTTCCATCGATCTGGTGAGCGTGTCCCACGATTTCGCGATGTAGCTCAGGATGGGCTCGAGGCCTTTGCTTTTCGCATTCTCGGTCTTGTGGCCTTCTCCGGCGAGCACGCCAGCGGGCAAAACCATGCAAAATAGTACAAGTGCAAGAACCATCCGGCACCCAAGAATATGGTTAAATTTTGTCATTATGATTAGGCTCAGCCAAGCCGACATCCCGAAAGCTAGAATATGGCCAAGGTATTGAAAAGTAAAGGAGTTACTTGAGGATTGCGGACCTAAGAGGAGGCCCTGTTTTGTCCGCCAGCGGCGCAAAACCGGGCCCGATTCCACGGCGCAAAACCGGGCACTTTCTAGCCGTGTCCGCCAGAAAGCTCGCGCACGATATTGCCGACAAAACCCTTGGCGTCGCCAAACAGCATCAGCGTACGGTCCAAGTGATAGAGCGGATTTTCGATTCCGGCAAAACCGGCGGCCATGCTGCGTTTGATCACCATCACCGTGCGCGCTTTGTCCACATCCAAAATCGGCATTCCGTAAATCGGGCTGCTGGTATCGCTGCGCGCGGCGGGATTGGTCACGTCGTTCGCGCCGATAATCAGCGCCACATCGGTCTGCGGAAAATCGCCGTTGATTTCGTCCATGTCCAGCAACTTGTCGTAAGGAATATCCGCTTCGGCTAGCAGCACGTTCATATGCCCGGGCATGCGCCCGGCAACGGGATGAATGCCAAATTTCACGTCCACGCCGCGTTTGGTCAGCGCGTCGTAGAGTTCGCGCACTTTGTGCTGCGCTTGCGCCACTGCCATTCCGTATCCCGGCACGATGACCACTTTGTTGGCGGCGGCAAGAATCGCGGCAGCTTCTTCCGCGGTCGCGCTTCGAACCGGCTTGGCTTCCACTTTTCCCGCGGCTGCGGTTTGTTCCTGGCCGAACGCGCCAAAAAGCACGTTGGTAAAGGAGCGGTTCATGGCTTTGGACATGTTCACGGAAAGAATGAAGCCGGAAGCCCCGTCCAGCGCGCCTGCGACAATCAACAGTTTGCTATCCAGTACAAACCCCATCGCTGCCGCGGACAGTCCCGCATACGAATTTAAAAGAGAAATTACCGTCGGCATGTCGGCGCCGCCGATGGGCACGATCATCATCACGCCGAAAATCAACGGAATCACGACGATCAGCGGAAAAAGCGACATGCGCGAGGGATCAAGAACCAGTAACACCGCAACGATAATTGCGACGCCCAACAACGAAAGATTGACCAGGTTCTGTCCTTTGTAGGTGATCGGCCGTTGCGGCAAAATTTCCTGCAGCTTGCCCGCGGCCATCAAGCTTCCCGTCAGCGTCAGCGAACCTAAAATAATTTCCAGCGACAGCACCGCCATCATGAATTTCGGAACGGCAGGCGCGCGCAAATAAAATTCGGCAGTGCCGACCAGTGTCACGCACAATGCGCCGAAAGCGTGACTCAACGCAGTCCGCTGCGGTACCGCAGTCATTTGCACGAAACCGAGCGGGACGCCGATGACTGTGCCAAGCACCAGGGCAATCGCGATCCAGGTGTAATCCACGATGCCGTGATGCAGCAGGGTGCCGACGACGGCTAGAAGCATTCCGATTTCGCCGGCACGTACTCCGCGCCGGGCACTGGCCGGAGAACTTAGCCATTTCAGAGACAAAATGAACAGCATGGCAGCGATCAGATAGATCGTTTCGAGAAGAAGTTGACTGTTCAGGAGCGCTTTCATGCTTTTTTGGACCCGCTGGCCTTGAACATTTTGAGCATGCGATCGGTGATGAGAAATCCGCCAACGATGTTGCTGGTAGCCGCGACGATGGCGATGGTGCCGAGCACCTTGGCCAGAATCGCGTGATGTTGGTGGAATTCACCGGCCAGGATGATCGCTCCAACCACCGCAATCGCGTCGAGGGCATTGGTCAAAGACATCAGCGGCGTGTGCAGCAGCGGAGAAACGCGGCGAATTACCTCGAAGCCGATGAAGGCGGCGAGCATGAAAACATACAAACTGGTGAGCAAATCGAGCTTCATTCGCTTCAGGCTCCCTTGGGTTCAGCCGCGGCGAGAGTAGGTAATCCCAGAAATTCGCGCACCCGCGCGTTTACAATTTCTCCTTCGCGAGTCAGCAAAGTCTCGCGGTGAATTTCGTCCGCTTCGTTAAATTGAAACTTACCGTCTTTCACCATGTTCAACAAAAAAGCGGTAAGGTTTCGCGCGTACATCTGGCTGGCATGGTAGGGAACTGTGCTGGCAAGATTGGTCTCGCCGATGATAGTGACGCCGTGTTCGACTACGATTTCGCCCGCGCGGGTCAGCTCACAATTGCCGCCGCGCTCGGCCGCCAGATCCACGATCACCGAGCCCGGCAGCATGCGCGCCACCATTTCTCGGGTGACAAGGATGGGAGCTTTTTTCCCGGGGATCACCGCCGCAGTGACCACCACGTCGTTCGCTGCTACCGCGTCGCCAAGCAATTCGCGCTGCTTGCGGTAAAATTCCTCACCCTGCGCGGTACCGTAGCCGCGGGCATCCTGCGCGTCTTTGGCTTCGATCGGCAACTCCACAAATCTTCCGCCCAGGCTGAGGACTTGTTCTTTTGCCGCCGGCCTCATGTCGTAGGCGGAAGTGACCGCGCCCAAGCGGCGCGCCGTAGCGATCGCTTGCAATCCGGATACGCCCACGCCGATGATCAGGACCCGTCCGGGAGTGATGGTACCTGCCGCGGTGGTCAGCATCGGGAAAATTCGCGGCAGGGTATCCGCTGCCCGGATCACCGCCTTGTATCCGCTCATGGTGGCCATAGAGGAAAGCGCATCCATGCTTTGGGCGCGTGTGGTACGCGGCATCAATTCCACAGCGAAGGATGACACTCCGGTCGCGGCCAGTTCCTGAAGGATTTGCAGGGAGCCGAGCGGCCTGAGGAATCCGACCAGAATTTGTCCGCGGCGCAGCAGCGGCAAATCCGCGTGCCCGGTTTTATCGTTGGCGCCATCGCAAAGAACCTGGGTGACGATTTCCGCCTGGGAAAAAACTTCCGTGCGACTGGCCGCGATCTTCGCACCCTTGTCAGAGTATTCGGTGTCCGGGTATCCGGCAGCTGCGCCGGCGCCCGCTTCGACCAGCACTTGCAGTCCGGCTTTGGCCAGATTGGCGAGCACGGCCGGCACCAGCGCCACGCGCTTTTCTCCGGGGTAAGTCTCGCGAGGCACGCCGACGATCATGAGCAAGCCTCGCAGGAAGCATCAAATCCCCAACAATAAATCGATTTAGCTGTGTTTAGAAGGGCGATGGCTGCCAAGGCTGGAGTCCTGATTTCCTCGTCCCGTGGACTCAAATGTTTTGCAAACCATGCGTCAGAATCCGATTCGAACACTATCATCCCGTGTACACCAAGCCCGCATTCTATCCGCTATTCCGGGAATGTCCAACCAAAACCTGTTCGCGAAATCTGGACGGTGGCTATTGCATCTTTTCATACATCTGCTTCGCTTCGTTGAGCCGGCGGAGTACGAGATCCTTCTCTTGCGCGGAATTCCAATCCGGATACGCAGCCGTGATTTCGATGGTCCGCCGAATCCATGCCGCAAAATACTTGGCATCTTCGGGCGAGCGAGGTTTGGCGCCCGCAACATCTATATAAACCGGACTGCTGGTCGCGTAGGCGTAATTATCCATCACCGGATATTGCGGCTTGTCGCTCCAGGCGCGCAGCACGCACCAGCCGCTCTCCTTCGCCGGAATGGTCCCTTTGATCTCCGCCCAATCGTGTGCGGCATCGGACAAAAGTTCTTTCACCACTTTCCCGTTGCACACAATTTCCAGATGGTCCACCGGCACAATCGACCGCAGCCGCGCCGTGAAGGGTACCGCTGTCTGTGGCGCATCAAGTTTCAACTCGCTGCCGACGATTTCACCATTCAACGTAAAGTTGATCAGCGGTCCGTTGGTGGCGAATGTCCGGCCGCGTTTCAGTCCATCGGTCCAGGTTTCCAGGGTCGAGGGCCACGCCGGAACCCACGTGTATACACGATCGAAGCCGACCATGCCGCGAATCGGCGCGGCGTAATTCGCCGTCGCATCGGTTCCTCCGCCCGCGGGAATACGGAAGCCCAAATTCAACAACCGATACCAAACAGCAGCAGTGGACTTGTGATCGCTGAAACCAACGACTTCCATATAATCCAGTTTCCCGAGCGCGACATCGATTGGCAATTCGTCGGTTATCGTTTGCGCGGGCAGTGCAAACGGATTCGGTTCTTCGTCGAACGGATGCACCGCCCCCACCAGCGCGCCTTGTGCGTGCGCCATGTCGTACACGTCCGCGTTCATGGGATACAAGCTGGCGGCCGCGGTGTTCGGATAGCCAGCGTATCCCGGTAAAAGCAAATGGTCTTGCAAATGCAAAATTCCACGGTGCCCCCAATAGCTGGTATGAAATTCCTGGCCACGGGCGATCTGATGATCGGGATCGCGGAGGTTATTCGGCTGTTCGAATAACGCAATATCCGGGAAGCGCTGTTCTTTATTCACGACCAGGTTATTCGCGATATCGACGTCTTCGCCTTCCGCCTGGTCCACCAGCGCGTAGCGGTCATTCTTATAAGTTCCGCCATAATTGCCGTGAACGTGCAGGTCGCTGCTCATCCAGTGGCCGCTTCGATCATCGATAGCGCCCACCAAACGAAGTCGGATGGTCTGGGACGGCACGCCGGTCTTGGTCACCAACACCTCGCGCGTCTCTGGCACATATCTTGGACCGCGTGAAATTTCGATGGTTAGTTTTCCCATTGGCACTTCCAGATCGCCGTGATCGGCGTCGTGGAATCTATTGTAAAAATAGTGGGCTTCAAACGGCCGCTGGCTTCGATCGAATCCATCATCGGCGTGAATCCAGTTGCCGATAGGGGCACAAAACCGGCCTGCTGCGTCAGTCACCGAAATTCTTGCCAGCGTGCTTGAACCTTGTTCGTCCAGGACTTGGACATCCAGTTGGACGTGCGGACGAAGATATCGCCGGGATGCGATATGGATTTCTTGCTTGGCTCCCCCGGGAAATGTCTGGAATGCAAGCTGCAGATTACCGCGATCGTCGTCACTGCTGTTCGAAATAAACGCGATCTTGGTTCCGTCCGGCGACCAGCGCACGTTGCTATGATCGAAGTCGCCGTAGGAAACGGGGAATGCATCGCCACCGTTGGCGGGCATCAGCCATAAGTTGTGCCACTGGCCGCCCAGATAGGAGCTGTAGACCATGCGGGATCCATCGGGTGAAAAATCGGGCCGGGCTTTCCAACTGGTTTCTTCGTAATGGATTTCGCGCGCGGTCGTGCCCGGTTCGGCTTTCATGCGCCAGAAACCGCCGGTACCGTGAATGTGTCCTTGGTTGGAAATGAAAAGGATTTCCTGGCCGTCGCGCGTCCAGACCGGATTAATCTCCGTGTCGTATTGGCTGTAGTAATAGCGGGGAAGATCGCTCTTTGTTTCGCCGGTGAGCCGAACAAGATTCTCCAGCTTTCCGTCGCGTACATCGGCGCGAAAAATGTGGAAGCGCTTGTTGAATTGCGTCGAAACAAAAACCATGCGCTTTCCGTCGGGCGACCAGCGTGGCTCGACATTTACGGCTCCGCCGTTTGTTAGTTGCACTGTTTTTCCGCTCGCAACATCCAGCAGCCAAAGCTCCATGGCGTCTTTCTGGTACGAAACGTAAATAATTGTTTTTCCATCCGGAGACCAATCCGGCTGGTAATCGTAGCCAGCACCGTCGGTAAGCTGCACCGCTACCTCCGAATCGAGCTTTTGGCGCCAAAGGGAGCCTGCCATCGAATACACAATTTCTTTCGAATCCGGCGCCCAAGAAACACTGCTTGGACCGCTGGTTAGTTGGGGCAGGTAGAGTTCGCGATAGTAGTACGGGTGGGGAAGGTCAATTTGTGGAAGTACAGGTTTGCGCTGCGCTGACAAAGGCGAAGAAAGAAGGAACAGTGGCCATAGGAAAAAACAGATGCGAACGGATGCGGCGGCGATGCGGGCCGGGCTCCGATCCTTTCCGGCCAGGTCGGAATCTCCGATCAACGCAGCTGATCGGTTCGTTTCAGGATGACAGCTGCGCTTTAAGCTGCCTGTCCTCCGAGGTCTTGCTGTTTGAGATTGGCGATTTTGCACGCGCCAAGTATCGTGGGTTCGGAAAAGCGGCGCAAGCCCTGAGAACACCGCGGGTTGTAAGGGCAGAGCTTACGACGGTTGCTGAGCAGAGTCGTCAATGCGATCGAGCATCTCGCGAACTCTTTTGCCGAGAACGGTGGGACCAAACGGTTTTTGCAGGAATGCGGTGGCTTGATCAAAATTCCTATCGCGGATGATCGCTGTATCCGTGTAGCCGGACATAAACAATACGCTGATGCCGGGCCGCATGGCAGCGATTTCATCGACCATTTGGCTGCCGTTCATACCGGGCATGACCACGTCGGTGAGGACCAGATGAATCTTGCCTGGATGCTGCCGGCAAAGTTGAATGGCGGTTTCCGGGTGGTCTGCCACCAAAACGAAATAACCGCGCGACTTGAGGATTTCGAGAGCAAGCTCGCGGACCAACGGGTCATCCTCGACAAGCAAAATGGTCTCCTTGCCCTGAAGAGCCGTTGACGCGGGAAAAGGCGATGCGATCTCCTGTTCTTGTTCGAACACGCGAGGGAGATAAACCTTGAAGGCGCTGCCTTTGCCAATTTCGCTGTGTACCCAGATGTAGCCGCCGCTCTGCTTCACGATCCCGTAGACCATGGAGAGACCGAGACCGGTGCCTTTTCCCAATTCCTTGGTGGTAAAAAAGGGCTCAAAGATGTGGGCCTGCGTTTCCTCGTCCATGCCCATGCCGGTATCGGAGACGGCGAGCATGACATAGCTGCCCGGCAAAGTTGCCAGATGCGACTGAGCATAGGATTCGTCGAGCTCGACGTTCGCGGTTTCGAGAGTCAACGTGCCACCTTTGGGCATGGCATCGCACGCGTTGATCACCAGATTCAGGATGACCTGTTCCATCTGGCCGGGATCGGCTTTGATGGCGCCGATATTCTTGGACATAATGGTGACCATTTCGACGTCTTCGCTGATCAAGCGACGCAGCATGCTATCGGTATTCGATACAAGAGTATTGAGGCTGAAGACTTTTGGTTGCAGCACCTGCTGACGGCTGAACGCCAACAGCTGGCGCGTCAGCGAGGCAGCTTGCTCCGCGGCTTTGGCGATATGTTCCAGCTGAGGAAGAGAAGCGCCGGCCGCGGACTTGCGCTCGAGGAGCAGGTCGCAATAGCCCTTGATGACGGTTAGGAGATTATTGAAATCGTGGGCCACTCCGCCGGCCAGGCGGCCGATGGTTTCCATGCGTTGAGCCTGGCGCAACTGGTTTTCCAGGGATTTGCGTTCTGTGACATCGACGGAGATACCGATGATGTAGCGAGGCGCGCCTTTTTTGTCGCGGATCAAATACAGGTGCAGGTCGGCGAAGACGCGCTGGCCGTCGCGCAGGATGTAACGCTTTTCGCGGCGGTCATATTCGAGCTGTCCGGAAAGCATCTCTTGAAACTTCGCGGCGTCGGCAGCGCGGTCTTCCGGATGCGTAAGCTCGTCAAAGACCGCGGTATTGTGAAGGTCGTCTTCACCGAGGCCCAGCATCTGGCGGCAAGCGGAATTGGAGGCAACTACGTTTCCGTCTTTTCCGAGCACGGCCATGGCGACGGGCGAGCCGTCGAAGATTGTGCGGAAGCGCTCTTCGCTCTCGGCTAGAGCTTCGATGGCGTGGTAGCGATCGGTGACGTCCAGGGAACTGCCGACCAGGCCGACGACGCGTCCTTGCGCGTCGCGATAAGGGCCTTTGGTCGAAAGATAAGCCCGAGTTACTCCTTCAACGGTTATTTCTTCCTCGTAAGTTTCGACCATGCCGGATTCGACGGTTTGCCGATCGCGAGCGATGATCCGCTGTGCCGACTCAGGCGAGAAAAGGGATGCGTCGTTTTTTCCCAGGATTTCCGGAGCGCTTTTGCCGAACAACGCTGCGCCGGCTGAATTCATCAGCAGATAGCGGCCCTGCAGATCCTTCACGTAAGTGGCGGCGGTAGTGCCTTCAATGATGGCGTTCAACAATTGATGATGATCGCGAAGCGCTTCGGTGCTGCGGCGAAGCTCTCCGTGAGTCAGTAGCAGCCGGGCGTAGGAAGTGGCGAGCGAGAGGAGCACTGCGAGGGCGGCAATCTTTAGTTGAGTGGGAGCGATGTTTGCCGCCATCAATACTACGAGGACGGGGAAAATGAGCGGCAGGACGTGGGTCAGCAAGAGCCTTTGCCGCACCGTCGGTTTTTGCGAAGCCTGCTGCGGTGGCCGGGGCAGTTCGGTCCAGTTGGCCGCGGTAAACAAGGGAATCAGCCACGGAACGCTCCATACGAGATCGAACCAGGCGCCGTTCACCGGTGCGGGCAGGCCGGTTGCAAAGTACAAGTCCGTTAGCAACGCTACCGCGCGGAATGCGCCGATTCCGAGGAAGAGTTTTCTGGCCTGGTCATCGCGCAGCGAGAATGCGCGGGCAAAGAATGCCGTTGCGACTAATGCGTCGATTGCGACCGACAAGCGGTAGCCGGAGCCGGAGTCAGCTTGAGAGCGTAGCCCGGAAAAATAGAAATAAATAAGGACAAAAACGATGGCCACTTGTCCGAAGTCCAGAAGCACACGCCAATCGATGCGCGCCTGCTCCTCCTCAGTATCGAGGAACAGACACATTACAAACGGAGCCGACCAGGCCACGTAGAAAATATCAACGTGCCAAAGACTCTTGGTCGGCAGGTTCAAATAGCTTCCGTAGTAGGCTCCAAGCGCCTGGCCGACACACCAAAGGAAAAGAGCGGCGGCAGCGAGTTTCCAAAAGAGGCGGCCGAAAGCCAGCGAACGGCGCATGGCTTGCAAACACGCAACGAACACCAGGATGCCGATGAGAAGTTGTACGATGTCGGAGAGAATCGGGCCGGGCCACGCGTCGCCGCGCCACTCCAGAACCGCTGCATGGGCGGCGAGAAGCGCGAACGCAGCGTAGAAAAGATAGCGACGCGATGTCATGGAAGCCCTGAGAGGGTCAGTGCTCCTATTTTATGGTAGGAACGTTGGGCCAAGGATTATTCGCGTGGGTTGTCTTTCAAACAGTTACGACGCTTGCATAAGAGCAAATATCGCGCCAGTTAACGCCTCGAGTGGACGAGCGGATATCAGCGTTAGAGCCTTCGGCGAGACTGCCGAGGGTTCAGGCCAAGCCGAGCTTGGTTAGAGGCAGCTCTCGCACGCGCTTTCCCGTGGCCGCAAAGATTGCGTTACATAGCGCAGGAGTGAAGGGCGGAACCCCCGGCTCGCCGATTCCGGCGGGCGGGCGGTCATTCTCCACCAGGTGTACATAGGTTTCGCGCGGAGCGGTGTTCATGCGCGCCATCGGATAGGTGTCGAAGTTGCTTTGTTGGATGAGGCCGTTCTTGGCGGTAATTTCGCCGAAGTATGCGAGGCTGGTCGAGAATGTCGCGGCTCCTTCAAACTGCTGGCGTGCCATTTCCGGATTGACGATAGTGCCGGCGTCCACGGCGGAATCCACGCGAGCGATTTTCACTTTGCCGTCTTTGTCCATTTCGATTTGTACAACAGTGGCGACGTAAGTCAAAAAGCTGCGATGAATCGCGAGGCCCATGCCGGATCCATTGCCGTTTTTCTTTTTGCCCCAGCCGGCTTTTTCCGTAGCTATTTCCAGCACGCGGCGGAATCGCGCGGTGTCGATCGGATACTGTTCGTAGTCGCCGTCGTAGTTGGTGTAGTCCTTCGGCAATTCCGTTCTGGGAATAATCCGGTCTGGACCGAGCAGCGCCAGCACATAATCGCGCGGGTCTTTTCCCGCTGCCTGCGCCAGTTCATCGGCGAAAGAATGTTCTGCGTAGGCGTGAAAAACATTGCAAACGCTGCGCAGCCAGCCGATTCGAACGTGCGTTTTGGCTTCTCCATTTTCGGCGCGGTGGTTGGGAATGGCGTACGGCAGATCGCTCCAGCCCAGTCCGATTTCGCCGGCATCGGCGGTCAGAGCGCCGGCGTCAAAGGTGGAAGCGATCGGCGGGAAGGTGCTGCGCTGCAACCACGCCGTCGGTTTTCCGTCCGCGCCGAGTGAAGCTTTCAAATACATCGCGGCCACGCTGTGATAGGTGTCGAATTGAATGTCGTCTTCTCGGCTCCAGACCACTTTTACCGGCTTGCCGGATTTTTTCGACAGCACTGCGGCTTCGACGGCATAGTCGGGAAACGATTTGCGGCCAAAGCCGCCTCCGAGCAGCGTAACGTTCACCGTCACATCTTCTTTTTTGGCGCCGACTGCCGCGGCGACTGCGTCGCGCGCGCCTTGCGGATTCTGCGTCGCGGCCCACACGTCTACTTTTCCATCTTTATAGTGAGCCAGAGCCGCTGGCGGTTCCATCGAAGCGTGCGCCAACATCGGCGCGTAGTACTCCGCTTCGATAATTTTCCCGCCTTTCGCAAAAGCCCCGTCCACATTGCCGATTTCGCGCACCACTTTTCCCGGTTTGCGTGAAGCCGCCTGCAACTCCGCTTTATACGGATCGGATGAGTACGACTTGTGTTCGCTGTCGGTCCACTCGATTTTAAGTTTTTTCTTGCCTTGCATCGCGGCCCAGGTGCTGTTCGCCAGCACGCCGACTCCGCCATGCGCTTGAAAGAGTATGGGAGGCTTGAAAGGATCAATCGTCGCGGTCTGCTTCACTCCCGGCACCGCTAACGCTGCTTTGTCGTCTACCGATTTCACCGCCGCGCCAAAAACGGGCGGGTGCGCAACGTTCGCATAGAGCATCCCATCCATTTGCGCATCGATCCCGTAGGTCGCTTTGCCGGTGATCATGTCTTTCAAGTCGTAGCTGGCGACGCCTTTGCCGATGTAGCGCCACTCGCTGCGCGGCTTCAACTGCAGTTCTTCTTTTTTAGGGACGGGGAGTTTTGCCGCCGCCGTCACCAGTTCACCGTAGCCAATTTTCTTGCCGGACTTGGTGTGCAGCACTTCATGCACTCCGGTCGAGCATTCGGCTTCCGGAACGCTCCATTTTTGAGCTGCGGCCCGCACCAGCATCAATCGCGCCGAGGCGCCGGTCTCACGCAGCGTATCGAACGAACCCCGCACCGAATGCGATCCGTCGGTATCCTGATCGCCAAATTTCTCATCGCCGGTGGCTTGAACGATTTTTACGCGCGCCCAATCGGCGTCGAGTTCATCGGCGATGATTCGCGGCAGAGCGGTCCTGCTGCCGCTGCCCATCTCCGAGCGGTGCGCAATCGCATAAACCGTTCCATCCGTATCAATCGCGACATAAACACTGGGTGCGAGCGGCCCCTTCAGGCCGACGTCAGCGACACCGCCAGGCGTTCCTGCTGCGACGCCTGCAGCGAACGCGTCGCCGGGCATGTAGCGAGCCGCCAGAACGAAGGCCCCCGCGCCAAAGATGCCACGCAAAAAGTCGCGCCGCGTGCTCCCAGCTTTGCTTTCAGACAAAGAAATGTTTTCGACCTCGATCACGAAACCCTCCGCTTTTTCGGCGATTTCCAGATGATTATCCTACCGCAATTTCGATTCGCGCCACCAATCGGGGCGCCTTTTCCGGGCAGGCAAGACGCGCTTTTTCTAAGTGTTCTGATCTCTGCGACCTGCTATGACTTTTTCCAAATTCCCAGCGCGCGGCGCAAGTCCACCATCTGCCCCACATGGTATGCATTGTGATCGGCCAGCACCAGCGCTTCTCGCAGCACGGTCTGACCATCTCCCCAAGGAAGTGTGGCAAACAAATCCGTGTGCGGACTGACGATTAGGCCGATCATCGCTTGCAAGTCGCTCGCAACCGACTGAACGCTCTTGGTCCATTCCGCGTCGGCACGCGGACCCGGCGTCTTCGGCCAATATCCTTCTGGAAAATCGGGCGACAAATGCTTTGGACTTCGGCTGAATTCGAGGATGTCCCATTGCGCGATGCGGATGTGCTCCAGCAATTGCCAGGCGGTATGCTCGAGTCCATTCGCGTACGTGCCGCGTTTTTCTGCGGGAAAATCCGCAAATGCATCGGCCATCGTAACGTGCGCGTTGCCGGCATTCAGCAGTTCAACCAGATGCTTGCGCAGCGAAGTGTCTGGATTGGCCTTATTTCCGGCTGGCTTTTTTCTGGAAAGCTTATTTTTTGCAACTGCCATTCTTACTTCTCCGCCACCACGACTTGCTGGGGCAGTTCCGGAACCGGATGCAGGCTGCAAGTCTTGAAGCCTGCCGCGCTAAACATTTTTTGGTACTCCGCAAAGGTGTATGCGTCTCCGGCATCGGTGTTCGCCAGCATGACCAGGCTAAAGGCCGCGGCCATCGGCGGCGTTACACGATCCGGGTTGGGAACAAACTCAACGGTAAGGGCCTTGCCGCCGGGTTTGAGCGCGGCCTGAAAGCGGCGCAACAGTTTTTCGTTGGTGGCTCGATCAAAGTGATGCAGGAAGTTGGTGATGAAAACATAGTCGTAGCCTTGGCCCAAGTCCGCATCGAAAGCGCTTCCGGGCCGCGTCGAAAAGCGGTCGGCAACTCCTGATTTGGCGGCATTTTCTTTGGCCACTTCCAACACCGCCGGCCAATCGACCGCGGTGACATGCACGTTCGGAAGGTTCTTGGCGACGGTGACGCCGTACATTCCGTGTCCCGCCGCGATGTCCAGCACCCTGATCGGGCCGTTGCTGGGCGCGATCATCTGCGCAAGCACTCCGGCCATGGGCGCAGCCATGGCCGACATTGAGCGCGCGAAATTCACCCAGCGCGCGTCTTCCGGCTTGCTGTTGTCGCCGATCTCGCTGGCGGTGCCGCCTTTGCGCACCGACTTGGTCAGGATACCCATATTGTCCAGGTTCTGATCACTGACCAGAAACTCGGCCATACTTCCCATGTATGCGGGCGACCGTTTGTCCAGAAACACCGCCGAATCCGGCGTCAAGGCGTACTTGCCGTTGTCCTTGTTCAGAAATCCCTGAACCGTCAGATAGTCCGCCAGAACTCGGATTCCGCGCTCCGCGGCCTGCGTGCGTTTGGCCAGCGACGCGGGTTCGTTCGCGCCTTCGCCGATGGCGGTGAACAGGTCCAGTTCGATACCGGCTTTCAGGGCGAAGGTCTGCTGATAGCGTGTCAGCGTATCGAAGATTTTTTCCGGGCTCGGTCTGGACGCGGCTGCGGGTGACATAAATACTCTCCTTCCGGTTTTGCACCGGGGTATGAGGTTCACTGCATCAGGTTAAACAACGATGCTCCGCTGGGAGCGGGCAGCAAATTCGTCGCTCTCTTTATACGCTTTTTTTGTGCCGCGGTGTTCAAGAGATTCCGCCGGGAAGTGGCGCCGGGAGTGGATCAGTTTCCGACTGGCACGACTTATCAAGCACTACGGGCATCCTCGACAGCAAATCTAGTTCAGCCCATACGATAATGGCCAACTAGGGTGCCGGTAGCGCACCTAAGTAAATTCGGGAGTGACTCCACACCATGCGCCTTTCGCTTACAGTCAACGGAACCACTCGCACCATCGCGTCGTTACAAGGGCCGGGCTTTCTCAATGCTCATGTCAACATGTCTGACCGCCCTAAGGAGGCGGAACGCTCGAACAAAGTGAGAATCCAGGGTAGCCACACCGCAGAAACCGAGACTACTTCAGTCAAGTGGCCCGCGGTCGAGCTACAAATCGGCGATGTGGTGGAATTAAGGATATTGCCGGAGGGGGACGGAGATGCGCCGAGCGAAGTTCGCAACCTGAGTGAATCCCCTTCAAATCTGTTTTCAAGTGGAGGGTTAGCGAAAGAACTTCTCGAAATCGTTTCTGACTTTGAAAAACGCCTCAACGGTTTTCTTGCGAAATCGGAGCAATCGGAATCCGCGGAAGAACACCGTAAATTTAAGCTGGCCATGGGCGCCGTGCTCTACGAACTCGGACAACAATTCCTGTTTCCGGTATTTCGGCGGCACACGGAACTGATTCCGGAAGAACTGAAAGGCGAACTTCTCTAGGCACGCTTCCCTCAGAGCCTTATAAACGCCTAGCGGTAACCTGGTGAGGGAACTTTTCCGATTTGCGTTTTATCAGGTATTTGTTGGGGATGAAGTTGAATTGACGAATCAGGGAAACTGGAGCAGCGGAGCAAAAGGAGAGAGGCGCTCGGTAGTCTCTCAAGCGCCTCCTCTACTGCGTCAACGTAAACCGTACCTCACTGGATCACCTCCTTCTCGGCAAGAAAGCCGATGTCGACCAGATGTCGAATAATCCGAGTATAGCGCCGGGTCGGATGGAAGTCAGGTCGAGCGCATTTCGGGCATTTTATTTGATCTCCGATTCGCACCACGTCAATCGGGACTTGCGATCGATCAGAAGGTTGGATTCGATAACAAGAGCTTTCGGTTCGTTGACTTGCCCCAGACCACAACCTAAGATGAGCGCCTAATGGCGGACACCCAGTCACTGCTCGGGCAGACCGTCTCCCACTACCGCGTCTTGGAGAAGCTAGGTGGCGGGGGCATGGGTGTGGTCTACAAAGCTGAGGACACCGAGCTCGGCCGCTTCGTTGCTCTGAAATTCCTTCCAGAAGGCCTCGCCAAAGACCCACAATCCCTCGAACGTTTCCGCCGCGAAGCCCGCGCTGCTTCGGCGTTAAATCATCCGAATATCTGCACCATCTACGAAATTGGTAACGCTGATGGCGGTTCGTTTCTGGCCATGGAGTGCCTCGAGGGCCACACCCTTAAGCGCGTGATCGACGGAAAACCGCTGCCACTCGATCAAATGCTCGATTTCGCCATTCAGCTGGCGGATGGTCTCGAAGCTGCTCACGCCAAGGGTATCGTTCACCGCGACATTAAGCCCGCCAATATTTTCGTTACCTCATCGAGTCATGTGAAAATTCTTGATTTCGGCCTCGCTAAGATGAGTCCGTTCCTGCAGAACTTTGGCGAGTGCAAGGCTTCCCAATCCACCGTGGTTGTCGACGCCGATCTCACCAGCCCTGGCACCACTCTCGGCACTGTAGCTTACATGTCTCCCGAGCAGGCTCTCGGCGAGCCGCTCGATGCGCGCACGGATATTTTTTCTTTTGGCGTAGTGCTGTACGAAATGGCCACCGGCACTCTGCCCTTTGGCGGGGGGAGCACGGCGTCTATCTTCGACAGCATTCTCCATAAGGACCCTGTCGGCGCTTCACAAAAAAATGCCGACGTACCCTCTGAGCTTGAAAAGATCATCGACCGCGCGCTCGAAAAAAAGCGGGAAAGGCGCTACCAGTTCGCTCAGGAAATCGTCGACGCTCTCAAATCCCTGCGCCAGGCTTCTACCGGGCCGGTTCCGATCGCACGCATGATCCGCAAACCCAAAGTTCTCGTTCCCGCTGTAGTCGTCGTTGTCGTCGTTGTTCTTCTTTCCGCCTGGGTTGTGCGCCGCAATCAACGCCTCCGTTGGGTCCAAGAAACCGCCCTGCCGCAAGTTCGTGAACTCGTCCTTGCGCGTAAGGGCTTTGCCGCCTACAAAGTCTTGCAACAAGCGGAACGCTACGCTCCCAATGATCCTGCCGTGGTAAAAATCAAAGCCGAGACCTTATGGCCTGAACCAGTGCGCTCCAATCCATCGAGTGCAGACGTCTACGCGCGGGACTATGCCGACTCGCAGGGCGAATGGTATTACCTCGGCAAAACTCCCCTCGATCAGAATCGGTTGCCCCATGGCTTCTACGCCTTCCGCTTCTCAAAGGACGGCTACGAAACTGTCTTCGCCACTAATGGCCGTGGCAGGCTCTCTCACATCGTTTTGGACCCTGTGGGAGCGCTGCCTGCTCAAATGGTTCGCGTGCCTGCGGGCGAAGTCGACCCCACAGGGCACGCCCCCGCCAAACTGGATGATTTTCTTATCGACAAGTTTGAAGTGACTAACGCGGAGTACAAGAAATTCGTCGATGCGGGTGGTTATCAAGAACCTAGATACTGGAAAACTCCGTTTGTGAAGGACGGCCGCACTCTACAGTTCCGCGAGGCGACGCAGCTCTTCCGCGATAAGACCGATCGTCTCGGACCCGCCAACTGGGAACTAGGCGCCTTTGCTTCCGGTGAAGACGATTTACCCGTCAGCGGGGTGAGTTGGTACGAAGCCGGGGCCTACGCCGAATTCATCGGGAAAAATCTCCCGACTGTTTTTCATTGGTATCGCGCCGCCGATATGGGCATCTATTCCGACATTTTGCAGGCTAGCAACTTCTCGCGGAAAGGGCCCGTCAAAGGCGGCACTTATCCCGGCATGGGCCCTTTCGGGACCTACGATATGGCCGGCAATGTCAAGGAATGGTGCCTGAATTCCTTAGGGGATCGTAAATTTATCCTCGGCGGAGCTTCCACCGATATGCCATATATGTACAGCGAGCCGGATGCGCTCCCGCCTTTCGATCGCTCTGCGACAAACGGCTTTCGACTAATAAAGTCAGCCAGCAAGGAGCCTCTGTCAGCCAGTCTGACTGTTCCCCTCTCGTTTCAAAAATCCGACTACCGTAGTTTCAAGCCCGTTCCTGATTCCGTTTTTCAGATGTACGAACGCATGTACGCTTACGACCGTTCGCCGCTCGACCCCAAGATCGAGAGCGAAGACGACAGTTCACCTTATTGGCGCGAGCAGCGCATTACCTTCAATGCCGCATATGGCAACGAGCGCGTTATCGCCCATCTCTTCCTGCCTAAAAACGTTTCGGCGCCCTACCAGACCGTCGTCTACTTTCCCCACAGCGGCGCGCAATCGTTCCACACTCTCGAACCATCGCAATCTGCCCTGATAGACTTCCTCATGAAAAGCGGCCGCGCTTTGATGTTCCCCATTTACAAGGACACCTACGATCGCCTCGGCAATCCTCCGGGCAGCGGGACGGTGGCAGAGCGCGATGAGACCATTGAGCAGGCCGATGACCTGCGCCGTTCCGTAGATTACTTGGAAACTCGCAACGACATCGATCGAGAGCGGCTGGCCTACTTCTCCATCAGTTGGGGCAGCATGATGGGACCCATCATGACCTCGCTCGAAAAACGTTTCAAAGTTGCCGTCTTTGCCGCGGGAGGCTGTAACCCCGATGCGGTGCTGCCGGAAGCCGACCCCATGAACTTTGCGCCGCACGTCAAAATCCCCGTGCTGTTGATCAATGGCCGCTATGATTTTGTGTTCCCCCTGGACACCTGTCAGGAGCCGCTGTTCCGGTCGCTCGGTTCGCCTGCCCAGGACAAGAGCCATGTTCTCTACGATACCGGGCATGCCCCGCCACTCCTGCCAATGATGAAGGACACCCTCAACTGGCTGGACCACTATCTCGGCCCCGTCAGGTAACGGCACCGCTTAGCGTGCCGCCACCCGTACCACATGAAAATCGGGCACTAGACGATGGCTGGGCTAACCAGTGCTGCGACACTGAGCTGACCGAGTGACGAAAAAAGGCTTATAGCATCAAATGAATTGCGCGTTGGAACAGATATTCACAAGAACTTTCGCCTGCTGTGGTTCCGCCAGAAATTTGCGTTGAGGGGGAGACCGATCATGTCGAGTGTTTTAATTACTGGAGCGAATCGCGGATTAGGGTTGGAATTTGCGCGTCAATATGCAGCGGACCGATGGGACGTGATTGCGACAGCGCGCAATCGGAAAAGTAGCGAGCAATTGCAGCAGTTAGCAAGAAATAAGAATGTGTCATGGTATGACCTGGATGTGACGAGCGATGAATCAGTCAAACAGTTAGCGAAAACTCTGGGTCGCAAGCCGATAGATTTGCTGGTCCTGAACTCGGCCATTTATACGCGAAACGGAAGCAAACTTGGCGAACTCAATTTTGCCGGATGGCGCGAGTCCTTCGAAACCAACGTGCTGGGAGCGATCCGGGTGGCAGAGGCGCTGATCGAAAACGTCGCGGCAAGCAATCGGAAACAGATCGTCGCGATCAGCTCGGGCATGGGCTCACTGCAAGCGTTGCGATCCACCATCGATTTTGGAATCGCCTATCAGTACAGGACAAGCAAAGCGGCGTTAAACATGACCATGTCGATCCTGGCGAAAGAACTGGAGCCGCGGGGAATCAGCGTGATGATATTCAGTCCAGGATGGGTGCAGACGGACATGGGAGGCGCGAACGCGGCGCTGACTCCGGAGCAGAGCATTACAGGCATGCGCAAGGTGCTCGAAGGGAATCCGATGGAACTGACGGGGAAATTCTTGGGCTACGATGGCGCGACTTGGCCGTGGTAAGAGAGGTTGGAAGCAAGATTCTCAGACGTAGGTGGAATAGCGGCCCACGATCTCGATTGTGGGCCGCCAGCGCATTCATCGGGGAACGCAACAACATAGCCGCTTAAGGTTTGTCTGCCATCCGCTTGAGACTGTCACCGATTCCCGTTAAGAGGATAACGATCTCGATGAGCGCCCATTCAATTGTTCGGGAATGAATAGGAATCCTCGCTGAGGTCTGAATGTTCTTTTGTTCAAGTTGTTCCAACTGAAAGTGCCTCAGGTGCTCAATGTCGATTGCCATCAGGATTAGCTCCTTCCGCGCTTAATTTGTGGCCGAACCGAAGCCAATGCAAAGTGTAAGAGCATTGTAATCCACTGAGGACACACAAAGGCCGGACATTACCGATGCGCGAGAGCTTTTGACGCGTTGATCGTGCGTTACATTTGCCACCGGACTATCTTTTCGATGTTCCGATGATACTATCTCGCCCGCAGGTCGGCATCTGGCAGACCAGGGATGCCGGTACGCTGATGAACCAGAACAGCGCCGGAGAATAGCCAATGCGCATCATAAGCGTGGGTCATGCGATCTTTGCGGTGACCATGATCGCCATTGGAATCCTCGGCCTGACCAAAAGTGATTTCGCCCCGGTGTGGGATCCGGTACCCCAGAGTGCGCCGGCGCTGGCCTATCTGTGCGCTTCTATCTCCCTGCTCTCTGGCATAGGCCTGGTCTGGCGGCGCGCAGCAGCAGCCGCTGCCCGCGTGCTGCTCGCCTATCTCCTGCTTTGGTTGCTGCTGTTGAGAGTGCCAGGTATTTTCCTCGCGCCCAGCGTGGAATTTTGGTGGTCGGCCTGCAAAACCGCGGTGATGGCGGCGGGCGCCTGGGTGCTGTATACCCGGTTCGCCGCTGATTGGGACCGGCGACGCCTCGGTTTCGCCACAGGCGATAAGGGGCTGCGCACGGCGAGGGTGCTCTACGGCCTGGCCTTGATCCCCTTCGGTCTGGCACATTTCGTCTATCTCAAAAATACCGTCTTGCTGGTGCCTGTCTGGCTGCCATGGCATGGGTTCTGGGCATATTTCACTGGATGTGCTTTCATCGCGGCGGGCGTGGCGGTGGTCATCGAGGTGTATGCACGGCTGGCAGCGGCGCTCTCGGCGATCGAGATCGGCATGTTCACGCTGCTGGTCTGGGTACCCGTCGTGGCGGCAGGCTCCAGAGACACTTTCCAATGGAGCGAGACCATCGTCTCCGCAGCGCTGACGGCCGGCGCCTGGGTGGTGGCGGATTCCTACCGCGGCATGCCCTGGCTCGCCGCCGGCAAACGCTAGCACGATAGGACGGAAACTACTTCCCAACCAGTTATGGAACGGAGTACGAACCGCGCCCGTTGTTTCATATCAACCGCACAGTTTCTATATCGGTGGACACATTCGTGGACGCTGGAAGCTAAATCCCGATAGTCGGATAATCGAACACGATTGTTTTCGGACACGAGATGGGGCGAGACGATCACCGAGACTGGACCCGCTTACGCGTTCCTCGGTTGCGCCGGCTGGAAGCCGCTGGCATACTTTCGCTTCCCACTTTTTTTACGAGGCCGCTCTGATGAAACGTGAAGTCCATCGCTGGTATTCGCATCGCCTGGGCTTCGATCTCAGCGTTATCGTTTACGGCCATTATGGCCCGCCGCTGATCGGCTTTCCCACCAGCGCCGGCGACGAATGGGAACTGGAAGGCCAGTCCATGATTGGCGCGCTCGCCGAATTCATCGACGGTGGCAAGCTTAAGTTCTACAGCGTGAATTCGATCAACGGCCTGAGCTTTTACAACAAGGCCGCGCATCCGTTTCATCGCAGCTACGTGCAGTCTGTTTTCGATTCCTACCTTCGCGAGGAGGTCGTTCCCTTCATCTGGGACAATTGTCAATCGCCCGGAATCGCCATATCCACCATGGGCGCGTCCTTCGGCGGCTATCACGCCGCAAATTCGCTGTTCAAACATCCCGATGTAATCAAACGCTGTTTCGCCATGTCCGGCGTCTATGACCTGAAAAATTTTATGGATGGACAATTCGACGACAATTTTTATTTCAACAATCCGGTGGACTATCTTTCCAATCTCAGCGATCCGTGGGTGTACGGGCAGTTGGCGTCGTGCGACATTCACCTCTCGACCGGCACCGGCCAGTGGGAAAATTCCGGCCCCACGTATCGCTTTTCGGGAATCCTCGCCAGCAAAGGCATCCGCCATTCGCTCGATAACTGGGGGCCCATGGGCGGCCACGACTGGCCGTACTGGAAACACCAGATGCGCGAATACGTCGCACAGCTTTTTTGAGTTGTCGGCGGCCGTGGGCCTTGTGCTGCCATGACAGCGGAGGGACGACGGCTCAGGCTCCGGTCCGAAATCTCGAAGACGAAGTAAGAGTTAAACGGGAACGCCGTGCCAGACGTCGCGGCCGCAGCATGGAAGGAGAGACCGCGAAATTCTGCGCGATGCCGCTCTGGTTTGGCGGCTGAAGAAGAAATTGCAGAATTCCACCGGACCTGGCAAAGCTGAGGCCAGCCTGGTTCAGGCAAGGCCCAGATGGTCCATCTGATAATGACCCTTGGATATAATCTGATCTTGGTCGATCCATACGTCGCAATTACGGGTCAGAACGTCGACGTGCGTTTTCGATTTCCAGTCGGCATGGGTCTGGCTTCCGTACGGATCGCCAAACGCGATGTGTACTCCGGGAAATTTTTCATCCTGCAGCAAAATTCCGATCATTTCCGACAAGCCAAGGTTTGTTCCGAACGCCAGCTCGCCTACGCGGTCGCTGTTCTCATCGGTATGGCAATACTCCCAAAATTCCTTTTCCAGATCTTTGCGCGCGCATTCCACGTGTACTAGCCGACCGCCCTCAATCGTCAATTTCATGGGCGTTGACTGCAGATCCCCATATTTTCCGTTGAAATAATCGCCCGCCGTCGCGTCGCATACGAACGTGCCGTCCACCGTGGCTGGTGTAGTAAAAACTTCTCCAGCCGGCAGATTCGACCAATAGCGCGGACTGATCAGCCCGCTGGTTTTCACCCAGTCGAGTTTGTGATCAAAATGCGCCGCGAAGGATGTGCCCGCCTCCGTTTTCACGGTGAGAGTTTTCGCGCGCAACATCCGCTCGCGCAATTTGTCGCTGAGCTGGTCCACCAGCTTGTAGTCCGTGCGCATGCCCTGCTGCATGATCTGTGGCGTCACGCCCACCATATGCGCGTAACGAATGCGCCGCCGCTCGACTACCTGCACGATCGCCATTCGCGCCGTGAGCTCACCAGGCTGCGGATTCATCGCCAGAATTCCCACGTCCACTTTTTCCAACGCTTCCAAAACCGGCACCGGGGCAACTCGCAGCGGCCGCGGACCAAAATCCTCCAGCAATAATTCGGTCGTTGTGGCCTGCACATTTTGCAAAGCCGCAGCGAGACTGGCTGCCACCGCTCCGCTCTCGGCGTCCGCAATCAGCGCGACGTGTTCGCTCGGTTGCACGGCCAGGCAAGTCTCCACGGCGTTCTTCGCGCCTGCCATCAATTCTGGTTGGGAATCTCGGAGAGCCATCATCATAATTTTACAGAGGATTCATAAAATTACCACTCACTGGCAGTTTTTCTGTTTACTTTTCAGTTGCGCGGATGCACGCGAAACGCCGGAACCTGCCCGCCGCCGCTGGTCACGTTCGCCAATCCCGTTGCACTCAAGCGCGTCAAGAAACCGCTCATCTTGCCGCGGAAAAGATATGGCGCAAAGTCCACCAGCATGTCGCGAAATTCCACTTCGCCGTTGGGCTGAATCCACGGAAACACTTCGCGCCGGATCGGAATTCGCTCCTGCACGATCCAGCATCCGGGCGAAGGGGCCATCGCTTTTTCGATGGCAGCGTCCCACTCCCTTTCGCTCGATTCCCAACCCAATTTCACGCCGGTGCCGCCGTATTCGTCGCTCGGCTTCAATACCAGGCTTTCCCGCGCACTTCGCAAAAAAGAAAGCAGTTCTACCGGCTCGCCGTAGTGCGACGTGCGTACATCCGCGACTACCCGAGTCCACGGCACATGCTTGCGAATCAGCTCGCGCTCGCCAAAAGAAAACAGCCCATCGTTTCTCTCATCGGTAAGGACCGCGAAAAACGCCTTCACATGCGGAATCTTGCAACGGAAATGATTCGCCACGCACACCGCGTTGGCGGACACAGCATCTACCAGCGCTTTGCACTCCGCTGCACGCGCCACGATGTCATTCATCAACACCCGCCGGTAAACCAGGTCGATCTTTTTCCCGTTTGCCATCAACTGCTTGCCGTCGAATCGCAAGTCGCGCGGATCAGCCAGCTCCACCGGCAAGCCCATCTCTTCAAATCGTCGTTTCAAAATTTCGAATTCCGTCCACGTGGGCACTTCCCGCCAATCGGTGATCAGCATCTGCGGACGCTTCGACGTTCCCCCCCAATCCAAATAACTCGCCACCAAGGCATCCAGCAACTTCGCGCTCAGCGGATAGCTGTGAATCTCATAGGACTTCGTGAATTCCCGCATGACCGGCAGTTCGCGAAAAATTTCCGCGAGGGTTTCCGCGTAACCCGCGCCTGCCGGTGACTCGCCGTTGTATTCCGCGAATTTCAGCGAATCCGGCAGCAGAAACGCGTCCAGCCGCGAAGCCGTGCTGGCCGGTCCGGCAATTTTCCCCAGCCGCACCAGCCGCAACTCCTCCTGGCGCAGATGGAATTGCGAAAGCAGCGCTGGATCTTTTATCGCTGCATCGGTTACGCGTTCAGCCAGGTTCGCCATGGTCTCGGCGACACCACGCACGCGTTGTTCATCTTCCGGCGAGAGGAAAAAAGGCCGCAAAAAAGGGCAATGCACGCGATTGCCAAACGTCAATTTTGCGTCGCGCAATTCCGCATAAAAGTCTTCCGTCAATTTCGGCGAGCTCCGCAGCTTGGCTTTCAGCAGCTTATGCCACTGCTCCGCGGCCGCAGTCGAAATATCGCCAACCGGCGAGGTCGGCGCGGCACCCATGTTCATTTCGTTCTTGCTCCGCCGCCCGGAGTTTCGCTGGTAGAACTGCCGCCCGCCGGAGCGGTTGCTGATACATTCCCGGCGGCAGTTTGCGCCGCGGCCTTCGGTGCTCCCGTAAATCCCGTTGCAGCTCCGACACCCAGCATTTCTTCCCAGCGCGGCCACGGATTCGAAGGCGCTCCATTCAGCGCGCGGTCAATCACCAGCCGCGCCATTTTCTCCACGACCATGTCGAAATAAAATTGCGTAATCCGGTCGCGTTCAAAATCCGGCGCCGGATTCAGAAAATCAATTGCGTACGGCGCGTCGCCCTTCATCGCAAACTCAATCGTGTTCATCTCGTATCCCAGCGCTTGATTGATCGTCTGCGCGTCTTGCACCACTCGCGCGCCCACCGCCGGCGATAAATATTCGTGGTCGACCAGGTATTGCCGAGCCTTCGGATCGTAATGCACCGGCACAATGTCCATTTTTCCGAACGTAAAGCACCGCACATATTTGTCGAAATCAATAAATTCCTGCAGTGTCATGCAGTACGGCGAAGTTTTGTCGTACGCCTCGAGCAATTCTTTCTTGTCATTCACTTTGTACACGTGTTTCCAGCCGCCGCCCGAGTACGGTTTCAAAATCGCCGGCCGCCCTACGAAATCCAGCAAGCCATCCCAATCGATAGGATGCTCCAGGTTGTGCAGCGATTCGCCCGTAATATCCACATCCGCGGGATAACCTTTTTGCGGCAGCAGCACCGTTTTCGGAATCGCAATTCCGAGCTTTGCCGCCACTGCGTAATTGAAAAATTTGTCGTCGGCCGTCCACCAGAAGGGATTGTTGATCACATAAGTCCCCTCCATCGCAGCGTGCTTCAAATATCCCCGGTAATATTCCACTTCGTGCGAAATCCGGTCCACGATCACGCTGTAGCGCGGGTGCTCGCCCATCTTCGTTCCGCCCAGCTTGACAAATTCCGCTACCACTCCGTCTTTCGCGCCCAGTTGATTCACGCGTGCAATAAACGCCGGCGGAAACGAGTATTCCCGCCCGCAAAGCAATCCCACGATCTTCATTTCTAGACTCCCGGCAAAACTAATCCTGAATCGGCCTTCTGACA